>Ga0075362_10000030_pt1 | contig 56135 bp, 49 predicted proteins | sample EndMetdeltDD1762_FD_71397 | JGI IMG/M metagenome (GOLD analysis project Ga0075362, IMG submission 71397) | Populus endosphere microbial communities from Tennessee, USA - Endosphere MetaG P. deltoides DD176-2 | ecosystem: Host-associated > Plants > Roots > Endosphere | place: USA: Tennessee...
CGTGAGGATGCGGCCATCAAGGCGCTGCGCACCCAGCTTGCGGGCGGCAACTGACAGGCTGCAGGCAGTGTCGCATACCCGCCCCGAAAACAGCGATGAGGCTGCCAGGGCCCTGGCAGCGGGCCGCCCGGCGCTCGTCTGGAGGCGGCAGGTGTCCGACACCGAAACCCCGGTCGGCGCCGCGCTCAAGCTGTTCGAGGCTGAGCGCGGCGACTGGCTCCTCGAATCGGTCGAAGGCGGCGCTGTGCGAGGGCGTTACAGCCTGATCGGGCTCGATCCCGATCTGGTCTTCCGCGCCAGCGGCGAGGCTTGCGAAATCAACCGACAGTGGCGCTCAGATCGCGGCGCATTCGCCGCGCTGCCCGGCAACAGCCTTGCCGAATTGCGCACGCTGGTGGCGCAGTGCCATATCGACGTGCCGGCAGCCTTGCCCCCGGCGCTCGCCTGCCTCGTTGGCTATTTCGGCTATGAGACCATCGGCCTCGTCGAAAAGCTGCCGCGCGCCCCGCAGAGTGATCTCGAACTGCCCGACATGCTGTTCGTGCGCCCCGGCGTGATCCTGGTTTTCGACCGGCTGCGCGAGGAGCTGTACTGCGTCGCCCCGGTATGGCCGGAGGGCGGCGATCCTGCGGGCCAGATTGCCTTGGCCGAGGAACGGATTGACGCCGCGCTGAGCCGCCTTGCCGGCCCTTCCCCAGCCGCGCAGCGCCTGACCGATGCGCCAGAACCAAAGCCCGAACCGGTAATGGCGGCGGCGGACTACAAGGCCATGGCGCTCAAGGCCAAGGACTACATTGCCGCGGGCGACATTTTCCAGGTGGTGCTGGCCCAGCGCTTCACTTGCCCCTTCACCCTGCCGCCGCTCTCGCTCTACCGCGCGCTGCGCCGGGTGAACCCTTCGCCGTTCCTCTATTTCCTCGACTTGCCCGGCTTCGCGCTGATCGGCTCGAGCCCGGAAATCCTTGTCCGCGTGCGAGACGGCGAAGTCACCATTCGCCCCATCGCCGGCACAAGACCTCGCGGGCTCACGCCCGAAGAAGACCGCGCGAACGAGGCGTCGTTGCTCGCCGATCCCAAGGAGCGCGCCGAGCACCTGATGCTGCTCGATCTGGGCCGCAACGATGTCGGCCGGGTTGCCGCCAAGGGCAGCGTCAAGGTCACCGAGAGCTACACCGTCGAGCACTACAGCCGTGTGATGCACATCGTCTCCAATGTCGTCGGCCAGCTCGACACGGCAAAGCACGATGCCATCGACGCGGTGTTCGCAGGCTTTCCCGCAGGAACAGTCAGCGGCGCGCCCAAGGTTCGCGCCTGCGAGATCATCGCCGAGCTGGAGCCCGAAACGCGCGGGGCCTATGCCGGTGGCGTGGGTTATTTCGCGCCTGATGGCTCGATCGACAGCTGCATCGTGCTGCGCACAGCCGTGCTCAAGGACGGCGTCATGCATGTCCAGGCAGGCGCGGGCATCGTCGCAGATTCCGATCCGGACTATGAACAGATCGAATGCGAAAACAAGGCCAAGGCCCTGTTCGACGCCGCGCGCGAGGCCGTGCGGGTGGCCAGCCTCCCCGGTTTCGGGCAGTGAACGCCGTGGCGGACGAGATCGTCACCGTCTCTCTTGACGAAGACGATCTCCATGCCGCTTTCCGCCTGCTCGGTCGCCGCAACCGCAAGCAAGCCCGGCCGCTCATGCTGCTGGCAATCCTGCTGGCAATGCTCATCGTGCTGCTGCTCGCGGCCTTTCCCGGCGCGCGATTTGCGTTCTTCAGATCGCCGCTGCTTTCCGCCCTTTCCGGCGTGGCGATCTTCCTGTTCCTGTTCCTGCTGATCGTGCTGGCGATAACCCCGCGCCTTCTGCGCCGCGCGGCGCGCAATACACTGGCCCATCATCCGGGCATGAATGAACCGATCACCCACACCATCGCGTCCCAAACCTTTGGCATTCGCACCCGATATTCCGATGCCGCCTATCCATGGGAACGCCTGCATGGCTGGCGCGAGGATGATCGCATCGTCCTGGTCCTGCTGACCCATCAGCTGTTTTATGTCGTGCCCAAGCGCATGCTGCGACCCGAGCAACTTGAATTGCTGCGTGAGCGGCTGCTAGGGACCGGTTCCGCCAACCGCAAAGCCCGGCCATGATCCCCAAGAAACATATTCTGGTCCTCGACAATTACGACAGCTTCACCTGGAACCTGGTCCACTACCTGATGGAACTGGGCGCCGAGGTCGAGGTTGTCCGCAACGATGCGTTGTCCGCCGGACAGGCGATTTCAAGCGGCGCGGCGGGCTTCCTGATCTCGCCCGGCCCGTGCACGCCCAATGAGGCGGGGATCAGCCTCGATCTTGTGGGTGCTTGCGCCGATGCCGGAAAGCCGTTGCTCGGCGTGTGCCTCGGTCACCAGTCGATCGGGCAGTACTTCGGCGGCAAGGTGGTGCGCGGCGGGCTGATGCACGGCAAGACCTCGCCAGTGGCACATGACGGCACGGGCCTGTTCGAAGGCCTGCCCTCCCCCTTCATCGCGACGCGCTATCACTCGCTGATTGTTACCGACATTCCCGATTGCCTCGTGGTCAACGCCACTTCGGATGACGAACACGTGATGGGCTTTCGCCACAAGACATTACCGATCCACGGCGTGCAATTTCACCCGGAAAGCATCGCCACCGAGCATGGCCACGCCATGCTGGCGAACTTCCTGAAGATTTGCGGGATCGAGGCGAAGGCACTCGCATGAGGTTTGGCGCATGAACATGGCCGAAGCCGAAGCGCTGTTCGGCCGCATGCTCGATGGCCAGATGGATGACGCCGAGATCGCAGCGACGCTGGTGGAAATGGCTGACCGCGGCGAAACGGCTGAGGAACTTGCCGGCGCGGTGCTCGCCATGCGCGCGCGGATGAAGCGCATTGCCGCCCCTGCCAATGCCATCGACGTCTGCGGCACCGGCGGCGACGGGCAGCACAGCCTCAACATCTCGACCACTGTCGCCCTCGTCGTCGCGGCTTGCGGCGTGCCCGTCGCCAAGCACGGCAACCGCGCGGCATCGAGCAAGGCGGGTACCGCCGACACGCTGGAAGCCCTCGGCCTCAACCTTGCCCGCGCCAGCGAGAAAGCTGAACACACCTTGAGCGAAATCGGCATCGCCTTCTATTTCGCCCAGGCACACCACCCGGCGCTGGGCCGCATCAACCCGATCCGCAAGGCACTGGGCAGCCGCACGATCTTCAACCTGATCGGCCCGCTGGCCAATCCGGGCGGCGTCACCCGCCAACTGGTCGGCGTGCCGCACCCGGACTTCGTGCCGCTCTACCAAGACGCCATGCAACTGCTGGGCACCGAGCGCGCAATGATCGTCTCGGGCGCGGAAGGGCTGGACGAGCTTTCCATTGCCGGGCCCAGCCGGGTGGCGACGATTGGCATCGAAGGCATCGCTGACAGCATCACGCCCGAAGACGCCGGCCTTCCCCGCCACAGCCTGGAAGCGATCCGCGGCGGTGACGCAGAATTCAACGCCAAGGCGCTGCGCCGCCTGCTGATGGGCGAGCGCGGCGCCTACCGGGACGCCGTGCTGCTCAACGCCGCCGGCGCGCTGATCGTCGCGGGCGAGGTGCGCGATTGGCAGGACGGGGTGGAAGAAGCCGCCGAAGCGCTCGACAAGGGGCTGGCGAAGGCGTTGCTCGATTGCTGGATTGCGACTGTCGGCTAGGGTTTGGGGACAGATTTGGGCTTGAATGAATGTCTGCTAACGGACGCGTTCCTGGACCGAGTGAAGCGCAGCTCTGTCGTGGTTAGCGGACCTGACAATGTAGGTTTGGGACAGGTCGCACGGCGATCATTTCATCGACGTCAAACTCTGACCACCAGCCTCCCAAATGACCAGTTTCGAAGAGGGAAAACCGTTTTCGACCACGAAATTTTACTTCAAAAGCCTCAATTCGATATTGTCCATATCTCCTACTGTCATAGGTTCCGGAACTAGGCCAGATGCGCTTGTAAGTGTAATCTGAGTATATTTCCGTTGGGGTGTATTCTAGCCAAGATGGATCTTGCTCATACAACTCACACTCATGACCGGGAGCAAGTTTTTCAAAGAAGTCTGATCCTTCGAACATCCACAGCCATGTTCCCTCAATAAGCCTTGTGCGCTGTTGGAATTGAAGAACTCCATAGCCCGCAAAAGCGGCTGCCAAACAGGCGGTGAGGATTAAGGTTCTTTTTCTCATGGCTCCTCAAACCATGATTCTTGCTATGTCCGCAATGTCGTCGTGTCTGGAACGACAGCTTTCCCGCCAAAACCTTCAAAAGCCGCCATCCGGCTGGTGCAATGAACATTTCGACGCCCCTCGATGCCTGTGGGCAACCGCCCCATTGAAATGACCGGAAGCGCTTTCCTACACGGCGCGATTCTGCCAGTTTCGCCGTCTGGGCGCTGCCCGGCGCGCTCCTTGAACCGTCTGCTCCCGATTTTTTTCGCGAAATCTTGCGAATCTGTCCGCTTTTGCATTCAAATAACTGATTCAAAGCGTTAAAATCAGGGTTACACATGGGTTGCACTGTGTCACCCTTGTAGCCCTGCGCTCGGCCTGTTTCCGCCGCTTGTTCGTGGCGCGCCTGCTGGATTGTAATTTCGGATAGCCTCCCCTCCCGCTTGCGGGAGGGGTCGGGGGAGGGCCTGTTGGGTGAGGCGGGATAACACCCCCTCCCCTAACCCCTCCCGCAAGCGGGAGGGGGATTTATTTCCGCCGCCCCTGATGGCGAATATTCGCTGGCCTGCCTCGCCGCCCGACCAGGTGCCCGCCTTTGCGCTTCACGTCGTGCGGCCTGCCGCGCGGCTCGATCCGGCCGCCGCCTTCTTCCAGCTCGAACTTGAGCGATCCGGTCAGCGCATTGGCCTCGGCCAGGCGCAGGCGCAGGCGGTCACCCACGGCATAGGCGGTGCCGCTCTGCTCGCCGACAAGCACCCGGCGCTTCTCGTCATAGTGGAACCGCTCGGACCCCAGCGTCGAGACCGGCACCAGCCCGTCGCCGCCAAGCCCGATGATCGTGGCGAAGAAGCCGAATTTCTGCACCCCGGTGATCCGCGTCTCGAACACTTCGCCCACCCGCACCGACAGCCAGGCAGCGACATAGCGGTCAATCGTCTCGCGCTCGGCGGCCATGGCGCGGCGCTCGGCGGCGCTGATTGCATCGCTGACTTTGCCAAGATCATTGCGGTCACGGTCCGAGAGGCCGGACGTAGGCTTGAGATTGCCTTTTGGCGCATGCTGCTCCAGCCCAAAGGCATCGACCAGCGCGCGGTGGACCAGCAAGTCGGAATAGCGGCGGATCGGCGAAGTGAAGTGCGCATAGCTGCCCAGCGCCAGGCCGAAATGCCCGGCATTGCGCGGGCCATAGAAGGCCTGGGTCTGGCTGCGCAGCACGGCTTCCATTATCAGCACCTTTTCCGTCTCGTCGGCCACATCTTTCAGCATGCGGTTGAACAGGCCCGGCGTAATCACCTGACCCAGCGCCAGCTTCATGTCGAACGTGCTGAGGTATTCCTTCAGCGCCATCAGCTTTTCACGGCTCGGCGGCTCGTGGATGCGGTAGACCACTGGCGCGGCCTTGCTTTCCAGCGCTTTGGCCGCCGCGACATTGGCCGCGATCATGAAATCCTCGACCACGCGGTGGGCATCGAGGCTTTCCCTGAGCGCGATCTCGGCAATCCGGCCCTGCTCGTCCAGCACCACGCGGCGCTCAGGCAGTTCCAGCGCCAGCGGATCTCGGGCATGGCGCGCCTTGGTCAGCGCATGCCAGCAAGCCCAGAGGTTCTGGAGCGCCACATCGGCTCGGCCTTCGTCAATCCGTGCCTGAGCCTCCTCATAGGCAATCACTTCGGCAATCCGAACCACTGCGCGGGTGAAGCGCCATTCGGTCACCCGGCCTTCGCTGTCGATCTTCAGGTGGCAGGCCATGGCCGCGCGGTCCCGACCGGCGCTGAGCGAGCAGACATCGCTGCTGAGCACATGGGGGAGCATCGGCACCACGCGGTCCGGGAAATAGACCGAATTGCCACGCTCACGCGCCTCGCGGTCCACCGCGCCGCCGGGGCGCACATAGAACGAGACGTCGGCAATCGCGATCAGCGCGCGGAAGCCGCCTTCTCCGTCCGGCTCGGCCCAGATCGCATCGTCATGATCGCGCGCGTCCACCGGGTCGATAGCGACAATAGGCAAGTGGCGCAGGTCTTCGCGGGTCTCGGCGCTGACTGGCAGTTTCGCCGCCAGTTCGGCCTCGTCAAGCGCCTCCTGGCTGAAGGCATTGGGGATGCCGTGCTTGTGAATCGCGATCAGGCTGAAGGCGCGCGGGGCCAGCGGATCGCCGAGGATTTCAGTGACTTTCACACTGGCGCGGGGGCTCCTTCCAATCGGCTCGGCCAGCACAAGTTGGCCCGCCTCCGCCCCGCCCAGATCGCCAATCGCGGCAGAATTGCGCACCCGCTTGTCGACCGGGGCCAGCCAGGGCTTGCCCGCGCCGTCCAGCTCGACCACGCCCAGCACCTGTTCGGCCCGCGCGGGCAGCTTTTTCATCGGATGGGCGCGCCAGCCGGAGCCCGTCTCTTCAGTGCGCGAGAGAACCCGGTCGCCCACCTTCAACGCGCTCATCCGGCCTTTCTCGACCATGCGCAGCTTTGGCGGCGCCGTGGCCTCATCGGGCGCCCAATTGTCGGGCACGGCAATTGCCTCACCATCCTCGATGGCGACGACTCGCAGGACAGTGACTCGCGGCACGCCGCCCATGCGGTGGAACGCGGTCTTCTCGCCGTCGATCAGGCCCTCCTCAGCCATGTCTTTCAGCAGGGCCTTAAGCGCGATTTTCTCGTGCCCCTGCAGGCCGAAATGGCGCGCGATCTCGCGCTTGCCCGCTGGCGTGGGCGAACTGGCGATGAATGCGAGAATCTGCTTTTGCGTGGGCAGGCCTGGCGTGTCCTTGCGGGCCAAGTCAGTAAGCCCTCGCGACGTAGATCCGCTCCACGGCGGGATCGCCGGTGAACATACAGGTTCCACTCGCCGCCTGGCCGCCCATCGGCGTGTTGCGAATGGTCAGTTTCAATGCCTTCAGCTTGGCCACCACTTCGTCCAGCGTCGCGCCACTGGGCCGCGACCAGCCTAGTTCGACCCAGCCGGGATAGCGCGCGCTTTCGGCAAAGTGATCGGCGAGCGCCTCGAAACTGTCTATGCCGCGCACAATGTTCGCATCGCGGCGGACAGTGGCTTCGGCGTGGATCGCGGCCTGAATGTCGGCGATTTCGGCGGCGGCACTGGCAAGGAACGCGTCCTTGTCCTGCCCCGCGAAATTGGGTTTACCGTCCTCGCGCCACAGCCGGTCGCGGCGCAGCACCGAGACCTGCCCGCCAGCGGCATCGCGCCCGCCGATCTCGAGAATCAGCGGCGCGCCTTTCTTAACCCACGCCCATCGCTTTTGCGTCGCCTTGCCAGGACGCTTGTCGAGCAGCACGCGCAGCGGCTCTCCCAGGCTATGTTGCGCAGCAAGTGCGCGGCGCAGATCCTCGCAATAAGCCAGGATCGCGGCGTCGCCATCGTCCTCGCGCAGCATCGGCAGGATGATCACCTGTTGCGGGGCAATAGCGGGCGGCACGCGCAACCCGTCGTCATCGCCGTGAGTCATGATCACGCCGCCGATCAGGCGAGTGGAAACGCCCCAGCTGGTGGTGTGGCACAGGGTCTGCTGACCCTCGCGATCCTGATAGCGGATGCCCGCCGCCTCGGCGAAGCCGGTGCCCAGATAATGCGAGGTGCCCGCCTGCAGTGCCTTGCCGTCCTGCATCATCGCCTCAATCGAATAGGTCGCCACAGCGCCGGGGAAGCGCTCGTTCTCGGGCTTTTCACCAGCAATCACTGGCATGGCGAGGACGTCTTCGGAAAAGCTGCGATACATTTCCAGCGCCCGCAGCGTCTCTTCCATGGCATCGGCGCGGTCGGCATGCGCGGTGTGGCCTTCCTGCCAGAGGAACTCGCTGGTGCGCAGGAACATGCGGGTGCGCATTTCCCAGCGCACGACGTTGGCCCACTGGTTGGTCAACAGCGGCAAGTCGCGCCAAGACTGTATCCAGCGCGCCATGGCCGCGCCGATCACGGTTTCGGATGTCGGCCGCACGATCAGCGGCTCTTCCAGCTTCGCCTCGGGATCGGGCACCAGCCCGCCTTTGCCGTCGCCAATCAGCCGGTGGTGAGTGACCACAGCCATTTCCTTGGCGAAGCCCTCAACGTGCTCGGCTTCTTTGGCAAAATAGCTGAGGGGAATGAACAGCGGGAAATAGCAGTTCTCGACGCCCGCTGCCTTGATCCGCGCGTCCATCTGCGCCTGGATGCGCTCCCAGATGCCATAGCCCCAGGGCTTGATCACCATGCAGCCGCGAACGCCGCTCTCCTCGGCCATTTCGGCCTCGGCGATGACTTCCTGATACCACTGGGCGAAGTCCGCATCGCGGGTGACGGAAAGGGCGTGGCGGATCTTGGTCTGCTGATTCATGCTGGCTCGTTAGCCTTATCGTCAGCCCGGCGAAAGCCTGTCCTGCAAGTCCGAAATGGCGGCCAATGGACTGCCGGCAGGTTCAGGGCAAAGCTACTTGGCCGCGAATGACAAATGCCAGACCTATTTGACGAGCGAATCCAGCCTTTGCTGCATTTCGGCCATTTGCTTGCGCAGGGCGGATAATTCGTCTGCCGGCTGAGCGGCCTCATCTGCTGATGCTGCCTTGTCCTCGCTGCCTCCGGGCATGAAAGCGGAAGCCGCTGCGCGGAACATGGCGAGGTTCTGCTGGGCGAGCTTTGCCAAGGGATTGTTGCCCAGGCTTTCCTCGAAAGCCTTTGCCAGCTTCGATTGGTTGGCGCGAAAATTGGTCATCGACGCTTCCAGATAGTGCGGCACCAGGCTTTGCATCGAATTGCCATACATGCGGATCAGGTCGCGCAGGAAGCCCACCGGCAGCATCTGCTCACCGCTGGCTTCTTCTTCCATGATGATCTGGGTCAGAATCTGGTGGGTTATGTCCGTGCCATTCTTGGCATCGAGCACTTTGAACTCGACCCCTTCGCGGGTCATTTTCGCCAGATGATCGAGCGTGATGTAGCTGGACGAGCGGGTATTATAGAGGCGCCGGTTGGCATATTTCTTGATGATGACCGTATCATCATCCTTCGCCGCAGAATCGCTCATTCCCGCAATACTCCCGCCTATTATCCAGCGATGTTAGCATGTGCAGCAACGGCAGTGCAACACAATGCGTGCTGCGCAGCAAAATCAGCGGGCGAATCGCTCTCCCAGAAGCGTAAGCAGCTCATATTGGGACAGTTCGGTGGTTTTGGCGGCCGCCGGCAGGGCATAATCGAGTGCCACCCAGTCTCCCTCGCGCAAGGCCGGCGCCGCGGCCAGATCGATCACGGTCATGTCCATCGAAACCCGCCCCACGACTGGCAAGACAGCACCCTGCCATCGCGCCATGCCTTTGCCGGACCAGCTACGCAGATAGCCGTCGGCATAACCCAGCGCGATTACGCCGAGGCGCATGGCTTGCGGCGCGACAAATGTGCGATTGTAACCAACCGTATCGCCGGGCTCCACGTCGCGCACTTGCATCACTGCCGCCATGGGGCGGGCGACCTGGACGATCGCTCCATCCAGTTCTGCGCGGGGCACGCCGCCGTATAGCGCCAGGCCGGGCCGGGTGAGATCGCCGTGGAAATCTTCGCCCAGGACAATTCCCGCGCTGTTGGCCAGCGCCGCGCGGCGGTGCGGGATCGCCCTGCGCGCTTCCTGCCAAAGTTCGAGCTGGCGCTGGTTGAAGCTGCTGTCCTCGTCCGCCGCGGCAAGGTGCGAGTGAAGCACGTCTATTTCGAGCGCACGGATTGCCGGATCGCCCAGCGCGGCGAGCGGCAGGCCAAGCCGGTTGATCCCGGTGTCGATCATCAGGTCGCACAGGCCCCCGCCCGCCTCGCGCCAGCGCGCTGCCTGCGCATGGCTGTTGATCACGACGCGAACGCCGTGGTCACGCGCCCAGACAGCATCCGCCATGGTCAGCGGGCCGTGAAGCATGGCAATTGACGGGGCGGGCGCGAGGCCCAGGATATCTGCCGCCTCGCTGGCATATGTCACGAAAAAGTCTTCGCAGCCTGCCTCGCGCAGCACGGGCACGGCCACTTTCGCACCCACCCCGTAGGCATCGGCCTTGACTGCTGCTCCCGCCCGCGCCGCGCCTGACATCCGGTCAAGCGTTCGCCAATTTGCCGCCAGCCCTGCCCGGTCAATATCCAGCCGCAGCGCGGGCTGCGGCGGATCAGTCGACATCTTGGACGAAGTCTCTGGGCGGACCGCCTCTCAGGCCCCACCAGGCGACCGCGAATGCCAGCAGCGTCACCCCCCAGGCATACCAAAGCCCGGCGAAAGGATCGCCCGTCTTGGCGACGATGTAAGCCGCGATCAGCGGCAGGAACCCGCCGAAATAGCCCGTGCCGATATGATAGGGGATCGACATCGAGCTATAGCGGATGTGCGGCGGGAACATTTCGGTGAGCAGGGCTGCCACCGGCCCATATGTCATGCCCGAGAGGAACATCAGCACCAGCATGATCGCGCCGATCACCAGACTGTCTTTCAGTGTTGGTTTGATCTTGCCCAGTTTGTAGCCCGCATCGCCAAGCCACGTCTGCAGCTGCGCGGAACGTGCCGTCTTGTCGGCCCAGGCATAGGTCTCCACTGGCAGCGGCGTGCCGCCCGCGCTGAGGCGTAGCGCAGGAGAGACGGTCAGCTGGTAAGGTACCCCCGTCCCGGCGAGATCGGCAATCAGCTTGCCGCAGTTGGATTTCTGCTCGCCCTTGAACGGGTCGAAATTGCAGTCCGGCCCGGACACCACGACGGGCGCACGGCGGGCGGCTTCGGCCAATCCGGGGTTGCCGTAGGCGCTGACGGCCCAGAAAACCGGAAACAGCAACAACAGAGTGAGCAGATAGCCCCAGACAATCGAGGGCTTGCGCCCGATCTTGTCGGACAAGTGACCGAACAGGATGAAGAAGCCCATGCCAACGCCGGCGACCAGCCCGACGATGATTTCAGCGTAAGTGTCTTCCAGCCGTACGGCGGATTTGAGGAAACTAAGTCCATAGAACATGGCCGTATACCAGATCACGGTAAGTCCGGCAGCCACGCCCAGCAGGGCGATGAACAGGCGTTTCTTGTTTCCGGGATAGGAGAAGCTTTCGACGAAAGGATTGCCGGCCAATTCATCCGCTTCCTTCATTGCCCGGAACACCGGACTCTCGGACAGTTTGAGACGCATCCACAGCGAAATGGCCAGCAGTGCGAGCGATAGGAGAAACGGCACCCGCCAACCCCAGGCTGCCCAGGTCTCGGCAGACATGGCCGCCTTGCAGCTCAGCACGACAATCAGGCTGAGAACAAATCCGCCGACCACGCTGGCCTGGATGAAACTGGTGTAATAGCCCTTGCGGCCGCCCGGGGCGTGTTCGGCTACGTAGATCGCCGCCCCGCCGTATTCGCCGCCAAGAGCGAGACCCTGGAGAATGCGCAGCAGGATGATGATCACTGGCGCGGCCATGCCAATGCTGGCTGCAGAGGGCAGAAAGCCAACGCCGGCAGTGGCGATGCCCATCAGGGTGACAGTGACGAGGAAAGTGTATTTGCGGCCGAGCTTGTCGCCCAGATAGCCGAACAGGATTGCGCCGAGCGGGCGGAAGCCGAAACCTACCGCGAAGCCAGCCCAGACGAGCAGAGCTTCAAGCGTCGCATTACCGGATGGAAAAAATGTTTTGCCGATGATGGCGGCGAGCGTGCCGTAGATGAAAAAATCGTACCATTCGAAAATCGTGCCTGCCGAACTCGCGGCAATGACGAGCCGCATGTCCGAGGCGCTGGGTTCGACTGTTGTTGCTGGATTACCCTCGGCCATTGACTGCTCCCCACCGGATTCTGGCCGTGAGCCTTAGCCTTGGTTTTCGCCGGTGAAAAGCAGGTCTGTCGCGGCCTGCCATGCCAGCAGGATGGCGCCGTGGCGTGCGGGATAGTCGCGCGCGGCAGCTATGGCTTCCAGCCCGGGCCAGTCAGGCAGGTCACCACTCGCTTTGAGCCATCCGGCAATTGCATCGCGCGCGGCAGCAATGTCTTCGCTCTTGAGGCCAACCGCGCCGGCGGCAAAGATCGCGGCGGCTGCCTGGCCGATAGCGCAAGCCTGTGCCCGGATGGCAAGGTGCGAAATGCGACCTTCGCCATCGAGAGCCAGACCCAGTCGCACCACACTGCCGCAACTTTTCGACCGCGCTTCACCTTGCAGCGGTAGGTCATCGTCCCACGGCCATGCCGCAAGACCAGTTGCCAGCGCCAGAACTTGCGGCGTGTAGAGTGTTTCGGCCCTCGCCAATCCTCAGCGCCCGCGCGGCTTGTCGTCGGTAGCAGTATCGTGTCCGGCGCGCTTGCGGCGTTCGGCAATCAGGCCGACCAGTTTTTCGCTGCCGGCGTTGACGAAAGGATAGACGCGGGCCTGCGCGATCCAGTTCGGCCGACCACCTGGGCCCCAGGCGAGGTCGAAGCCCAGCACTGTGATCGAAAATGCCAGCATGACGACGATCAAGCCCTTGATCGTGCCGAAGCCAAAACCTAGCACCCGGTCAATTGGTCCGAGCAACGAAGCGCGGCTGCTGGCGCCGATCCGGTTCGCCAGAACCTTGATCATTGCATAGGGCACCAGAAGCAAAACGGCGAAAGCGAGCACAGAGGCCGCCGAGGTATTGTCGATATCGGGCTTGATGAAATCGTAAAGCGGCTGGTGCAGCGTGTGGATGGCGAAAATCGCGAAGAACCATGCGCTCAGGGCCAGCACTTCCTGCAGGAAGCCGCGCATAAATCCCGTTATTGCGCATGCGGCCACGATAATCATGACCACGATGTCAAAGCCTGTCATAGCGCGGACAACTACGCCTCGCCCAAAATCCGGTCAATGAGATTTGGCAGCATGGTTACCCCGTCATACACGTTTGACCCATCGCCGTCGCCGGCCGAGCGCGGTCCTATCGCTTTAGAAAAGCCCAGTTTTGCCGCTTCGCGCCGCCGTATGCCGCTATGTGCGACTGGCCGCACCTCACCCGCCAGCGACACTTCGCCAAACCACACCGAATTGTTTGCCAGCGGCTTGTCCGACAAGGCCGAGACCAGCGCGGCCGCCACTGCAAGGTCTGCGGCCGGATCGATAAGGCGATACCCGCCTGCCACGTTGAGATAGACTTCCGCAGAAGAAAAATTGAGCCCACATCGCGCTTCCAGCACTGCAAGAAGCATCGCCAGACGGCTCGAATCCCAGCCAACAACAGCGCGGCGCGGCGTCGCACCGCTCGCCAAGCGAACAATCAGCGCCTGGACTTCCACCAGCACCGGTCGCGTGCCTTCGATCGCCGGAAACACCGCGCTGCCGGCAATGGCGTCTTCACGGCCGGAAAGGAACAGCATCGAAGGATTGGCCACTTCTTCCAGTCCTTCCTGCGCCATGGCGAAGACGCCGATTTCGTCGACCGGGCCAAACCTGTTCTTGAGGCTGCGCAGGATGCGGTACTGGTGGCTGCGTTCACCCTCGAAGCTCATCACCACATCGACCATGTGCTCCAGCACGCGCGGCCCCGCGATCGACCCATCCTTGGTCACATGCCCGACCAGAACCAGCGCCACACCGTTTTCCTTGGCATAACGGATCAGTTCGAAGGCCGACGCACGCACCTGGCTGACTGTGCCCGGCGCGCCCTCGATCTGGTCGGAATGCATGGTCTGTATCGAATCGATTACCAGCAATGTCGGCGGAGACATGCCGGCCAGCGTCGTCAGGATATCGCGCACCGACGTTGCCGCCGCAAGGCGGATGGGCGCGCCTGCCAGCCCCAGGCGTTCGGCGCGCAGGCGCACCTGGCCAGTCGCTTCTTCGCCGCTAATGTAAACCGCATCGGCCCCGGCGAGCGCTATGCGCGCCGCCGCCTGCAGCAACAGGGTGGATTTGCCAATTCCCGGATCGCCGCCCATCAGGATCGCCGAGCCCGGAACGAGCCCGCCCCCCAGCGCGCGATCGAATTCGGCGAGTCCGGTCGAGCGCCGGGCGAGCTTTTCGCCGGGCGCGTCGAGCGGCTCGAATGCAATCATGCGGCCGCCGCCCGAAAGATTGTGCCGGGCGGAAAAAACGGTTTCGGGCGCATCTTCCGCCAGCGTATTCCATTCGCCGCAATCGGCACATTGTCCTTGCCAGCGGTGAGTGACCGACCCGCAGGCGGCGCAGACGTATCGGCGTTTTGCTTTGGCCATGGCTGCTGCTTATCCAGAACGTATCAGGAACACAAGTGGCGGTCTGATTTTTGATCCAGACTGGGCAAGGCAGTCGCAACAAGCTTGATCCTCCGTTTAGGTTCAACAGGGGCTGGCATGCCTCGCCCGGCTCTGCCATCTGATGGCGATGCGTCAGAAGGAACTCCGCATCGCGCTCGTCTGTTACGGCGGTATCAGCCTGGCGGTCTATATGCATGGCGTCACCAAGGAAGTCTGGCAGTTGGCGCGGGCGAGCCAAAGCTTTCTGGCGAAAGATGACCACCCCAATTCCACGGCTGCGGTCTATCGCCGCTTGCTCGAGACGATCGAGGCGCGCTCCGGCATGCGGCTGCGCATTCTCACCGATGTGGTCGCAGGCGCGAGTGCGGGCGGGATCAACGGAGTGTTCTTGGCGCAAGCGATCCATTCGGGACAATCGCTCGAACCACTGACTCAACTGTGGCTGGACCGTGCCGACATCGACGTGCTGCTCGATCCTGATGCCCGGCCCTGGACGCGGTTCGTCAAATTCGGCGCGGCGCCGATCGTGCTCTGGCTGCTGACGCGGCGCGGCAACGCGGTGTCTGCCAGCGTGGCCCGGGAAACGCGCGCCGAAGTGCGGGCCAAGCTCTCGCGGTTCATCCGCTCGCGCTGGTTCGAGCCGCCGTTTGGCGGCCTGGGATTTTCCCGGCTGCTGGCCGAAGCGCTCGACGCGATGGCGAAAAGCGAGGCCGGGCCGCCCCTGCTTCCGCCCGGACACCCACTAGACATGTTCGTCACCACGACCGACTTCAAGGGATTTCCCGAGGCCGTCAGGCTCCACAGCCCGCCGATTGTTGAGGAAAGCGAACATCGCCTTTCCGTCGGTTTCCGCGCGCCCTCGCCCACCAAGGCCGGGGCAGCCTTCGCCGCATTGCCCGAGCTGGTTTTTGCCGCCCGCGCCACTGCGAGCTTTCCGGGCGCTTTCCCGGCCTTGCAGGTTGGCGAGATCGACCAGCTGATGCGCGAGCGCGATCAACCCTGGCCCAGCCGCGATGCCTTCCTGCGGCGGATCATGCCTGAACATTCCCAGCGCGGCGATGTCGGGTCGGTCGCGCTGATCGATGGCTCGGTGCTGGTCAACGCGCCGTTCGCGGATGCCATGCGTGCACTGCGCGACAAGCCCGCCCAGCGCGAGATCGACCGGCGACTGGTCTATATCGATCCCCGGCCAGACCGGGTGGGCGGCTTGCGTCGCACCGATCCGCGCCCGCCTGGCTTCTTCTCGGTGATTTTTGGCTCGCTGTCGTCGATCCCGCGCGAACAGCCGATGCGCGACAATCTGGAACTGCTGGCCAGACAGTCGGCCGAAACGGCGCGGCTGCGCGGGATTGTCGAGGCGATCCGACCGGAGATCGAACAGGCCGTGGAAAAGCTGTTCGGCCACACGCTGTTTTTCGACCGGCCCAATTCCCGACGGCTCGCCTCCTGGCGCACCAAGGCCCATAAGGCCGCCGCCGAGTATGCAGGCTATGCCTATTCGAGCTACGCACGCGTCAAGGTGAACGGCGTAATCGACGATATCGCAGCCGCCATCCGCGCCTCATCGCCCGAATTGCGGGCCATTCCCGAAAGTGTGATCAGCGCCCATTTGCGGCAGCATCTAGCCGGAGATGGTCTGAGCCAGCTTTCCTTACCCCGCGGCGGGGCGACTGATGCGACGATCGACTTTCTGCGGGATCACGACTTGCCCTTCCGCATCCGCCGCCTGCGCCTGCTCTCGCGCCAGCTTGCCGAAGACCGCACGAACGACGTGCCCGAGGATGTGGCCAAGCTCGAGGAAGCGCGCGAGACCGTCTATGCCGCGCTGGCGCTGTACTTCAATCTGGAAGCAGGCGGCATTGCCGATGAGACCTTCCCGGACCTGGCCGCACGCGTCTTTGCTGAACCCGGCGAAGTTCTCGCGCGCCTCGCAGCCAGACGCAATTTGCGCCAGACCGACATCGCTGCCGAAGCCATGATTTCCGCCATGCTGGTGCGCATGCCGGTGGAACTGCGGCGGCGCATCCTGTTCGCCTATCTTGGCTTTGCCTTCTATGACACAGTGACGCTGCCCTTGCTGCGCGGCGAGGGACTGACGGAATTCAACCCTGTGCAGGTTGATCGGATTTCCCCTGAAGATGCCGATTCGGTGCGCAGCGGCGGCGCTTCCGCATGCCTTCGCGGGATCGAATTCTACAACTTCGGTGCCTTCTTCAGCCGGACTTACCGCGAGAATGACTACTTGTGGGGACGGCTGCATGGCGCTGAGCGCATGATTGACCTGATTGCCTCGACGATCCCTGCCGATACGCCACTGGATGCCGACGAATTGCTCGCTTTCAAGCGCGCGGCCTTTGCTGCCATTCTCGACGAAGAAGAATCGCGCCTGACCTCCGATCCCACGCTTGTACCCGGCATCCGCAGCGAAATCGCGGCGGCGGCATCTGCAGCCAGCAGCTGAGCGAGCCTCCTGATGCGTCAGGCTCGCAGGGCGGCAAGATAGGCGTGCGAGCGGGCTGCGGCTTCCATGCGCGGAATGGCAAATGGCGGTTCCTGCTCGACGTAGTAATGCTGCACCCCCGCGGCGCGCGCGGCAGGCAGGATGCGCTTCCAGTCCAGTTTTCCCGCCCCAACTTCGCAGGAAGTCATCGATAGTGCAAAGTTGGGAGCGGTCTGTTCCGTCAGGTCCTTGATATGCATCCAACGCGTCCGACCCCGAATACGGTGCAGAAAATCGACCGGATCGAGGCCGGCGGCAGCAACCCAGCCGATGTCGACTTCGAAGGATACCAGCCGCGGGTCAGTCTCGCGCACCAGCACATCCCAGCCCGTCGTCCCGCCGATCGGGGCAAATTCAACGTTGTGGTTATGATAGCCCAACGCGATCCCGAGCGGCCTGAGCGAGGCTCCGCGTTGATTGAGCATGTCTGCCGTCCGCCTCCAGTGATCGATACCGCCCTCGGTCAGCGAGCGCGTCACTGCCAAGCGGAAATCCTCACCTGCGCGCAGCTTCGTTCCAGCAGGGAGTGGCGCTATCGTGAGAACGGCAGCCCGAGCGCCAAGAGTACCCATGACGTCCGCAATTTTCTGTGTCTCACTGTCGATCGTCAGGCTGTCGGGTCCGGTTCCAGTGGCCATCGAAGAGGAGATCAGGTGAAGCGAACTGATCGCCAGCCCCGCCCGGTCGGCAGCGGCACGCACCTCGGTCGGTTTCTTGCCGTAAAACTGGGACAGTTCAAGTTCGCGGTAGCCAAGGGCAGCCAGCTGGGCAAATGTGCCGTCCATATCTGACCTGGGCAAGTCTCCGAGTGTGTAGAGCTGAATTCCAATCGGTTTGCCGATACGCTGAAAAAATGGGCGTCGCGCAAAGCGCCGGGCGATGGCGCTGCCGCCGCCACCGGCCAGCGCTGCGCCTGCAAGTCCTGCGATAATCGTGCGCCTGCTGAAAGCTGCTTTATCCATCGACTCGCCCCATTCCCATTCAACTGCGTTTGACTTGCTTGCCGACTATCAGGCGGCTTCGTGTCATCCGCAATCGAATTCCCTCGCCTTGGGAACAGCTACGTGTGGATTGTGCGGTTCGATGGCCTGCGGCTCCCGCGCGCCAAGGCGGGGGGAGAACACTACGCCAAGATCGACGCCTACTTGCCCTTCCATTCAGGCTTGCGCTTCTCGGCAAACGCCTTTGCCCCTTCGCGCGCGTCTTCGGATGTGAAGATATGTCCGATGTAGCCCGATTGTTTCGCCTGAGCCTCTTCCTCGGTCCATAGCCAGGAATCGCGGATAATAGCCTTGGATGCCATCACGGCCAGCGGGCCGTTGTCGGCAATGGTGCGGGCAAGTTCGCGGGCTGCTTCAATTGCCGGGCCATCGCTGAGGCGATTGACGAGGCCCAGCTCGTAAGCGCGGGTCGCGTTGATGGGATCGCCGGTCAGCGCGAGCTCCATGGCCAGCGCACGCGGCAGCAACCGGGGAAGCAGGATGACCCCGCCGCCAGCCGCAAGCAGGCCGCGCTTGACTTCGGGAAGCGCGAATTTCGCCTCGATATTGGCAACGATCATGTCGCAGGCAAGGGCCAGTTCCAGCCCGCCGGCAAAGGCAAATCCGTCGACTGCGGCAATCACCGGCTTTTTCGGAGTCCAGCTGGTCAAGGCGCCGAACCCGCGATCGGCAACGATCGGCAAGTCGCCGGTGAGGAACCCCTTGAGGTCCATCCCGGAACAAAACGTGCCACCTGCCCCGGTCAGGATAGCACAGCGTAGATCGTCCTCGGCTTCGAGCCGGTCCATGGCCTGCGAAATGCCTTCCGCCGCCGCGCGGTTCATGGCGTTCTTCGCGTCCGGACGATTGATGGTCACTTCGAGAATGCCATCGGCGGCAGTGACCAGAACTTCATCGCTCACGGCGCTCTCCTGTCTTGTAGTGTTTCGCCGGGAGTGCATTGCCTGCCCGCCCCTGTCCAGCGACAAAGCCGGGGCACGATGCGGCCAAACGCGCCTTGCCTCGCGCTTTTGCTCTGCTAAGAGGCTCGCAAATTCCAGCCCCCAGGGAGTGCGCAGGCATCATGGCAAAGATCAAGGTGAAGAACCCCATCGTCGAAATGGACGGCGATGAAATGACTCGGATCATCTGGAAATGGATCCGTGAGCGACTGATCCTGCCTTATCTCGATGTTGATCTGAAATATTATGACCTGTCGGTCGAAAAGCGCGACGAAACCGGTGACCAGATCACTATCGATTCGGCCGAAGCCACCAAGAAATATGGCGTTGCCGTAAAGTGCGCGACGATCACCCCCGATGAGGCGCGCGTCGAGGAATTCAAGCTCAAGCAAATGTGGAAGAGCCCGAACGGCACGATCCGCAACATTCTGGGCGGCACCATCTTCCGTGAGCCGATCGTCATCCAGAACGTGCCGCGGCTGATCCCGGGCTGGACGGATCCCATCGTGGTCGGCCGTCATGCCTTCGGCGACCAGTATCGCGCCACCGACTTCGTGGTTCCCGGCGCGGGCAAGCTGCGTCTGGTATTCGAAGGGGCCGATGGCCAGGTTATTGACCGCGAAGTGTTCAACTTCCCCGGCGGCGGCGTCGCCATGGCGATGTACAACCTCGACGATTCGATCCGTGACTTCGCGCGGGCCTCGATGAATTACGGCCTCGGCCTCGGCTGGCCGGTCTATCTCTCGACGAAGAACACCATCCTCAAGGCCTATGACGGCCGCTTCAAGGATCTGTTCCAGGAAGTTTACGAGACCGAAGGCTTCAAGGAAAAGTTCGAAGCTGCCGGCATCACTTATGAGCACCGCCTGATCGACGACATGGTCGCCTCGGCGCTGAAATGGAGCGGCAAATTCGTCTGGGCCTGCAAGAATTATGACGGCGACGTGCAGTCCGACCAGGTTGCACAGGGCTTTGGCAGCCTCGGCCTGATGACCTCGGTGCTGATGACGCCGGATGGCAAGACAGTGGAAGCTGAAGCCGCGCACGGCACAGTCACCCGCCACTATCGCCAGCACCAGCAGGGCAAAGCCACCTCGACCAACCCGATCGCCTCGATTTTCGCATGGACCCGCGGCCTGATCTATCGCGGCAAGTTCGACGATACCCCTGAAGTGGTCAAGTTCGCCGAAACGCTGGAACGCGTCTGTATCCAGACGGTCGAAAGCGGCAAGATGACCAAGGACCTTGCGATCCTGATTGGCCCCGAGCAGCCGTGGCTGACCACCGAGGGATTCTTCGAGGCAATCGTCGAGAATCTCGAAACGGCAATGGCCTGATGGTGAATGGCCGGTGTCCCGCGCCGGCCTTCATAACAAAAGACACTTTCATAACGAAAAGACCGGCGCGGGGCAGAAATGCCTTCGCGCCGGTCCTGTTTCCGAAGAGGCAGGCATAACCTGCCCCCCTTGAGGTGTCAGATGTCGTCGTCCGCGTCCGGGCCCGTCATCATCTCCTCGGCAACACGGTCGGTCTGGCTGCGGATCGCAGCTTCCAGCCGGTCGCAAACTTCCGGGTTCGATTTGAGATAGTCCTTCCCATTCTCGCGGCCCTGGCCAATGCGGATGGAATCATAGCTGAACCAAGATCCGGACTTCTCGACGAGGCCCGCCTTGACGCCGAGGTCGAGGATCTCGCCGACCTTGGAAATGCCCTCGCCATACATGATGTCGAATTCGACCTGCTTGAACGGCGGCGCAACCTTGTTCTTGACGACTTTCACGCGGGTGGCATTGCCGACGATATCGTCACGGTCCTTGATCTGGCCGGTGCGGCGAATATCGAGACGGACCGAGGCGTAGAACTTCAGCGCATTGCCGCCCGTCGTGGTTTCAGGATTGCCGTACATCACGCCGATTTTCATGCGCAGCTGGTTGATGAAGATGACCATGCAGCGCGAGCGGCTGATCGAACCAGTCAGCTTGCGCAAGCTCTGCGACATCAGCCGCGCCTGCAGCCCGACGTGGCTATCACCCATTTCACCCTCGATTTCAGCCCGCGGCACCAAAGCGGCAACCGAATCGACCACGAGCACATCGATGGCATTGGAGCGCACCAGCGTATCGACGATTTCAAGCGCCTGCTCGCCAGTGTCAGGCTGGGAAACAATCAATTCGTCAATGTCCACGCCCAGCTTCTTGGCATAGGCGGGATCGAGCGCGTGCTCGGCATCGACGAAAGCCGCTGTGCCGCCAGTCTTCTGCGCTTCGGCAATCACATGCAGCGCCAAAGTCGTCTTGCCCGAGCTTTCCGGCCCGTAAATTTCGATTACCCGCCCGCGCGGCAGCCCGCCAACACCCAGCGCAATATCGAGCCCGAGCGAGCCCGTCGAAATCGTTTCGACCTGCATCGTCTCCTTCGAGCCGAGCTTCATCGCACTGCCCTTGCCGAAGGCACGATCGATCTGCGCCAGCGCCGCTTCAAGAGCCTTCTGCCGGTCCATGCTTTCCTTGCCTTCCTGAATCAGTTTGAGCTGTGCAGCCATTGCTATTCCCCTTGCCTAGTGATCCGACCCGGAAGGTCAATGGGCTATTCGTATCGGGTTTGTTCCACTAGAACAAGGGGGGAACGATAAATTTTTTTCGTTTGATTTCCGGTGTGTCAGCCAGATGTGCGGAAGAACCCGGCTACGGCATTGTTCCATGCGCCATCGAACTGGCGCGACACTGCCGCTTTCGGGGCGGACCGGTTGAAACCATGAAAGCCTCCCGGCACGACAAGCAACTCGCAAGCCACGCCAGCAGCCATCTGCCGGCTGGCAAAATCGACGTTCTCAGTGACGAACAAGTCAAGCCCGCCCACGCCAATCCAGGTCGGCGGCAGGTGCGACAAGTCGGCTTCGCGCGCCGGGGATGCGGCAGGCGCCGTCGCTTCCCCGCCGGGCTCACGGCCCAGATAGCATTGCCAGCCGAAGCGGTTAGACGAGCGCGTCCAGACATGCGTTCCTATGTGCGCAGGAACATTGTCCTGCGTTCCGGTTCGGTCATCGATCATCGGATAGACGAGAACCTGGCCGCGGATCGGCGCGTCGCCGCGCTCGCGGGCCAGCAAGGCAACCTGCGCGGCAAGGCCTCCGCCCGCGCTTTCGCCCAGCAGCACGATTCGCTCCCGGTCGATTCCCAGCGCTTCCGCCTCAGCGTGAAGCCACTGCAGCGCGGCATAGCAATCGTCGCGGGGCCCCGGAAAAGGCGTCTCGGGCGCCACCCGGTATGCCACCGACACGACGAGACAATCATGCGCCTGCGCGGCATCCTGCATGCGGAATGTCTGCCGCCACACCGAACCACCGACATAGCCGCCGCCATGCATGAACAGGATGGCGGGACGCGGGGCGGGGGTGCTCTTTCGGTTGATGACCAGCACTTTGACCGGCGGCGCGCCCGCGGGGCCGGGTATGGAGATTTCCTCGACAGGAATTCCGGGCCTCAGTGGGGCATCTGGCATGTCCGGCTGTGCAATGCGGACGCCATCGCGGAACTGTCCCTCGAAATTGACTGGCGGCATTGCGGCGAGCGCTGCGCGTAATTCGGGATCAACGTGGGCGAAATGCGGATCGGAAAGAGGAAGAGACATAAACCCACGGTGGACGCAATTTGCTTCTTCGCCAAGCGAGAAGGCAGCAATGCCTAGCGTGCGCTATGGCAATCGGCATGTCATTGGCGTGCAAATGCGGCTAATGCACCATTCCCCCCCAGATTCGTGGTGCGTCTTAATGGCGCGGCCACGCAGGAGTTAAGTGCATGAAGCTGTTTCGCTGGGCTGCGGCCGGTGCATCCGCCTATGTGATCTACAAATATTCGATCGGCAAAAAAGCCAAGGGCGAAAAGGTCTTCGATAGCCCCGAAGGGGAAGCCAAGCCGGCAAAGACAAAAGTCGCCAAGCCAAAAGCCGCGGGGTCCAAGCGCCGAAACACGGGGGCCAAGGCCAAGGATTGAAACTAGCGCCCCTTCGCTCTGGCCAGCACGCTGCTGACGGCATCGGAAATCTGCTGCACGGAAAACGGCTTGGGCAGGAAAGCCACGTTGTCGATGGCAATCTGCTGGCGCAATTGCTCCTCGGCATAGCCTGACATGAACAGGACTGGCATGGCCGGCGCGAGGCGGCGAATTTCGCGGACCATGGCCGGTCCGTCCATTCCCGGCATGACAACGTCGGATACGACAAGGTCGAACTTGCCGCCCTGCGCGACTTGTTCGAGCCCTTCCTCCCCGTCACGCGCCGGTGTCACTTCATAGCCGGCACGCGCCAGCGCGCGTTCGGCGACCATGCGCACCGGGTCTTCGTCTTCCACCAGCAGGATTCGCCCGCCGCCCGCCCATTGCTGCGCCTTGGCCGCGGGCGGTGGTGCGGCTTCGGATTGCCGGGCGGCCGCACCTGCCTCGACATGGTGGACGGGCAGATAGACCGTGAACCGCGTGCCCCGAACTTTGCCACGCGCGTCGGGGTCACAATCAGCGAAGATATAACCGCCCGATTGCTTGACGATGCCGTAAACCGTGGAGAGCCCCAGACCGGTGCCCTTGCCCTGTTCCTTGGTAGTGAAAAACGGCTCCCAGATCTTGCCCAGATGTTCGGGCGGAATGCCGCCGCCGGTATCCTCGACCTCAAGCGCGGTATAGTCGCCTTGCGGTATCACTTCGCTGCGCAGCGCGCGCACATCGGCCGGGCCAATCCGGCGCGTAACGATCGTCAGCTGCCCCGAGCCATCGCCGCCCTTCTTGGCTGAGTGCGCCTGAATGGCATCGCGCGCATTGACCGCGAGGTTGACGATCACTTGTTCGAGCTGAGTCGGATCTGCACGCACCGGCCCCAGGTTGCGATCATGCCGCACGGTCAGCTGGATTTTCTCGCCAATCAGCCGCTTGAGCATCTGCGATACTTCGCTGACCACGTCGGGCAACTGCAGCACTTGCGGACGCAGCGTCTGCTGGCGCGAAAAGGCGAGGAGCTGGCGCGTCAGCGATGCCGCCCGGTTCGAGTTTGCGCGGATCTGCTGGATATCGTCATAATCCGAATCGCCCGGCATGTGACGCATCAGCATCAGGTCGCAAGTGCCCAGAATGGCCGTGAGGACATTGTTGAAATCGTGCGCGACACCGCCTGCGAGCTGCCCTACCGCCTGCATCTTGGTCGCCTGCGCCACCTGCCGTTTGAGCCGGGTTTCCTCGCTGGTATCCGTCAGGCCGAGCAGCACGGCCGCCTCGCCCAGCCCGCGCACCCCGGCCAGGCTCAGGGACACAGGCTCGTCAGGCTGGTCCTTCAGGCGAACGGCAATATCGCCCGTGGCCACCGGGCCGAGGCAATAGCGGCGGATGGCATCGCTCAGCGGGCCTTTGTCTTCCTGCACCACGAGGTCGGTCGGGTAAGTCGGCGGCGCTTCGCCTTCGCGCAGCGCGGCGCGCATGAAAGCCGGGTTGGCAAACAGCAGACGCCCGTCCCGGTCCGCCATGGCAAGGCCCAGCGGCAACTGCGCCAGCAGCGATTCGAGGTGGGGCGAGGCAGAGCCGCCATCATTGTTGCCCGCGCCCAGTCCGGCGCCCGCGTCAGCCACCAGTATCATCGACGGCGTCGTCGCTGGATCGGGATCTTGGGCGCTGTCGGGGTCGGCGAGCGGCAGGTAATAGAGTGTCAGTGCCCCGCCCTGGCGGCCTTCGCGCGCCCAGGTAAATCGATCGCCTTCCTCCTGACGCAGGAACGAGACGAATTCGCGCCCGGCCACGGCAGCCATGGCATCGCCAGTCGCTCGCAGGGCGAAGCCTGCACTGGCCGCCCGGATCAAGCCGTCGGGTTCAACCAGCGCGGCGGCAAAGCCCGCGTTTGACAGCGCCTTGCCGACCTTGCCGTGCAAGTAATCAGCAATATCGCCAGTCGTGTCGACGGATTCGATGGGGCTGAGCCGCCAGACCAGGAAATCTTCTCCGCGCCCGCTGCGCTCTGCCTCACAGCGCCAGCGGCCAACAGGGCGGCCGCCCTCACCCTCGCTCTCGACCAAGTCCGCGAGGCCTGAGCCATCGCGCCAGCCAGTGCGGGCAGCATTGGCAAGTCTCTCAAGCGAAGCGGCGTCCACTGGCAGACGCGGCGGCGCGAAAGCTGTGCCGAACCAGTCATCATAGCAGCGATTGGCGCAGACCAGCCTTCCCGCGCGGTCGGTGATGGCAACGGCGCAATCGTCCCGCTCGATTGCGGCGACCGTGACGGACCAGTCGGGCAAGGAAACCTGCTCTATCGGCCGCGCTTCCTGCGGGCGCGCCAGCCGCCAGGCGAGAGCGCCCAGAGCAACCAGCCCGCCGGCAAATCCAGCCACCACAATCAGTTCGCCGACGGCCAGCCAGACGATCAACAGGCTTGCGGCAAAAGCGGCAGCAATCAGCAGCCAGTCGATCGCGCCGCTGCGGGCGCTGGCTGGCGAACTCGAGCCGGGCTGGCTTTTGACTGGCTGGCTGGCGCCGCTGGCCATGCGCCTATTCGCCCTTCAGTCGGCGGCGTCGGCGGCGCCCGATCGTGATCTTCCAGAATAGACTGGAAATGACATAGCCCAGCGCGCCCGTCACCACGGCTACCACCACAAGTCCAAAGACAAGATATTTGCCTTCATCACTGACCCAGTGAAGAAATCCCCAGATGTCGTGAATCGAAAACAGGCTGTCGATCGGCCCCAATTGCACTGCCGGATCAGCGTGGAGCATCACTTTGCCGAGCTTGTAGGAAAAGGCCCAGAGGATCGGCGTGGTGAAAGGATTGGTCAGGAATGTCATGGCAGCGGCCAGCGGCACGTTTGCGCGCACCGGCATCGAAAGAATCGCGGCAAAGATCGTCTGGGCAAAAGGCACGATGATCCCGACGATGATCCCCAGCGCCACGCCGCGCGGAACAGACCGTCGGGTAAAACGCCAAAGTTCGGTGCGCAGCGCGCTTTTGGGAACGTAGCGGTTCTTCTCGAGCTGGGCATGCGTCGGCATCTGCCGCGCAAACCAGTCCATTGTCCGGGAGAAGGGATTGCTCATGAGTGTTCACGCATAATACGGCCTTGCTCACGCTTCCAGTCGCGTTCCTTGATCGTCTGGCGCTTGTCCGCCGCATTCTTGCCCTTGGCGAGTGCGAGTTCCACTTTCGCCCGGCCCCGGCTGTTGAAATAGATCGATAGCGGCACCAGCGTCATGCCCTTGCGCTCGATCGCGCCTTGCAACCGGTCGACCTCGCGGCGATTGAGCAGCAGTTTGCGCGGGCGCTTGGGAACGTGGTTATGGCGATTGCCGTGGCTGAATTCGGGCACATTGCTGTTGACCAGCCAGCATTCGTTGCCGCGCACCTCGGCATAGCTTTCGGCAATCGAACCCTCGCCAAAGCGCAGGCTCTTCACTTCCGTGCCCGTCAGCATGATGCCAGCCTCGAACACGTCCTCGATATGATAATCGAACCGCGCGCGCCGGTTTTCGGCGACGGTTTTCTGCCTGTCGAAAATTGAATTTTGCGGACGTGCCATGGTGGAGCCGCATGTAGGCATTGCCGCGCGATTGTGAAAGGCGGCATTTCGCCCAGACTGGACGGCAATACCCTTGTGCTGCACAGTTCAGCGCAGCCGAGCCGCTTTCGAGGGAAATGCGATGCCAAAAAAGAGGTTTTCCCTGGCCATTGCCATGCTGGCATTGACTGCCGCCGCGCCGCCAGCACCCGATCACGCCCTTGCAGTCGGCACAGTGATTTCCAGCCTCCCCGAAGCGCCAGTCGGCGGCTGGCAACCGCTCTACCGTTCGAACTGGGCCAAACGCGTGCAGGGCGACAATGTCGTCACCGAAACCCAGGAATGCTGCATCGCCGTCTTTCAGAAAGGCCTGGCGCTGCTGGTGCTTCGCACTGAACCCGTGACACGCAACGCCGCCGGCGAGCCGCTGACCGAGCGCATTGTCCGCAGCAAATGGATTACCCGCCGCAAGGATGAAATCGTGACTGACTGCCAGATCCTGTCAATCTCGCCCCAGCTCAGCCTTTATGACAACAAGACCGGAGCCATCCGCTCTGTTGCGATCGACAACGGTGAATTTGTGCTTCTCGATTGGCGCGAGCCCGGGGGATATTGTGCGTTCGGGGATTGAGGCCTCAACCAAGTAGCTTTCGCAAGGATCGCTCCGGATTGGAGTAAAAGTTGCTATAACTGACTTGCCAAACTCCTGTCTCAATTGCAGTTTCGCGCCTTCAATGGGGTGGGGCAAATTAATGCTTAGAAATTCGGTGCGGCTTTGGGCCGTATTCATTGCGATAGTTGCAAGTTCTCCAATTCAGGCCTCACCACCAAGCCCGCCCCCGCTCGAAGCCTATGGGGAGCTGCCTTCGGTCGAAGACATGGCAATTTCTCCCGATGGCAAGTCACTTGCCACGGTCGCGCGTGTGAATGGTGGCAGAAAACTGCTGCTGAACGACGTAGCCGGCAAGCTACTCAATCAGATCGAAATCGGAACAGTGAAGTTTCGCGGTGTAGAGTGGGCTGGAAACGACAACGTCATTGTGACCAACAGCTGGACCCAAAGACTGCCCTATGGATACACGGCCGATAAATTCGAGGCCTTCAATGTATTTGTCGTGCCGCGAGACGGCAGCCTGCCACATGCAATCTTCCGCAAGAACCCGACTTTGCTTGACGCCGCGTTCGGAAATTATGGCGTTCGCCTGATCAATGGCAAATGGCAGGGGATGTTTGGCGGCGTCCGCCTCGAGATGGCGGCCGACCGCTCGGGCTATGTGTTCGAACATGGCCGACCGGAGCTTGTCATGGTCGACATTGCCGGGACGGAGACCCGGCGACTGGCTCGATCGGCAAGCGAGGGACACGGGAAAAGATGGCTTGTCGATGGCGAAGGAACGGTGGCCGCAGCGCTTGATGTTGCTGCGCAGAGCGGCCGCTGGACGGTCTTGAATGCAGACAGCAAGACTATTGCGTCTGGCGAGGATCTGACCGGCAATACCAGCCTCGTCTCGTTGGGCAAGGATGGCTCAAGCGTCATCTATTCAGTCGAGAACGATGCCGAGGGCGAAGTCCATTGGTACGAAGTGCCACTTTCCGGCGGCACACCAACAGAAATTTTTTCCGATGTGAGTGTTGACCGAATATACGTCGACAAGACCAATGGACGCATGCTGGGTTACCTGCCTCTGGCCGCAGCACCTCAACCCGTGATTTTTGATCCCGCTCGGCAGGCCATTCTGCGCCGGGTCTATCGGGCGTTTCCGGGACTGAGCGTTTGCATTCAGGATTGGACGCCCGATTTTGCCTATGTGCTCGTCCGGACGAGCGGCAACGGCGACGCGGGAACATGGTTTCTCGTCGATGTGAAACAGCGCAAGGCCGACTGGGTGGGCAGCGAGCGCCCGCTGTTGCGCGCGGAGAATGTCGGCGCAATATCCACATTCGCCTACAGCGCCTCTGATGGCACAGAAATGGATGGCATCCTGACGCTGCCGCCTGGCAGGGACGCCAAAAATCTCCCGATCGTCATTATGCCCCATGGCGGTCCGACTTCGCACGACGAAGCCGCGTTCGACTGGTGGGCGCAAGCATACGCATCGCGGGGATATGCTGTGTTTCAGCCCAATTTCCGCGGTTCGACCAATCGCGACGATGCTTTCCGGCGCGCTGGCTATGGCGAATGGGGTCGCAAGATGCAGACCGACATTTCCGATGGACTGGCTGAACTCGTCAAGAAAGGAATCGTCGACCCCAAGCGCGCCTGCATCGTCGGCGCAAGTTATGGCGGCTATGCCGCACTGGCCGGCGTAACCTTGCAGCAGGGGCTATATCGCTGCGCCGTCGCAGTCGCCCCCGTCAGCGACCTCCGAATGTTTTACGACACGGAATACAGGGAAAGCGGCGAGAGCAGGATGACCAGCCGAAGCCTGCGCGAGACACTGGGCAATCCCAAAGGCTTCGACGCGGTTTCACCGCGCCGCTTCGCCAACAAGGCAGACGCCCCAATCCTCCTGATCCATGGCAGGGATGATACTGTAGTGCCTTACCGGCAAAGCCAGGTGATGGCCGACGCGCTTCGAGCCAGCGGCAAGCCCGTGGAAATGGTCGAATTCAAGGAAGAGGATCACTGGCTTTCCAGAAGCGCCACCAGAAAGCAGATGCTCGAGGTGAGCATGCGCTTCGTCCAGCAACACAACCCGGCAGACTGATCCGCCCAGACGCAGCCCGGCCCCGCCTGACCACCCCGCTACCCGCTAGACCAGCCCCGCCACCTTAAGCGCCGCGTCCACTGCTGATCGCGCCGCGTCGTTGCAGGGCACTAGCGGCAGGCGCAGTTCTTCGCTCATCCAGTCCTGAACGCGGCTGAGCGCATACTTGCAGGGGCCGGGCGATGCATCCTCGAACATGGCGTAATGCAGCGGGTAAAGCCTGTCGTTGAGGTCGCGCGCCTTGGCATAATCGCCAGCCGCGAGCGCCGCCTGAAAATCGGCGCACAGCTTGGGCGCGACATTGGCCGTCACTGAAATGCAGCCCACACCGCCCGCGGCAAAGTGGGGAATCGCGGTGTCATCGTCGCCCGACAACTGGCAGAATTCGCCTTTGATGCCCATGCGGTGTTCGGCGACGCGGGAGAGATCGCCGCTGGCATCCTTCAGCCCGATGATGCGGGTCGGAAAGCGGTTGGCCAGCTCGCAAATGGTTTCGGGCTTGAGGTCAGTGACAGTTCGTCCCGGCACATTATAAAGCACGATCGGCAAGTCGCTGTGCTCTGCAAGATACGAGAAGTGCGCGATCAGCCCGGCCTGGCTCGGCCGGTTGTAATAGGGCGCAACCACCAGCGCGGCCGCAGCCCCGCTCTTCTTCGAGAAATTCATGTGCAGCAGCGCGTTCTTGGTATCATTGCTGCCGCAGCCGGCAATGACAGGCACCCGGCCCGCCGCTTGCTCGATGCAAACCTCGATAACACGGTGATGTTCGGCGTTCGACAATGTCGATGCCTCGCCCGTGGTTCCGCAAGGGACCAGCGCCGATGAGCCCTGCTCGATCTGCCAGTCCACGAGCTTGCGGAATGCGGGTTCGTCGAACGCCCCGTCGCGAAATGGTGTTACCAGAGCCGGTATCGAGCCGGAAAACATCGACTTTTCCCTTGTCTTTGCGCCATGCCGGTCTTGCCGCGCCGGACGCCACGTTTCATTCAGCGCCTGATAAGGAGCCTTTTCCCAAAATGTCCAGCATGCAGCGCACCATAAGTCTCACCCTTCTTGCCGCCACAGCCGGTTTCGCGATCGGTTTTCCGATTGCGGCACAGGCGCAGGAGGGCGGCGAATGGGATATGGCGCGCGCCCGAAATGCAGCAGCCCCGCGCACGCCCATGGGGCAGGCGATCGAACGCTGGCGGATGCTGTCAAAGAACGACAGCATGCCGTTTTCCGAATATTCCAGCTTCCTGCTGACTTACCCCGGCTTTCCCGATGAAGACAAAATCAAGGGCTATGCCGAGCGCGCGCTGGCCCGCGAGACTGTGTCTTACCCGGCGCTGCTCGCCTATTTCGACCGGGTAAAGCCGGTCGGCAATCCCGCGAAGGCGCTCTACGCCCTCGCGCTGGCGGCATCGGGCCGCTCGGAAGCGCGCAGCGTGGCAGTCGAGGCCTGGCGCGGCGGGGCCATGAGCGAAACCGCCGCAGCAGCGTTGTTTGCCCAGTTCGGCCGCTATTTCACGACGGCGGATCATGATGCCCGGATGGACGCTCTGCTTTGGTCAGGCGACGTCATTCTCGCCCAGCAGGCGCTGAACTATGTCTCGTCCGACAAGCGCACGATCTTCTCGGCCCGCCTTGCCATGGTGCAAGGCAACAGCCCTGATCAGCTTGGCATTCAAGCCTCGCCGGACATGCTGCGCGATTCGGGCTATGTCTACAATCGCATCCGCCAGCTGAAATCGAGCGGCAACTATCCCGGCGTCACCCAGCTGCTTGTTGTCCGCCCGCGCGCCGCCAATCCTCCGTTCGATCAGACCAGGTGGATCGGCGAATTGCTCCAGGCGGCAAAAGGGGCCGGCGCGGAAACCGCAGTGAGGATTGCCCAGTCGGTCGACGATGCTTTCCAGCCGGGAACCGATGTCAGCCGCCTGGGCTTCAAGCTGCGCGACGACTATACGTCGCTCGTCTGGCTCGGCGGCACCAAGGCACTCTATTCCCTCGGCGACGGCAATGCGGCATCGCAGCTGTTCTATCGCTATGGCGCTGCCGCCCGCACGCCGCAGACACGCTCCAAAGGGTTCTACTGGGCAGGGCGTGCCCTCGCCTTGCGCGGCAATGCCTCCGAGGCGAACCGGTATTTCGAGATGGCCGCAGCCTATCCGGACCAATTCTACGGAATGCTCGCGCTTGAACGGCTGGGTCGGCAACTGCCCGACATGCGCACTGCCCCCAGCGGCACGCCGACGCCGCAGGAGCGCGCCGCGTTCAACGCCCGCCCGCTGACTGCGGCGGTGCGCGAAGTTGCGCGCGATTATGACTGGCAGACCAGCGTGCGGTTTTTCCGCGAGATCAGCGACCAGCCGCAAACTCTTGGCGAACACTTGCTGGTGGCCGACCTTGCCCGCGAGATCGGCAGGCGCGATCTGGCAGTCATTCTGGGCCAGTCCGCCCACGCCGACGGCTTCGGCAACTTCCACACGATATCGTTTCCGCTGATCCCCAATCCACCCGGAACCGACTGGACTGTCGTCCACATGATTACCCGGCAGGAAAGCCAGTTCGCCCAGAACGCCATCAGTCATGCCGGCGCGCGCGGGCTGATGCAGCTGATGCCCGGCACCGCGCGCGAACAGGCGGGAATGCTGGGCCTGTCATATGAGCCGAGCCGCCTGATTTACGACGCGAACTACAACCTGCAGCTTGGCGATGCCTATTTCGGCCGCATGATGACCACGTATGCCGGTTCCTATCCGCTCGCGGTCGCTGCCTACAATGCCGGGCCTGGCAACGTGAACCGCTGGCTGCGGGACAATGGCGATCCGCGCAATGGCGGCGTCGACTGGATCGACTGGATCGAGCGCATTCCACTGATGGAAACCCGCAATTACATCCAGCGCGTGCTGGAGAACGCAGTTGTCTATGAAGCCATGAACCCTACAAAGGCTCGCATGCGGGGTCCCAATCCTCTGAGCCGGTTTCTTGGCAAGCGAAACCCGGGCTAGGTCCTGCTGCAGAGTCAAATTGACTTTGATGGCGCAATGCGGCGGACTTCGCGGACTGCCTCCTGGATGAACGACAATGACGAATGGACCGCCGATCTCCCCTGCAGGCATGGCCGCGCTTCGCGCCCGCTATGACCACTTGCTGGGCACCGAGCGGCCCGCAATCGTCGAAGTGGTCAGCTGGGCGGCAGGCAACGGCGATCGCAGCGAGAACGGCGACTATCTTTATGGGCGCAAGCGAATGCGCGAGATCGATCGGGAGCTGGCGCACCTTGCCCGCCGGATGAAAACGCTGCGGGTGGTCGATCCGGCGCGTCAGGAAGACCGCGAGCGAGTGCGCTTTGGCGCGACAGTCACGATTGCCGATGAGGACGACAAGCATCTGCAGCTGACCATTGTCGGCGATGACGAACAGGATGCCACTGCCGGCCTGATCGGCTGGAGCGCTCCACTGGCGCAGGCGCTTCGCGGCGCGGGTGTGGGAGACTTGCGCCGGGTGGTTCTTCCGGGCGGCGAGAAAGAATGGGAAGTAATCAGCGTCAGCTACCCGTCAGAATGAGCAGCAGTCCCCCATGGCAAGTTATGCCATCGCGGCAGCCAGCTTCACGTGATAGGCATAATCTCGGTATCCCGGGCCGTTATAGCCCCTGGCAAATGCCCGGCAGCTTTCCGGGTTAGCGGAAATTTCCGCCATTGCGCGGGTCAGGCCGCTAAATTCGAGATAACGGCACAAGAGCTCGTAATGCGCGGCCTCGCCATCCACTCCCGATCGGGCGAGCGCATAGGGCGAGGCATAGCCCAATTCGTCCCACCATTCTCCCAGAACCTGGAACTTGCCCCAGGAGCAGGACATGAAAGCCGCATCGACTTCGCCCGTGCCGATCGCGCCAAGCAACTTGTCCCAGCTGCTTTCCTTATAGCCGCCCGCCACGCTGTTGCTGAAAGAACAGACCGACCATTTTCCACCCGTGTGCCGGTGAAATTTGTGGCGTTCGTAGAGCATGGTCGGCCGCCCGCGCCGATCAAACCCGCCACCCGCACTTTCCACGCGCCCAACTGCCCGCAGCTGCCCAAGGCTGACCCCAAGCCGCCTGGCGAAGGCCGATTCTTCCGCAGCCTTGATCGCATCCGCGCGCGAAGTGGAGAAAATCCTGAGAAATGCCTCGCGCGATTTCTTGCCCCATTGGCCATCCACCGTAACGCCGATTGCCTCCTGCAAAATGGAGATATTCATCACCAGACCCCTGCCAATTCCGCGCGACGATTTAACCTATTTGGTTGTTTTTGTCAATCATTGAGGTTAAATGTCAAGCCACGGCACACCATCGACTTGGCAGCCCGAGGCGGCTAACAGGCCAACGTGAACCCGAAAGTCGCCATTCACCTGGTCGCCGCATCGGCCTTGCTCGCCTCACCCGCTGTCGCGCGCGACAGCCTTGGCATTTATGAAAGCTGGGGTGCGTTTCGCGATCCCGCTTCCGCGACGGGGGAGCCGCGCTGCTATGCCATCGCCAAAGCCCAGTCGAGCCGGCTTGCACGTGACTACGAACCTTACGCCACGGTCGCGATCTGGCCGCGTCAGGCAATCCGCAATCAGGTGCACTGGCGGCTATCGCGCAAGCTCGCACCCGGCAGCCGCATTGTCCTCAGCATCGGCAGTCAGCGCTTCGACCTCACCGGCGGCGGCGGCGATGCCTGGACTGTCGACCGGCGCATGGATGCCGCAGTGGTCGCAGCCATGCGCTCTGCCCCATCGATGACGGTCAGCGCGCGCGGCGCCGCTAGCGGAGGCTTCTCCAACACCTGGCCGCTGGCGGGTGCTGCCACTGCCATGGATGCGGCGGCGCTGGGCTGCGCGCAGCTGCGGTAGCCATCGCGCGCCTTTGCGACTATAGGCCCGCCATGGCCGACACTGCCCTCATGCCGATCCCCGGAAATTTCGATCCGCTACCTACCGCGCGCGACATCACGCCGCGAGAGGATGGCCGCATTGACCTGATCGGCCTGCCCCGCACGCGCATTGGCGAACTGTTTGCCGAGGCCGGTCTTGATGCCAAGGCGGCAAAGCTGCGCTCGCGGCAGGTGTATCACTGGCTCTATCATCGCGGCGTAACCGAATTCGAAGCGATGACCGACATCGCCAAGACCATGCGGCCATGGCTTGCCGAGCGCTTTGTCATTGGCCGTCCGCAAGTGGTCGAAGCCCAACATTCCACTGACGGCACACGCAAATGGCTGCTGCGCACAGCAGATGGGCACGATTTCGAGATGGTGTTCATTCCCGATGCCGATCGCGGCACGCTGTGTGTGTCCAGCCAGGTTGGCTGCACACTCAATTGCAGGTTCTGCCACACCGGCACCATGCGGCTGGTCCGCAATCTCACGCCGGGTGAGATCGTCGGCCAGGTCATGCTCGCGCGCGATGCCTTGGGCGAATGGCCCAAAGGCACCATGGCCGGCTTTGGCGATGACGACGGTGAGGAAGAAGATGGCGGCGATTACGCGCCCGATGGCCGCCTGCTGACCAACATCGTCATGATGGGGATGGGCGAGCCGCTCTATAATTTTGACAATGTGCGCGATGCACTGAAACTCGTCATGGACGGCGATGGCCTTGGCCTCTCCCGCCGCCGAATCACGCTTTCGACCAGCGGCGTGGTGCCGATGATGGCGCGTGCGGGCGCGGAAATCGGCGTCAACCTTGCGGTCTCGCTGCATGCAGTGACCAAGGAAGTGCGCGACGAGATCGTGCCGATCAACCGCAAGTACGGCATCGACGAACTGCTGAGCGCCTGCGCCGCCTATCCCGGCGCCAGCAATGCGCGGCGGATCACATTCGAATACGTCATGCTGGCAGGCAAGAATGACAGCGACGAGGATGCGCGCGAACTCGTCAGGCTGATCAAGCAATACAAGCTGCCCGCCAAGGTCAATCTCATTCCCTTCAATCCTTGGCCTGGCGCTATCTACGAATGCTCCAGCGATGAGCGTGTCCGCCGATTCTCCGAGATCATTTTCGAGGCTGGCATCAGCGCTCCTGTGCGCACCCCGCGCGGCCGCGACATCGACGCGGCATGCGGGCAATTGAAGACGTCTGCGGAGAAGAAGAGCCGCGCTGAACTGGAGCGCGAGGCAGCGGCAGTCTGGGCTGAAAAGCAGGCCGCGCTCGGCTGAGAAAGCCGCTTTGCCGCTCTGCGGCAACGCTTCATCGTCCTAATAGAGCTGGAACCTTTACGTTCATCGCGGGTTACTCACGCTGACGAATTATAGGCCCTTGCAGCGGTCGAATGGCCCACGCCTCAACAGGAGATTTATTATGCGCAAGACCATTCTCGCAGCCGTGATGGCATCGATGGCCCTGATTGCCGCTCCGTCCATAGCCCGTGATCGCCACCATTACCGCACTACAGATAACGGGATCCGCTATTGGAAGGGCAACGATGGGCGGACGTACTGCCGCAAGAGCAACGGAACCACTGGCCTGCTGATTGGCGGCGTTGCCGGTGCATTGGTCGGCAGGACAATCGACACTCGCGGTGATCGTACCCCCGGCACGCTGATTGGCGCAGTCGGCGGTGCCTTGATCGGCCGCGAAATCGAACGCAGTTCGGCCCGCTGCCGCTGATTTTCTGGAGACGAGAAATGTTTCGAAAGACACTTATCGCAGCCGCACTGGCAAGCACATTTGTTCCCCTGGCCTCGGCGATGGCCGCGCCGCCCCGCTGGGCGCCGGCACATGGCTACCGCGCTCATAACGGGGACATTGCCTATCGCAGGACGGATGATGGCATTCGCTACTGGCAGGGCAACGACGGTCGCTATTATTGCCGGAAGTCCAATGGAACCACCGGCCTGCTGATTGGCGGTGTTGCCGGCGCGCTCATCGGGCGCACCATCGACACACGCGGCGATCGCACGCCGGGCACAGTGCTTGGCGCGGTCGGCGGTGCCTTGATCGGTCGCGAGATCGATCGAAGCTCGTCGCGCTGCCGCTAAAATACCACTTTCCTCCGGCCTGCATCCGTGCTTGGGCCGGGGGATGCGACCTGCAGTTCTTGTCACTGGCGGCGCCCGCCGGATCGGTCAGGCGGTTGCCCGCGCATTTGGTCGTGCGGGTTGGCACGTTGTCATCCATCATCGCGGCTCGGCGGCAGAAGCTCAGCAACTCGCCGCCGAATTACCCTCTGCAGAATGCGTTTCCTGTGATCTTGCGGACAGCGATGCGGCTGTTTCGATGATCAGCGACCTGGCAGCGCGACTCTCAGACTGGCGGGTTCTCATCAATAATGCTTCGGTTTTCCGCCACGACGACAGCAGCCATCTGCAACCTCAAGTCTTGAAGGAAGCGGTCTCGGTCAACGCCGAAAGCCCGGTTCGGATGACGCAGGAATTCCTGGCTAAATCGCGCAGCCGGCAAGGTAGACGGGTTATCCAGGTGACGGACCAGAAGTTGATCAATCCAAACCCCGATTTCCTCTCCTACACCATGAGCAAACACGCGCTAGCCGCGACAATTGCGATGATGAGCATGGTGCGCAGCGACCCGCGCGACCGCATCTATGGGCTTGCACCTGGCGCCAGTTTGCCGAGTTTCGACCAGCAAGATCAGGAACATCAGGTCAGCGGACGGCTGAACCTGCTGGGCCGTCTCACTGATCCCGCCGAACTCGCCGAAGCCGCGCTGTTCCTGACCAAGGGCTGGCTGGCCAGTGGGGAAACGCTGCTGGTTGATTCAGGCCTGCACCTGACGCCAACCCCGCGCGATGTGCTGTTTATGGCTAGGGCCGGACATTAAATGATCGAAACGTTTTTTGCGTCCACTGCCGTCGTCGCGCTGGCGGAGATCGGTGACAAGACCATGCTGCTGGCCATCGTGCTTGCCGCAAGGCTGCGCGCGCCCTGGCAGATTCTCGCGGGCATTTTCGCCGCCACTATCGTCAACCATTCGCTCGCTGCGCTGGTTGGGCAGGAAGTGGCCGGTCTGGTCGATGCGCCGTGGTTCCGCATTGCAGTCGCGCTGGGCTTTATTGTCATGGCGGGCTGGACTCTGGTGCCCGACAAGTTCGAAGACGACGAAGGCAGCATCAAGCATCGCGGAGGTGCGTTCTTGACCACACTGGTGGCATTTTTCTTCGTCGAGATGGGCGACAAGACACAAATCGCCACAGTGGCCCTTGGCGCGCAGTATCGCGATGTACTCACCGTGGCCGCCGGCACGACCTTCGGCATGATGCTGGCCAATACGCCCGCTGTCTTCCTGGGCGAAGAACTGGTCAAGCGAGTGTCTTTGAAAGCAACCCGCATTGGCGCGGCTCTGCTCTTCCTAGTTCTGGGGCTCTGGCAACTGGCGCAACTCGCCGGAATCCTGTAACACCGGGTTCATGTGGTTACTCGGCAAGATGCTCTCGTCGCTGATCCGCAAGGGTCGGCTCGTCGTGACCGACTATGATCGCAAGCAATATAGCTTCGGTGAGCCGGACGCTTCGCCGCTGCATATCCGCCTGACTGACAATCGCGCTGCTTTCGACATTGCCAGGGACCCCCGGCTGGGCGCGGGGGAAGCCTATATGGACGGGCGGCTGATTGTGGAGCCGCCACACGACGTGCGCGATTTTATCATGCTGGTGATGAGCCAGGGCTCAGACGGCGCGCTCAATCCGCCCAGCGCGCTGCGGCGACTGTTTGACCGCATCGGGTCACGCATGGACCAAATGAACCACCGCGCACGCGCCCGCGCCAACGTCGAGCACCACTACGATCTCACTCGCCGCTTCTACGAGCTGTTCCTCGATGCCGATCGGCAATACACGATGGCCTACTTTACCGATCCGGCGAACTCGCTGGAGCAGGCTCAGCTCGACAAAAAGGCACTGGTTGCTGCCAAACTGTGCATGCCCGCCGATGCCAGCGGCATGCGCGTTCTCGATATCGGCAGCGGCTGGGGCGGCCTTGGGCTCTATCTCAACCGCATCTATGGCTGCGAAGTGCTCGGCGTCAGCCTCGCGCCCGATCAGGTCCGCTTTGCGGGCGAGCGCGCCGAGGCGGCTGGCGTGGCGGACAAAGTGAAATTCGAACTGATCGACTACCGCGACGTAACCGGCCGGTTCGACCGCATCACCAGCATCGGCATGCTCGAACACGTCGGCGCGCGCGCTTACGACGAGTATTTCGGCAAGTGCTTCGATCTGCTCGCGGATGACGGGGTAATGCTGACACATACCATCGGCCGCACCGGCGTGAACGGCGCAACCGACAAGTGGAACCGCAAATACATCTTCCCCGGCCACTACCTGCCCGCGATCAGTGAACTGGCCCAAGCGCTCGAAGCGACCAAATGGAAGACCACCGATGTCGAGGTGTTGCGCTTCCACTACGCTTGTACCTTGGCAGAATGGTACCGCCGGACAACGCTCCACCGCGCCGAAATCGTCTCGCTCTATGACGAACGCTTTTTTCGCATGTGGCAATTCTATCTTGCTGGCGCCGAACAGGGTTTTCGCCGGGGCAATCTGGTCAATTTCCAGATTCAGTCCGCCAAGCGGCCCGAAGTCTTGCCGATGAGCCGGGATTACATCGCGAATGAAATGGCGCGGCTGGCGCGGCTGGAACAAGCGCCACAGTGGCACCTGGAAGCGGGACCGGTCGACTAGCGGTTGCGCGCCCTGCCCCTGCCTGCTAGCCGCGCCCCCGCATCTTATCCGCGGGAATCGCACATGTCCGATATCAAGAAAGTCGTCCTCGCTTATTCCGGCGGCCTCGACACCAGCGTCATCCTCAAGTGGCTGCAAGTCACTTACAACTGCGAAGTTGTGACCTTCACTGCCGATCTCGGCCAGGGCGAAGAACTGGAGCCGGCGCGCGCCAAGGCCAAGCTGATGGGCGTGCCCGACAATCATATCTATATCGATGACCTGCGCGAGGAATTCGTGCGCGATTTCGTCTTCCCGATGATGCGTGCCAATGCCCGCTATGAAGGCGATTACCTGCTGGGCACATCAATTGCCCGCCCGCTGATTTCCAAGCGGCTGGTCGAGATCGCGCACGAGACCGGCGCCGATGCCGTCGCCCACGGCGCCACTGGCAAGGGCAATGATCAGGTGCGCTTCGAACTGTCGGCCTACGCGCTGGATCCCAACATCAAGGTCATCGCCCCGTGGCGCGAATGGGACCTGACCAGCCGCACCGCGCTGATCGCCTGGGCCGAACAGCACCAGATTCCCGTGCCCAAGGACAAGCGTGGCGAAAGCCCGTTCTCCACCGACGCGAATCTCCTCCACACCTCCAGCGAAGGCAAAGTGCTGGAAGACCCGTGGGAAGAAACCCCGGACTATGTCTATAGCCGCACGGTCGATCCCGAGGACGCCCCCGACGCGCCGGAATACATCACGATCGATTTTGAACGCGGCGACGGGGTTGCCCTCAATGGCAAGGCGATGAGCCCCGCCACGCTGCTGACCGAACTCAACACGCTCGGCCGCAAGCACGGCATCGGGCGGCTGGACCTCGTTGAGAACCGCTTCGTCGGCATGAAGAGCCGCGGCATGTATGAAACGCCCGGTGGGGAAATCTATGCCCGCGCGCATCGCGGTATTGAGAGCATCACGCTGGATCGCGGCGCGGCGCACCTCAAGGACGAGCTGATGCCCCGCTATGCCGAGATGATCTACAACGGCTTCTGGTTCGCGCCAGAGCGCGAGATGCTTCAGGCCGCGATCGATCTCAGCCAGGAGAAAGTCTCGGGCACTGTGCGGCTCAAGCTCTACAAGGGCTCGGCCAGCGTGGTCGGCCGCAAGTCGCCGAATTCGCTCTATTCCGAGCGGCATGTAACTTTCGAGGACGATGCCGGCGCCTACGACCAGAAAGACGCGGCTGGCTTCATAAAGCTGAACGCGCTTCGGCTACGTTTGCTGGCGCAGCGGGACAGGTAAGACCTGACGCGGAGTCGGCACGGCAAGTGCCCTCCACAGCTTATCCCGTTTTTGTCCACCATTGATGCGATGAACTGAGGTTTTACCCCTCAGATTCCGCTTGCGCGACTCAGAATCAGGGCGCAGCATCCAGTTGTCGAAAGGGAAGATATCCCCTCATCTTTCGGGTCTAACCACCTGATAGATAACGGAGAAACTCAACCCAATCGAGGTGGCTGCGATGCCCGCAGCAGCGTCGGAAAACACGCATTGCAGACCTTTCGAGGAAAGCTTTTGCGAACCGCAGATGCAGCGAGAGGCGCAAAGCCATCGGCAGGCTCTAAGCGAGCCGGAATGAGTGGACGCAACGTCTTCAGGTTTGTCGCAAGACAAACCGGTGGACCGAGCCAGATTCAGGAAGGACGCCGGCAGGAAGTGCGGGCCGCAAGGCCAGGCAGGTCAGCCGGAAAGGCCAAAGCTGAAGGGCAGCGGCGAAAGCGAGGAGCGGCCCTTGGAACCGCCAGGCGCGAGGAAAGGTTTCCCTGAAACCGATCCAACCGCCTGACGGGACCACACGCCGGTGCATGAATGCCGGACATGATGGAATGCCAGCCGTGGTGCATCGCAGGATGACAAACGGCAAAGGTAGCCAGACAAGACAGTAACGGCTTTGCAAAGGAACGAACCAGCAGTGGTTCACCCCGGAGCAGGCAGTGACCCGATGCGACGAGCATCACGATGCAAAAGCACCCCCAGTGCCCACAGCACTTCGCGGTGTTCGCAAAGCATCAACGCGGTCAGACTGAATTGCGAGGCTGATCCGAGGCAGTCTATTCATTACGTCGAAATGCAAGGCGACAATGGGGTCGGCAGCAATGCCGACCCCATTTTTCTTTACGCTCCATGGGGGAGTCGGCAGTAATGCCGACCCCATTTTTCTTTACGCTCCATGGGGGAGTCGGCAGCAAGCCAGCCTGAGTTAGCTTATGCGTTTTCGGACGGCGTAATGATCAAGTGCAAGGCGCTGAGCCCGTGAATGATAAAGCTGGGATCATAAACCAGATCCTCAATGCCGCCCGGGTGCTTCTCAAGATCGAGTTCGATCTTCGAAGTCATCGCCAGCAGTTTCTCGAGCATGATCCGCACTTCAGCGCGGGCTAGCGGAGCCCCGGCGCATGTATGCTTGCCGCGACCAAAAGCCACGTGCTCGGCAATGCGCGGGCGGCCGAGCTTGAGTTCGTTGGGATCGTCCCAGCGCTGCGGGTCGCGGTTGGCCCCCGCAATGGCGAGCATGATCTGCGTTCCGGCCGGTATGAAGACACCGCCGACCGTGGCGTCCTTGCGGGCAAGCCGGCCTTCCTGCTTCGCCGCCCCTTCAAGGCGCAGCGCTTCCTCGATGAAAGCCGGGATCTCGCTGGGATCGGCGCGCATAAGGTCCTGCAGGGCGGGATCGGCAACCAGGAACTTCATTGTCGTTCCCAGCAGCTTTGCGCTGGTATCCTGGCCCGCGCCGAACATGAACATGCCCAGCTTGACGAGGTCTTCGGCCTCCGGAATCGAGCCATCGATGTATTTGGCGAATGCGAATTTGGTGAGGATGTCGTCCTGCGGATTGGCGCGGCGATCGGCAATGTATGCCCAGAAATACTTGGCCATCATCGTGAACGGGCTGTTCGCTGGATCGCCGTTCAGAGAATTATCAAGGTTGCCCGGAGCCGGCGCAGCGGCGATAGCATCCATGAATATCTTGCGGTCTTCCATCGGCACGCCGAGCAGATCCGCCACCACCATCGTCACGAATGGCGTGGCTATTTCCTTCATCAGTTCAACTTTGCCACTGGCAACAGCCTTGCCAACCATCTCGTCACAATAGCCGACGATGAATTCCTCGCTCGCCTTGAGGCGCGAGGGCACGAACAGCGAGTTGATCAGCGCGCGCAACTTGGTGTGGCGGTCATCGTCCATGTTGGAGACGAGATCCCAGCCGACGAACTTTTCCCGGTTGGCGACGATCTGGTCATTGATGTCAGAGCCGACCGGGGTGAAGGGCAACGGCATCCCGGCGCCCTGCAAGTTGATGATCGCCGAAAATGCCTCATGGTTACGCATCACTTCGACCGCTTCCTCGAAACCGGTTACGATCAGATAGTCCCGGCCCTCAGGCTTGTAGATTCGCCCCTTGGCGCGAACTGCATCGAAAAAGCCGTAGGGATCCTTGAGGACTTCGTAGTCCGTATAATAGTCCCGCTCAGCCAGGTCCTGCATCAATTCTACTCCGCTTGCTTCGCCCGTCGGTTAAATGGCTTGCCACCTGCGCCATGCTGCTGCTTTCATTGCAGCTACGAAGGGTGGAACTCTGGAGCTGCATTTATGCGATACAATGTCGCATAGTATCTCGCCAGCAGGCGGGTCAAGCGCGAAAGACGCGCGTGCGCAGCGTTCGGGCGCAGCGCTGCGCGAGGCGCTGTTCCGGCTACTTAAACACAAGGCCTTCGAACAGATCACCGTGCGCGACATCTGCGCCGAGGCAGGCATCCACTACGCGACATTCTTCCGCCACCACAGCGGCAAGGAAGCCCTGCTCGACCATATCGCGGCGGACCAGATGGCGCGGCTGGTCGAGCTGACCGTACCGATCAAGGAATCGGGCGACGATCGCGGAGCAATCATTGCACTGTGCCAATATGTCGAGGATCACCGCGCGCTCTGGGCCATTCTGCTGAATGGCGGCGCGGCGGCAACCATGCGGTCGGAATGGCTGCGCTACACGCGGATGGTGACGGAACCGCAACCCCGCGAAAGCTGGCTGCCCAGCGAACTGGGCATGGTTTGCACCACCAGCCTGATTGTCGAGACCGTCTCATGGTGGTTGCGGCAGGCGCCGGGAGAGTGGTCACCCGCCCAGATTGCCGACATCATGCATCGGCTGGTGACGAGTTCGATCGCCGCCGCCCGCGCTCCGGAACGCCCCGCGAGGCCATGACCGCCCCGCCTTTCGACATCGCCATCGTCGGCGGCGGGGTCAACGGATGCAGCATTGCCCGCGATGCCGTCGGCCGCGGCGCGCGCGTTCTGCTGCTCGAGCGCGGCGACCTGGCGCAAGGGACAAGCTCGGCATCGACCAAGCTGATCCATGGCGGCCTGCGTTATCTCGAACACTACGAATTCGGCCTCGTGCGCGAGGCACTGGGCGAGCGGGAGCGGCTTTGGGGCATTGCCCCGCATATCATCTGGCCACTGCGCTTCGTCCTGCCGCATGTCTCGGGCCTGCGCCCGCGCTGGCTGCTGCGACTGGGCCTGCTGCTCTATGACCACATCGGCGGGCGCAAGGCACTTGCGGCAACGCAGACGGTAGATCTGCGCCGCCATCCCGCCGGCGGACCGCTAAAGCCGGAATTTTCCCGCGCTTTCGTCTATTCCGACTGCTGGGTGGATGATGCCCGGCTGGTCGTGCTCAATGCGCGCGATGCCGCGAATCGCGGGGCCGATGTGCGCACGCACTGCGAAGTCACCGGCCTGAAGCGCGTAAACAGCCTATGGTGGATCGAGACCAGCCAGGGAGCCATGCATGCGCGTTGTGTGGTCAATGCCGCCGGCCCTTCCGTTCTTACTCTACTGTCACGTGCTGGACTGCCTGCCGAGCATCGGATGCGGCTGGTGCGCGGCTCGCATATCGTCGTGCCCCGACTTTTCGACCACGAATATGCCTATTTCTTCCAGCTTCCCGACGGCCGCATTTTCTTTGCCATTCCCTATGAGGGCGAATTCACCCTGATCGGCACGACCGACCGCGATCACCAAGGCTCGCTTGAAAAGGTCACGGCCAGTGCCGAAGAAATCGCCTATCTCTGCGACGGCGCGAACCGCTTTTTCTCAAGGTCCATTTCGCCTGCCGACGTGGTCTGGTCCTACGCCGGGGTGCGACCTTTGCTTGACGATGGCTCGGGCCGGCCGGAAGCGGCCACGCGCGGATATACTTTCGAGCTCGACGCCGATGGTGGGGCCGCTCCGCTGCTGACGATCTTCGGGGGCAAGATCACCACATCCCGCCACCTCGCCGCCGATGCCATCGAGCGATTGCGGCCGCTCCTTCCAATGCTGAAGGGCGAGGACTGGACTGCAAACGCGGCCCTGCCCGGCGGTGATTTCCCGCGCGACGGCGCGGCAGCGTTGGCCAACGAGATTGCCACCGATTTCCCTTTTCTAAGTCCCGCGACTGTCCACCGCGTGACGAGAGCCTATGGCACGCTGGCGCGCGAATGGCTCGGTAATGCCCGCTCGCTTGCGGATCTCGGTCAGCATTTCGCCCATGGCCTCACTGCGGCGGAAGTCGATTATCTCGTCGGACGCGAATGGGCGATGACGGCCGAAGATGTCCTCTGGCGCCGCACCAAACTGGGGCTGCATTTCAGCGAAGCAGAGACTCGGGAACTATCCGGCTACTTGGCACCCCACTGAGCGCGGCGAGAGCTAGAGCAAGATGCTCTAAATCCCGGCGTACCACTGATAGTCGTGGGCATCCTCCCAATAACCGCCCTTGCCGCCATAGAGGCCGGCCAGTTTGGCGCGCGCTTCCACACGCATAACATATTTGGCCTGCTTGTAACCCAGCTGCCGCTCCACACGCAGGCGAAGCGGCGCGCCGTGGCCTACCGAGAGCGGCTGGCCGTTCATTTCATGCGCAAGAATGGTTTGCGGATGGAAGGCATCGGCAAGATCGATCGATTCATAATAGGGCGCGCCGCCAATCGCATCGGCGCAGTGGAACACGATGTACCTTGCCGCCGGAAGCAGACCCGCCATGCTGAGCACCTGCCCCAGCTGCGGCCCATGCCACTGGCCGATCGCGCTCCAACCCTCAACACAGTCATGCCGGGTTATCTGCTTGCGTTGCTGCATCGCTTTCAGCGCCGTCAGCGGCAAGGCCAATGGCTGACGGACAAGCCCGTCTACCCGCAGAGTCCAATTGGCAAATCCGGTGGCAACATGGGCAGCATACTCTCCCGTGCCAGGATCAGTGCTGCCATTGATGCGAAAATCGGGCGAAAGGTCCGCGGCCGAAAATTCGCGCGCCAGGGCTTGCCCGCCGATCAGCCGCTGCGCGCCCTCATGCCAGGTTCCTGCCTGCTGCAGTGCCGAGCGGAATGCGGGATCGCCATTCAGCTTGTCGCAGCCAGACAGGACCAGCCCCCCTGCCCCCAACGCTCCGGTATGCAGCAGGCGGCGGCGCGTAATGATGATGCTCATGGCTCGGCCCCCTTGCCGACCGGAAGCCGGTATCGCCCGGTTATCATCGAGCGCACTTCATTGAATGGCCCTGCCAGAACTACCATGACCAGATGGACCACGATGAACAGCGCCAACCCCGACGCCGCGATGAAATGAAGTGATCGCGCGGTCTGCCGCCCGGCGAACAGGGCCGAGACCGGCAGCCCCGCATCATAACCCGGCGACATGGCAAGTCCGGTCAGAATGACCAGCGGCAACAGCACCAGAAGCACGCCGAGATAGGCGCCTTTCTGCAACATATTGTAGTTCAGCGCAGCCGCGCCAGTAGGGAAGCGCAGCCGCGCATGTTCCTTTATGTCGTGCCAGAGGTGCGAGGGCGAAAGTTCGGCCCGGGCGAACCACAAGTCGCGCCGCAAATGCCCGTTCACCAGCGACCAGATGAGATAGAGCGGCGCGCCGATCAGCAAAATCCAGGCAAATGCCAGATGCCATATCCGCGCGTCAGCAAGGCTGTATTGCGAGGGGATGGTCAGCAAGCCGGGAAATGCGACGCCATCGGCATTGCCGATTGTCAGCCACGGCATGTCAGGATTGGCACCAAACTCGCCCCAATAGAGTCTGGGATGGGCGTTGAAGATCATCATCCCGCTCATCAGCATGACGAACACGCCCAGCGCATTGGCCCAGTGCCACAGCCGCGTGGAGAGCCGGTGCCGGCGAACAAGGTCGCCGCCTTTCGGATTGTTGCCGCCAGTATCGCTCATGGGCCCCTCCGTTTGCCAGTGAGTTTAACCGGGCGAATCGGGTTTGACCAGATATCGGCACTTGGGCGCAGATTTGCCTCTGCGGCACACTATCGACTTGCCGCTGCAACAATTGACCAGCAAGATCACCGGCAATGTTCGCCCGCAATTGCCTGACTGCCTTGATCTGCGCCCTGCTGGCTGCTTGCGCCGCGCCGCAAGCCGGGCGGCAAGCTGCGACCGTGACTGTCGGGATTGCAGCGATCAACGATTTCCACGGCGCGCTGGAGCCGCCAAAACAGGCCGTGCCCGCTCCTGATGGCAAGGGCGATGTGGTTCTGGTTCCCGCAGGAGGGGCCGCCTGGCTGGCCAGTGCGATCGATGCAGTCAGGGCCAAATACCCTAATCATCTGACTGTGTCCGCTGGGGACCTGATTGGCGGCAGCGCGGTCACGTCTGCCATGTTTCTCGACGAACCGACTATCGGCGCGATGAACCTGATCGGGCTCGATTTCAACGCCGTGGGCAATCACGAATTTGATTCCGGGGTCGATGAACTGCTGCGCAAGCAGAGCGGCGGCTGCGCCCAGCATACGGCGAAGCGGCCTTGCCAGGTCGAACAGTTCAAGGGCGCGCATTTCGCCTTCCTGGCGGGCAACACCAGGCGCCAGGATGGCAGCACGCTGTTTCCGGGCACAGCCATGCGCACTTTCGGCACAGGTCGCAGACGGGTGAAAGTGGGCCTCATCGGTCTCACGCTCAAAGGCACGGACGAACTAATTCCCGCAGATATTTCCGCCGGCATTCGCTTTCTTGATGAAGCCGAGACGGCCAATGCCGCCGCTGCCAGCTTGCGCGCGCAAGGTGCCAGCGCGGTCGTGCTCCTCATTCATCAGGGCGGCTATACGGGCGGCGATGCCGATCCGGATGGTTGCCAGGACCTGAAGCAGAATATCCCCCAGATTCTGGACCGTCTGGACACCACGATCGATGTCGTTGTCTCCGGACATACCCATTGGGCCCATGTCTGCGACTACGCGAAGTATAATCCCGCCAAGCCATTCCTGCTCACGAGCGCAGGGCTATGGGGCAAGCTGGTGACGGACATCACGCTGGAAATAGACCCTTCAAGCCGCCGCGTGGTCGGCAAGCATGCGCATAACGTGATTGTCCAGTCCCCGGCCTATCGCGCTTCGGCTTCACAGATCGAACCCACCGATCTTTACCCCAAATTCCAGCCACGGCCGGACGTCACCGCTTATGTCGAGCGCTATGTCAGGGCAGGCGCCGAATTCGCGCGGCGCAAAGTGGGCATGATTGCCGCACCGGTTGCCCGGCTGGAGGGTGATCTTTCAAACACTGGCGGGCCGCTCGGCAATCTGATTGCTGATGCCCAGCTCGCCGCAACCACTGGCGCAGGCGCCCAAATCGCCTTCATGAACCCCTTCGGCATCCGCCGCTCGCTCAACGCCGCCGCCGACGGCAGTGTTACATTCGGTGATATCTATCAGGTGCAGCCGTTCAACAATGAATTGGTGACGCTGACGATGTCTGGAGCCGACCTCAAGGCTGTGCTGGAGGAAGGTTTCGATGCCCAGGCGCCGGAGCAGATCCTGGCTCCTTCTAGCGGCTTTTTCTTCACCTACGATCGCAGCCGCCCAGTCGGCAGCCGCATTGTCTCGATGTCGCTGGACGGCCAGCCGATCGACCCGGCGCGGGATTACCGTGTGACTGTCAGCATGTTCCTGGCCAATGGCGGAGACAGCTACACGAGCTTCCGCAACGGCCGCAATCGCACCATAGGCGGGCTGGATATCGCCGCGCTGGAGGCCTGGCTGCAGGCAGTGCCCCCCCGCGCCGCGCCGACTGAGCTGCGTCATAAGGACTTGCGCCCCGACCTCACGCCAAGGCGCATCAGCGCCCCGCCAGGACAGAAGTACCGCTGAATTTTAAGTTGCGTCGAACGCTGCCCATTTGGGATGGCCGGGGATCGACGACCGGAAAAACCCGGCGATTTTCGCCATGTCGGCGTCGAAATCGTCACTCGGGAAGATTTCTGGCCCAAAGCCGCCCCGCCTCGTTTCATTGTCGACCCACGCCAGCACCATCGGCACCCCGGCATTGCGGGCGATGTGCCAAAAGCCTGAGCGCCATTTGCCGACGTTGCTGCGCGTGCCTTCCGGCGCAATCACCAGCGCAAAATCGTCGTGAGTGGCAAATTCCGCCGCCATTGCTCCGGCATAGTTGCCGCGCTTCGAGCGGTCGACCGGCACCCCGCCCATATCGAGCATGAAACGCCGCATCGGCCAGTGAAACAGACTGTGCTTGGCCATGAAGCGCGGCGTGATGCCGAAATGATCGACTGCGCCCACGAAGAACACGAAGTCCCAGTTCGAGGTGTGCGGCGCGCCCACGATGACGAAACGGCGAGCCTTTGGGCGTTCACCCACCACAGTCCACCCGCGCAGCCGGAAAAGCCACAAAAGAAAAACGCGCACGGCCCGCGACAAAAGCGACGGTGCCTCGGAAACCACGCCTAGAACCCCACTCCGTCGGGCCAGGCAGGTGCGGCCAGTCCCATGACCTTGAAAAGCAGCCCCATCTGGCCTTCCCCGATCAATCGGTCCTTGGCGGCATGGATCGCCGCGGCATGCTGCGGAGCGAAGGCTGAGAGGCTTTCTGCGCGGGTCTCGATGCCCAGTTCGCGCAGCCAGCGACCTTGCGGAACCGTGCCCAGCCATTTGACCCCGCGCGACTGGGCAATCATGGCCAATGTGGCGAAATCGACATGCGCGGTCAGGTCTGCTTCGCCGGGCAAAATGAAGGGATCGACCATTCGGTGCTCGCGCACGGCCTGCAGCGTCGAACCGTCGCGCAGCACGTCATGCCCATAGTCGATCAGCAGCGCCGCGCCTCCCTGTTCGAGCAGACGCCCGGCAATTTCATAGGCCGCTGCCGCCGCGCCGGGGCAGGTCTCGATAATCGTGCCCTCGCGCGCATTGCGGCGCGCTTCGGGCACGGCGGCGTCCATCGGCTGTGTGCCGGCAACTGGCCTGAACGCATCGCCATCGACCGAAACCATGCGCTCGCGCCAGCCATCTGCAGTGCGAACCAATTGACGTACGGGCAAGGCATCGAGAAATTCGTTCCCCACGATCAGCAGCGGGCCATACATTGGCACACTCGACAGATCGTCATGAAATTGGGCCCGGGGTACAGCCGCCAGCTGGACATCGCGCAGCTCGGTCGACCCCTCTACGAAATGGACACTGGGCGTCAGGCCATAACGCTTCGCCGCGCCCAGTGCATCGCGCGCCAGCGTGCCCCGGCCAGGTCCAAGCTCGACGTAATGAACAGGTTCCTCGCGGCCAGCGCGGATCCACATGTCCGCCAGCCACAGGCCAATCAGCTCGCCAAACATCTGGCTGATTTCCGGGGCGGTGATGAAATCGCCCGCTGCCCCCAGCGGATCGCGGGAGGCATAATAGCGGGCATTGGATTCGCCCATGTAATGCATCAGACTGATCGGGCCGGTATTGGCGATAAGCCGGGCGAAAATCGCCGCAAGCGTATCCGGCTGGGCAGGCTCGTCGCTCATGCGGCGGCTGACGCCGCACCTGTTCCCAGCGGCGGGCGGCGGAGAGCGCGGACAACAAAGCACAGTCCCACTGCAATCACCGGCAATGAAAGCCACTGCCCCATCGAAAGACCGGTACGGATGGCGAATTCCGACAATTGGGCATCAGGCTCGCGGAAGAACTCGGCAATGAAGCGTGTCAGACCGATGCCGGTTCCGAACACGCCGACCAGCAGACCGGGACGGAACCGCGCCGAGCTCTTCCAGAACAGCAACAGCATGATGATCAGCAGCAGCGCGCCTTCCATGGCGGCCTGATAGAGCTGGCTCGGGTGGCGCGGCAGAGGGCCGCCGTCGGGAAAGATCATCGCCCAGGGCACGTTCTCACCTGCGACCCTGCCCCACAGTTCGCCATTCACGAAATTGGCAAGGCGCCCCAGCATCATGCCCATCGGAACCCCGACGCAGACATAGTCGCAGACGCGAATAAAGCTGAGATTACCGCGCCACGAGACCCAGGCCATCGCCAGGGTCGCGCCGATCAGGCCGCCGTGGAAGCTCATGCCGCCCTTCCACAGCTTGAGCAGCTCGAGCGGCTGCGCCCACAAATGCGGCTCGTAAAATGTCGCGTAACCCAGTCGCCCGCCGAAAATGACGCCAATCGTGCAATAGAAGAACAGATCGTCGGCGTGGCGCTGCGCGAGCGGCGCGCCAGCGGTCTTTATCTGGCGCAGCGTATGCCAATAGGCGAAAACGATGCCCACGAGGTAGGCGAGGCTGTACCACCGCAGAGTGAAGGCCCCGATGCTTATGCCGCGAGTCAGACCAAGGTCGACCCAATGAATCGGTTCGCCGGCAGCGGCCAATAGTGACAGCAAAGTTTCAACCCCTTACACTTCGTTCCGCGGCACCGCGGAGTCCGTGCTCCCCTTGTGGCACATGGGAAAGAGGAATGTCATCCGGCTTGTCGCTCCTTCAGCGATCTGGTCGGGGAAATCCGCAGGAAGGCAAGGATCACATGCCGAGCCAGCTCGACCTCCAGCTGAATGCGATCATGGGTCGGCTCCTTGCGCCCGGCTCACAGTTCGAGCTGACGCAAGTGCAACGCGGCGGGCAGGAGTATCCCGCGTTCATCCACGCGCCGCCCACGCTGCCTGCGCTGTTTGCCTTTGCCGCAGAGCGGCACGGCGATTCCCCTTTCCTGATCGACGGCGATCAGCGCCTGACTTTTGCCGAGGCACTGGCGCTTGCTCGGCGGCTCGCAAGCGGACTGCTGTCCAGCCATGCGATTGCAAAAGGCGAGAACGTTGGAATCGCGGCACGCAATTCGGCGAACTGGATTGTCGCCTACATGGCCGTGTTGATGGCGGGCGGCTGCGCGACGTTGCTCAATGGCTGGTGGACAGGCCAGGAATTGGCTGCAGGAATCAAGTTGACCGGCTGCAGGCTGGTTCTGATCGATGCGGAGCGGGCTCGCAGGCTGAGCGACCTAGACCACGACGCGGCGCTTGAAGTTTTCTGCCACGGCGATTCCGAAAGCGGATTTGGCGAGTTGCTTGCAGATGAAGTCCCTTCACTGCCGGAGGTTGACTCGGAAGACCGGGCGACGATCCTGTTTACGTCGGGATCGACGGGCGCGGCGCGCGGTGCCTGGTCAGAGCACCGGGCGGTGGTCCAGGCGGCAATGAACTACGCAGCACAGTCGCTGACTGTTCTCACGCAGTTGGCCAGTGCTGGCAGGCCGCCGCAAGGCCAGCCCTGCGCGCTGGTCAACGTGCCGCTGTTCCATGTCACGGGTGAAGTGCCCGTGCTGCTGCAAAGTTTCCTGATCGGGCGCAAGCTGGTGATCATGGGCAAGTGGGACGCGCGCGAGGCCATGCGGTTGATTGAAGCTGAGCGAGTCAGCTATTTCGTCGGTGTTCCGCTGATGAGTTATGAAATCGCCACCCATCCCGAGCGCCCCGATTTCGATCTGTCGAGTTGCCTCAGCATCGTTGCCGGCGGCGCGCCGCGCCCGATCGAGCACGTCGGGCGAATTCGCGATGCGATGCCCGATGGCTTTCCCTTGCTGGGCTACGGCCTGACCGAAACCAATGCCGTCGGCTGCGCCAACTTCAACGAAAACTATCTCGCCAAGCCTGGCAGCACCGGGCCGGCAAGCCTGCCGCTTTCGGATCTTGCGATATTGTCGGCCGATGGCGCTCACTTGGCCCGCGGCGAAACTGGTGAGATCGCCATTCGCTCGATCGCCAATTTTGGCGGCTACTGGAACAACCCGGAAGCGACAGCGGCGTCATTGCGGCCAGATGGTTATTTCCTCACGGGCGACCTCGGCTATCTCGACGAAGACGGCTATTTGTTCATTGTCGACCGCAAGAAAGACATCATCATTCGCGGCGGCGAGAATATCGCCTGTCTTGAGGTCGAACAGGCGCTCTATGCGCACCCCGGCGTGGCGGAAGCGTGCGTGTTCGGTGTGCCGGATGCAAAATATGGCGAAGTTCCGGCGGCAGTATTCCTTGCCCGCGATGGCCATGTGCTTGACTGCGAGATGCTCCGGGAATTCGTCGCCTGCCGGATTGCCGCTTTCAAAGTGCCAGCCATGGTCTGGCAGTGGCAGAGCGCGCTGCCCCGGCTGGGCACCGAGAAAATTGACCGCAAGGCCCTGCGCGAGACTTATGCGGATCGGGCCTATGCGGATAAGAGCAGCGGGGCTAAGGGCGACGGATGACCGTCGGTAGCATCCCCAACCAGCGCGCCATTATCAACCGTCGCGTTCTGGGCGAGGCGATTGCGGAATTGGTCGAACAGACCGGCGCAGATAAGGCCCGGCCCAAGGTGGTCGAGCTGCTTCGCGCCAGCCTGGAGCAGGGCCGCGCAGAAATCGCCCGCCGGCTTCATGCCAAGCCGACTGCCGGCCACGATTGCGCCGAAGCGCAGGCATTCCTTGTCGATCAGCTGATCCGCGTGATCTATGATCACGTGGTTAGCAATGTCTATCGCGCCAGCAACCGCTCCTCCGGGGAGCGCATCGCGATAATGGCAGTCGGCGGCTATGGACGCGGCGAAATGGCGCCGCATTCGGACGTCGATATCGCATTCCTCACCCCGATCAAGCAGACCTCCTGGTGCGAACAGGTCATCGAGGCGATGCTCTACTTCTTGTGGGATCTGGGGCTGAAAGTGGGCCAGTCGAGCCGGTCGCTCGACGAAATGGTCCGCATGGCGCGCAGCGACCTGACGATCCGCACCGCGCTTCTGGAAGGGCGCTATGTCTGGGGCGATCAGCCGCTCTACGAAGAAGCGCAACGCCGGTTTTTTGCCGAAGTCGTGAAGGGCACGGAAGACCGATTCGTCTCGGAAAAGCTGGCCGAACGCAATGAACGCCACAAGCGGCTGGGCGACAGCCGCTATCTTGTCGAGCCCAACGTCAAGGAAGGCAAAGGCGGCCTGCGCGACCTGCACACGCTCTATTGGATCGGCAAATACATCCACAAAGTGCGCACCCCGGCGGAACTGGTCGACGCCGGCCTGTTGACTGCGTCGGAATACCGCTCATTCCGCAAGGCGGAGAACTTCTTCTGGGCCGTCCGCTGCCATTTGCATGACATTACCCGCCGCGCGGAAGACCGCCTGACTTTCGACATGCAGCGCGAAGTCGCAACGCGGATGAATTACAAGGACCGCCCCGGCAAACGCGGCGTCGAGCGGTTCATGCAGTATTTCTTCCTGCAGGCGAAAGTCGTCGGCACGCTGACAGGCGTTTTTCTGGCAAGCCTCGACGAGCAATTCGCCAAGCGGCAGCGCAGCGGCTTTTTTGCAGGCTTTCGCACCCGGCGGCGGACAGTGCGTGGTTATCCGGTGGCCAATGGGCGCATCGGCGTTCCCTCCGAAGACTGGTTCAGCGAGGACCCAAGGCGTCTGCTCGAGATTTTCGTGGTTGCTGATGCCGAAGGTCTGGAATTGCACCCCGACGCCATGCGCCTCGCCACGCGCGATGCCCGGCTGATCGACAGGTATCGCAAGGACCCAGTGGCCAACGGACTGTTCCTGCAGCTCCTCACCAGCCGGAACGACCCTGAGAATGCGCTGCGCTGGCTCAACGAGGCTGGCGTATTTGGCCGCTTTGTGCCCGATTTCGGCCGGGTCAACGCGCAGATGCAATTCGACATGTATCATCACTACACTGTTGATGAACACACGATCAGGGCGATCGGCCTGCTGGCGCGGATCGAGCGCGGCGATCTGAAGGACGATCACCCGCTCGCCAGCATCGTTATTCACAAGATCCAGTCGCGGGCCGCGCTGTACACCTCGGTCCTGCTGCATGACATCTGCAAGGGGCGCGGCGGCGATCATTCGGTGTTGGGGGCGGAACTGGCGCTCAAGCTCTGTCCGCGCTTTGGTCTGGACGAAGCCGAAACCGAGCTGGTGAGCTGGCTGGTTCGCCATCATTTGCTGCTCAGCGACACCGCGATGAAGCGTGATCTGGCGGACTGGAAAACCATCGGTGATTTCGTCGGCGTGGTCGAAACGCTTGAGCGGCTGCGTCAACTGACCCTGCTGACAATCGTCGACATCAGGGCAGTTGGTCCAGGCGTGTGGAACAGCTGGAAACGCCAGCTGATCAATGAACTTTACGATTCTGCCGAAGAACGCATGCGCCTGGGCCACGTCCGTCACGGCCGCACAGAGCGCGTCGCGGCCAAAAAGGAAGCCGTCGCCCGCAGGTTGGGAAGCGATGCCGATCTGGTGGCGAAATTCGGCAAGCAGCTCGGCGATGCCTACTGGATTGCCGAGCCGGAAGATATTGCGGCGATGAACATGAAACAGCTTGCCGCTGCCGCAGGTAGTCCGCTCAACATTGCCTGCGAATACTATCCAGCTCGCGGGGCCACGCATGTCACAGTGATTGCCGCCGACCATCCGGGGCTGTTCTACCGGATCGCCGGGGGTATCCATCTCGCCGGCGGCAATATCATCGATGCACGCATTCACACCGCCCGCAATGGCATGGCGGTCGACAATTTCCTCGTGCAGGACCCCTTGGGCCGCCCGCTGATGGAGGCAAGCCAGCTTGCCCGCCTGCGCACCACTATCGAGGATGCCCTCGCCAACCGGGTGCAACTGGTGCCGCAGCTTGCCGCGCGGCCGCTCGCACGGCCGCGTGCCAGTGCCTTCGAAGTGCGTCCCCGGGTTGAATTCGACAACCAGGCGTCGAACCGCTTCACTGTCGTCGAAGTTAGCGCACGAGATCGCCCTGCGCTGCTCAATCGGCTGGCCCGCGCCTTGTTCGAAGGCCAGACGATCGTTCATTCCGCCCATATTGCCACATACGGCGAGCAAGCCGTCGACACGTTCTATGTAACCGACTTGCTAGGCGAAAAAATCACATCCGACGCGCGGCTCGATGCGATAGAACAGGGATTACTGGAGGCTGCCGAAGAATTGGCGCCGGAAATGGCCTCCAGCTGACAACGGTGGGTACAATGAGGGAGGGGTACAATGAGGGGGGGAATGGCATACCGCTTGGCGGGACTGGTCTGCATCGCAATCGCAGGTGCGGCTGGATGGTGGGGGATATGGCAGCCTTGGCAAGCCGCCCTCGCCCATCAACCGGAAGTTCACTACAGCCTGAAGGTGTTCGTCCTGGTGCCCGTCGCCGCAGTTTTCGGCCTGTTTTTTCTGATCTTCGGCGATAGCGTGCCCTATCGCAATCCGGAGAAGCAGTCCTTCACTGCCGCCGGATGGCTGCTGATGCTCGCCGTTCTTCTGGCGAGCGGCGTAACCTTCTGGTGGTTCAAGGCTCAATTCGCCGCACTAGGCTATGGCCCCTAGCAATTTTGATCTTTTCGCATTTTGCGGGAACATTCCCCTGCGCAGCGCGTTTGACGGCTGAAATCAAAATAGCTGTAACAGGGATACCCCAAAATGAAGAAGACGATCGCTCTGGCAATCCTTGCGTTGCCACTTGCCGCCACTCCCGCGTTCGCGCGCGATGGGCAAACTTATATCGAGCTCGATGGCGGCGCCACTTTCCCCAGGACCGCGCCGGTAACGCTCGATCCTGTGGTGGGTCCCACGCAGGTTTTCACCCCCGGCATTGACTACAAGACTGGCTACGATGTCGGCGGGGCGATTGGTTACGATTTCGGCATGATCCGGGCCGAAGGTGAAATCGCTTACAAGCGCGCCAGCATTAATAACTTCAACAATGCCAGAGCCATTTCACCGTCGAGCAAGAACTTCGGACACAGCGATGCCTGGAGCGCCATGGCCAATGCCATGCTCGATCTGAATGCTGGTGAACGCGCCACCTTCTTCATCGGCGGCGGCGTGGGCTATGCGCGGGTGCACGATTATGTGCTTTCGCCAACTGGCGCAGTGTTTGCCGACGGCAAGGACGGCCGCTTTGCATGGCAGGCACTCGCCGGCTTGCGCTTCGAAGTGAATGATCATGTCGATCTCGGCATCAAGGCACGCTACTTCGACGGCGGCCGTGGGCATTTCGGCAAGCCCACCACTGCCGACTTTTCGAGCAAGTTCCGCACGACGAGCGTCATGGCGAGCCTGATCTACAATTTTGGCGAGCGTGAGCAGCCGCCCGAATTGGTGGCTGCGCCGCCGCCGCCTCCTCCGCCC
>Ga0075362_10000031_pt1 | contig 55857 bp, 48 predicted proteins | sample EndMetdeltDD1762_FD_71397 | JGI IMG/M metagenome (GOLD analysis project Ga0075362, IMG submission 71397) | Populus endosphere microbial communities from Tennessee, USA - Endosphere MetaG P. deltoides DD176-2 | ecosystem: Host-associated > Plants > Roots > Endosphere | place: USA: Tennessee...
TGTGAGCAGGGCTTTTTGTCTTCCAGAATGTCTTCATAACTCGAATATTCACCGCCAATGAGAAGTCCCTTTTCCTGAAAGACTAATTGGTTTGGCGACACGGGCTCTTTTAAAAGAGCCGCAGGCGCGTCTTGGGGTATTATTTTTTTTAGAGGAGGAGGGATGTCAGGTCGATTGAGAGAATCTAAGGCCGCAGCTCCGCTTGCCGCGGCGGCGGCGCCAGTTCCGGCTGAGCAAACAGAGACAACTACGATCAGGGTTACGGCAGCGACAATTGCCGCTCCAACCAAAATTTCCTTTTTATGTGCTTTCCAAAATTTAGAAACAGAATGACGGAAACCTGCTTGAAGGATGAATCCGTTGCAGGAGGCATTAAAGACAGCGATCTCTTTAGCGAGGAGAAACTGATTGTCTGCGTGGCTGCCAAGCCATGCGAATCGCGCAGCAAGGTGTGGGTTTTCGACAAGAAGGGTTAATGTGCGAGTTTGAAGTTCCTGGTAAAAATCGGAAGATTCAGTCCAATGGACTTTACGTCCATTCCATAAAGAAGATTCCAAAGCCCAGTTGACAAACGAAGAAGCGTCAAATGAATCGATATCGTCTATGCATGCCGTCATGCTGCCTCAAAAAAATGGCAAGCATCATACACAGAGAATTTTAAAACATGTTGAAAAAATTTCAGATTGTTTGGATAAGTTCAATTTTTGGGGCTTGCATAGTGCCCGTTTTAGCTTCAGTAATCACAGCGGCGCAAATCTCTCTTGCGCCTCATGCTCGAAAAGTCATTCTGCCATGAGTGTAGATCGATTAGGAGCTCTTTTGGTTTCCTTTTAGGATTTCCAGATATGCCTTTTTGAAATTTTGTATTATCCTGTATTTTCAGGCATTTAGGTGCCTCCGTGCTCTTAAAAAATCGATTGAAAGACTGTAATGCAATAGCTTAATCCTATTGGTAGTGATAAAATGATAGAACCTTCCCTCTTGATGGATAAAAGTTCCGTCCAGTGCCTGAATTCAAATGAAAGCCGTTTTATTGATAGATATTACACCCATGTTATTTCTCCGATTTTGGTTCGAGAAATACAGTCTGATCTCACTGAAGAGGGAAAAGATCTATCTTCGCTTAAAAATAAAGTCAAAAACCTATCGGCCAAGGCTAATGCATACTCAGGTCTTTTGCTTCCTCATGCAATTGATTTAGCTTACAACAATTTTTTGGGCGTCGAAATCCCTCTGGACGGAAGGATTCCCATGAAGGGAATCCCTTCTAGATCCAAAGATGGGAGGAAAGGTATGAGCTTTATCGATGCTCCCAAAGAATTACAAAATTTGCGTCAGTGGGCTAACAATGATTTTCCAGATGAGCATATCAAAACTAGCAAGGAAATTCAACAAATTGACGCTTCCATAGATCTCGCAGGTCTTCTCAAAAATATTGCTAAAGAAGATGGCAGTTTGCAGAAATATAAATCAATCGATCAGGTTGTAGATTTCGTTGATTACTATCTTAACGGCGATTCTAAATTAGTTTTTTTAGCGGCAGTCAATGAAATTTTGCAGGGAGAGCATGTTAACGAAACAATCATTCGCTGGGAAGCTTCTGGGTGTCCGATTTTAAAAGAGTTTGCTCCATATGCATTTTACTATTTTAGAGTGAATTTGATTTTCTTATTATGTATTGATTCTGGGTTAATTAGAAGTGGAAGAAATGCTCATATTCATTTGGATATGCAATACATTCACTATTTGCCTTTTTGCAGAATTTTCTGTTCGGGTGATAAAGATCTTGAAAAAATGGCTCGTGTTTTCATGAGAGAAGACCAGCGATTTATTAAAGGAATGGATCTAAAGAACGATCTTAAGAAGCTCGATGAATTTTTTACTGGATTATCGGAAGAACAAGAAGCCAATTTTTATTTGGAGTACAATAATTATCCACCAGATATCTCAGGATCTTTTACATCTGAGATATGGAAAGAATGGATGGCGCCGCGTTCTGAACGAAAAATAAAAACCACTCCCAATGAGGAGAATAAAATCTTAAGAGAATGCAAATTAATTCAAGAGTCAGTGGCACTCGACACGAACTTAAGTATTGATCCTTCTGTAAAACCCCGCTATGACCATCTATCTGCAAAGGAGAAGTTTTTTGCCATTTATGAAAAATTGGTAGGTTTGTTTGGTCTTAATTCTGGAAAAAAATGGGAACATGTAAAAAAAGAAATTTCAGAAACACAGGTTAAAGATTTTTATGATTTTTATGGGGATCTTTGGCGGCCTGATTCAGATATTTGGAAAACATATACAAGAAATAAATCACAAATTTCCGCCTTGTATGTGGGGGACATAGATCCTTATTCAATATATCGCGCCCAATTGGGATTTCTTCTCTATTTCGACAAAGTTTTTATAGTTGATCCATTCGTAAACCCCTGGAGCTACAAAGAAGAAATGAATCCGATTGCGAATTCAGCTCTGTTTGAAAGCGACCTTTTAAAGGTATTTTTTATGTTGATTGAAACAGAACCTTGGCATGGAACAGGTGAGATTGAATTTATTCAAGACCCAACAAATTTCTGTCCTAAATTTAAGTGGGATTGTTTTTCAGAGGCTACAAAAAGAGGGCAATCACGAAGTTTTAATTTAGAAGAATTTAAAGAGAGTGAAATAATGCGTTTGCAAGCAGATCTTCATACGTGCCGATTTCTTGCAAGATTGCCTTTAAACAATCAAAAAGCTCAGATCAAAAAAATGAGGCCCAATACGAGCGATCAGGAGATAGACGAAATTATTAAGAAATGTCGAGCTGATAGGTCTGCCGATCCCCTTGCTATTGATAGAGATTTTGTCGGAATTCGCTCTGACAAAAAAGGAGACCTCTTAATAACCCGCATGGCTCCAAACTTAGAACTTCTCATTATACTTTCTCGGCTTAATGGGTTGTTGCCGCTCGTCTACTCTGCTGTTAGAAAAAATGAATTGTTGAATTCCAAATGCTCTAAGGAAAAAAATCGATGGAGCAGATTTCTTGAGAAAATCAATTCATATAAATTTAAATATTTTGAAAATTTAGATGCTGATTTCTCTTTGTATTTAAAATCAAAGGGATATTTGACTGATTTTAGAGATTTCGTTAAACGGCTCTATAATGAGTTGCATGCCGAAGAATATTGTAAAGAAGAAATTGTCAAAGCTTTCACAGAAGAATTAAATCTACAACTTGAAAAACTTGATAAGGAATGGGCTGTAATCGAAAATGAGATTGAATCTTGGAATTCAAAGCCATTTGTTTGTAAAGTTGCAGAAACTAAATTAGTATTTGATATTTGTGAAGAGGGATATCAAATTCCATCGGCTGATGATTTAATCAAGAAATTTGTCAAAACAGATCTGAAAACTCCTCGACTATCGATGTTTATACAAATTCCAATTTTTCCTGGAATTAATCATAGGCAAGCTAGCTCTATCAACATTCAGAAGTGATCAACACATGACAAAATTAAATGCAGAAAAAAAAAGAGAACTTCCAAATATGTTTCCCATTGTTCAAAACATTGAGATAGTCAGTTACGCTCAGGAATTTTCTTCGAGGGAAATTAATCAGCAACGCAGATCTGAGCTGGGTCAATACATGACCCCATCTTCAATTGCCGATTTTATGGCATCGCTTTTTAAATATTCTGGTATTAAAAGCATTCGATTATTAGATCCAGGAGCTGGACTTGGAGCTTTAAGTTCTGCCTTTGCAAGGAATTGTTTTCTTAATGGCTGTTATCCTGAACTGGAGATAACTGCATATGAAGTTGACCCCTATTTTAAGAAATCTTTGGAAGACGAGTTCAGAAATTTAGAAGATTTTGCTGATAGGAAAGGACTGTCTTTCTCATCACATATGATAGAAGGCGATTTTGTCGAAGAGGCTGTAAATTTAATTTTGTCAAAAAACTTCCGGAAATTTTCACATGCAATTATTAATCCGCCATATAAAAAAATTCAAAGTCAATCAAAGCACAGAAAGCTACTTCATGAGGTTGAAATTGAAACCGTTAATCTCTATGCAGCTTTTTTGGCTTTGGCAATCTCTTTGTTGGCAGATAAGGGAGAACTGGTGGCGATTATCCCGAGAAGTTTTTGTAGTGGATCTTATTACAAATCGTTTCGAGAATTTATTCTAAAAAAGACTTCGATCAGTCAAATTCATTTGTTCAATGCGAGAGATAAAGCATTTCAAAAAGATGAAGTACTACAAGAGAACGTAATTATTCATTTAATAAAAGGTGGAGAACAGAAAGATGTCGTTCTTTCATTTTCTAACGACGATTCTTTTTTTGATTACAATTCATACTTGTGTCAATTTGAAAACATTTTAAATGAAAATGACGGAGAGCTTTTTATTAGAATTCCGCTTCGAGAAAATTTGAATGAATTGAAAAAACCTTCTTCTGCAAAATACTCTCTCTCGGAAATAGGTATTGAGATTTCAACAGGGCCTGTTGTTGACTTCAGGCTGAAAGAATTTTTGTGTGCTCAGCCAGAGCTAGGCAGTGTTCCTCTCCTTTACCCTTGTCATTTTGATTGCAATTATGTTTGCTGGCCAAATGAAAAAAGTAAGAAGCCTAATGCTTTAAGAGTTAATTCGGAAACCGAGAGATGGTTATGGCCTAATGGGTTTTATGTGGTTGTAAGAAGGATGTCTTCTAAGGAAGAGAAACGACGTATTGTCGCAAGCGTAGTCAATCCTGAGTTTTTTAATTATCCAAAGTTAGGGTTTGAAAATCATTTGAACGTTTTTCACTTTAGAAAAAATGGATTGGATAAAGATTTAGCCTATGGTTTAGCAGTTTTCTTAAATTCATCTCAGATTGATAATAGATTTCGCTCTTTTAATGGACACACACAAGTGAATGCAACAGACCTTCGTTCGTTAAAATACCCCGACAAAGAAATTCTTAAAGATATGGGTAAATGGGCCCAAATATGTGTTGAGTTGACGCAGGAAGAGATTGATCAAAAGATAGAGCAAATGAACTGATGATGCATGAATATGTAAAAGACGCTCTCGAAATATTGGACTTTTTGGGTATGCCTCGCGCCCAAAGAAATGAAAGGTCTGCTTTGTGCTTATTGGCGCTTGTTGATCTGACTCCTGAAAAAGATTGGAGCAGGATAGATTCTCCTTTGATTGGCATAACCCCTATCATGGATTTTTGTCGACAACACTACAAGAAAGTGTATGCTCCAAATACACGAGAGATTATCCGGCGGCAGACGATTCATCAATTTGTAGATGCCGGAATAGTTTTCTATAATCCAGATGACCCAAAAAGACCTGTGAATAGCCCGAAGGCCGTTTATCAGATAGAAACAGAAACTTATGCTTTGCTAAAAACTTATAAGACAAAAGCTTGGGAAGCAAGATTGGCCAGCTACTTATTCAATCACAAAACTTTACAAGAAAAATACGCAAAAGCTCGAGACCACCATTTGATTTCTCTTCAGATTCCAGGAGGCCAGGAACTCCAAATTAGCCCTGGAGAGCATAGTGGACTTATCAAGGCGATCATCGAACAATTTGGACCCCGTTTTGTTCCTGGTGGCGAAGTTCTCTATGTAGGGGATACTGGAGAGAAATGGAGTTTTTTTGATGAATCGCGACTCCAGCAATTGGGGGTTGGGGTTAATTCAAAAGGAAAAATGCCAGATGTTATTCTTTTCTATCCCCAAAAAGAATGGCTAATTTTGATTGAATCTGTCACTAGTCATGGACCTGTCGATAGTAAGCGTCATAACGAACTTGCCACATTATTTAAGGAATCATCCGTGGGCATTGTGTATGTTACAGCCTTTCCGTCACGATCAATTATGAGTCGATACATAGCCGAAATTGCTTGGGAGACAGAGGTTTGGGTGGCTGATGCGCCATCGCATTTGATCCATTTCAATGGAGTCCGTTTCCTTGGACCTTATCCATCAAATTGAGGGCTTCGACTTTTTGGGATTGAGAAAATGCGACCGTCGGAAAGTCTATTCTAGCCAAGAAAGAACGGATATCCTGTCGCAGGTTATGCCAAGAGGTTTTAGAAAATCTAGCTTGAGAGACTGTCCATAAACAGATTGGCGTTGTAGCTTGAGCGGACAAAGGGGCCGCAGTACATGAAGCGGACGCCGAGTTTGAGGCCGAATTCTTCATAGGATTTGAATTGGTCTGGATGGACGAATTCCTTCACTCGGAGTTTCTTCGGGTCTGATTGGAGATATTGCCCGATTGTGATGATGTCGCAGCCGGCACGATGCAAATCTTCGATCGTTTCTTGGGTCTGGGAAGCCGTTTCCCCAAGACCTACCATGATTCCCGATTTAACAAAGAGGGTCTTTCCCGATTGTTTTGCATGGCGGAGGATTTGGAGGGTGCGTTCGTATTCAGCTTTGTGGCGGACGCGGGGAGAGAGGGCGCGGACGGTCTCGATGTTGTGATTGAAGACTTCCGGTTTTGCGGAAAGGGCGATGTCGAGGGCGGCCAAATCCCCTGAAAAATCGGAGGTGAGGATTTCTATAGTTGTTTGCGGGTTTTGTTGTCTCGATTCGCGGATGATGGCTGCGATGTGGGAGGCCCCTTTATCGGGGAGATCGTCCCGGGCGACCATCGTAATGACCGCATGTTTGAGTCCGAGCTCTTGGATGGAGAGGGCGATCCGGCGCGGCTCGTCTTCTTCCGGGGCTTTTGGAGTTTTGCTAAAGTCAATGCTGCAGAAGCCGCAGTTGCGGGTGCATTCTTTGCCTAAAGCGAGGAAAGTGGCTGTTTTTTTCGTATAACATTCGAATCTGTTGGGGCATTTCGCCTCCTCGCAGACCGTGTTCAAATTGTGTTTTTGAAGGATCTCGCCCGTTTTGAAGAGCTGCCCTCCGGGAGGAAGCTTCCGGTGAAGCCACGAAGGGAATCTCCCGAGAGGAGTCTCTTCGGGAGTTTCTTCTGGGTTTTTAGGCAGCACATTCAGTTTTGTCATCGCTTGATCTTGGGGGGGAAGTGGATGGGTGTTTCGTTTGCCATGAAAGCTGCCTCCAGCCACCCCTCGGCCATCGTGGGATGGGCGTGGATGGTCTCCATCACTGACTCTAACGTGAGTTCGTTTTGGATGGCAAGGGCCATTTCGGCGATCAGGTTCGATGCTTCATGTCCAATCGAGATCGCGCCGAGGATCTGTCCCGTTTTTTTATCGGAGATGATTTGGGCGAATCCTTCTGGGTCGTTGGTCGCTTGCGCTTTTCCAAGGGCCATGAAAGGGAAAGTTCCTGCTGTGGCGGCATAACCTGCTTGCGTCGCTTGTTCGAGAGTCAATCCGACGGTTGCGATTTCTGGAGAGGTGAAGACAACCGCAGGGACAGCCTCGTAGTGCATTTTGGAGTCGACGCCAGCCGCATTAGAGGCTGCCACAACGCCTTGATGCGAGGCGACGTGGGCAAGCATCCATTTTCCTGTGACATCGCCAATTGCGTAGAGTCCTCGGACTTCCGTTTCCATTTTTTCATTGGTCTCAATGAAGCCCCGCTCTGTCGTTTTGAGTCCCGCTTTTTCAAGCGCCAATCCTTCGGTATAGACTTTTCTTCCGACAGAAACCAAAGCGAGGTCTGCATCCATCGTTTTCCCATCCGCCAATGTGATATGGACGTGGCTTTTCTTATTTTCAATGCTCTTGACTGCAACATTTGTATGGATTTCAACGCCCTTCGACGTAAAGGTCTTCGTCATGAATTGCGAAACGGTCGGCCCTTGCGCTGTTAAAATCGAGGGCAGGGCTTCCAAAATCGTGACTTTCGTGCCGAGTTCTGCAAACAGGGAAGCAAACTCGCAGCCGATGTAGCCGCCGCCTACGATAGCCAGGCTTTTTGGGATTTCGGTCAGTTCCAAAATCGATGTGGAGTTCAAGATCCGCTCGTGGTCGCAAGGGAACGCTTTGATATCGAGAGGGACCGAACCGGTTGCGATGATGATTTTCTCCGCTTGCAAAAACAGGTTGTCTTGTCCTGTGATTTTCAATAGATGCGGCGATTCGAATTGGGCGTTTCCCCGGTAGATGACAATTTTATTCGATTTGATCAGACCTTCTAAACTCGTCCGGATCTTTCCGACGACCTGGTCTTTTCTCGCCTTCATTTTCTCATAATGGACGGCCACAGGACCTACTGTAATCCCAAAATCAGCCGATCTCTTAATGTTATGCAATACAGACGCGCCCGCTAAGAGTGTTTTTGTTGGGATGCAGCCTACGTTCAAACAACAGCCGCCGAGCAACCCTTTCTCGATGAGAGCAACCGATTTGCCCATTTGGGCAGCCCGAATGGCAGCTACATAGCCTCCAGGGCCTGCGCCAATCACGGCGATATCACAAATCTTCTTCTCGCTCATCTTTGCTCCTTTCAAAAGGGTAATTTTAACCAATAAGGGATAATGCCGCTAGATTGTTCTTGGCAAAATTTTATTTGGATCGGTTCGCTGCTTTGTGTAAAAAGTTGTCTAGGCTCTATACTGCAGTTTTAGGAATGGCATTATCTGCGGGCAGGTTCTCATGAAGCCGAAAAAACGTCAAAAAATGTGTGGCAATTGCGAGGGGGAAATCGATCTGGATGTGATTGTTTGCCCTTATTGCGCAGCGGACCTCCGGGAAGAAAAGCCCGAACAGCAGAGGCCTTCCCTGAACGCGAGAGCAGAAAAAAATTTAGGGAAGACGATGGATTCTCTCTATCCTTCTTCCTTTCCTCAGCCTAAGGTCCAGGTGGAACGGGAAGAGATTCAAGAAATTGCGGCGCCTGTGGTGGAAGACGAAGAGGGGAAGGAGAAAAATATTTTGGGCCCCACGGTTCTCTTTACTCTGGGGGTTCAGCTCTGCTTGTTCGGCCTGATGATGGTTTTGTTCTCTCACAAAGGGGTCATGGTCTTGAAATGGGACGCCCGCCTTTGGTTCCTCTATGTATTCGCGTCGATCCCCCTTTTGATTTTTGGGTACCGTTCCTTATCTAAGTTATAAGAACCGGTCCAATTCACTAACATAGGTAACAGCTTTTGGATCACCTATAATGGAGAAAAGAGGATGGACGGTTGGGCTTAAGGTGGGAGAGGTGTGTGTGGTGGATGTGTGTGAGAATTGCACGGAGGACACAGAGGCACAGAGACACAGAGAAAAAAGAGGAGATTATGCCGCGAAGCGCGGGGAATGGATAACGATCGTCCCCAGGCAGTTCGCTGGCATAGAAGTGAGAAAACCATTTTTTTCATTCAGCGAAAATCGGCAACATGGGTGACATTTTTTCTTCATTATAGGTGATCCAAAAGCTGTTATCTATATTAGCGAACTGGACCTCCCGCGCTTCGCGGCAATATCTCTTTTTTTTCTCTGTGCCTCTGTGCCCTCTGTGCAATTCTCACACACATCCACCACACACACCTCTCGCATCCTAAGCCCAACCGTCCATCCTCTTTTCTCCATTATAGGTGATCCAAAAGCTGTTACCTATGTTAGTTGAATTGGACCGCGGTTAATTTCTTCTTTCAGCATTACAGGTTTAGGACTGCCCGAAATTACACAAGGTCTAAATTATAAGAGCGGACCAAAAAGATAAAAAATCAAGTACAGGATAAAGGTGGGGATGAGGGCGGCTGTGAACAGTTTAAGCGGCTTGATCCCTCCGTCGAAATATTTTTTTAAAATGCTGTAGCCTGCCGGATTCGGGGCGTTTGCAATGACGGTCAGTCCGCCTCCTGCGATCACCCCTGTAAAAAGGGCGTATTTAAATGCCTCTCCCCAATCGGGGATCAAAGTCGCAAGATAGGCGATTGCCGTATTGTCGTTGAATCCCGTTAAAAGAATCGAGACTCCCATGACGGCTAAAGGTTTTAGCCCCTCTAAAAGGCTGACAACCCACCAGCCTTGGAGGCCGCCGTGGATGACCAACCCCGCTAAGAAAAGCCCTACTAAAAGAGGCCTTGCCAAGTGAATGGAAGATTGGTGATGGCGCGTGGCCTGGTGGAATGCGATAAAGAATAGAAACGCTGCGATGAACATCGCCGGGGAGTGGGAAACAGCCACGATCCACGCCATAAAAAGCATGTGGGTTGCCGTGACCCATTTCGGGATCGGAAGCTCTTTCTTTTTTATCGCATAAGAAGAAAAAACCTCCATCGCCCGTTTGCGGATATTTAAAAGCTGAAGCTCTTTTCTGAAGTAGCACCAATAAATGAAGTTAGAAACAATGATTCCGAGCGCCGCTTTCCATCCGAATTGGGTGAACATATCGAGAGTGGTCCATTTCCAGCAGTGGGCCAAAATCAAAACTGCGGGAGAGGCGAAATCGGTCAAAATCCCTCCGACGGAGATATTGACGAAGAGGAGCGCGATGGTGCCGTAGGCCAATTTCCGGCTTGGATGGAACTGGTAAAATTGATGGGAAAGGAGCAGGGCGCAAAGGGCCATCGCTCCCGCCTCGGTAATGAAAGATCCAAGCAGAGGTCCGATCGTCAGCAAAGTGAACCACCAGGCAGACAGGCTCGATCCCAGCCCTTTTGCAAACCAACGGATCATCGTTTCGGCGGCATGTACGATTGGCCGTGTCGAGGACATGGCCAAAATAACCGCTACGAAGAGCGGTTCGTTATACACTCGCGTATCAACATATTCGAGGGCCACCCCCCATCCGAAAAACAGGTAAATTGCGAGAAACAACGGGATGGCCCAAAGGGCGAATACAATTTCTACTTCTCCCAGAAAATAGGCGAACTGGATCCAAGGGTTGCGCACCCTCCGGTTCCCGATCATGATCGGAACTTCCCGCATTTCCAAAGATCTTGCCCATTCGTGGATTTTCCCTGCGGACAGCGTATGCACGACCGCTAAGAAAAAGAGGATGAGGGCGACGAGGTGGAAAGGTGTAAAGGTAAGATTTTCAAGCTCGAGTACGATCGGTTGTTTTAAACAGTCGAACGGAGCAGGGCGTTTTAAAAGCTCGGCGGCGGCAAGGCAAACCATAAGCCCACCTTACCGCATCGATTAATATTTTACTAATCGGGTCTTTCGACAATTCCTTCGTCGTCGAAATGCTCGGTGGGCGCGCCAACGGAATGGCTGTTCCCTGCGTATCTATGATCGGCCTCTGTAATTTCCGAAGGTCCGAGATAGTCCCATTTTGCTTGATCTAAATGAAATCCTTGAGGCTTTTTCTCGAAAAAACACTCGACCGCGATCAGATGTTTTTCAAGAGGGACCAAAGATCCGCCTTCAAAGAGACGGTAGCTGTAATGAAATCGAGCCTTGATCCCCGTGTCCCCATACGCCATTGATTTAGAGAGCAACTGGGAGGAAGCTGCAAATTGCGAAGGGTTGAATTCCTGAATCCAGAGATCGGTAAAAATTGCCTCTGCGTTACACTCGAAAAGCGGCGTAATTAAATTCTCACCCAGGACCAAGTAATCGGAATCTTTATTCTTCGTGTGGGCAATCAACTCTGCTAGCACCGCGTCTCTTACGATTTGCGGCCTTTGAAGAGAGGGCGGGAAATCTTCGGTCCTGAAAGTTTGGGCCCGGTTTAAAGAAGGAGTCGTTATGGTAACAGGACACATGCGAAGATCGCTCCCTTTAAAGGAAACGGAATGCCTTCTTCCTTCCAGTTCGACCGTTTTATTTTGATGCTCTTTGAGATGTTGATTGAAATCTTCTGAAACCCTAGGAGAAAAGGGCCCTGGATCTCGAATCAATGTTGAAAATCTTTGTCTAGGATAGGAAGGGAGGGCGTCCATCAATTCGCGCAAAGGACGGGGAAGGGCTGAATAGGTCGGTTGCTTTTCATAATTTTTGGGGAGGCGCTCTTTCATCGTTTGAAATTTTTCAAGAAGGTCTTTGATCGTGTGCCGATGCGCTTGTTGTTCGACAGCGGAAAATTCGTCCGGAGATTTAAAGAATTTTAAGAGGGTTTCTGCCCTTTGCAATGTTTCAGGATTGTTAATTTTTCCAAGCAAGTGACAATAAGCGTCGAAATGCCCTTTCATGGTTTTCCAGTTCTGGACCATTTGACGGTCTGCTTGTTCGGCCAATTTTTCAAAGGAGAGTTTAGAATGTCCGTTTTCCTTTAAAAGGCCGATCATAGACGAAAAAAATTGTTCAATGGATAGATCGGAAAAGCCATACTCTTTGAGGCGAGCATAAGCCGGGCTGCCTTGAATTTTTGCGAGGAGTTGGAGTCGGCTTGGCAGCAATTTTGCAATCATTTGTTTTTGGATTGTGATGTTCCGGCTTTTGAGTTTTTCAAAAAGCGGGGTTTTATTTCTGATTGCGTTAAGGACGGTGGCTGTAGAGATCTTGACCGACTTTTCGAATAAGAGACGGACCAAAAAGGAGAGACAGCCCCAGTCTTTTTCTTTTTGCTTTAAAAGGGCTTCCGAAACTTCATCCTCTTTTGCGCTCTTGTGGGCGCTGATATAATTGAAAGTAAGGTTGTGAAGATTTGTTTCAAAAAATAAGCTTTTCATAATATTTCCTAATTAGTTATATATATTTTATCATGTTTTTGTAATAATGTCACTAAAAACGATGGTTCTTAAACGTCTGTAAATTAGTCATTTGAATTATTTTGTAACAATTTAAATTGAATTATTGTATAATTTATTATTAATTTATAGTTTGGAGTTTTAATTATGGCTGGAATAACTTATGAACAGGCTAGTTCTTTGGTTTTAGGTCCTAACGCTTCTTACGAGGCTTATGACGCTTATTGTTCACTTCCAGGGTTGATCTGCGTTAAGAAAAATGGCAAGAACGCAGTTCTGAAATTCGATGCAAAAGATAGTGCCGACTATGCAACTGCGCTAGCTGCTTGTGTTAAAGGCATTAGCGTTTCCGTTCTAAATGGCAAGGTTAAGAAAGGAGCTTGCGAAAAAAGTACAGAGCAGTCGGAGAGAAATATTTTTCACTGGAGAGCGATCAAGCCCACCAGAGAATACGTTTCTAGTTCAAACGCTTTTGATTTTTTTATGGAATCCCTGGAAACTGCCTATGAAACGGATGATAACGAAAGAACGGACTTTGTAGAACGGGTTTATCTCGAGCAAGGGGATTGGAATGTTTCTGAATTTTCTCCCCGGCGTTATGGTAAATCGTTCTTCTCGTCTCTCTCATCTAGTTCTTCTTCTGGTGTTGGAGTTGGACTAAATTCAAATAAGAAAGCTAAGGATTTCACTGAGCTGCAGAAATACTTTTCTTCAAAGCTCTCCACTCTAGAGACTGATGACGAGTCTTTGTTCTCAGAACTTCCTTCCGTTCCTAATGCGCCGAGTTTTGTAACAACCAAAGCATTTAATTTTGACATCTCCCCTGTTTCTGTTTTCGAATTACCAACTAAGGATCTCCCAGTTAACTTGCCTTCTCAAGAAGAGACGGAGTTCTCCTTCTTATCGAGTATCGATGAGAACGCAGTCGGGGATTTTGAGAAAATCGTCGAGATGGAAGATGACGAACAACCTCTTTCCAAACTCGCTAAACTTGGAAAAAGAAAAGAGCCGCCGTCCTCTTCAATTTAAAGATTTTTATAAAAAAAGACGGGCGCGATATAGAAACATTTGATTTTTTGAGAATTTAATAAATTGTATAGGAAAAAAGATGTCACTTTCAACGATAGTCTCTCAGGTTTTTGTAGATCCAAAGGCGAATTGGATTACTCCCAAAACGCAGCTCGCACAATTGATCCCTGCAGTCCTAGTTAAGGAAGTGGCTGAAATATCAAGATTAATCCCTGATCTCGCCAATTTAATTGCTGAATATGCGCAAGATTCAAAATTAACCGATTGGTACACGGCTTTAGAGCGTATACGAAAGCTCCCCGAAAAAATCCCTCCGGTGCCCGGCTTTATGCTCAAAATTCTGAGTCAGGTATGCCCGGAGGAAATCTGCAAAGAAAGAAAACCGGATCAAACTTTATACACGGTTGCAGAAAAGTGTACTCTTAGCCTGGTTCCTGAAGAACTTGGAACTATCAGCGAATTTGAAAGTGTTGTTAATGCCTACGGTGAAGCACGCTTTTCTGAAGATAAAATCTCTCTTCGATCCAAATCGATTTTCCCAAGAACTTTAGATCATCATAGAACTCTCCCGCCCGAACCTACTCATTGGGTATTGCACACGGACAGCATGTTAAACGACAGTCGAGGGGAGTCTTGTAATAAATTGCAGAGTTTGGTTAGTCCTTTAGCAAAAAAAACCTCTCTAAACTGGCAGGTTTCTAACCTCCGCGATACGCTTGCAACATATATTCTCAAGAAGATAGCGATAGATAGGGCAGATCAGCTAGTTAGCTACTCCACTCATGTGAAAGAGAAGATCAGTAATCAACATTTCGTAGTTGAGGCTTTGATAGCTGTTGAGCTCTTTAGCGATCCCGTTGTTATTCCTCAGGAGTCCGGCGTTGCGGTTTCCTTAAGAGAATCTTAAAAAACTGTCGTTTGGATTCCGAGATTCATTACTGCTTACGGATGATTTTTCCGCCGGAGACCTTGTCGAGGACTTGAGAGCCGGGATAAAGAAGGATCTCTCCTTTTCCACCTTCAAAAACGATAGGGCCGTTGACGATGGTCCCTTGTCTCAGTTCCAAGATTTGCTTTCCCTTAAAGGCCATGTCTTTTCGAAACGTAATCGCGTCGAAGCGGCTTGCTGTAAGGACTGCTTTTTGTGTGAGGAGGATGAGAGGTTGCTCGCAAGTCGAGCGGACGGCTTGGATCGATCCAGTGACAAACCCGCCCTTATGGATGGTTGTCTCCGTTAGATTGGCCTCTCCAGAAACTTCGATCGATCCGATCTCGGCATGAGTTGTAATCAGGCTGCCGGTAACTTGGAGCGCATTGAGGATCGAAGTGCCGTTGAGCCTTACAAGGCCGGCCCCTTGAAGCGAATCAAAAACTTCGGCTCCATATTGATTGGCCCCAACGCCTTGATTGATTGATTTGGGAACAACGGGCTGGGACGAGGAGGGAATCAGAGGAGTTTCGGCGGCAAGCGCAAAGCTTGCCACGAAGGTGAGGAGGAGAAGGACGATGATGACAACGCGGAGTTTGCTCATACGATTTCCGATCCGGTTTCCAAGGGCAAGGACTGCGGCCTTTTGCGCGTTGGAGCGCTAATGGGCTGCTGTCTCATCGATTGCGGGATCATCTCAAAGCGGAAAAGGTCACGGGCGATCTCTTCGCGAAGTCTTTGCGAGAAAGCGTCGAAGAGGGAGAACGACTCGTGTTTAAACTCCAAAAGAGGATCTTTTTGGCCGACGGTGCGCATGTGGACATCGGAGCGGAGATGATCGATATGGAGCAGGTGTTCTTGCCAAAGCTGGTCGATTTTCCGGATCATTAAATTGCGGATGATTTCTTTCAACACATTGAGCGCTTTTTCCGCGTCTGTCAAGTCGGGACGGAATGAAGTGAGGAGCTGTCTTTGGAAAAAGAGTTTTTGTTCCAGCGCGTTCCGGACCTTTTCGATCGCTTTCTTTTCGACATCCTTTGCAGGCGCCTCTTCTTCGAATTCAACCTCTGAGAAACTGACCGGAAAGTGGGTCATCAAGGCTTTTGACAGGCCGTCGGAGGCCGCGGCTTTCTGCGAGCCGCGGTTTTCTAAGAAAGAGGAGGCGATTTTCAAGGCAGCGGCCTCGACCAATTCTTCGGCGATTTGGATCGGGTTTTCAGAAAAGAGAAGGTCGTTGCGGAATGCGTAAACTTCTTTTCTCTGTTTATTCATCACGTCATCGTATTCGAGAGTGTGTTTGCGCATTGTGTAGTTGCGCTGTTCGACCCGTTTCTGGGCGGTCTCTATCGATTTGTTCAAAACGGTCGCGGAGATCGGCTCTCCTTCGGGAGGACGGAAGCGTTGCAAAAGCGCTGTCATGCGGGGAGAGGCGAAGAGGCGCATCAGAGGATCTTCAAAAGAGATGAAGAATTTTGAGGAGCCTGGATCTCCCAAACGACCCGATCTGCCGCGGAGCTGGCGGTCGATCCGTCTGGATTGATGCCGCGTGGTCCCGATAACATGGAGCCCGCCGATCTCGCGCGAACCTTCTTTCAATTTGATGTCGGTGCCGCGTCCTGCCATGTTGGTCGCCAGAGTGATCGCGCCCTTTTTCCCGGCATCGGCAATGATCTCCGCTTCGTGCTCATGATTCTTTGCGTTGAGGATCGTGTATTCAAGTTTATTCTGTTTTAAAATCCGGGCTAGCTTTTCAGAGGTTTCGACTGAATCGGTCCCAATGAGGATAGGCCGTCCTTTTCCGTGGATTTCTTGGATCTCTTTGACGAGGGCGGAGTATTTTTCCCTCTCCGTCATATAAATTTCATCATCGCTATCTTTTCTCTCGCAGCCCCGGTAGGTCGGGATCTCGATGACCTCGAGTTTGTAAATCTCTTTGAACTCGTTCGCCTCAGTCATCGCTGTTCCGGTCATCCCGGCGAGTTTATCGTACATCCGGAAGTAGTTTTGCAATGTGATCGTGGCGTAAGTCTGGGTCTCTCCCTGGATGGAGACGTCTTCTTTCGCTTCAATCGCTTGGTGCAGCCCATCGGAGAAACGGCGTCCTGGCTGAGGGCGTCCTGTGTTTTCATCGATGATGACGATTTTGTCTTCTTGGACGATATAGTCGATGTCTTTTTCCATCAAAAGATGGGCGCGCAGCATTTGGCGGAGGTTGTGGGCCCGCTCTTTCCGTTTTGCGTCTTCTTCGCGGAGACGGATTTTCGCTTGCAGTTTTTCCGTTTCAGAGAGGGAGGAGTCTGTGTCGATTTGCTGGTATTCGTGGCCGAGATCGAGCATGACGAAATCGTCCGATCCTTTACTCTCTCCCTTGAATTCACCCCAAGTCCGAATCCCTTTATCGGTGAGTTCGTACTCGTTGTTCCTCTCATCGACGATCATGTGCAATTCGGTGAGCGCCTCGTATTTTTCTTCCTTGTTCTGTTCGCCGAAGAAATAGGTTTCCCATTTGTCGATATCCGCCCTGAAATCTGGATTTTCTTTCAGCCGTTTAAGGAGTTTGTTCCGGGGGGTCCCTTTCCCTACAAGCCAGAATTTTTTGAACGCCTCTTTTCGTCTCTCTTCGTCGTCTTTTGAAAGTTTTTTCGGCGTCTCCGACTCTTCAAGGACTCCGAGGGATTCGAGAGTTTTTCTCGCTTCTGTGGCAAGCCGGTTGCAATAATCCCTCTGGACCCGCACCAAATGGGATACGCCCTCTTTCAGCTCATCGTACATCTGACGGCTTTCATTCACAGGGCCTGAAATAATGAGCGGAGTTCTCGCCTCGTCGATCAAAATCGAGTCGATTTCGTCGACCATCGCAAAATAGTGGCCTCTCTGGACTTGCTCGTTTTTATTCATTGCCATCGAATTGTCGCGCAAATAGTCAAAGCCGAATTCTGAAGAGGTTCCGTACACGATGTCGGATGCGTAAACTTCTTTCCGTTTATGGGGAGGGACGTCGTTGGTCAAATAAGCAACTGTGAGGCCAAGGCGGCGGAAAATCGATCCGATCCATTCGCAGTCCCTCTTCGCCAGATAGTCGTTGACCGTCACAAGATGGACCGGCTTTCCGGTCAGGGCATGGACATAAAGGGGCATTGAAGCGGTAAGGGTTTTCCCTTCTCCGGTCTGCATTTCGGAGATCGAGCCGTGGAACATCGCGATTGCGCCGATGAGCTGAACGTCGTAAGGGACCATGTCCCATTTTTGTTCATAGCCCGAAACATGGACGTCGGTTCCGCAGAGGCGGCGGCAGGCGTTTTTTACGGCGGCGAACGCTTCAGGCAGGAGCGTTTCTAGCAGTTCTCCTTTTGCCAATCTTTCTTTGAATTCGGTTGTTTTATGGCGCAGCTCTTCATCGGAAAGGGACTGGTATTTTTTTTCCCAGGAATTGATTTGGGGGACGAGGCGCCAATATTTTTTAAGGAGGCGGGATTGGTGAGTTCCAAAGATTTTTTTAAGGATGCCAAACATAATTTCAGGTCGCTTTCGTGGGTTTGACAAAATTTTAATAGGAATCTGTATTTCTCTCAAGGGTTTAAATTTAAATATAAAATTTTAAATTAAACTGTAAATTTTTATATTATTTTAAACATATGAATGTAGGTGTTATAATTTATTAATTATGTTAAAAGATTCTTTGTAAGAACCTATCTTTCTTGCGATTGGGATTGAAAAAATCTATACCGAGCAGTAACTTATCTCCCCATGGATATTACTTATATAGACCGGAAAACCGGGAAGAGATCGAAAGAAAAAGTCTATGGCGGAAAACTGCTCTCGCTGCTGTACGGCGATGGGGTTTTCAATGCGTTTTTTTCAAAAATTCTCCTCCCTTTTTTAGCCCGGATCTCCTTTTTTTCTTCCCTTGCTGGCTATTGGCAGAAACGTCCGCAAAGCGCTGCGAAAATCAAACCGTTTATCGCAGCCTATGGCATTGATGAGACCGAATTTGAGACCCTCGAATTTGGCTCTTTCAATGATTTTTTCATCCGGAAATTAAAAAAAGAAAAACGGCCCATCGATCCAGATTCCGACACAGCAGTCCTTCCGGCGGATGGACGCTATTTAGCGTTCCCTCGTTTCGATCGGTTTTTTATCAAAGGCCAAGAATTTTGCCTCGACGAATTTTTGCAGGACGCCGCTCTTTCGCGCCGCTATTCGGAAGGGGCTATGCTGATCGCCCGCCTCTGCCCGACCGATTACCACCGGTTCCATTTCCCCTGCGACGGGCTCGCCTCGAGGCCGCGGCTCATCAATGGTTTTTTGTATTCGGTCAATCCGATTGCGCTCCGCAAAAACGTCCGGATCCTTTCCGAAAACAAACGGATGGTCACCGAAATTGAAACAAGCCATTTCGGCTCGCTCCTCTACATCGAAATCGGAGCTACTTGCGTCGGATCGATCCACCAAACGTTCCCCTCTGGATGTCCTGTTCAAAAAGGGGACGAGAAAGGCTATTTTGAGTTTGGCGGATCGTGTCTTGTCTTATTGTTTGAGAAAAATAAGATCGCATTTGACGCCGATCTTGTTTCCAATACCCGAAACGGGCTAGAAACTCTCTGCCGCTTCGGCGACTCCTTAGGAAAAAAAATCTAAGAGACTGTCGTTTCAAAACAAACTGTGCAAAATCTTAGCCACGGTTTTGATGGTGAGATTTTTTCTACGCAGGCTGCGATAAAGAGTAGAGCGCGGGATGTTTTTTTCTTTAGAATGCTTAAGCTTATTTATTTCTCGGGAATACACCGCGATCATTTCCATCGCACCTTCAGGATCGTTATCTTTTAAACATTCCCAAAAAGCTTGAGCGATGAGTTTTTCATCAGTCAAATCTTTTGATAGTTCGAGAGAGTAAATCTCCGCATCTTTTCTAATTTTCCAAATTTTAGGATTCTTCGGTCCCATGCGATGCGAGGAATTTTTCGAGGATATTTTTTGCTTTTTTAATGTCTTTGTCTTGACCATTTTTGTTGCCTCCCCACAAAAATAAAAGTTCTTGCGGATCTACGTAAACGTAGTAAGCTCGGGTGCCAATCTCCCATTTCAACTCATAAATACCATTCTTTAGATCTTTGTAAATACCAAAATGGCCGTCATCCTCAATCCTTTTTATGCGGTCTTTAACTTGAATTCGGTGTTTAGGCGCTAGGGATTCAAGCCATTCGATAAAGTCTAAAGTGCTAACTGTTTTATATTTAGTCTATTTTTTTGCTGCTATTGTTCTATATATAACACATTACTGTCAATTGCTGTTGACAGTCAAGGCTTTCAAAATTGGGTTACACAAGGAAGCGGCAGAGGGGGCTTGTTCCGAACGCAAGCCAGAACGAGAGGACGAACGATTCGGCGTAAGGGGGAAGTTCAGGGGGCCAAACCCAGAAAATCAGGAAGAGCGTTGCGATTGCAATGACTCCTCGCAAAATTCCCTCGAGAAGAGTTTTTGGGACAGGCAGGTAAAGACGATAGGAGAGGGAAAGATAGATGCCGAGTCCAGCGCCAAGACAGGAGCCGAGAATCAAATATTGGCCGAAAGGGAGAAGAAGGAGAAGGGGAAGGACGAGGCTCAAAATCAGGCAGAAAGAGAGTTTTTGGGAGGCGAGAAATTTTTCAATCGGATCTATGCAAACGATGAAAAGCCCAAGAAAAATCAGCCCGAAAATCCAACCGCCGAGAATGTCTGTTGGATAGTGGACGCCGAGATAAATCCGAGAGAAGCTAATCAGCAGAATATAAAAGAGGCCGATGGGCCAAGCGGCTTTTTTGTTTTTCCAATAATAGATCAGCAAACCTCCGAACAAGATTGAAATTTGGGCGCCGCCGCTGGGAAATCCAAAACTTTTAAACGAAAAAAGACCAATGTCAGGGAGATCGTGGGAGGGTCTCGGCCACCCGAAAAGATGTTTCAAGAAACCGTTCAACAAAGCGTTTGCCGTATAGAGGTAGAAAACCCGGATGCCCCAACGGGAGGAAAAACCGATCCAGATCAAAGGCACCAAGAGAAAGAAAAAATAAGGGGTATCGAAATAGTTTAAGAACTGGAAGAGAGGATTGAGAAAATCGATCCGGTGTTGGACGAATTCCCGCATCCACTCCAATTGCTGAGGGCGGTAGGGCATTTCCATAAAATCATGCTATACCACAACGCTGCAAATTGGACATGTAGATTGATTGTGTCCGCGGGCAGGGCAGAATTTTCTTGCAAAAAGGACGATTTGCAAATGGATTTTGATCCATTGGTCTTGAGGGAAGAGCTGTTTTAAATCCCGTTCCGTTTGCGCAACTGTTTTCGCTTTGCTAAGGCCCCAGCGATGGGCGCATCGGTGGATGTGGGTGTCGACAGGAAAGGCAGGGATGTGAAAGGCCTGCGCCATTACGACAGAGGCAGTTTTGTGGCCCACTCCGGGCAATGCTTCCAAGGCTTCAAAAGTTTGAGGGACTTGTCCCTGATGATGATCTAATAAATCTTGAGAGAGCTTTCGGATTGCCCGGGCTTTTGTGGGGGCAAGTCCGCAAGGGCGGACGATCTCCTCGATTTCTTTCACATCCAATCGGGCCATTTTTGAAGGAGTATCGGCAAGAGCAAAAAGTCGAGGCGTGACCTGATTGACACGGACATCGGTGCACTGTGCTGAAAGGAGCGTTGCAATCAAGAGAGTGTAGGGGTCTTTATGGAGCAGGGGAATTTCAGGATGCGGGAAATAAGAATTTAAGAGGGCGGCAATCCGGAGAGCTTTTTCTTTTTTTTTCATTTTCCAAGACAAAATTTAGAAAAGATCGCTGTTAGGATGTCTTCTGTTACGTTTGTTCCGAGGATGGTCCCCAGCTCGCTTAAACACGCTCGCAAATCGGCCGTGACAAATTCCGCAGAAAGGTTTTGTTTTAATCCTTCAATCACAGTTTTGCAATTTTCGATCGCTTTTGTCAAAGCTTGGTGATGGCGGAGTTGGGTGATGGCCACTTCGTCTTTAGGAGGAGGGCCCTGTTTCCAAATCAACCGTTCGATGGCTTCTTTAAGCTCGTCCAGACCTTGTTTTTCTTTGGCTGAAATGAACGCTGTCGGCAAAGGATATGATTCTTTAGGCTGCGCTAAATCGATCTTATTCCAAACCAAGATCGTTTTTTCTTTGGGGACTTCATTTAAAAGTGCTTGGTCTTTTTCTGAAACAGGGCCGTTTGCATCGAGGAGCAGAAGAATGAGGTCGGCCTCCCGCATTGCTATTTTAGAACGGCGGATTCCCTCTTGTTCGATGATCTCTTCCGTGTCGCGAATGCCGGCTGTGTCGATCAGACGGAAGTGAAGTCCCCCGATCCGCAGATTTTCTTCAATCAAATCGCGCGTCGTTCCCGCGATAGGGGTGACGATTGCCCGTTCTTTGCCGAGGAGCGCATTCATGAGGGAGGATTTCCCGACGTTGGGAGATCCAAGAAGGCACAAGCTAAGCCCGTCATGCAACACCTTCCCGTCGTGGAAAGTGGCCTGAAGTTTTTCCATTTTTTGACAAACGAGATCCAATGAATGGGAAATTTCCTCCATCGTAGCAAATTCCAAACCTTCTTCAGGAAAGTCTACCCAAGCCTCTAAAATAGCGGAGAGTTCAGTTAATTCTTTTTGGAAGGAGGAAATTTTTTCGGAAAGATTCCCCTGAAGCTGCAGTCCCGCATTTTCCAAAGCCCGCTCACTTTTTGCAGCGATCAGCGACTGCACGGCCTCTGCCTGGGCGAGATCGAGCTTGCCGTTGGTAAAGGCCCTGAAGGAGAACTCTCCTGGCTCCGCAGGCCTGGCGCCCGCTTCAAAAACCCGCTCCAAAACCCGCCGGGTCACCAAGCTCCCGCCGTGGCAAGAAATTTCTACAGTGTCCTCTCCGGTATAAGAGTGGGGGCCTTTCATCACTAAAAGCAGCACGCTGTCTAAAATGCCCCCGTCCTTGTTCAAAATATTTCCATAATGGGCCGTATGGGTTTTATAGGATTTGACAGGGCCTGAAAAAAGGGTTTGGCAAATGTCGAAAGTTTTTGAGCCTGAGACGCGTATAACAGCGATCGCTCCCTCTCCGGCAGGGGTCGTTACAGCGGCGATCGTCTCGTCTTTTTGATAGGGGCGGTGGACAAAATGCATAGCGGAGGAAATGATACCAAAAAAGGCTCTTTAAAACAGGGGATTTGCACGATAAATCACCAAAAACGGCCTCTTAATAAAGCTAGGACAGGATGAACAGGATTAACGGATGGATAGGATGGAAAAATAGAAGAGGAGAGAGTCCTGAAGCAAAGACTTGTTGAGCTTATCGAAGCCAGCCGCCGATAACCGCTAATAGAAAAAATACTCCACACATTGCGAGCCAGCGCTTTCTCCGATGATTAGATTTCCATGCTTTTTCTAAAAATTCTGCACAGCGAAGAAGTCCGTATCCCATGAGGGGAGTAAAGAGAAGAAGTCCCGCAAATCTTATTGCCAAAACCTTCAATTCGGATGTCATGTTCACCTGTCTTCTTTTATTTTTCTATCCTATCCATCCGCCAATTCTGTCCATCCTGTCCCTGTTTATGCTAACAAACTTTTAGGCCTCAGAACTTAGCGGATTTTTTCGAGGCAGGCGGAGAATCGCTTTTGAAAATTGTCTTTGCTCTCTTTGGCCTTTTCGGGATTGAGGAAGAAATTGCCGATGTCAATCGCGATGGCTTGTTCGTCTAAGAAGGCAAAATTGCGCCCCATCACCGGATCATAGCAAGCCAGGCCCAATCCTTCGAATCGGTCGAGAAGCTGCAGAAAAGAGGCGGCCAATTTTGCGGGATTTTTCGAGGCGTTCAAAGTTTTTAAAAATGGATCGCATTTCTTTTGCAAAATAAAGCGGTAACGGGCGGGATCGATCCGATGCGGAATCCCAAGCCGGTCTTTGAGGCAAAGGGTGGGCAATCCTTCTTTCGGATTCAAGTGGATGTAGACAAGTCCTGTGAGTTCGGGGACTAAAGAGAGGGCGAGTTTGCAAGAGGCGAACGTTTTTTCTGCTTTGAGCTGAGCGGGCAGCTCCTTGCGGGCCGTTGGGTTTTTCCATTTCTGGTAAAGGGTATAAAGATTTTGCCCGATCGGGATTTTGCATGTATTAAAGCGAAATAATTTAAGCACATATTTTTGGTCGGAACTGAGAAAAACGTACGACTGCTGTCCTTTGGCCAAATAAGAAAAAGGCTGCTGGAGCAGAGCGTGGACCTCTTCATCTAACGAGACTGCACTCTCCCATTCAGGATGGAAGGGGAGGTCGATTTGGAATTTTTGCACGCGGAAAGGGTGAAGGGTCCGTTTGTAGACGCTAGGCAGCCAAAGGCCGCCACCCACAAGGAGAAGAAAGAAAAGGATGCGCAGGATCATATTTTCTGCAAAGCGGCGGAGATCAAACGGCCGAGGTCGGTCTCTTCTTTTTTTTCTTCAAAGGCAGCATTGACTGCTTTTTGCGCCACCGCTGGGTTGTAGCCGAGATGCAAAAGCGCATTGAGGGCATCGGCGACAAGGCCCTCTTCTAAAAGAAGAGGCGAGGCGCTGTTTTTGCCGCTCTTGATGTTTTTGAATTTATCGCGCATCTCGATGACAAGCCTTTCGGCCGTTTTTTTGCCGATGCCGGGGATTTTGCCGAGAAGGCGAATATCGGATGAGGCGATCGCCCTTTGGAAAACGGCGATTTCCATATGTCCGACGATGGCCAATCCGGTTTTCGGACCGATTCCCGACAACGTAATTAAAAGCTCAAAAAGATCCCGTTCTTCTTTTGAAAGGAAGCCGTAAAGAGTGTTCGAATCTTCGCGCACAACTTGCGAAAGATAGAATTGAACTGCGGCGTCCGTTTGAGGGAGTCGGGTATAGACGCTTAAAGGGATTGCAATCCGGTAGCCAATTCCCGCCGTCTCGACGACCGCCCGATGGGGGTCTTTGTCTTTTAGAATGCCTTTGATTGATTCAAACATGGTTCCTTAATAGGGTTTCTTAATTGGTGTGCGCAGCAGATGGCCAAAGCGAGCGCGTCGGCGGCGTCTTCCGGTTCGGGAAGAGAGGGTAGACGCAAAAGCGATTGGATCATTTTTTGGACTTGGAATTTGGTCGCATTTCCTGTTCCAACAACAGCTTGTTTTGCTTTTTTTGGAGCGAATTCATAGATCGGGATCGAGCGGCGGGCGGCGGCGAGATAGACCATTCCTTTCGCCATTCCCAATTTGATCGCGCTTTGCACATTTTTCATCACAAATTGCGATTCGACGGCAATCGCGTCGGGGGCGTGTTTGTCAATGAGGGCCTCGAGACCCTCAAAGATGATTTTATATCTTTCGGGAAGTTCCAATTTGGCGGGAGGGCGGATGCAACCGAAATCAAGAGGCTGTCCTTCTCCGTCGATCACTCCGTACCCAGTGACGAGGGTTCCTGGGTCGACTCCGAAAATGACCGGTTTTTTTTTCATCAGAAATCTTTTGCAAATTTCAGCAAAATTTCGTTCGACATGTACTTGCCTCCCCATTCGCCGTCATAAGAGAAGGAAACTGTAACAGGTTTTTTCTTTCCATTCCGCCATAAAAATTCAATTCCGGCGGATCCCAGATTTTGCGCCCCTCGAAAGGTTTCGATCGTAAAGAAACTGGGAGATCCGGCAATTGCTGCGGAAACGAGGCCCGTGCCGAAGGTTTTCATGTATACATAACTGACCTTTTCCAAAACCATCCAAATGCCCCAGTCTCTCTCGCCTGTTTGGTAAAAACGGAGTCCCGCTTCGGTGCGAAGCAACTCGGAGGTCTGGGAATCTTGGAAATTATTGAAAGGTCCTGCCCCGTACTCATTGAAACTGTCTTGCCAGTTGACGGCGCAATCGAGTTGGAAGAACGGTTCAACGGCTCCCCAGTTGTAAGCTGCATGATATCCGCAACCGAAGTGGGGGACGAGCTGCCAGCTATTGAACGAGGCGTGGGCAATCGCGTCAAATCCGGGAAAGGAAATGTAGCGTTGATTTTGGATCCGGTTGTAAGCGCCCCAAACGCCGAACTCCAAATAACCTTTCGCATAATAGAGAGTGTGGAAAAAGTTGGCGAAGGCAGTATTGATTTTTTCCTGGCCTCCATTGCTCTTTTCAACAAGGTGGGTGTAGGCATAGCCGACCGCCACCCCGAAAAGATTGTGGTCGAGGCCGTAAAAATCGAATCCGAGCAAACCCGCTCCTGTGTAGGCATTGAAAGCTGGATTTTGATCAAAAGCTTTGAGGTGGGAATATTCACCCAATCCTTCCGCCCAAAAAGAGTAGCGGTCGCACGGATCGGGAACGAATGTTTGTTCCACAACGGGTTCGCATACGGAAGAGGCTTTTTTCTTACGGTTGCACGACATTGCGAAAAGATCGTCCGAGTCCGTTGCGTTATTTTCTGCAAAGAGCGCAGCCACTGAAGCATCCTGCGAGGAACCGCCTCTTCGGGTATGGAAGAACCTCTGGTCGACTAAGTGGGAGCTGATTGCCTGGCTGACGGTGAATTGCAAAGTTTGGGTCGCAAACGTTGCAAAGGCGTTTCGGGCGGGCGATACGCTATTCAGCGCGTCGTGCAATTGAGATCCTGAAAGTTGCGCGAGAAGCTGGGTTCCTCGGGAATTAGGCACTGTGTTGTTCAGGTAGTCCGCATAGTTCGAACCGCCTCCATGCGGCAGATCGTTTGTGCTGATCGGAGTCACAGGAGCAGGCGAAGAAGGAGGAGGCAATGGGATGTTTAAAAAGTTGAGGAACACATGGGTCGCATCATAGGACAGGCTGAAATGAGATTCTGCCGATCCTCCCGTTACCGTGGGATTGAAGGTTCCATTGATTGTCCCTGCTGTGAGGATCGTGTACTGGAAACTAGAAGGGTAACTGCCAGCATCTTGGATTACCTGGACTTGACCTCCGAGATTGGCGGTGGTGGCTAGAATGCTTGAGCTGGAAGACGGATCGATCTCTATTATTGTAATCGATGAAGAATCGAGCGATAAGCTCGGGATTGTGATTGTGCCGATGGATGTGCCAGGAGAGAGTATTCCTCCTGCTTGGACCGTGGCGTTATTGACCGTTCCTGTCCCTTTTAAAATTCCTCCGTTTGTGACAGTCGTTGTCCCAGTGAGCACCGCGTTGAGGGTCGCAAGTAAAGTCGCGCCGTTATTGACTGTCGAAGAGCTCGCATGGTTCCCTCCGATCTGCAGCGTGCCTACGTTGACTTGAGTAGGTCCTGTGTAGGTGTTTGTCCCGTTCAAAACCAAGGTGGCCGTCCCCGTTTTGATGACGGAGCCTCCGGAACCGGAGATGGGCCCTCCCCATACGGTGTTCGAATTCGAATTGAGCGTTGCGGTTTTTGAGCCTAAGGCGAGGATTCCCGAGGAGGGAGTGGCGATGTTATTTAAAGTCGCCCCGGCCGTTGTTTGAGATATGTCGAGCGTCATCCCATTTCCCATAAAAACCTGGCTGGAGCTTGCAATTGATGCATTTCCAGAAAGGATCAAGGAGGCGGATCCAGATTGAGGCGCTCCGGACGTTCCCCCAGTATAAGTCTGTACCCCGGTCAAAGTCAGAGATGTTGCGTTAGGCAGATTGAAACTAAAATTGCCGCTTCCTTGAATGACGCCGTCAAAGACCGTGCTGAGTCCCATAGAGACATCTAGATTGATTGCGCCTAAGTTGATAAATCCTCCGCTGCCTCCGCTGATTGCGCCAATTCCGATGAGTGAAGCTCCGGTCACTCCGCTAATATCAAAAGTTGTTCCAGCGGACATAATCATTCGTGGAGGTGAGACCTGCTTAAGCCGCCCCGCTCCAGAAAGCGCTAAAGTTCCTTCGACTATAAAAGTGGATCCGCCTCCACTAGCGCCATAGTTGTTCGCTCCTGTGAGCGTCAAGGTTCCGCTTCCGGCTTTCGCGAATGAAGCACTCGAATTCGAAATCGTTCCGGAAAATGTCGTACTGTCTGATGTCCCAGCAGTGAATGTAGTGCTATTTCCTGGGCTGATTGTTCCGCTGCCAGTTAAATCTCCGACAGTGAGCGAGGCGCCTGTAATGAGACTTCCGTCGACTTGTACGGATCCGGTTGAAAGAAGGCCGCTTGCCCCGCTTACTGTCATCGTGGCGCCGCTATCGATGATGGTGCCGCCGTTATAGGTGTTCGTTCCCGACAAAGTTAAAGCTCCGGAAGCATGGGTAAGGCTCGTTGAGCCGCTGATATTGCCGCTGAGGACCACCGCCGCAGATCCGGCGGCGTTTGAGACAACCAAGGGACTGCTCAGTGCGATGTTTGAACTAATTGTATTATCGGTCATCACTGCGGCCGACAAACTAAGCGAAGCGTTTCCGCTGTTTGCCAAAGTCAAAGATCCTGAATTGGGAGCGATTGTGTATCCTCCCGCGGTAAAGGCCAGAGTGCCGACTTGAATCAGTTGGTTTAAATTGACGGTGCCGACAGCAGTGCCTGTAAAGTTTGCTGTATCTCCAGAGGCGTTTGGAAAGACGCCGCCCGTCCAGTTTCCGTTGGCGTTCCAGTTTCCGTTCGCGGCGCCATTGGTCCAGTCGGCATTCGTTCCTTCCAAGGGTGTGACGAAAACCGCCATTCCAAAGACGCAGAAAGTGGGGAGGTAACAAAATCGTTTTATAAAATCAAAATGGCTATCGGTTGGTTTGGCAGGCATCGAGAACACCTCTTTTACATTCAAATTTTTGATCCTATAGGAAGCAAGGGATTTTTTCTTTCCAAAAAAATCTGGATTAAGAATGTGAAAAGCCTCTATTGTTTCTTAGAAACCGTTCCCACGGGTGCTAGAGGGCTCCTTCATGTCCGCGCAAAATATTTTAGTCCGCATGCCGAACTGGATTGGCGATTTGATCATGGCCACTCCCGTTTTAACCGATTTAAGGAAGGCATTCCCTCAAGCCTCGATTACAGCGATGTGCCGCACGCCGCTTTGCGAGCTTCTCAAAAAGGATGAGGCGATCGACGAATTGTTCTGCTTTACCAAGCCGTCCAATGAATTTTTGCGCCGGCAGGAATTGCGCGACATCATCTCTAAAATTGAGGCGGGAAAATACGATCTTGGGATTTTGCTGCCCAATTCCTTTTCTTCCGCCTGGTGGTTTTGGCTGGGGAAAGTAAAAAGAAGGATCGGCTACTCGGCTCATTTCCGGAAAATCCTCCTCACCGATCCGCTTTCATTTCCCCAAAATCGAAAAAAACAGCATTTGGTCAATACGTATAAGCAACTTTTAGCCCCTTTGGGAATTCCCCTTTCTAAAACTGCGCCTCGCCTGTATGTAGAGCGCAATGAAGTGGAAGAGTCCAAGGAACTTTTATATCAACGAGGCTATCGCAAAGGACAAGTCCTCATCGGTATCAATCCTGGAGCTGCCTATGGTTCTGCGAAGTGTTGGCCTCCCGATCGATTTCGGGCGCTTGCGATGAAACTTTTGGACGAGACCGATGCTTCGATTGTTTTTTTTGGGGATTCGTCGACAGCGTCCCTCGTCAAAGAAATTTGCCAAGGGCTGCCAGAGCGAGTGATCAATTTAGCCGGAGTCACAAGCTTGCGGGAGCTTGCCTGCATCATCAAAGATTGCAGCGTGCTTGTGACCAATGACAGCGGGCCGATGCACATTGGAGCTGCTTTCGGCACGCCGCTTGTCGCTCTCTTTGGTTCCACGGATGAAACGGTCACAGGTCCTTACGACAGGGAAAAAAGCGTGATCCATAAACAAGTCAAATGCTCCCCCTGTTTCAAACGGGTTTGCCCCATCGATTTTAGATGCATGAACCAAATTGGGGTGGATGAAGTAGCCGAATGCGTTCATGACCGCCTCCGGAATCCCGATCTTCGGGCTCGTCCATGAGAGAACTCGCCCAAAAATCGATTCCTCGGGTTATTTCGGCATAGCCAGGGACAGGATGGACAGGATAAACGGATGGATAGGATAAAAAATTTATATCTTTTCTATTTTTCATCCTCTTTATCCGTTTATCCTGTCCATCCTGTCCCTTGCTGTGCCACAGACTATCGTTGAAAACGGTATTTATGTTTAGGACATTTGCCCGAAAATTTCTCCCCAATCCTTTCGACACCCTGTTGAAGCGGACCGCGAAAAAGGGCGGGCGCAGCGTTCTCATTGCTTGGAATCGGGGTCTGGGCGACCTCGCTCTTGGCCTTTATGCAATGATTCAGCGGATCCGCGAAATCATCCCCGCTGCACGGATTGTTTTCCTAGCTCGAGAAAATTTGCTTGATGGGTTCCGTCTGTTAGAAGGGGTTGAGGCAATCGGAGCTCCTTGGAAACGGGGAGAGTCTTATGATGTGAAAGAAACTCTAAGGGCAAAAGGGATCGATCCCGCTGATTTCGATTTGATCATCGAGAGGCCGAGTCCGACAGACTGGGTTCGTTGGCAACGGGGAAAAGTAGTTCCCCGTTTAAAGTGGAATGAAGAATGGGATCTTCTCTGTGAAAAATTTTCTCTTCCCCGCACCTTCCTTTATGTAGGGGTTCAAGTGAGCGCCGAAACGAATTACGGCCTTTGGCGCAATTGGCCTTTGGAGCGCTGGCAGGAGTTGTTTAGCCTTTTAGAAAAAAAGGGGAATGTGAGAGTGATTTTGTTTGGATTTGGAGCAAGTCCTCAGTTTTCCCATTCGAACATTGTCGATTTAAGAGGAAAAACAACTCTGTATGAAATGCTCTCCCTTATCAAAAATCGATGTTATGGCCTGATCCTTCCCGACTCTGGGATTCTTTCGATGGCCTATTATCTCGATGTTTCTTTCCCTCTCCGCGTTATTTCCCTTTGGGCCGATCCGGAGCACGGCATCCTCAAACAAGCGGTCGACTCTCCAAACCCTCAACTTGAACATTGCCCTTTAATTGGGGAAAACCGGGACCTTTCAACGGTTTCCCCAACCCAAGTTCTCCAAGAGTTTTTCCCTCGAAAACCCTTAAAAATTTGCAAAAATAGTGAAGAGATTGAGGCAAAACCGGTCCAAAACGCCGCTTGCATTCTCCTTGCAGGAGGACAAGGGACGCGCCTTGGGACAAATGGCCCCAAGGGACTTTTCCAAATCGCGGGAAAGAGCCTTTTTCAGTGGCATTGTGAAAAAATTAAAGCTCAAGACGCTCCGCTTGCCGTGATGACATCTCCTCTGAATCACGCGGAGACGGTCGCTTTTTTTGAGCAAAATTCCTATTTCGGCTTAGAGGTTCATTTTTTCCAGCAGGAAATGCAGCCGCTTTTAGACGAACAAAAAAATCCGATTGAAATCCGTCCCAACGAATTGGCTTTAGGGCCCAATGGCAACGGCAGTTTATTCCGCTCTTTCAAAAAAGCGGGACTTGGGGAGCTGTTCCAAAAAAAAGGAATCGATTTGGTTACGGTCATCCCCGTTGAAAATCCTCTCGCTCAGCCCTTCGATCCGCGGCTGATTGCTTATCACCGAAGTGAAAAAGCCGAGGCGACGATTAAATGCATAGAGCGAAGGGATACAGACGCCGCCATGGGGGTTTTGGAGGAGATGTGCGATTCAATCCATGTGCGGGAATATACCGAAATCCTTCCTGAAGAGATGAAACAGTACCGGTATGCGAACATAGGGCAGATGGCTTTTGGCCTCTCGTTTTTTTCCCGGATGGCCGATGTCGATTTGCCTCTCCATTGGGTTCGGAAAAAAATCGCGATTGGAGGCCAATCAATCTGGGTTTGGAAAGGGGAACAGTTTCTTTTTGACGCCCTTCCTTTCTCTCTTAAAACCCGGGCCCTTTGTTCACCTCGTGAAAATTGCTATGCGCCTTTAAAAAGCAAAGAAAATATACTGGACGTTGAGAAGGCGGTAAGGTTCTTATGAAAAAGATTTGTTACTTAGGCGCAGGGACTTGGGGATTTGCTTTAGCTTCCATACTGGCTTCCAACGGACACAAAGTCACAGCATGGACCCGGGAGCAGGATCTAGCCCATGAGTTGGAAACGATTCGGAAGCATCCGAAATTACCCGGCGTCGAAGCTCCCAATAAAATAAAATTTACCTCCAATTTGAAAGAAGCTCTTCACGGTGCAGACATCATCGTCGAAAGCATTACCTCGTCCGGCATCCGCCCCGTTTTTAAAGAGGTTCTCTCGATTGCGCCCCTTCGCATTCCGGTCATCCTCACCTCGAAAGGGATCGAGCAAGGCACTGGATTGCTCCTCCCTGAGATCATTTGCTCTCTTCTCGGACAAGAGGAAAGCCCTCTTGTCGGCTGCTTAAGCGGACCTAGCCATGCGGAAGAGGTGATCCAAAACCTGCCTACCTCCGTGGTCTGCGCAGCTTACGATCCACAAATCATGAAACTGATCCACGAGCTTTTCACCACTCCCACATTCCGGATTTATCCAAATGCGGATATCCGGGGCGTCTGCTTCGGCGGGGCAATGAAAAACATCATCGCGATCGCCTGCGGAATTGCAGACGGGCTTGGCTGCGGCGATAATACCAAAGCGGCCCTTATGACGCGGGGCCTTCACGAGATCAAAAAACTCTGCGTTGTTAAAAACTGCCATCCCGAAACGCTCAATGGCCTATCGGGCATGGGCGACCTTTGCGTCACCTGCATGTCGCGCCATAGCCGCAACTACCGTTACGGCAGGCTCATTGCGGAGGGTTTTTCTCCTGAGGGGGCGCGGCAGAAAATCGGCATGGCGGTGGAAGGGATCTACTCCTGCGTTTCCGCGTATGAGCTAGGCACCAAACACCACGTCCCCATCCCCATCACAGAGGCGACCTATTCCATCATTTACAAAGGGCTCGATCCCCGCGAGGCTGTCAAAAACCTCCTCACGAGAGCGATCAAAGAAGAGCGTTTGTAAATTGCTTTTTTATGAAAGAGTCTGTTAAGGTTTTTCTCTTTTTATAAAATCTTTAAAAGGAGAGAAGCCCATGTCCACTCAGGGAACGCTTGCGCCAACTGCAATTTCTTGCAATCCGCTTCCACAATCCTGTCAATCCCGAGTGAATCCTCTCAACGACCCTCTTGCGGGATCTGCTGCAACGGGGATTCGGAATCAAATTTTCCATCTGAATTCAATGATCGGGAATTTCATTCAGCGCTGCGATGCCGCAATCTGCGAACTCGAATCGGCCCGCAATACCGAGTTTATGGATATGGGGACATCGAATTCATCCTTGTGGGGATCTGCGATTTCGAACATTTCTTACCATAAAAACCATGCCGTTGCGAGCCGCGTCGACGACCTTCAGAGAGAAGCTTGCAGGATTAACCAAATGGTCCTCTCTTTTGGATTGGCCCCTGCAGGGATGTTGATGCACTCTCTTCTCCTCCCTACCGATCTCAATGGGAACGGCATTCGCAGAGCGGAAAACGCGGAACACAGTTCTCCTTTCTTTGATTATTTTACGAATGGAAGCATTAGCTCTTACGCCAGCGCGGCAACAGCAGGGGAATTGACAGCGGCGAGAAGCCGAGTTGACCAAATCAAATGGCAAGCTCAATCGCTCCAATCTTCGATCGGCATGCTGGCGCCTCAGTACCCCCATCTGGGCGTATTTCCCAGCACTGTTGGCTAGAAATAATTTAGTTCATCGTGAAGTCTTCAGTATGCAGCGGATCGAGTCCTTGCTCGTTCCGCAACGTTCGGCTCTGGCTTTCAATCACGGGCAATATTAAAGTAAGGTCTTGTCAATGAAAATACTGATGGGACGCTCTCAAACTTTATATCCTGCGCTCGTTGCCGCGTTTTCAGTGATCGTCGTCGTCTCGAATATTTTGTCAGCGAAGCTGGTGAAGCTTCCCTTCTTGAGCATCGCCATTCCCGCGGGACTTGTCACCTATCCGCTTACGTTTGTGCTCTCCGATCTCGTCACTGAGATTTTCGGCCCGAAAAAAGCCAAATTTATGGTCTATACTGCGCTTTGCATGAGCTTGTTGAGTTTTGGGATGATCCAGCTCAGTTTGAAATTGCCGACGTTTACTCAGGAAGACCAAACCGCTTTCGAGGCCATTTTGGGATTGAGCGGACTCCGAATTTTCTCCTCCCTCATCTCCTATCTTGTCTCTCAGGTCGTCGATATTCAGCTTTATGCGGCGATCAAACGGTGGACGGACTCTAAACACCTTTGGCTTCGCAACAATGGATCGGTCTTCGTTTCGCAGCTTGTCGATACCGTCTTGATCGATTTGATTTTCCTATGGTGGGGGCTTGGGATGCCGATGGCCCTTGTGTTTCCCACAATGGTCCTCTCTTACGCCTACAAGGCGTTTTTCAGCGTGGCCTGCACGCCTCTTTTTTATTTTTTTGTCTCTCTTCTCCGTGGGAAAACTGCGGTTGAAAAAACACTCAAACCACAAGGATCTGCTGTATGAATTCCCATTGCGATTTATCGAAAAAGTCGTGCGTCCCCTGCAAAGGAGGCGTCCCCCCGCTGAAAGGAGAGGCCCTTATCTCTTTCCATAAACAGCTCGGCGGCGGCTGGCACATCGTCAAAGAACATCATCTCGAAAAAGAATACGTGTTTCCCGATTTTGCCAAAGCTCTCGCTTTCACCAATCAAGTGGGAGCCATCGCCGAACACGAAGGGCACCATCCCGACATCTTCCTCTCTTATGGCAAAGTGAAAATCCAACTTTGGACCCACAAGATCGACGGTCTCACGGAAAGCGATTTCATCCTCGCCGCCAAGTGCGATAAAATTACGCATTCTTGATTCCAAGGAGGGACTCCCTTTTCTCCCTCCGCGTTCTCCGCGCGTCTATCTCTCGTCCTCCGCGCTCCCTATTTTTTTCCTTTTCTCTTCTCCTCTCAAACTCAGCTGGCGGGGTTTTGGGCGTTTTGCTATGTCTTAACTCATGACTCCTATCCATTCTCCTTTCCTTCCCGTCGTTTCCTCTGAAGAGATGGCCCGCATCGAGAAAGAAGCGATTCAAAAAGGCTCCTCTGAAGAGGCGTTTGTCCAGGAGGCAGGAAAACAGGTCGCTCTCGAGGCGATCCGTTTTATTGAGTGGAATGATCTGCCGAAAAAGGTGTTCCTCCTGGTTGGAAAAGGAAATAAGGGAGCGGATGCCTATGCCGCTGGCATTGCCCTTTTAGACGAGGGTTTTCAAGTGCGGGCGCTGCCTCAATTTGCTGTGGAAGAATGCAGCGCAATCAACCAAAAAATGGGAGAGGCGTTTCGGAAAAAGAGAGGCAAAGTCGGCGCGGTAGGCGAGTTGGATTTCCGCGATGCGGGGTTGATTTTGGATGGGCTGCTCGGGACCGGGTTCAAAGGCCAAGTCGCCGGAGCCTTAAAATTGGCCATACAGGCGGCAAACGGATCAGGTCTTCCGGTGATTTCAATCGATCTGCCCTCAGGATTGAACGGGACCACCGGTGCCACCGGTGAAGGGGAGTGCGCCATCCGGGCCATGGAAACCGTGATGCTTGGATTGCCAAAATGGGGTTGTTTTATCGGGGATGGATGGGATCATTGCGGAGAGGCCGTCTTTGCCGATTTTGGTTTGCCGAAAAATCTTTCGAAAAAGGCTAAAGCGTTAGCCTTTTTATGCGAAGCGAAGTGTTTAAGACTGCCGCCGATTGTCCGGACGAGGCATAAGTACCAAGCTGGCTACGTCGTCGGTTTTGGAGGATCAAAAGCGCTCCCTGGTGCGGTGAAATTGACAGGGCTGGCCTCGCTCCGCTCCGGCGCGGGGATCGTGCGTGTGTTTTGCAAGGAAGAAATCGGTCCAGCCCCGTTTGAGCTTATCTGCAACAAATGGAATGAGAGGGCCTGGAAGCAGGAATTGAAACGGGCTACCGCGGTTTTTGTGGGCCCAGGTCTAGGAGATGCAAAACAGTGGATGAAGCGGCATTCAAAATCCATTCAGGTCCCTGCTGTGTTCGATGCAGATGCGCTTTTGCACGGCGTAACCTATCCAGAACTGTCGATTTTAACTCCGCACCGGGGAGAGGCGCTCAGGCTTTTAGGTCTTGAAAAAGCGCCTGCGGAAGAGCTGTTTTTCGCAAAGCTTAATAAATATTGCGATCAAAAAAATGTAGCGGTCGTTTTGAAAGGGGCTCCTACGTTTGTCTTTTTGCCGAGACAAGCTCCCATCATCGTCCCTTACGGGGACCCTGGCATGGCGACAGCGGGTTCGGGCGATGTGCTCACTGGAGTTTTGGCGGCGCTGCTTGCTCAAGGAATGCAACCTTTCGAGGCCGCAGTCACAGGAGCCGCATTGCACGGGATCGCAGGGGAGATTGCGGCAGAAGAAAAAACTTCTTATTCCCTCATCGCAAGCGATCTAATCGATGCTCTTCCAAGAGCTTTTCAAACGATTGCGAGCGTATCCGAGTAGTAAAGATTGTACCAATCGATGAAGCGGGAAATCCCTTCCTCAATCGATACAGACGGTCGGAAATTGAGGAGCTGCTGGCTCTTTTCGATATCGGCGAAGGTTTCGAGAACCTCTCCCGGCTGCATCGGCAGCCATTCTTTAACGGCCTTTTTCCGCAGGGCTTCTTCTAATAATTGGATCAAGTAGATCAATTCTACGGGGCGGTTGTTGCCGAGGTTGAAGATTTCACACGGGGCGCCGAGATCAATCGCAGCCGCGGTCCCTGCGACGATGTCGTCAATGTAAGTGAAATCCCGTTTCATCCGCCCGTTATTGAAAATTTGGATGGGCTCGCCGAGAGAAATTTGGCGGGCGAATTTGTAGTAGGCCATATCGGGCCGTCCCCAAGGTCCGTAAGCGGTAAAAAAGCGGAGGCCTGTGACCGAAATCCCGAAGAGGTGATGGTAGGCATGGGCCATTGTTTCGTTGGCTTTTTTTGTCGCGCCATAAAGATTGGCAGGATGGTCGGTCTTGTCGTCAACGGAAAAGGGGATTTTTTTGTTGAGGCCGTAAACGGAGGAGGAGGAGGCGTAGACGAGACGTAGGCCGGGCACGGAGCGGCACGTTTCTAAAATGGAGACAAACCCATCGAGATTCGATGCGACGTAATCATCTGGATGCGATAGCGAGTGGCGGACTCCCGCTTGGGCGGCGAGATGGACGAGATGGGTCACGCCGTTCTGGGAACAGAGGGTCTTCATTTGGCTGCGGTCGCGGATGTCGCAGCGCACCACTTCGATGCCCTCAAGGGAGAGGATTTCCGCGCGTTTTGCTTTGAGCGTTGGATCATAGTAGGAATTGAAATGATCGAGGCCCATGACGAAATCGCCCCGGCTTTTAAGGAAGCGGGCGAGGTGAAAGCCGATAAAACCGGCTGCGCCGGTAACTAAAATTCGTTTCATTAAAAACTTGTTCTCATAAAAAAACTTGTGCTATACAGGGTTGCTCGAATGTGGTTTCCATTTTAAGGGTGCGAATCCTTATTTTGCATGGGTTTTTTGTCGTATGTTGAGAACTGTTTTATTTTTTCTTGCGGGGCTTTGTTTTGCCGGATGCAATGGGCCCTACATGGGAAAAGATCTCTATGGCGCCGACGAATTCGTCCTTGATTCCTACAAGATCCGAGAGGGGAAGTTTTCGATTCTTGAAATGACGGGGCAGCCCTATGAAGAGCTCGACGAGGATTATCTCGACGAATACGAGGATCGGATCCACGAAGACGACGTGCTCCAAATCGCCCTTTATCATCCCAAACGCACCGATATTGTAGAGGCGGTCCAGTACATTGGGACTGCTGTCGGCTATCGTGTGGCGAATGGCACAATCGCCCTTCCCGACATCGCGCCGATTGAAGTGTCTGGATTGACCCTTGAAGAGGCGCGGAGAAAAATTCAGAATCATTATGGGAACCAGATCCAAGATGTCGAGGTCTTTATCGCGTATAAAGACCGGATCGCAAGAAAAGTAGAATTGGCCGGCCTGGTCTCGGTGCCCAGTATTCCGGTCGATGGGAGAATCCGCCTTTTCGATATCCTTTCAAAAGCCCATGTACCTCCTGATGCGAATCTCTTTAAAAGCTATGTCATTCGAAACGGAAAACTCCTCCCCGTCGACCTGAACCGCCTTTTGAAAGAAGGGGATATGTTCCAAAATATCGTCATGAGAGGCGGCGACAAAATTTATATTGCCGAACCCTCTTCGGCGTCCCTCATGGTGATGGGCGAGGTGACTCGCGAGCGGGTCATCAACCTTCCTCGCGGCTATGTGTCGCTTCGCCAAGCGCTCGCTGAGGCCGGAGGCATTCCGTTTACGGGGGATAAATCGTACATCCAAGTTATCCGCGGCAGCATCGCGAAACCAAAAATTTACACTCTCAACTGGGAGCATGTGATCCATCTTCCCAATGACAGCCTTCTTCTCATGCCGGGAGATATTGTCTATGTTGCCGCAAAACCGATCACTGAATGGAACCGTTTTATTTCTCAGCTTTTGCCGAGTTTCACCGGATTTGAAATTATAGGGAAACAGGCCGGAAGCTGGGGGGTGTTTATCCCTTGAAGGTTACAGAACCTATCCCACTAAAAAGTTTCAGTCGATTTTTCGGTTCTTTTGAGCCGATTTTCGATTCAAAAGTGGAGGTCTATATACCCTTCCGATATGGCCCTCCACTTTTGAATCGAAAATCGGCCAAAATAATCCAAAAAACTCGACGAAAAATTTTAGTGGGATAGGTTCCATGACCGGTAAAAATAAGCCTTTTTTTGATCCGGACGAGCGCATCGTCACCTTGAGCGATTTGTCTTGGTTTTTCCTCTCCCAAAAGAAAAAATGGATCCGGATTGCATGGATCGGAGCTCTTTGTTCATTTTGTTTTTTTGCTCTCCGCAGCCCGCAATATAAAGCCGAGGCGACCTTTAAAGAAGGCGTTGAAAAGTCGGGAGCTGAAGGGGCATTGAAATCTCTTCTCGGAGATTTTGGGAGTGGAGGACAGCAGCCCCAAGCAATCGCGTTGATGAAATCGAATCAAGTGCTGAAGCCTCTTGTGGAAAAATTGGGCCTGCAGGCCCAAATCGTTCAATCCCGATGGATTGTCGGAAAAGTTTTGCGGCGAATCAGGGATAACCTCCGGATCGAATTCGGAAAGCCATTGGACGAGTTAGACCCATTTTTATTTAAAAATGTAGTTAACTTAGAAGAAAACGCTCAAGTCTATTTTCTCAAATTTACTACCCCCAGTTGTTTTACTATTTTTAATGCGGACAGGAAATCGAAAATTGGAGAAGGACAACTCGGATCTCCCGTTTCTTTTTCCAGCAGCCAATTCACCGTCGAAAAAACGCCCGCGCATTTAAAACTCGGGGTTTTTTATCAGTTGAATATCGTCCCTTGGATTCCGATCGTAGAAGGTCTTCGGGGGCAACTGAAGATCTCTAGCGATAAAATAAATAAATCGATCTATAATCTCTCTTTGACCCATCGCGACAGAAGGTGTGCGCAACGCCTCATTAATGAATTGATGGCCAGCTACCAGTGTTATCTCAAAAAAGACCACGACCAACTGGCAGGCGAGCAACTGGCTTACCTTGAAAAAAGACAGGATCAACTTTACGGGAAATTAGCCCAGACTTTAGATGAACATGTTTCTTACATGGACCAAAATTTAGGGGAAAGCGGTTTTTTAGGTTTAGATCAAGAAAGCCAAAGTTTTCTTGGATCTTATCAGAAAATGTTTCAAAGAAGGCTTGATATCGACTTAGAGCTCTCTCTCTTGGAAAGAGCGGAGATGTCGCAGCCCTTTTCTATCCCTTCCTATTCGAACTGCGGCAAAAGTTTGACGTCCGATATTCAAGATTTGAAGCAACAGAGAGATTTGATTGAAATTTCCCTTCAGCAGCAGCATTCGCTCTCCACAGTCCAGGAAGAAGAAACACAACTCGCTGCGCGGAGGGATGAACTACAAGAAATCAGGCTGGAAAAAGGCGCTGTCAAAACCCTGAAGGAAGAGGTTGGCGAGGGCAGCGAGATCAGCCTTACGGAATTCGATCTCGGAGAGACTTTATACGGGTGGGCGAAAAAGCTGGAAGACCGGGATGAGGAGCGAGAGGATTTATGCGAGTATTTAGAGAATTATTCTCGACTTCTCTCTTTACGGGAAAGCATGCTCCAAGAGCGGGTGTTTTATGGGAACAAAGCTCCTCCGGAGTTAGAGGGGATTGATCTAGAAACGGCAGGGAAGTTGTTTGTTGACTACAATAATAAGATCGACTATTCAGTCGCTGCGATGCGACGGTATTCTCAGTTTCGGGAACAGGTGCTTCTCAAAGATTTTGAATTGGGATCGTTGAGTTCGATTCTGTCCGATCCTTTAAGTCAAAACCTGATTGCTTCGGCCAATAGAATCGCCCTGCAGTTAAAAGATGAAAAATATCACAGTAGCCGTGAAGGAGAACGTTGGGAGGATGAGCTGTCTTTACAGCGGAAGATTTTATCAGACCATCTCGCCCAGTTGGAACGCGTTGAAGAAATGAACTTGGCGTTGTACAAGGAAAAAATGGCGAGTTTGCAACAGGTCTGGCTCGATGGGATCAACCGGCGGATCTCAGTCCTTCTTGAAAGGGCGCGAAGTGAAATCAAAGATCGGCGGGAAGCTCTTTTAAGAGAAACACAAATATTGGTCCAAAAAATGGAGGAAATTCGCCGCCGTTCACAGGGTCTTTCGGGAAAATGGAAATTGGAAAAATGGCTCGAACTCAAAACCGAAATGGATCAAAAAATAATGGAAACCTTGACCCAGCTCGTCGAATCGAAGACGATTGGGCATCATCTTCATCATGTTGAATCCAAACCTTTGGATGAGGCAATCCTCCCCTCCAGTCCGACAAAACAGTTCCTTCTCAGAAAAGCATTGATCGGAGCGTTTTGCGCTGTATTCGCTGTTTTGTTTTTCTCGCTTGTAAAGACGATCCTTAGAGGATTTCCCCTCTCTGTAGAGAAATTGCAAGCCATGGGATTGCCTACGGCAGGCCCTCTTTCTTTTTCCTGCGACGGGCCTGGATCGGCCCCTCTGTCGGGACCCGATCTCGATTTATTGAGGCGATTGGCCTTGTTTTCCGAAGGGAGTAAAGTGATTGGGTTGATCGGAGGCAAAGGCCCCGATTATTCCTACGCCCTGGGAGAAAATTTGGCCCGGATGTCGTATCGATCCCTCATCCTCCGCTGCGATTTCACCTCTAAATTCAGCAAAGAGGACGTCCCTGGTCTTTTGCAAGTTTGGAAAAAGGAAATCGCCAGCTTGCCGATCCGCAAAGGGACAGGCTTCGATTATATCCCATCCGGGGGCCACACGCCGTTTGGCGCCGAGATGCTGCAATCTCCCTCGTTTGCTAAATGGCTGGAACAGTTAAAAGAAAATTACGATTGGGTGTTCCTTTTTTCCAGAGAGCCCCTCTCCGCGCCTGAATCGGCTGCGGTCTTGCGCCTTTGCGATAAAGCGGTTGTGACAATTTCAAAAGAGACCACTGAGCAGTTGACACCGTTTGTCGAGTGGGCTTACCATGAAACGGGAACGAAAAACAGATTAACCTTTGTGGTGGCGGATTGAATAAACGAGTTTTGGTTACAGGCGGAGCGGGATTTCTCGGTTCGCATCTGATTGAACGCTTGCTGAATGAGGGCCGCGAGGTTCTCTGCGTTGATAATTTTTATACGGGGTCGCGCGCCAACCTCCTCCCTTTTTTGGGAAATCCCCATTTCGAACTTCTCCGCCACGACATTTGCCTCCCTCTTCACGTGGAAGTGGATGAAATCTATAATTTCGCCTGCCCCGCCTCTCCTCCCCATTACCAGGCCGACCCGATCCAAACGATGAAGACCAGTTTCCTCGGCGCCCTCAACCTTCTAGGGGCTGCAAAGCGGCTGAAATGTAAGATTTTTCAAGCCTCGACGAGCGAGATTTACGGCGACCCGCACATCCATCCACAGACAGAAAATTACTGGGGCAATGTCAATCCCATCGGAATCCGCTCCTGCTACGACGAAGGGAAGCGGTCCGCTGAAACTCTTTTCTTTGACTATCACCGCGTCCATAAAGTTCCCATCCGCCTCGCCCGCATTTTCAACACCTATGGCCCCCGCATGCATCCTCAAGATGGCAGAGTCGTTTCGAATTTCATCGTCCAAGCCCTCAAAAACGAGCCCATCACGATTTATGGCGATGGCAGCCAAACCCGCTCTTTCTGTTATGTCGACGACCTCATCGACGTTATCCTCCTCTTCATGAACTCTTCCCTGACAGGCCCCATCAACATCGGCAATCCCGTTGAATTCCGCGTCCTTGAACTGGCTAATGAAGTGATCCGCCTCACGAACTCCCGCTCTCCCATCATTCGCAAACCGCTCCCCTTGGACGACCCCAAACAGCGCAAACCCGATATTACGCTTGCCCGCCAGCATCTTGGCTGGGAGCCCCGCATCCCCCTCGAAGAAGGTCTCAAATCAACCATCGCTTATTTCGATCAACTCCTCTCCAATACCATTCCTATAATTAACTAACAGGTGCTTTGAAGCTGTACTAAAACCGGGAGGAAATGGGGATTTTGAGCTATTTTTGATGAGATTTTGCGGGTCTTCATCTTGGCATATGCTGAAACCATAGACAAGATGAAGACCCGCAAAAGATCGCAAAAAAAGCCGAAAGACCCATCCGGTGCGGTTTTAGTACAGCTTCTTTGAGTCCGTCTAAAAACCAATTCTTCAGATTATTTCGGTATAGAGTAAGCCGCGAAACGCGGACGGCGCCTTGCCCGAAAGAGGAGAGAAAGTCTTGTATCAAGATCAGGAACTCTCTAATCTTCTTCGTATTTCTTCTGGAGCTCACGCCATTTTTTGATCATTTGGGCGGCGAGCGGGGCCGCTTCTTTTCCAGCATCGCCGTAGCGCAAGAGGACGACGACGACGAGGTCCGGTCGGTCCCAGTTGGTTTTTGCGGGCTGCATTGGATCGGGGAGAAAGGAGATCGCTCCGAACCAGACGTGCTTATAGATCTGCGGCTTAGAAGAGGGGTTGAAGTAGGGGGTGTAAAGCACCTCTGCAGTTCCTGTTTTCCCGATCATTTGGTGCTGCAAAGAGAGGTAGTCCCGCATCCAGAGAGGGTTGCCGAGAAGGCTCCTGATTCCTGTGGGACGGGCGCTCCCCTTAGTTCCCCAGACGACTCTGTTCATCCCTTCTAAAAGCGCATTGCGGATTGAAGGAGGAAGAGAAATCGAATGGTTGATTTCCGTGAGGGAAGTTTCTTGGGCCGGGAGCGCGCCGCGCGGTTGGATGCTAGTGAAGAGGGGAAAGTGGATGCCGATGGATGCCAGTTGCTCTTTAGCGAAATAAACGGGAGAGGAAAAAACCCCGAGAGTCTGGGAATCGGGAGACCGGCCCCGTTCTTCTTTCACCAATTTCGGTTTTAAGACGCGGCCTCCATTTGCGATCGCCGCAAGCATTCCGGCTGCCTGGAGCGGCGTGCAGAGAAGGGTATGCTGGCCAATTGCCGAGGAGTAAAGTCCTGTGCGGTTTGTTTTTAAATCTTTCGGTAGGTTCCCTCTGATCTCTCCAGGAAGTTCGATGCCGGTTTTGTCCCCATAGCCAAAGTTGGCTGCAGCTTTGCATAAATCATCCGGGTGGGAAAAATGGTCTCCAGCCAGGATCGCGAAATAGGGGTTGCTCGATTGTTCAAGCGCTCCAGCTAGATCGACTTTTCCCACTTGGGTTGTCGAGCTGCGGGGAAGTCTTCCCCCTTTGTAGTAGCGCGGGTAAGGCGCCCGGGTTAAAGAATAAGCGACGATTTGACCTTTCTCAAGAGACGCTGCGCGCGGGTCTTGCCCCAATTCATCAATGAGGGAAAGGGAAATGCCTTGCCTCAGTCCTTCGTAGGCGGTGACCAGTTTGAATAAAGATCCCTGCGGGACTGCCGATTGAAATCCAAAAGAGCGGCTGAACCCAAATCCGCCGATAGGATAAAACGCGGCCGCCAGTTCTTTTTCGGTCTGTTTCTGGTTTTTCTTTCTCAATTGTTTGTAGTTTCCAAGAAGAGGGCGGTCCAATTGAGAAAAGGGGCGGAAGCTCCGGAGGAATTCGGTGCGCAGTTCCAAGGGTAGTTTTTTACAAAGTTCGTGGAGCTGAGATACAAAAGGGTCGTTGGGATGCGAGGCTGCTTTTTCAATCCGGGACGACAGAAGGGAAAGGCGGTTGGTTTCCCAATATTCGGAAAAGAGCTCTTTTTCTTTCTGGTCGAGATAATCGACATAAGGGCGCGCATAGGTCTTCTTCTCTTTTTCTTCCTTTCTTTTCTCCGCTAAGAAAGTTTTTTGATGGGCCGATCTCCAATTTTTAAAGGACTCTCGATGGAAAAGCTCTTGAGAAACCACCCGTTCCTCGGCTTCTAGCCTTTGAAAGGTTTGGTTCAGGGAGCGGTAGTTCCCCAGTTTGAGCGAACCTGTTTGGGCAATGAGGGCGTCGCTGAAAGCAGGACTGTAGACCGCAAGCCGGAAAAGGTCGATAGCGAAAAGCTTGTCCCCGTTAGAAGGGATCGATTGAAGGGACTGTTCAATCCGCTTTAGAGGAAGCGCGGCCTCCGCTCCCGCTGCGCTGAGCGCATCGATCACCAACTGGCGCGGCGCCGATTTCAAAAGGGTCGAAGCGGCAGCTCCATTTTCCTGCGGAAAAAGGGCGTCCATTAAAAGGCGGGGGTCTTTTGCGTGGGAAAAATAGAGAAGCGCATCGAAATCTTCTTGGATTTGGATCGCGCTTTTAAGATCGTCGAAACGGTTGAAAAATGTTTTGAGGGGACTTTCCACAGGAAAGACCGACTCGAGATAAAACTCCCATGTCAAAGGGAGGGATTCCTCCAAAACCGGTCTTGAAGGGCCTGTTTGCCTCTCCCTGGTTAAAGATTCCCTTCCATCCCAAAGAGCCGCGAGAAACCGGTCGTTCTCAAGCCATCGGCAGACATCCCTTTGTTTGCCGCGCCTCTGTTTATTTTCTCCAAAAGGAATGAAATCATTGGGATCGAAACGAGGATGACTTGCCAGAGCTAAAACTTCTCCCGTGGCAGGGTCGAGCGCGACGATTGCTCCTCCCTTAATCCAGGGCTGTTTTTGCACTTTTTTCTTTTTGTCATGAGGATCGACCCCTAAGCTCCGCCCTTCTCTTATTTTTTCATTTTGGATGAGAAGCTCTTCTGCAAATTGCTGCAATTCGGAAGAAATCGAAAGGACGAGCTGGCGGCCTGCGATCGCTTCTCTGCCTCCGGGCAGTTCTCTGAGCTGTCTTCCCTTTTGGTCGATTTCAAACGATTTTTTACCAAAAAAACCGCGTAAATCCTCCTCAAACCACCCCTCGACTCCCGTCTTGCCGACCAGGTCGTTGAGCGCATAAGCTTTTTCTTTGAGTTCAGAAAGGCGTTGATAGACCGCCTCGAACGAATCCCATCCGGAAGGGGGCGCTGCCAACCCGCCTTCTAATTCGTATCTCTCGACAGCCTCTTGAAGCAATGCAATTTCCTGCGCAATGCCAGTAAATTCTTTTTGGTTGATCGCCCCCATCGTGCCCACGATCTCAGATGCGGTTTTTCCCTGCGGATAAAACCGCTCCGCCGCGATTTCCGCATGGATCCCCATCCAATCTCTCTCCAGCATACGCAAACGGTAATGCTCCTCTTCGGAAATTCCCTTTTTGATAATGAAAGGGACGTGAGGGAAAAGAGCCGCCTTTGAATGGATCAGGTCCTCGATCCGTTCCGGGTCGAGACAGAGCTCTTGCGCGAGAATTTCCGAAAGGCCCCGGATGTATTCTTTTCTGGCAAAAGAGCGGACCTTTTCTCCCCCCGGCCCTGTTTTCCAGCACACGGTCGGAATTTGGGCGATTTGGCTGTAGTAAACGGATGCGTTGTAGCAGATCCGGTTGATTGCTAAGGGAATATTGAATCGGTCTGTAATGGTTCCCCGGTCGGCGCGCAAGAGGAGGGCCCGCTGCTGCGGCTTTTGGGACTCAATTTTTTTGTCTTCTCTCTGGATGAACTCTAAGTGCCATATCCTTAGAGTGATAACAAGAAATGCGAGCAGCATGATACGCATTACGCGGCTCGTTTTCGCTGCGATTGACGGAAGCGCCATTTTGCCCTCGCCCGCCATGCTAGATGACAGTTCAAAAAAAAACCAGGCCAAAGAGGGTGTCGCTCAGGAAAGAAACAGGTCGATTTTTTTTAAACTGATTTTTCCTTAGGTTTTTCATCTTTTCCTTGGAAAAACCTTGGAAAAAATAGGGCGTTGAGGTAAAACTACTATTTCGATTTTTTAAATAGATCGATTTCGATGCGCCTGTAGTTCAATGGTAGAACAGTAGCCTTCCAAGCTACGAGTGTCAGTTCGATTCTGTCCAGGCGCTAAACATTAGAAAAATTTGAGGCAATTTTGGCTACAGCACAGCAAGACAACCCAGCGGTAACAATTAAGGAGCTGCTCGAATCGGGCGCCCATTTCGGTCACCAGACTCATCGCTGGAACCCGAAAATGAAACGATTTATTTTTGAAGCGCGAAATGGGATTTACATCATCGATCTCGCGAAAACGCTTCAGCAACTCCGCTCGGCGTCTCAAGTCATTCGCGAAATGGTGAAGAAAAGGAAGTCGATCCTTTTCGTTGGAACGAAAAAACAAGCGAAAGCTGTTGTAAAAGAGTGCGCTGAAGAAGCTGGCGAATTTTATGTTTGCGAGCGCTGGCTCGGAGGAACTCTCACCAATTTGACCACGATCCGCAATTCAGTCAAAACGTTGGAGCGGATCGAAAAACGGATCGCTTCCGGCGGCGGCGAGGGGCTTACCAAAAAAGAAATTTCCATGCTCACAAAAGAGCGCGTAAAACTCGACCGGAACCTGGCGGGAATTCGCTCAATGAGAAAGCCTCCCGGACTTCTCGTGGTCGTCGACCCGAGCCGTGAGCACATCGCGGTTGCCGAAGCGAATAAACTCGGGATCCCTGTAATGGCCTTGGTCGATACAAATTGCGATCCAGATCCAGTCGACTATGTGATCGCATGCAACGACGACGCTTTGAAAAGCATCAAAATCGTTCTCGCCTCGCTTATGCAAGCTGTGATTGATACGAAAAATGACATGAATGTTCCCTCTTCTAAAGGCGATGAGTCGGAAGAAGACGAAGAAAGCGAAGACGACTCTGAAGAGTCCGACGAATAACGAGCCATGAATTAAGGAGCTCTTGTGATGAAGCACAAGGAAATCAGCGCGGATATGATTAAAGAACTTCGGGAAAGAACCGGAGTTGGCATGGGTAAGTGCAAAGAAGCTCTCGTACTTTCTGAAGGCGACATGGAAAAAGCGATCGACGTCCTTCGTAAAGCGGGCATGGCTTCTGGGGTGAAAAAAGAGGGCCGCGAGACAAAAGAGGGTCTAATTTTGACTGTGGAAGATAAGCATCACCTTGTGATTGCTGAAGCGAATGCGGAAACCGATTTCGTTGTCCAAAACGATCGGTTTAAGCATTTTTTACACGATGCAGTCAAGCAAGCGCTCGAAAGCAAGGCGAAATCCCTTGCTGATTTGGTCCAGCAGCCTTATTACAAAGACAAATCGATCACAATCGACCAGTACCGGAATCTCGTGATCCAGGCGCTTGGAGAAAACATTCAGCTAAGACGTTTGGAAACGATCACAAAACACCCCAATTGTTCTTACGGTATTTATTCGCACATGGGCGGCAAGCTCGTTGTGATTGTGGAAATCGAGGGCGCAGCGGACCAAGAGGCAGTCGCAAAAGAAATTGCGATGCACGTAGCTGCGGAAAGTCCAGATTACCTCAAACACGAAGAAGTTCCTGCCAACGTATTAGCGAGAGAAGAGGAAATCGCCCGCTCTCAAATGCAAGGGAAGCCTGCGAACATGGTGGAAAAAATCGTTGAAGGAAAGCTCAAAGCCTTCAAAGACCAGGTTTGCTTGATTACGCAAAAATACGTCAAAGACAGCAGCGTAACAGTCCAGCAATTCCTCGACACTTGTGCGAGAAAAACAGGAAAACCTCTTACGATCCGTTGCTTCTGGCGCTGGAAAGTGGGACAGTAAGTTTTCTTTAAAAAAGTTGCCTAAATTTTGCCTCCGCTTTTAGCGGAGGTTTTTTTTGTCCTTACTATGAAAAAATCTCCTTACAAACGAATCCTTCTCAAATTATCTGGAGAATCTCTCTTAGGATCTCAGAAATTTGGCATTGATGAAGGCGCTTGCCATAAGATCGCCGTCTCCGTTAAGGAACTCGTTTCCCTAGGCGTGCAGATTGCGATTGTGATTGGCGGAGGGAATATTTTTCGGGGATTTAAAGGGGCTCAAGAGGGGATGGCACGCACTCCAGCCGACCAAATCGGCATGTTGGCGACGATCATCAATGGGATGGCCCTCAATCAGGCTTTTGTGCAAATCGGATGCCCCAGTCGCGTGTTAAGCGCGGTTTCCTGCGATCGGATGGTGGAACCTTATACCTGGCAAAAGGCGCTCCAATATCTCGAGCAAAAGAATGTTTTGATTTTTGTCGGCGGGACAGGCAATCCCTACTTCACCACCGACTCCGCAGCCGCTCTCCGGGCCCTCGAAATCCAAGCAGACGTCCTGATGAAAGCGACGAAAGTCGATGGAATTTACGACAAAGATCCCCTAAAATATCCTGATGCGGTAAGATTTGAAAGATTGACTTACACGGAAGTTTTGGAAAAGCAGCTTCAAGTCATGGACGCAACCGCTATTGCCTTGTGCCGCGAGAACCACATTCCGATTCGCGTATTTTCAGACCGGTCTTTAAAAAGCGCGGTCTGCAATGAGCCAGTAGGGACCTTAGTGGTCAGTTCCAAGAATTGAGGAGAAAGACAGATGAGCAATGTAGAATCCCAAGTTAAAGCGGCCATGCAAGCGGCCATCGATCATTTGAAAAGCGAATTGAAATCGCTTCGAACGGGACGCGCCAACGCCTCGATCCTGGATAAAATCCACGTCGAAATCTACGGCTCCCACATGGCCCTCAAGGCGATCGCGAACATCAACGTCCCTGAAGCCCGCCAGATTGTCGTGACCCCCTTTGACCACACGAACACGAATGCGATCGCGAAGGCGATCGAAGCCGCCAATCTCGGCGTCAACCCCATGGTCGATGGAAAAATCATCCGGATCAATGTTCCTCCGATGGACGAATCGGTCCGCAAGCAGATCGCCAAACAATGTAAAGACTTAGGTGAAAAGTCAAAAATCGCCTTGCGCGACATCCGGCGCCGGTTTAACGAACTCGTCCGCAAGCAGAAAGTGGACGGGATCATTCAGGAAGATATGATGAAAAAACTTGAAAAGTCCATTCAAGATTTTACCGACCGTTTCTGCAAAGACGTCGACGCCACCTGCGCTGAAAAAGAAAAAGAAATCATGACGATCTGAACAGAGGAAATGAGGATCTTTCTTGCAGAAAATTAAGGTCATACGCTAACATCGATGACGTTTTAAGTCTGGCCCCATCGTCTAGCCTGGTCTAGGACACCGGATTTTCATTCCGATAACAGGGGTTCGAATCCCCTTGGGGTCATACTCCCGAGACTTTAGCTCAGTGGTAGAGCATCTCACTTTTAATGAGAGGGTCGATGGTTCGAATCCATCAAGTCTCAAACAAAAAGGCCTTTGCGAAAGCAAAGGCCTTTTTTTTTTGAGACTTAGCGAACCAACAATTTGGCTCGCGTGATGGATTCGAGTCCCGTTCGATGTTTTTGCAAAAGCAAAAACATCGAACGGGACCGCCGGCCCGGCAGGACGAACGGCTCGGCAGTTCGCCGCGAGGGCATCCAAGACGTGGCAACTTCTGCTCGAGGTCACAACGCTCACCGACCCTGCCTCGACAAACGTTTCGCTCTCTCGCTCGAGGGGCGTCCAGCAAGCCTCAAATTTTTCAAAAAACGGATGGAGAGGCTAGATAAAGCGGGTATAAACTTGTTTCGCCAGAAGCTCGCATACCACCAGAGGAATTTGTTTGTATGAGCCACATAAATGGGAAGCAAGTGATTGAATGGTTTTTACAAAATATTTATCGAATTTCTGATAAAGAATATCAAAGAAGAATATGGATAGAAGAAGCGGGTCCCGAATGCCATGATTTTGATGAGGCGGTGAATGATTTTTTTGGCGATAGTGCGCCTATCTTAGAGAACTATCAAAATTATGGACTTTCACAAAACCAATATCGACTTCTGAAAAAGTTTCACGATGAATTCAGAATTTTTGCAGACAACAATGACATCCCAGAAGAGTTCATAGAAACTCCTGAATGGGAAAAAATAATGAATTTAGCAAAAGATGTCTTACAGGCGTTTGATTATCAAAAAAATAGATAGCCCAAACAAAAAAGCTCGGACTTCAGTGCTTCATGCCGCTTCATGAGGCTAGTCATTTTTCTCTTCCAAGGCTTCCTCAAATTATCTCTGTAGTGGCTGTTAAAGATTTCTGTCTGATATTTATTTTCCGGAAATTCCAATCTTAGGAGGTAAATTATGACTGTTAGCGGCTTATCAGAGTTCAGCTTCGATTCTGTTGATTCTGATGGAACAGAAGAAGAAAAAATTGGCAATCTCGGGTCCCATAGTGTAACGAAGTTTAAAAACGATTCTGAAATCGCATTTTTACCTTTCGAAAAAAAATATCCGCTTTCCTCTTCTCGTTCAGACATTCCCTTAGCAATGACGAGATGCTCTCGAATTGACGTCGATTTTTACGCACAAGATCAAGGTGGCAACACGGTCGGTCTTAAGATGACTATTTATGCAGATGAACGCAAAGAACCTTCAGAAACAGATGGCGAAGCGACTTCAGAAATAAACCGAGACCATGCTCCAGATTTAAGAGATCGCGATTTTGAGAGAGATGCAAACGGAACATGGTGAAAATATTCAGTCGGAAGTTTTTTTTACTCATTCTGTTGTTATTCAGCGGAATGGGTTGCTCAGACCGGTATAATCAAACAAGATTAGAAAAAGAGGGGTGCGTTCGTATCCCTCTTACTTATTTTCCATTTTCGGAAGCAGCCATTGCGCAAATTGAAATTGAAGGAGAAAAATATTCCCTTCTGGTCGATGTTGGGGCCAATTTTTATTTTACCCTGCAAAAAAAATGTCTAAACGAAATCAAAAACAAAAAATTAACAGACCCAAGCAAAGGAAGAGACATAAAGGGGAATGCTTATTCAGAAGACAACTACAAAGTAGAATTAATAAATATAAGTAATATAAAAATAGAAGGCGTTCCTGTTAAGGAAAAAAGTCTGGAATACATGTTAAATAGCCATAATTTCTCTTCTTCTGAATTTACAGAACGGGAAAAACAGCAAATGGAATTTATCCACGGGAACATCGGGAACAGATTTTTCGAAAATTTCGTCTGCTTGTTTGACCTGAATGCTCCCAATTTGTTGCTCTCGCAGAATTTAGACAGTATGAAAAAAATTCACTCTCTTGAAGGATTTGCAGAAATCTCCTTTAAAACCACCTCTAATGGGTTTGTCATCTTAGATGTAGATACAGACTTTGGGACCAAGAGAATGCTTTTAGACTCGGGGGCTTCTCATTCGATCCTTAAAAAATCAGAAGTAGGCGCAAAGACTCGTTATGCCGCAAGTCAAACCATGAAAATAAATAACTGTGATTTTGGCGCTTGGGATTTTTTTTTGTATGAATTCACAGATCAATTTCCAGAACGGTTTGATGCGATCCTAGGAGTCGATTTTTTTAAAGATCATATCATTTGCATCGATTATAAAAACAACAAAGCCTATATCAAGGCACACAAAAAACCTTTCAAAAAAAATTGGGCAAAAATTCAACGCTATTTTTCGCAATAGATGGCGTGGGTGTGACTAGCTAATAAAGGTGTATAGCGCTCGTGATTCTTGAATTACGAACGGTACATTTACCCATTCATTCCTCCTGCTACTGCGATCATGAAAGCCAGAAAGTCTGCAGATAGCAAAAAAACGCGGTCACTGCAGTGGAGACTGCGCCCGAAAAATGTACTGTCTTTCCCGTTTCTTTCCAAAGACGCCAACACTTTACGGATTTAGGGATAAGAAGAAGGGTAGCAACAAGAAAGGTCCCTATAAATAAGAGGCTTTTCATGGCACTGAACATTTCATAACTCATAAAAATTCCTTTTGAGGTTCGAGTGGAGGGTAGGGGGAACTAAGGCGGCGATCCGGATGGGGGATTCGGTCATTCCTTCGCCTCGCAGGGGCAGCGCGATGATGAAACTGCCTTTCGGGGGGATTTTTGAACAATCGGCGATGTTTTCGATGATGTATTTATTAGCCCCTAGCATCTGCTTATGCACGGGGTAGGTTGTGTCTCGGCAGTCGGGAGAGAGGGTGTCGATCGCGATGCCGGCTATCTTTCGTTTGAGTAAAAATTCCACGGCGTGGGCGGAAAAAGCGGGGAAATGCATTTGCCCTTCGGAGTCCACATTCCGGTAAGCTTTAGAATCGGTCCAAAAACGGCTCCACCCCGTATTTCCGATGATCAGAGAGTTTGGCGGAATGGCGCCGTGAGGTTTTTCGTAAATTTCGACGTCTTGAAGAGAGATTTCGTAGTCGGCGTCAGCTTTTGCAGAAACATCGAGTAGGCAAGCGGGGACGATGAGACGCTCGAGAGGAATGTCTGCGATCGATGCGCCTCCGGGAATGCAATGAGAGGGGGCGTCCATGTGGGTGCCGACTCCGGCGTGCATTTTGATCTGCTGCACGCGGAACATCTGGTCGTAGTCTTTTTTCGTTTCCAGGCAGTAACCGCAAGAGCCATTCCACGTAGGCGAGTGGGCCGAGAGGGGTTGGGTCAGGTCGGCAATTGTAAAATGGGTGTGGAGAGAAACTTCGGCCATCGCTTTGATTTTCCTTGTGTTTGATAAAAAATCGCAAAGGGAATATAAAGTTTTTTCTTTTCAAAGTCGAGGTGGAAAATGACAGCCAAGTTAGGGTTTAATCCTTATTCAAAAGACAATGTGGATGCCTATTGGCAAACATTTAAAGATTGGGCGAGTCCTGGTGATGAACCGGATTTTTATGGGCTATGGATGGCGCGCACCCTTCCTCCTCTTCCTGAATGGCAGGAAAAATTATTGAAGGAAATTGACGAAAGATCTCTTAGAGCAGCAAACATCTGTATCCTAAAAGAGGTATGTTCCTCTGATAAAACAGCTCAAATTACCGAGATTGGCCGGAGCTCTCTTCAACCGACTTGGGCGACGAGTTATTTTGCTGAAGGGACGTGGTTTTCAGTCTTAGACGACGAGTGATTTTAAAAGAGAATGATGCCGAAGGAACTTTATGAGTGTTGCTTTCCCGACTATCGATCAGAGTCCCATCGTGTTGCTGGAGATCGATGAAACATGCAGAGTTGATCCATGTAGGCATGAGTGCAAAATCTGGGACGAAAATAAGATGCGGAGAACGGTTGTGTACGAGGCCGGGAAAATTATGGAGTTGGTTTTGCAAACCCCCCAATTTTTGATTGGCGCGCAACTAAGAAAGCATCTCGATAGGTCTCTAAAGCTTGAGAGGCTTGCTGCGGACGAGGTAGATTTTCAGAAGAGCCAATTCGATCGGCTGCAGCATTGTTGCGTCATTTTTTAATTTTTATTTCATAGGCTTTTTATGGCGTCTTTGCTTTCTATTAACCCAGATTGTTCGCAAACAATTCCTTGCACTCATAAATGTACGATTAAAGATGAGCAAGGACAAGAAAAGATCAGATGTTTAGACGCGGAAACGATTCACGCCTTTCTTCAGAACCAGTCGGAAAGTTGGATGGACGTATATCGAGACCATTTCGAGGATCCTCAACTTCTTAAGTTGGAAAAAATCACTCGGTTTGAGATTGGACCCTCTTGCGAATCGGGGGAAGTAGTTGGGGATTCTTGTGTTCACTACTGCAGTTTCATTTATAAGGGGGAAGAGGCTAAGCAACGTCTCTTATTCTCATTGATCAAAAAAATTGTGAAGGAACGACCTGCTGAAATTAAAGAGAATCCTTGGGAAAATGACCAGGCTCATTTTCCTAAAAAAAAGTGCTGCATAATTTTATAGATATTTATTTTAGAGAATTTGTTTATGTTACTTTTGCTTTCTGTTGATGAAAAATGTTCAAACACAATTCCTTGCGTCCATAAATGCATGACTCGCGATGAACAAGGATGTGAAGAGGAGAGAATGGAAGATGCGGACGCAATAATAACTCTTTTTAAAAACGCAAGCTGTGACGACAAGATGCTGGGACATTTCAGGAAAAATTGTTCGTCCTACGATTTAAAAAAAATCACTAAATTTGAAATCAGCCCCGAGTGTGAACCGGGAGAAGATCTTGGAGCTTCTTGTGTTCATTCTTGCTTCCTAATCCACGATAATACAGCAGTTAAGAAACGCCTATTGTCGACGTTGATCCGACAAATTCTTGATGATCCAACTCCAAGAGAAACGAAGAATCTGTGGGAAGACGAAAAAACCCATTTTCTCAAAAGAAAAAAATCCAGGTGTTGTACAATTCTATAGGTGGATAAACGCTGCGCTGCATTCAATACAGGACCTGACTTCCATTTGCTCGACCATATTGCCCCTTTGGCCGAGCTGATGGGGATGCCTTTGATCGTGACGGAAGAGGGGAGCGGGGAATTAGCCCGCTGTTACTATCCTCAGGTCGAGACGCGTTTGATGCCGGATTTGGAGTTCCGACTTGCCGAAATCGCTGAACAATTCGATGTCCTTTTTGAGTGCAAGTACTGGGCGCCTCATTTAAAGACAGTTTTTAAGAATCTTTTTGGCAAGGAAATGCGCCTTGTTTTTTGTCCTCATGGACAGTCGGACAAGGGCTACGGTGCGCCTCTTTTGGCTCCTTATGCGACGCAAGACGCGGTTCTGCTTTATGGAGAGCTATTGGTCGGCATGTTGAAAGAGTTAGGGGTTTGGCCGTCCCTTTGGCGCTATGCGCTCGTCGGCAATTACCGCCTCTCTTTTTATCAAAAGCATCGGGCTTTTTATGATGAATTAGCAAGTAGGCAAGTCCCTTTAAACCCAAAAAACCGGACTCTTTTGTATGCCCCTACTTGGCGCGATGCGGATGGGGCTACCTCATTTTTTAAACAAGGGGCCGAGGTGATTTCTCAATTGCCTTCCGAATGGAACCTGATCGTCAAGCTTCATCCTCTTTTAGAACAGCGCGATCCCGCTTTTTTTTACTCGATTGCGGCATTGGCAGACAAAAAGCCGAATGCCTTTCTTGTTCATGAATTCCCGCCCGTCTATCCCTTGCTTGCGAAAGCGGATGCCTATTTGGGGGATGCTTCTTCGGTGGGCTATGATTTTCTCCATTTCGAAAAACCCCTTTTCTTTTTCTCTTCCGATCGTAAGGCAAGGCTTCATTCGTGCGGCAAAGTCTTAGATCCGGACGTTAACCTCTATTCTCAGTTGGAAGGGGGCGGAGGAGGTCAAAGCGACCTTTTTCGGTTGGCTTTTGGACAGCCAATCCCAGAGGCTCAAGTGCGGCGTCAGATTGGATTAATCCTTTAGCACTGCTTTCAGATAGAGGTCTTTTGCGATTTCAAAGGCGGTTTTTTCGACTCCGTCGATCAAACCTGTCGCCGTCCGGTCGGCGCCGGATGCGAGTAAGATTTTCGCAAGCTTCGCTGCGGAGAGGGGAAAGGAGCCGGGGCGTTCAGAGAGGATCATCAAGGGAGTTTTCCCTTCGAAACGGATATTTGGATTGCAGCCAATTTTTCTCAAAAATGAAGCTCCCTCTAGGGAAGAGAGGGAGAGCCAGAATGCGATTTGTTTTTCTGGAGGAATCGGAAAGAGATTTCGGATGAGGTTTTTCTTCACCAGCAGATCTAGAAAAGAGGAACAGTTTCGAATAAGACAGTGTTCAATGAAATGAAAACCATCGGATGTTTTGAATTGTTTTGTCTTGAGCAAAAGCAGCAAAAGTTCTTTTTTTTGCTCCATGCGTGAAGATCCGAGGCGAATGAACGAAAATTCGAGCAGGTCCGGGATTTTTTTCCCTAGAGCCGCGTAAGAGGACTCTAACTCCTCGTAAACAACCGTTAAAGCGACGAGGAGGGAGGCGGTCGGGTCGTTTGCTTTGCGTAAACAAACATTGCTTTGGATCAATTTTTTGACGACAGCGGGATCTTTGACGATGGATTCATTCAATTTTAAATCGGCTTTATCTGACTGGATGAATTGTTCGATGAGCTGATTTTGGGCGTCGGTTAAGCCTGGCCGGAACCACTTAGAGACTGTCGTTGAAAACAGCTTCTGTCGATTTTCGGGTTCTTTTGAGCCGATTTTCGATTCAAACTTTGGGGGCAATATCAATTTTCGTATATTGCCCCCAAAGTTTGAAGTCG
>Ga0075362_10000033_pt1 | contig 50782 bp, 59 predicted proteins | sample EndMetdeltDD1762_FD_71397 | JGI IMG/M metagenome (GOLD analysis project Ga0075362, IMG submission 71397) | Populus endosphere microbial communities from Tennessee, USA - Endosphere MetaG P. deltoides DD176-2 | ecosystem: Host-associated > Plants > Roots > Endosphere | place: USA: Tennessee...
GCGAACTGGGCGCGGCGCGGATCCAGCCGGTGCTCACTCGGCGCTGCGTGGCGGACAGGCTCAATCTCGATCGCGCCCGCGCTATTCTCGTTGAAGCCGCCGAACAGTGCGCGCGCACTGCGCTGCCCGCAATTGCCGAGCCGGTAAAACTCGATGGTTTGCTGAGACACTGGGAGCCGTCCCGCGCGCTCTACTTCGCCGATGAGAACGGCGGCGAAATCGCCGCTGCGGCTTTCGCATCCCATACGGGCCCAGCGGCGCTGCTCACCGGGCCCGAAGGCGGGTTTGACGAGGCCGAGCGCGCAGCCATTCGCGCCCACTGTGCTGCGCGGGCAATTTCGCTCGGTCCCCGCATTTTACGCGGGGAAACTGCGGCGATTGCAGGCATGGCACTGTGGATGGGCACTTGCGGCGACTGGAAATAGTGCTGGCGAAACAATTCCGGCTCGCCTAACCGCCTCCCCATGAGCACCCGTCAGGTTTCAGATCGCAACGATCCCGTGATCGAAAGCGTGGTCCAGCTGGCCGATCCGATGGCGGCGGGCGAAAAGCCGCGTGAGGCCTGGCGGATCGGGACTGAGCACGAAAAGCTGGTCTACCGCTCGAGTGATCACCACGCGCCCAGTTATGAAGAGCCCGGCGGCATCCGAGACTTGCTGATGGCGCTCACGGAATATGGCTGGAAGCCGGTCGAAGAAAACGGCACGGTGATCGCCATGGCAGGTGCTGACGGCGCCGTCAGCCTTGAGCCCGCGGGGCAGCTGGAATTGTCGGGCGCTCCGTTGGAAAACCTCCATCAAACTTGTGCCGAAACCGGACGCCATTTGCGCCAGGTAAAGGAAATCGGCGCGCGAACTGGCACTGGCTTCCTTGGCCTCGGCATGTGGCCCGACAAGCGCCGTGACGAGTTGCCAGTGATGCCCAAGGGCCGCTACGCCATCATGCTGCGCCACATGCCGCGCGTCGGCAACCTCGGGCTCGACATGATGCTGCGCACTTGCACCATCCAGACCAACCTGGATTACGGCAGCGAGGCGGACATGGCGCAGAAGTTCCGCGTCTCGCTCGCGCTGCAACCACTCGCAACTGCGCTGTTCGCCAATTCGCCGTTTACCGAAGGCAAGCCCAACGGCTTCCTTTCCTATCGCAGCCACATCTGGTCTGACACCGACCCGCATCGCACGGGCATGCTGCCATTCGTCTTCGACGATGGCTTTGGCTATCAGCGTTATGTCGAATACATGCTCGACGTGCCGATGTATTTCGTCTTCCGCGACGGCAAATACATTGATGCCGCCGGACAGAGCTTCCGCGATTTTCTTGCCGGGAAACTGCCCGCATTACCCGGCGAGCGCCCGCATATGAGCGACTGGACAGACCACCTCTCCACCGCATTCCCTGAAGTCCGGCTGAAGAGTTTCCTCGAAATGCGCGGCGCGGATGGAGGCCCGTGGAGCCGGATCTGCGCACTGCCCGCTTTCTGGGTCGGGCTGCTGTATGACCAGTCCGCGCTCGACGCCGCCTGGGATCTGGTTAAAGGCTGGGACATGGCGGGCCGCGAGGCACTGCGCAGCGCCGTGCCGAAGCTGGGTCTCGATGCTCCTATTCCCTCAGGGGGCACCTTGCGCGATATTGCCGGCGAAGCGCTGGCCATTTCGCGCGCGGGTCTCAACGCGCGCGCGCGCACCAACGAGAGCGGAGACAACGAGACGATCTTCCTCGCTCCGCTGGAGGAAGTCGTCGCCTCAGGCAAAGTCCCGGCGCAAGTGCTGCTCGACAAATTCCACGGGGAGTGGAACGGCGATATCAGCCGGGTCTATGAGGAAAGCTTCTGATGACTATCGTGGTCGTCGGTCACTTTCGACTCCCTGCGGAAAATGTCGCCCTCGCCCGCGCTGCAATGGAGCGGGTCGTTGTCGCCACTCGGTCTGAAGACGGCTGCATTGCCTATGCTTATGCAGAGGACATGATCGAGCCTGGGCTTATCCGCGTGACTGAAGTCTGGTCGAGCCGTGCGGCCTTGGCCGCGCACTTCGAAACGCCACACATGAAGAATTGGCAATTGGAGCGCGCCGAATACGGCCTCAGCGGCCGCGAGATTACCGCTTACACCACCAGCGGGGCAGAAACGCTCTAACCCTATTCCGCCGCTTGCAAGACAGGACCACGCGGACGCAAGCGCCTGAGCACAGCGTTGAGCGAGCGCGTAATCATGCCGTTCTCGTCCATCCAAGCGCTGTATTCGCGGTATTTGACATCCTCACTGGCAAGGTGCCGTTCCTCGGTCTTGGCCCGCCAGAAATAAACTGCGCTCACCATCGCCAGCAAAGTCGTATTGCGGACCGCATCGACCAGCGATCCGGTAGTGGCGAAGAATGGCAGCGTCAGGCACCACCAGTACAGGTTCTTTGACAGGTAGGCCGGGTGGCGGGTGTAGCGATAGGGACCGTTGGTCAGCACGCCGCGATAGGTCAGGTTCGAGAACCGCAAACCGAACGCGACCGTGGCCCAGGCGTAAATTCCGGTCAGGATCACCAGCAGCGCACCCCATAGCCACAGGACAGTGGTATGGCCCTCCAGCCACATGGCCCAGTCGCCCGTGTTCTCATGATAATTGAGCGGTCCGCCGTCTCCCATGAGAATAAAGGGCGGATAGCAGATCAGAGCCGCAAGCCAGCCCTCCAGATAGGGATTGGCACTGCGGATCTGGGCATCGAGCGGCTTCAGCGTAACCAGATAGCCGACCATCGCGATCTGTACGTCGACGACGAACAGCAGTTCGGTCAGCCAGGTGGCGAGTGCCACCGGATTATGGGCGACCGAAGACAGGTCGAGCGAGACTATCGCGGCGAATCCCGGGGGCAGGATCGAAATCATGAAAGCGCAGAAAAAGCCTTTCACGGCCCAGCTGCGCAAATGGCGCTTCACTTCGTCGGGATCAAACGGCTCCCGGCCAATCAGCATAGCGCCAAAATGCCATGCGCCGTCGCGCGGATTGATCAGCACCCGATCAAGCCAGAGCACGTAGGGTATGGACAGCAAGAACAGCGGAATTGCCGCCGCGCCCATGACTTCCATCGCGAACAGATACTGCCCCCGCCAATACCAGCGGGCAATGCAATAGAGAATGCCAATCAGCGCCCAGGTGGCCGAAAGCCCCGCCAGCTTGGTGATAGAAATATCTATGATATCGCCGAGACGTCGCGGCGCTGACCAATCAATGCCCGTTGAAGGTCGCAAATGCACTTTGTCGGCCAGAACCGAGACGAGGATCATTGGAAGCGCTGAAAACAGCAAGGCGGCAAGCGCAGCATAGGGTCCGGATAGCGGCTCATGCGGGCCAGGCAGCGCGAAATGGTCAGCAATGCTGGCCCAGTTGCGGCACAGGATGATCCACACGGCGAGTCCGCACAGGCCGGCCAGGCCGACCTTTGCCGAAACATCGCTCTGCGGGCAGGCCGCCGGACAACTGGATTGCGCGCTCATGCCAGCGCCTTAGGACAAAATGGTTAAGCCAAGGGTAAGCGCACAGGGCAGGCCTGCAGTGCTAGCGGAAGGCTGTGATCTTGCCGCTGTCATCGAGGAAATAGATCACGCCGTTGGCAACCACCGGAGCCAGAGTGATGCTGTCGCCCAAATTATTGAATGTGCGAAGCGCTCCGTCGGTTACTGCCGCCCGCACGATTTCGCCGCGCGAATTGCCGAGCCAGAGCTGTCCGCCCGCAAGTACCGGGCCAGTCCAGAAGATCGGATTCTTCTTCTTTTCCTCATTCCGGTAACGCTGCAGCTGGGAAATCCAGCGCACTTTACCGCTGGTCCGCGCGATGCAGAGCAGCCTGCCATCGTCAGTCAGCGTGAAAATCCAGTCGCCGGCAATCGCGGGCGTTGAAATGCCAGCCAAATTGAGTTCCCAGATGCGCTGGCCGCTGACCAGTTCATAGGCTGCCATGCGGCCGCCCTGTCCCAGCGCGTAAACCCGTCCGCCATCGATAATGGGATCGGCGTCAACGTCGGTCAGAACGCCGACCTGAGTCGAGATGGACGTGCGGGCCAACGCGTCGTTCCACAAGGTCCGGCCGTTTTCATAGCGATAGGCTGCAACTTCGCCCGTGCTGTAACCGGCGATAACCGTGCCCTGCCCTGCCGAAGGCGCGGCAACGCCGAAGACTCCTGTCTGACCGGACGAGCCGCTTTCATTCCACAGCAGCTTGCCCTCGGCCGTGTCGAGCGCAATGATCCGGTTGTCCTGCGTCATCACGAAGACAGTGCCGAATGCGATGGTCGGCGATCCGCGCAGTGGGCCCGCAGGCTTTGCCGTCCATATCTGATTGCCAGTGGCCGCGTCGAGCGCGGCGACTTCACCCAGGCCGGTCGTGATGTAGATCCGCCCGTCGTCAAAGCTGGCGCCGCCGCCGAAGGCCGATCCGCTGGTCTTGTTGTCGACCCGGAAACTCTTGGACCATCCCCGCGCGCCCGTGGCGGCATCGAAGGTATTGAGCTGGCCATTGGTGTCCATCACGAACAGGCGGCCTCCGCCGATCACTGGCGATGCCGCGAGCCGGCGCTTGTTGCTGGACCCGGCAATGCTGACAGACCAGACGCGATGCGGAGCTTCCGACAGCGCCGGATGGCCATAGCTCTTGTCAGCTGTGCCGCCCGCCTGGGCCCACTCCGCATTGGCTTCGGCGGGGGGCAACAGAACTTCGACCGATTCCAGCACCGGATCGACCTTGGCGCTTGAATCGATGCGCGAAAGGATAGGCACGCGATTGCCCACAGTCGGCGTCTTGGGGCCGCCTTTGCCGCCGCCGAATACGCCGCAGCCCGAAAGCGCGAGCGCCAGCACCAGAGCCAGCGAGCGGGCAAGTGGGGCAGAACGGGAATTCGGATTCATGCGTGGTACCTCGTCTGGAAAATCAGGATCAGGGTTGCTCTCCCGAAGCAACTTTCGCGGTGTCATCAATGGCATCGACACCCAGGAGCCCCGCCATCTGGCGGGCGCGATTGCGCAATGTCTCGGGCAAATCCTTTTCGCGCGCGATCGCGGCGAACAGAGGCCCTGCCAAATCCTTGCGGTCTTGCTTCAGATAGGCCGCGCCCACCAGCTCGCCGGCGCTGCCAAACCATGGATTGCCGGGAACGGCGAGCGGCTTCAGCCGGTCTATCACTTGCTGCGGCGCCATGGCGTCAAAATTGGCGGCGACTTCGCGTATTGAGGCCAGATCGCGATAGGGCCTCGGCGCGCCATCGTCGGCGGCCACAGCGGCATAGAGCTTCACGGCATCGGCGGTGCGGTTCTGCTGCAGGGCAATGCCTGCCTGCATCAGCTGCGCCGCGGTCTTGCTGCCATCGGGTGCATCTGCCGCCAGTTGGCCGAACTTCTTGTTGGCATCGGCCAATCGGCCTTGCTGAACATCGTCGAGGGCAAGCGTGAGCTGCTCGCCGCGCTCGCCGGCGGCGCGGTCCTGCATCGAATCCCACACAAGATAGCCGCCGAAAAGCAGAAGCCCCGCCGCCACGACAATGCCGATCTGCTTGCCGTAGCGTTTGAACGCGCCCAGCATTTCATCCTCGCGAAGGGCATCGTCCACTTCGCGCAGGAATACATCCTGCTGCGCTGCCTTCTGGACAGCGAGCTTATCATTGGGAGACGACGGAGGAGTGGGACGCAAGGCCAAATGAGGTGCCTTCTTGGCTTGCAGGCACGCTGGCCTGAACGGAGGTTTCCGGCTGTTTAACGAATGAATTGTCCATTTCAATGGCAATGATCGCTGGACCCACAGGGCTGAAGCGCTCCTGAACGATTTACCCGGGCATCGCGCGCCCCATGGCCGCACCGTAAATCGCGCGATAGGCGCGTACCATCGCAGTCTGATCGTAATTGAGCCGTGCAAAATCCCGGTTCGCCGAACCTACCAAGCCGCGCAAGGCTTCGTCTCCCGCCAGGGCCGCAAGCGCAGCGGCCAGCGCAACTTCGTCTCCTGCCGGCGCGATATAAGGCCGGTTTTCCGGCGCCACCATCGCCGCCACATCGCCGACTGCGGGCGCTGCAACTGCCAATCCAGCAGCCATGGCTTCGACCACCGAGATCGGGAACTGTTCGCTTCGCGATGACAGCGCAAAAAGATCGAACAGCCCGACTGCGGTTGCCGGATCGGCAACGAACCCGGGCAAGTGGACGCGGTGCGCTATGCCAAGCCGCATCACCTCTGCCCCGATCGCCTCCCGCTCAGGCCCATCTCCCAGGATTACCAGCTGCCAGGGCTCCGGCAACGGCGCAAAAGCGCGGACCAGCGCGGGGAGATTCTTGACCGCGCGCAGTCCCGCCAGAGTCCCCAGCCACAGCTCTCCCGGCCGCTTGATCAGGCGCGGCAGGGCGTCGGCGCGCGGCTTGCGGCCATAGGCCGCGGTATCGATGCCATTGGCAATCCGGTGCACCCTTCCGCGTGGCTGCTGCCACACACCCAGCGCGATCTGCTCGAGCTGGCGCGAAGGGACAATAAGCGCGGCAGCGCGGGCCAGCGCCAGCCGCCGATACCAATTGCGCGAGACTTTGAGACCACGCGCCTCGTCCTCATTGAAGCCATCTTCGTGATGGACCAGCGGCGGCAAATTCATCGCCCGTCCGAACACGGCATGAGCCAGCACGGCGTCCATAGCACCCCAGTTGTAGCTGAGCACGAGATCGTAACCGACCATGGCCTCAGCAAGACGGCGCAGGCGGGCTGGCAAAGGCTTGCCAGCCAGCGCGGGGAAATCGGCCGGATAGGCCACATCGATCCCGCGGCTAATCGCGGCAGACGCTCCGAGCGAGCCGGGCATGGCCGACACGATGCTGTGCGACACATCCTTGCCGAATGCGTTGATCAGCGCCGCGCAGCGCAGCTCCTTGCCCCCGGCATGGAAGCTCGAGTGAAGATGAAGAAAACGCACTGTTCGGGAGCTGGCTCTCAGGCCACCTTGGCCAACAGCGCGTCAATAGCCTGACGCACTTCCGGCTCGTCGAGCGTGGGGGCATGACCAATCCGATCGACAGTGACAGTGTCGCACCCGGGCAGCTCTGCCTGCATCCGCGCGAGGGTATCGGTCGAAAGAATGTCTGACAGGGCACCGCGTACCAACAAGACCGGTTTGCCTGCCAGCCTGGCAAGCATCGGCCACAAGTCCACCTGCCCGGCCCCTTCCGGCGTATTGAACGGCTCAGCGATCTTCATGTCGTAGTCGAAGACGATTCGTCCGCTGCTGCCCAGCACCATCAGCCGCTTGGCATAGGCCAGCCAGTCAGCGATGTCGAAATCGGGATAGGCCACTTTCTGGCTCTCCTCGAGCCCCCGGGCGGCGTGCATCCAGGTGGCGAAGCTTCGTGCCTGGCCGACATAGCCGCGGATCCGAGCGAGGCCCGCTTCGTCGATCACTGGGCCGATATCGTTGAGCACGGCTCCTGCAATGCGGTCTGCCATCATCTGCACCATGATCATTGCCATCAACCCGCCGAGCGAAGTGCCAATGATCGTGAAGCGCGAAATCTCTGCATGGTCGAGCAGGCCGACAATATCCTGGACATATTGCACCGGATTGTAAGTCGAAGCGTCACGCGAATAGTCACTGTCGCCCCTGCCGCGCAGGTCTGGGCACAGGACGCGCCAGTTCGCGCAGAGATGTTCGGCGAGGCCCTCGAAGTCGCGGGCGTTGCGCGTCAGGCCGGGAAGGCAGATAATGGGCGGACGCGCCTCGGCGCCCTCGCTCCCGGCGTGATAATCGCGATAATGCAGCTTCAGCCCGTCATGGCTGGTCCAGAAGCAATCCGTATATCGAGCCATGTTGTCCCGGTCTTTTCGTCTCCGGCTTGCATGGCAGGCCGCGAGGCCCCACTATCGCCTGATGCGCGCCGAACCGCAAGCTTCTGACTACAGGCCCGACCCGCGCATCCTGCAGCTGGCCAACTGGATCGCCGATCCTGTGCGTCCGGCCGACTTTCCCAGACATGTGCTTCGCTTTCGCAATGACCGGTGGGACGGGGCTATCGGCATGGGCAGTCTGAGCGAATCGCAATGGATCGACCATTTTGCCCGCTTTTCGGCGCTGGATGGCAATCTGCCCGTCCCACTGGCGCTGCGCTATCACGGCCACCAGTTCCGCCATTACAATCCCGACCTTGGCGACGGACGCGGCTTTCTGTTCGCCCAGATGCGCGATGCTTCGGGCCGTTTGCTCGATCTGGGGACAAAGGGTTCGGGCCAGACTCCGTGGAGCCGCGACGGTGACGGGCGGCTGACGCTGAAAGGCGCGGTTCGCGAAGTGCTGGCGACTGAAATGCTCGAGGCTCTGGGCGTGAACACCAGCAAGACGTTTTCGGTTATCGAGACTGGCGAAGAGCTGTGGCGCGGCGATGAGCCCTCGCCGACACGGTCGGCCGTCATGGTCCGGCTCAGCCACGGCCACATTCGCATCGGCACATTCCAGCGCCTGCGCGCGCTAGAGCTGGAAAGTGAAATGGCGGAACTTGTCGACTATTGCCTGGAGACCTATCCCGGCACGCTCCCGCCAGAGGATGCGCCGGGCCGAGACGAGCCCGCCGTGATACTGATACATCAGGTGGTCGAACGACTGGCCGATCTCGCAGCCTCATGGACAGTGGCCGGCTTTGTCCACGGCGTACTCAATACCGATAACATGAACATCACCGGGGAGAGCTTCGATTATGGCCCGTGGCGCTGGCTTCCCAGTTGGGACCCGGCTTTCACCGCCGCCTATTTCGACCACACCGGGCTCTATCGCTTCGGTCGCCAGCCTGAGGCCTTGCACTGGAACTGCGGACAATTGGCCATTGCCTTGCGCATGCTGACCGAAACCGAGCCGCTGGTTTTCGCCCTGGACAGATTTTCTGGCCTCTATCGCGCCGCGCTGCTTCGTCGGTTCCTATGGCGGATGGGCCTTGCATCGCGAGGGGAGGAAGCAGACTTTGCGCTGCTTTCAGCCGCCGAGCAGGATATGCACACTAGCGGAGCATCACCCGACCAGTTCTTCTTCGTCCACCACGGCGGCCGCAATGTTCCCGTGGGCGAATTCGGCGCACTGCTGGCTGGTTTTGAACCTGCCAGCGAGCGACCCGACGGCATTTGGGACTTCTCCGCGCCGCCGAGCCTCGTCATCGAGGAAGTCGAGCGCATCTGGTCCGCGATTGACAAAGATGATGACTGGAGCAGCTTCGACGAGCAGGTAAGCGCGATCCGGCAATTGGGCGCAGCACTGGGCGAACCGCCCGTTCCTGCGGGGTCTGCGGCAAGCTAAGGATTTCAGTAATCCTCCCTATGCCATATGTGTTTCATTGGTGGCCGCTTTCTCGCTATGGTAAACGCGCGAAACGTCCATTTCCCTCGAGTTCAAAGTCCACGCGTGAGTCAGCCAGAAGTTATATCGGTCAATCCCGCAACTGGTGAGGAGAATTTCCGCGCGCCAATCGGCGATGTCGGCGAAACCGTGGCGCGCGCGCGCCGCGCCTGGCCTGCATGGGCTGCCCAGCCTCTGTCCACCCGAATGGAACTGCTCCGGCGCTACGTCAACGAAGTGCGCAAGGTCAGTGACAAGCTGGCAGAATCTATCGCATCTGAAACCGGCAAACCGATGTGGGAAGCACGGGCGGAAGTTGAGCTCGTGGTCAGCCAGGTCGAAGTGTCGATCCGCGCCTATGCCGAGCGAACGGCCCAGCGCAAACTCGACAATGCCATGCAGGGCACAAGCGCGCTTCGGCACAAGCCGCATGGCGTCATGGCCGTCATTTCTCCGTTCAATTTCCCCGCGCACATTCCCAACAGCCACATTGTGCCAGCATTGATTGCCGGCAATGCCGTGGTGTTCAAACCCAGCGAAAAAACGCCGGCAACCGGACAATTGCTCACCCAGTGCTTCCACAAGGCGGGGATTTCCGCAGCCGTCATGCAGGTTCTTTTTGGCGGGCCGGCGGAAGGCCAGGAACTGGCAGTGCATGACGGCGTCGATGGCGTTTTGTTCACCGGCTCTGCCCATGTCGGGATTGCCATCAACCGCAAGCTCGCGGCTCGCCCGCACAAAGTCGTCGCACTGGAAATGGGCGGCAACAATCCGATCATCGCCTGGGATACCCCTAAAATCAGCGATGCCGCCGTCCTCGTCATCCAGTCCGCTTTCACCACTGCTGGCCAGCACTGTGCTGCAGCGCGCCGCCTTATCGTCAAGGACACGATGTATGATGCCCTGATCACGGAAGTGAAGAGCTTGGCCGACCGGATTATTGTGGGCTCACCTTTTGATGAGCCACCGCCATTCATGGGCCCGGTGATCGACAATGCCGCAGCAGACGGGCTGACCGAAAGCTTCGTCTACATGCTCACGCACGGCGGCAAAGCGATCAAACACTTGCAGCGCCCCAACGAATCGCTGCCATTTGTCAGCCCGGCCATCATCGACACCACGGGCATGGCCGAGCGGCCCGATGTCGAACTGTTCGGACCAATTCTGCAGGTTGTCCGCGTCAGCGATCTCGATCAGGCGATTGCCGAGGCCAATAACACCCGCTTTGGACTTTCCGCATCGATGATCGGCGGCACACCGCAGGAATACAACCGCTTCTGGGCCAATGTGCGCGCAGGCATCATCAACTGGAACCGGCCCACGATCGGCTCCCCGCTCAGCGCACCCATCGGCGGCATAGGCCTTTCGGGCAATCACCGGCCGAGCGGATTTTATGCTGCTGACTACAGCGCTTATCCGGTGACCTCCGCCGAACTCGAGCAGCCGCGCGCAATCATCGGCGCGGGCTTCCGCGAATCCGCCTAGATCCCGTTCACCGCAATGTCGGCTTGGGTCAGCCCGTCCTCGCGCTTGCGAGCCTGGACGGCAAATTCACCAGTACCTTTGCCGCCGCGCAGCTGGAAGGTCGACTCATCGCTGCGATAGCGGGGCGCAAAACCAGCCTTGGCTGCCCGCGCGTTGTAGAATGCCATAACTGATTCCGGGTCGACTGGCGTCAGGAAGCGCACGACACGCAAGCTGCAGCCATCACGGTCACTGCCCGCTGCCTCGGTCAGATTGCCCCGCGGATAGATCGGCAGGCTCTCCGGCAGGCGGAGCGACCATCCCAGTGCATAGTCTGACTTCGCGGCACATGTGCTTGCCGCGGGTCCGATAAAATTTGCCCGCTGCAAGGCTGTCACCGCATCGCGCAGCGCAGTTTCGACCTCGCCCCTCGAAGCTGGAAGTGAGCCGCCTGATCCGCCGACCATGCGGTCCGCCTCGGCCTTGGCCGCTGCAATATCTTCCGGACTGCGCGCAATCGGCGGCAACACGATCGTTGGCGGTCCGCCACCAGCGATGGCAGCATTCGCAAGATTGCGCGTGCTGAGTTCGGGATCCACCATCATTGGCGCGGCAATGGCAAGTTCCAGACCCGCCTCTTCATCGCCATCGCCTGGATCGCTTTCCTTCCGCGAGCCACAGCCCGCCAGCGCCAGCAAGCTGGCGGCAGCAAGGCCGAAGAATATCGCCAGTCGGGCAGTCATGAGCACAGGTCCGCGCGTATGCAGGGTGATATGGTTAACTTTCGCTTCAAAAGCTTAAGATGCCGTTGCCGCGGGGGTTGATTTGCGGCGCCATCGGGCCCCATCTGTTGGCATGCCCTCAACCCTCCTCTCCGCCCGATCTGTTCTTCGCCTTTCGCCTAACGAGGAGAGTGAGGACGTCGCTGGCTTTCTCCAGGGATTGGTTACGCAGGATGTGACGGGCGAGCTCCCGGTCTGGGCGGGTCTGCTCACGCCGCAAGGCAAAGTCCTGTTCGACTTTCTGGTCTGGCGCGACGACGGCGACTTGCTGATCGACTGCGAGGCCGAGTGTGCCGATGCCTTGGCAAAGCGCCTTTCGCTTTACCGGCTTCGCCGCCCGATCGCCATTTCGCGCGACGACAGCCTGTCAGTCCACTGGAAGGCAGATGCGGGCAATGACCCGCGATTGGCAGCGCTGGGCACGCGCTGGATCGCACCGAAAGTGCCTGGCGTAGAAGCGGCTGACAAAGACTGGCTCGCTCACCGCCTATCACTCGGCGTGACCGAAGGCCGCGCCGAATTGGGCGATGGCGAAACGCTCTGGCTGGAATGCAACGCGGCAGAACTCCACGGCGTGAGCTTTACCAAGGGCTGTTATGTCGGGCAGGAAAACACCGCGCGGATGAACTGGCGGCAGAAAGTGAACCGGCGGCTGCTTGTCGTGCCGCTGGACCGTTCAGACCCGGCGCGTCGCCGCATGGCATACCCGGAACTGGGCCTTGCCGTAGATCACTTGCGCGTCGAGGACATTTCCACGGACTTCTCGCCTGCCTGGCTCGGTTCCGGGTGAACAGGCTGCGGCAGGCCCTCACGGATCGAAAAATCCTTGAGCATCTGAACGGCCGTGTCCCGGGCAGAACCGGGATCAATTCCCAGCGCGCTGGCCAGCGGCTTGCCCATCAGCGAATCGCCCAGTGCCATCAGCACGAGAGACTGCGTGATTTCACGCATGTTCCCGGGACCGGAGGCGTGCATTTCATCGACCAGATCGTGGATCGCCTCGACAATCGGATCGAGCGCATCCTTATTGCCCGAGAGCATCATCCAGCAGGCCAGCGCGCCGCCGCCTTCACGGTCGAAAGCGTCGAATGTCATGTCCACAACTTCGCGCGGGCTGCCCGTGCCGGTGCGGCTGTCGAGCACGGCCTTGGCGATGCTGGCGCAAATGGTGCTGGCGAGGTGACGGGCCAATGCCTTCTGCAGTCCCTCGGCCGATCCGAAGTGATGGAGAAGATTGGCGTGCGTGCGGCCCACTCGTGCGGCGACCGCCTTCAGGGTGACCGATTGAGGCCCGGATTCAATCAGCAAGGCCCTGGCAGCCGTAAGCGCAGCACTGCGGCTTTCATCCTGCGACAGGCGTTTCCTAATTGACATAGCTGTTAGCTATACTATCCTTCCAGCAATGCAAGCGCTGGCCCATCAACAAGCCCCTCTAGTCCCCACTCAGCAAACTGGCAAGCAAAGCAGCGGAGACGGCATCTCAGCCCGGGACTTACGATTCTTGCGGGGCGGACCGCCGACGCGTTGGTGGATGAATGGCGACCCGGTGGCGACGGCATGGTTCACGGCCCTGTCGGGCACGTTTCCGCGCGGAGAGGCATTTTTCATCGAAGCTGTGAAAGCGCACCGCGATGGCGCGCCCGAGCCATTGGCCTCGCAAATTCGAGAATTCATCGTCCAGGAAATCAATCACAGCCGCGAGCATCTGGCATTAAACCGCCATGCGGCCGCGGCGGGCTATGACATGTCGAAGATCGACGCCCATGTGCAGGAAGTCATGGACTTGCTCAAAGGCCGGCCAGTCATCCTTGATCTCGCCTCAACCATGGCGCTCGAGCACTACACGGCGATGATGGCCCATGACTTCCTTGCCAGCCCTGAGCATTTCGCCGGATCAGATCCCGAAGTAGCCGACTTGTGGCGTTGGCACGCAATCGAGGAAATCGAGCACAAGGCGGTCGCCTATGACACCTGGCTCTACGCCACCAAAGACTGGAGCCGCTGGCAGCGATGGCGGGTAAAGTCGCTGATCATGGCATTGGTGACGAAGAATTTTCTCGCCCACCGCATCGCCGATACGCTCGATCTGCTGGCGCAGGACGGGATTACCGGCGCGCGCGCCAAATGGCGGCTGTTTGCCTATCTTTTTTGGAAGCCCGGCGTGCTGCGGCGAATATTTCCGGCCTGGCTCTCTTACTTCCTGCCCGGCTTCCATCCCTGGAACATCGATGACCGCGCGCTGATGCAGCAGGCCGAGCGTGAGCTCGACGCTGCCCGCGCAGCCTAGGCTGGCAGGCAACTTGCTCGTGTCAGGCCGCGCGCAGCATCGAATTGATTGCGATCTCGCAGCCATCGCCGAGATTGCGGACATAGGCCAGCGACGGCGCCGCCGCACCGCGTGCGATGCTGAACCGGCGCGCTTGCTCACCCGTCCACACGAAGCCCACTTTCTCGAGCACGCGGGCTGACGCCGGATTGTCAGCAAAGTGACTGGCATGGACTTCGCGGTGGCCGATTGCCTGGGCAAGGCCAATCACGGCCCGCACTGCCTCGCTGGCATAGCCCTGCCCCCAGTACTCCTTGGCAATCCAATAGCCGAGTTCAACTCCGCCGTCCCGGCCGGCCAACCCGATGCAGCCAATGATCCTCGATCCGGCGCCCGTGGGAAGCGTGATCAGGAAATGTGGGAAGCGATCGTCCTGAGGCAGGCGCGCGAAGGCCATCGCATCATCAATCGTATAGGGCCAGGGTGCCAGCGCAAGATGGCGAACGATGGCTTCGTCGCTGATTGCCGACAGGATTTCCGGCCAGTCTTCGGGCCAGCTTGGCCTCAGGAACAGCCTCTCACTGCGAATGAACATTGTATTTTCTCCGCTCTTTCGCCCCGCAAGCAAAGCCGAGCTAGGCTGGCTGCGTGACAAGGTCATGACATTTGCGCCCGGTCGGCCACAATCTGCGGCGCCCGGAAACAAGATTGCATGAGGGAGATATGAAAAGAGGGAGATGGGCGGGGCCCTCTCCCTCGATTGGCCGATCCTCAAACGGACCGGCGGGGCCATCCCATCAGGATGACCCTTTTATCGGTCATCCAACTATTCGGCGGCAGCCATAACGTCGACAGAAACGTATTTGCGGCCCAGCTTGCCAAGGTGGAAACGCACCTTGCCGGCGGCGAGCGCAAACAGGGTGTGATCCTTGCCGAGGCCGACATTGACGCCCGGATAGACCTTGGTGCCGCGCTGGCGGATAATGATGTTGCCGCCGATCACGTCCTGACCACCGAACTTCTTCACGCCGAGGCGCCGACCTGCCGAATCGCGACCGTTACGCGATGAGCCGCCTGCTTTCTTGTGTGCCATCTCAACTGACTCCGAATCTTGTTCGCTTATTCGCTGGCGGCGGCTTCGGCCGCATCAGCCTTGGGGGCAGCGGCCTTCTTGGCAGCAGCCTTCTTTTCCGCACCGCCGACTGACAGGATGCGCAGCAGAGTCATCTGCTGGCGGTGGCCATTGCGGCGGCGATAATTGTGCCGGCGACGCTTCTTGAAAACGATCACCTTCTCGCTCTTGGCCTGGGCGATGATTTCCGCGGAAACCACGACACCGGCCGTGTCCGCCACTGCGCCATCGGCGCCAGCGAGCAGGATATCGCCGAGTTCGATCTTGTCACCGGCCTCACCAGCCAGCTTTTCAACCGCGATTTTGTCTCCGGCGGCAACCCGATACTGCTTGCCGCCCGTGCGCACTACTGCGAACATGATGCTATTACCCGTCTAGAACAAACCACGCCGAAGCGACGCGCCAAGCCCCGCTGATGGGCGGGGCCGGAAAGAGAGGTGCCCCTAGTCCAAGGCCATTTCTCTGTCAACCAGCCACGCGAGCTATCGCCCTCCAGTTTCAGCATGCTATGGACCGCGCATGACGCGCCAATCTTTTCGGCCCTTTGCCTGCTGCGGCCTCCCGCTGGCAAGCCTGATAGCTCTCTCCGCCTGTGCTGGCGATAGCAATCTGTATCCCTCGCTCGCGCGGCGGGATGTGGAGCGCGCTGCGACATCCCCCTCGCCCTCGCCAACACCCCTGCCGAGCCCCAGCGCCGATCCCTCCGTGTTGGCTGCATTGCCTCGCGCGGTTGCCGCCGCGCAGGCGGCGCAGACCCGCTTCGCCGCCGCCCGGCCTGGTGCGGAACGGGCAGTGGCCTCGGGTGCAGGTTCAACGCCGGGAAGCGAGGCATGGGCTGTCGCCAGCATCGCGCTCGCAGGCCTCGAATCCGCGCGCAGCGATGCCATGATTGCCCTGGCGAACGTGGACGCGCTCTATGCCGAGGCCAAAGTGAACGGACTGGGTGGTCAGCCTGAAATCATGGCAGCGCGCGAAGCGATCACTGCCATTGTCGGTGAACAGGACGATGTGCTGGCCTCGCTGCGGGGGCGCATGGGCGGCTAGTCAAGAATCGCACGCGGGACCGCCGTGGCGATCCCGCGCTGTCTGTTGCTATGTCCGATGCTGATCAGACGAATGCCGCAATGATGGCAATGGCAAGGCCCCAACCCAAAATTGCCAGCGGCAGGATCAAAACCTGCGCCGTCGCGGCACCGGCAGTGACCGGTCCATCATGGGTCATCACGCCCTTGCTTTGAAAATTCGACCAGCTCAGCCGCCTGGCGCCGTTGTTTTCGCCAATTCCGGTCCACATCGCCGGAATGCCGAAGGCCATCGCGATGTACACGACGAAGATCACCATCGGAATGACCAGTTCGCCAGTCAGGAACGACGCTGCCATTATGCCCAGAAAGGCAAGGTAGGCACCGACAGTCGCGATATAAAGCCCGGTCGGCAGCTCAAACGTCCGATCCACAACATGCGCGGCGCTCGGCGCGGCTACGATCTGGGCGACCTCGGCAAGGTTGGCTTCAGCGATGTGCTTGGACATTGGCAGGGTTCCTTTCCTGCACTTGATGCCGAAATCCTGCTTGCTCCGCTTTGACCTCGATCAAACCGCTCAGATTTTCAGCCTATTGCCACCGTTTCAGATCGGAAAAATCCTGTTCGCGCGGCTCAATCCAGCGCCACTGCCCGCCTGCCAGCTCCCGCTTCCAGAACCACGATTCGCTTTTGAGATGATCCATCGCGAATTCGGCGGCGGCAAAGGCATCGCGGCGGTGCCGCGCGGCCGCGGCGACAAGCACGATCGGCTGACCCGGCTCCATGCGGCCGCTGCGGTGGATCACCAGCAGGCCATCGAGCGTCCAACGCCTCAGAGCAATACCTGCCAACGCTTCCATGCCCGGCAATGTGAGCGGGCCATAATGCCGCAGTTCCAACGCCTCGACTTCATCGCTTGCGCGGACTTGTCCGAGGAAGCTGACAATGCCGCCAGAGGCAGGATGCGCTGCAGCGAATGCCGCCAGTGCTCTCGCAGGATCAAACGGCGCGGTCAGCAGGCGCACATCAGCCGGCATGTCAGCCTCCGCTAACAGGCGGCAGGAATGCCAGCTCGTCGCCGTCATCCAGCAACAGCGAATTGCGGTCGCTGACGATCTCGCCATTCACTGCAAGCCGGATGCGCGGATCGGCGAGCGCCGCCACAAGCTCGCTTTCGAGCCCATTCAACAATTGCGGCAAGCTCGGAACGTGCGGCACATCACGCTCACCTTGGCCGGCGGCATCTTCCAGCCGACCGAGAAACACCAGCTTCAACGCCATTTCAGCCGCCGGTCATCGACATGTGGCGCGAGAGTGCGGGCGCGCCGCCGGGGGCATCGATGGCGAAGTGATGACGCTCAGGCTTGATTTTCATAGCCTGATCGAGCGCAGCGTCCAGCGCGGGGCCGGGTTCATCCGAGCGCAGGGCAGCGCGCAGGTCGACGCGCTCATTGCCGCCAAGGCAGGGGAACATCTGTCCTGTCGCAGTGACGCGGACGCGGTTGCAGCCTTCGCAGAAATTGTTGGTCAGCGGGGTGATGAAGCCCAGCCTGCCGCCGGTCTCCGCAACATCGACATAGCGCGCCGGACCGCCGCTGCGATGTTGACTGGGCGTGAGTGTCCAGCGCGCTGCGAGTTCATCACGCACCGCGGAAAGCGGCAGGTAATGATCGAAGCGGTCTTCCTCGACATCGCCCAGCGGCATGACTTCGATCAGCGTCAGCGAAAATCCCTGACTGTGCGCCCAGGCGATCAGGTCGGGCATTTCGGCTTCGTTGATTCCCTTGAGCGCGACAGTGTTGAGCTTCACGTCCAGCCCAGCGGCCTTGGCCGCAGCAATGCCTTCCAGCACCTGCCCCAGTGAATCACGCCTTGCGAGGCGGGTAAACGTATCGCGGTCCAGCGTGTCGAGCGACACGTTGATCCGCCGTACCCCGGCAGCACGCAGCGGTTCGGCAAATTCCGCCAGCCGGGTGCCATTGGTCGTGAGGGTAAGTTCCTCAAGTGCGCCCTGACCGTCATCAGCACCGATCTTACGACCCAGCGCCTGCACCAGCTCGATCATATCGCGCCGTACAAGCGGCTCGCCGCCCGTCAGCCGTATCTTGGTGATGCCGCGCGCGATGAAGCCCAGCGCCATCTGGTGAAGCTCTTCAAGCGTCAGCACTTCGGCACGCGGCAGGAATGTCTGCCGCTCGGGCATGCAATAGGAACAGCGCAAGTCGCACCGGTCCGTGACTGACAGGCGCAGATAGCTGATCCGGCGTTGAAACTGGTCGACGAGAGGCGCGTTGCTCATCACGCTATATTGCGCCACCTGCCCCTACCCCGTCCAGCACCAAATATTGCCCGGTCACGCCCGGCGCATGCGTAAGGAAATCGACAGTTGCGGCAATGGCTGCCTCGTCGTCGCTCGACACTGCATTGACCCGGAGCGGGGCATGTCGCCGCGCCAGAGCTTGGACTGCGGCCAGTCGCCAAGCGCGGTGACTGTTATCGGCGGGGGGAAAAATGATGACCAGATCCTCGCCTGCCGAGGGAGGAATCTTCGCTGGCAACACCTGCGCGTAAAATTCGGCTGCCGCCGCAACTGCGTCAGCAGGCAGATCGCCCACCCGCACCAGCTTCATCAGCGCCGCTCCCGGGTGAGCGTAATGCCGATCTGCTCGCCGTTCTCGGCAATTGCCAGCTTGACGATTTTCACTGTCACCGCCTCGACCCGGTCATCCTGCAGGAACAGCGTTTCACAGATATGATCGGCCACGGCTTCGATCAGTTTGAAATGCACGCCGTGCGGCAAGGCTTCGCTCGCGGCGAATTTCAGGTCCATGTAATTCTTGCTGGCGCTGAGCGGCGTATCGGCAAGATAGCGTTCGGCAATCTTCAGCCGCACCTGAATTGTAAAGCGCAGCGGCTGCGGGCGGCCAGTCTCCTCGGAATAGATTCCGGTGAGCACATCTTGTTCGAAGTCGGCGACTTCCAGTATCAGCGAATCGGCCATGCGCGCGCTTTAGCCCGGATTTGACCAGCGCGCGAAAATTGCCGTGGGGAGCAGTCTTCCTCCCTCTCCCCCCTCGCGCACGGCAAGATCGCCATGCTCGATCGTGCCGGGCATATCGGCGAAAGCCTGATTGAGCAGGCCGCCCAGCGCCAGGCTGCTCATCCGCACGGCATAGACGGTCAGGAACAGAAAGCGGCTGTCACTATCGAGCAGCTGGCGGCAATCCTCGACCAGACTTGCGAGGTGTTCCTCAAGTCGCCAGACCTCGCCTTCGGGTCCGCGGCCGAATTTTGGGGGATCAAGAATAACCCCGTCATAACGCCGCCCCCGCCGCACTTCGCGGGCAGTGAACTTGGCGGCATCATCGACGATCCAGCGCACCGGACGGCGTTCCATATCGGACAGCGCGGCATTGGCGCGGGCCTGCGCTACGCTCTTCTTCGAGGCATCGACATGTGTCACGGGCCCGTATTCAGAAAGCGCCAGCGTGCCGAGGCCGGTATAGCCGAAGAGGTTGAGGCAACCCCGTCGTCCCGGACTTGATCCGGGACCCCTGTCGCCTTCATTCAGAGCTTGATGGGATGCTGCCAGCGGTCCCGGGTCGAGCCCGGGACGACGCAACGTTTCCCCCATCCATTCCCACACCGGTGCCATATCCGGGAAAAAGCCGAGATGACGAAAGGGTGTGCACTGCGCGGTGAACTTCACCGGCCCCCATTCCAGCGGCCAACCTTCCTGCGGCACGGGATTAGCAAACTGCCAGCGCCCGCCGCCGTCTTCGTCCGAACCCGGAACGAATTCCCCGTCAGAGGCCCAACGCTCGAGCCGGGGACGCCAAATCGCTTGCGTGTCGGGCCGGATGAAACGGTGCGGACCATAGCGCTCGAGCTTGCGCCCATCGCCGCTGTCAATCAGGCCATAATCGTCCCACGCCTTCCCGGCCAGGATGACCGGATTCTGGACGAGCGCGGCCATCAGCCCTTCGGCACGGCGCGGGCGGCGACATAATCGCAGATCGCGTCGTAATCGCCGGGCAATTCAGCAAGGCGTTCCTCGCGATCGAACAGGTCTCCCACCCGGCCAGGCAGCTGCGGATGCTGGCCGGTTGCGCGGGAAACCGCGTCGGGAAACTTTGCCGGATGCGCTGTCGCCAGCGTGACAACCGGAATATCTGACGGCAGCCCGCAATGGCGTGCGGCATGGAGCCCGCAGGCAGTGTGCGGATCAATCAGCTCCGCGCAGGCTTCCCAGCCCCAGCGGATCGCGCCTTCCATTTCCTCGGCGCTCGTCCGCGCGCTGGTGAACAGGGCAGACGCACCTTCCCGCTGGGCATTGGTCAGCTGCATGGCCTTGCTGCTCTCGAAACCGGCCATCTGCGCGGCAAGTGCCTTTGCGTCGCGCCCGCCAAGGTCAAACAGCAGGCGCTCGAAATTCGAGGACACCTGGATGTCCATAGAGGGGGCATCGGTCGGCGTCACAGTGCCTTGCGAATAGTCACCCTGAGCCAGCGCGCGGTGAAGGATATCGTTGACGTTGGTTGCAACGATCAGCTTCGCGACCGGCAGGCCCATTTTCGCGGCAACATACCCAGCAAAGACATCGCCAAAGTTGCCCGTCGGCACCGAAAAGGCGACCTGGCGGGCGGGCGCCCCCAGTTGCAGGGCGGCGGCGAAATAATAGACAACCTGCGCCATCAGCCGCGCCCAGTTGATCGAATTGACGGCGCCGACATTGAAGCGGCTAGTCATCGCGCCATCGTTGAACATGCGTTTCACCATCGCCTGGGCATCGTCGAAAGTGCCCCCGATGGCGATATTGTGAACGTTTGGCGCGAGCACCGTCGTCATCTGGCGGCGCTGCACATCACTCACTCGCCCACGCGGATGCAGCATGAAAATATCGATCTTGGCGCGGCCCGCCACGGCGTCGATCGCTGCCGAGCCGGTGTCACCCGAGGTGGCACCGACGATTGTCAGGTTCTGATCGGACCGGCCAAGAAATTCCTCGAAAAGTAGGCCTAGCAATTGCAGCGCCACATCTTTGAAGGCCAGCGTCGGCCCGTGGAACAGCTCAAGCAGCCATTGTTGTTCGTCCAGCTGGACCAGCGGCGTGACGGCGGCATGGGCAAAGCGGCCGTAAGCCGCTGTGGTCAGCTCCAGCAGGCGTTCCTCAGTCAGGCTGCCGGCCACGAACGGCGCCATGATCCGGGCTGCCAGCTGTGCGTAGGGCAGCCCTGCCATCTCGGCGATCTCGGCCTCGCTGAAGCGCGGCCATTCACGCGGCACATAGAGGCCGCCATCACTGGCGAGGCCAGCCAGTGTGGCACCTGCGAAATCGAGGCTTGGGGCAGAACCGCGTGTGGAGATGTATTCCATGGGTGGCGCGGTTAGCGATAGAGGCGGGGAAAGGAAAGCCCTAGCGCGTTTCGCCGACATAGGTCGAACCGACCGAGCTCCGGTCAGCGAAATCCCGCTCAAGCGCCGCCATGGCGCTGGCAGCGCTCGCGGCCAGGGGCCCGATCCACCTGTCGTGGAGCGCCTGGATCGGGATCGCATTGAGGTGGTTCCAACGCTCCCGGCCCTTTCGCACTGCTACAACCAGCCCGGCGCCTTCCAATACGCCAAGGTGCTGCATCACTGTGCACCGGTCCACTTCCGCAAACCGTGCAACCAGCATTCCGGTGGTTTGCGGTGCCTCGCGCAAGGCATCCAGCACTTGGCGCCGCATGGGATTAGCCAATGCTTTGAAAATTCGATCATCATCAGGGGCAGTTGACATGTTATATCTTTATAACATTATTGTCGGCGATACAAGGAGGTGATTCGTCAGGCATTTGAAATTCCGTGTTTCGGGGCGCGTGAGCCGGCCAATCGCAGAAGTGTTTGACGCGGTCGTCGATCCGGCCAGCTTGTCAGCCTATTTCACCACTGGAGGGGCCAAGGGCAGGCTGGCGACCGGCACGACCGTGACATGGGATTTCGCTGACTTTCCCGGCGCCTTTCCCGTCGAAGTCATATCTGTCGTCGCTAATGAAAAAATCGTCTTGAGGTGGGGAGGCACCAATACAGCTAGTCGTACCGAAGTGACGATGAATTTCACCGACACTGGCGACGGTCGCACTTTGGTCGAAATCAGCGAACATGGTTGGCCCGAAACGGAGGATGGGCTGGCCAGCAGTTACGGCAATTGCATGGGCTGGTCGCAGATGATTTGCGCGCTCAAAATGTGGGTCGAGCACGGCATCAATCTGCGCGACAGAATGTACATTTAAGCGCGGGCCTTCATTCGGCGCGCCACGGCAAGGGCGTAGATTACAAGCGCCACGGCAGCGAACAGGAACCACTGCACCGCATAGGCGAAGTGGTTGTTGGGGATTCCAGACGGATCGGGAACAAAATTTGGCTGAAGCCCAGCCACCGGCGGATTGGCGACCAGTCGCGGACCCGGAGCCACGATCCCGGCGATGCGACCGCCAGACCAGTGCGGCAAATCGGGCGCGCTTGACCAGCCCAGGACGATCCGCGCTTTGCCTCCGCCAGCCAGGGCGCAGTCAGCAGTGTGAGCAAGACCCGACTTGCCTGCCGCATTTTGGCCCGCGATACTGCCGAAATTGCTGACGGCCTCGCAATCCAGCGTGGCATGGCGATAGAGCGCAGCTTCGGCTTCCGCCGAACTGTGCGGCCAGCGCACTTCAGCAGACATGGTCTGGCTCTGGGCATAGCGCGCCAGCAGCGCTTCCTTCTGGTGAAGCCGATCAAGCTGCCAGAAACCGAGCCGGATCATAATGCCAACTGCGATCAGAACGATGATTGTCGCGACAATGGGCAGGCGGCGCAGGCTCATTCCTTCAACCGCCCTTCCCCTGCCTGACGTTGGTATTCCGCTGCCAGCAGGGCTGCCTTGCCGGCGCGCAGCCCCCAGATGACAGCCGCAGATGTGAGCGGCACCCACAACAGGATATGCACCCAAAACGGCGGATGGAGCGAAAGCTCGAGCCAGATGGCAAGCCCCGTCACTAATGCACCGATGATGAAAGTCAGAAAGGCCGCTGGGCCATCGCCGACGTTGAAAGCGGAATAGTCCAACCCGCATGCCCGGCATCGCGGGGCAAATTTCGTCAATCCGGCAAACAGGGTGCGCGCGCCGCACTTGGGGCACAAAGCGAAAAGGGCAGCCGGTACGATCCCCGGCTGCCCCTCCCTATTCGAATTGTCGTCGCTCATCAGTGAGTCGCGTGGCCCCAGTTGCCCCAGACATAGACTGCGACAAACAGGAACAGCCATACGACGTCGACGAAGTGCCAGTACCAGGCAGCGGCTTCGAAGCCGAAGTGCTGGCGCGGGGTGAAGTGGCCGGCATAGGCGCGGCGCAGGCAGACGGCGAGGAAAATGGTGCCGACAATGACATGGAAGCCGTGGAAACCGGTGGCCATGTAGAAAGCCGAACCATAGGTGTTGACGCCGAAGGGAAACGGCGCGGCGCTGTATTCATAGGCCTGTATGCTGGTGAACAGCAGGCCGAGCGCGATCGTGGCCCACAGGCCCTTCTTCAGGCCGTCGCGGTCGCCATGGATCAGCGAATGGTGCGCCCAGGTCACCGTCGTGCCCGAGCAGAGCAGGATCAGCGTGTTGAGCAGCGGAAGGTCGAAAGCATTCAGCACGGCCTCGACTGCCTTGGGCGGCCATTGCCCGGCCACTTCCTTGGATATTTCCGAGGGAAACAGCGAGAAATCGAAGAATGCCCAGAACCAGCCAACGAAGAACATGACTTCCGAAGCGATGAACAGGATCATGCCATAGCGCAGGTGAAGCTGGACGACCGGTGTGTGATCGCCGGCATGCGCCTCACGGATGATGTTGCTGAACCACGAATAGAACGTCAGCAGCAGCCCGGCAAAACCGAGCAGCAGGACATATTTGCCCGCCGGGAGGTTGTGCATGAACAGAACCCCGCCGCTCGTGGTCGTCAGCGCCGAGAGAGCCCCGGTGATCGGCCAGATATCGGGCGGCAGAATGTGGTAATCGTGGTTCTTGGTTCCGGCCATGATTGCGGGTCCCCGTTTTGGATTCAGCGCGGCGCTGGCACCGCTGGTTGCAATTTGTGAGCGCCCCTTAACCGCCCTCTTTCGCGCGGTCCAGTGCCTTGGCACTTACTTGCGCAATCGGGTGAAAAGTATAGCTCAGAGTGATCTGTTCGATGTCTTTCGCGTCCTCGTCCTGAAGGATCTTGGGATCAACGAAATAGACGACCGGCATGCGCACTTCCTGACCCGGCTGCAATTTCTGCTCCGTGAAGCAGAAACACTGGATCTTGTTGAAATAGCGCCCAGCTTGCTCAGGCTCGACATTGAACGAAGCGCGTCCGGTTATCGGCTTGTCAGACAGGTTGCGGGCCAGAAAAATCGCCATTTTGCGGCCGCCGATCTGCACCGTATCGGTGGTGCGCTCAGGCCGGAACTGCCAGGGCATGCCACGGTCGATATTGGCATCGAACCGGATCGAGATCGTTTGGCGGGAAATTCCCACCGTGGCGGCCTGTGCTTCGCTGACACGCTGGGTCGTGCCGCCAAATCCAGTCACCTGGCAAAACAATCGGTAGAGCGGCACAGATGCGTAGCCAAGGCCCAGCATGGCCAGAGCAAATGCCAAGGCCATGATGCCGACGCGGCGGTTGCGCCGCGCCATGGCAAGATCGTTCAGGGCGGGACTGGCGGCGACCATGGCTCAGGTCATCTTGGCAATGGAAATGGCATAGACCAGCACGACAAAGGCGGCGAGAAGCAGGGCCATGACGATGCTGCGGCTGCGCTGAATGCGCTTGCGCTCGGAATCGGCGTTGGGGGGCGGGTTCATGATTCTATCCCTGCACCAGCAGCCAGCGATCTGCAACAAGCGCGGCGAAAAGTGCGAAGAGATAGAGCACCGAATAGCCGAACAGTTGCTTTTCCGGTTTCATTGTGTCGTCCGGCCCGGTGCGTTTCCGCAACCCAACGCGAAACGAAAGCGCCACGAACAACGAGGAAAGTGCCAGCGCCGAAATGCCATAAATCGCCCCAGTCCCGCCGATCCACCAGGGCGCCGCGCTGAGCGGCAGAAGCAGAAGTGCATAAACCAGAATTTGACGGCGAGTTGACGTCTCTCCCGCCACGACCGGCATCATCGGAATGCCGACTTTGGCATAGTCCGATTGCACGAACAGCGCGAGCGCCCAGAAATGCGGCGGCGTCCACATGAAGATAATCGCGAACAGCAGCACCGGCATGGCAGTGATGTCGCCCGTCACTGCTACCCAGCCGATCACCGGCGGGAATGCCCCAGCCCCGCCGCCGATAACGATGTTCTGCGGCGTGCGCGGTTTCAGCCAGATCGTGTAGATCACCGCATAGTAGAAAATCGAAACGGCCAGAATGCTTGCCGCGAGCCAGCCATTGGCAAGCCCCATCAGCAGCACCGATGCGACCGAAAGCGCGATACCGAAATCGCGCGCGGCACTGCGATCCATCCGGCCGGCGGGAATCGGGCGCGCCCGTGTTCGCTTCATCCCCGCATCGATATCGGCTTCCCACCACTGGTTCAGCGCCGCAGCACCGCCTGCACCCAGTGCGATGCACAGGATTGCAGTGAAGCCGAGAATCGGATTGATCGTCCCGGGCGCGGCGAGCAGGCCGCACAGGCCAGTAAATATCACAAGGCTCATCACCCTGGGCTTGGTCAGGGCGAAAAAGTCACGCCAGTCGGCGGGCAAGGGGATTGTGGCTGTCTGGCTCATACGAGAAGCCCTCCCGTTACCGGGAGGGCCCCTAAATAGCGAGTCCTTCCCGCAGGATGCGGGAAAACCCGGTTGATCAATGGTGCCCCTTGTCCTCGATGACCGGGAGCGTTTCGAACTGGTGGAACGGCGGCGGGCTGGACAGCGTCCATTCCAGCGTATTGGCGCCCTCGCCCCAATAGTTGTCAGCGGCCTTTTTGCCCATGGTGAAGGCATAGATCATGTTGAGGAAGAACACCCCGGCGCCGATCATGACAATCGCATAACCATACGACGAGACTGTGTTCCAGTGCTCATAGGCCGGGGTATAGTCTGGATAGCGGCGCGGCATGCCCTGCAGGCCCAGGAAGTGCTGCGGGAAGAAGATGATGTTCACGCCAACGAAGAAGATCCAGAACTGGAGATGGGCGAGAAATTCGGAATGCATCCGTCCGCTCATCTTGGGGAACCAGTAGAAGAACCCGGCAAAGATCGAGAACACGGCGCCCATCGAGAGCACGTAGTGGAAGTGGGCAACCACGTAATAGGTGTCGTGCAGCACGTCGTCTACGCCGCCGTTCGACAGCACCACGCCCGTCACGCCGCCAACAGTGAACAGGAAGATCATGCCCATCGCCCAGACCATCGGCGAGCGGAACTGAAGGCTGCCACCCCACATCGTCGCGATCCACGAGAAGATCTTGATGCCGGTGGGCACCGCGATGACCATGGTCGCCGCAGTGAAGTACATCTTCGTGTTCACCGCCATACCCGTGGTGTACATGTGGTGCGCCCAGACAACGAAGCCGACCACGCCGATCGCAACCATGGCGTAAGCCATGCCGAGATAGCCGAACACTGGCTTGCGGCTGAAGGTCGAGACGATCTGGCTGATCATGCCGAAGCCCGGCAGAATCATGATGTAAACCTCGGGGTGTCCGAAGAACCAGAACAGGTGCTGGTAGAGCACAGGGTCACCGCCACCGGCCGGATCGAAGAAAGTCGTGCCGAAATTGCGATCGGTAATCAGCATGGTGATCGCCGCGGCAAGCACTGGCAACGAGAGCAGCAGCAGGAAGGCTGTGACCAGCTGCGACCACACAAACAACGGCATCTTGTGCAGCGTCATGCCCGGCGCGCGCATGTTGAAAATGGTGGTGATGAAATTGATCGCACCCATGATCGAACCGGCACCTGCAAGGTGCAGCGAGAAGATCGCGAAGTCGACTGCAGGCCCCGGGGAGCCCGTGGTCGAAAGCGGAGCGTAAACTGTCCAGCCCGTGCCGGCGCCGTTGCCGAGACCGCCGGGCACGAATGCCGACATCAACAGCGAACAGAAGCCGCAGAACGTCAGCCAGAACGAGATGTTGTTCATCCGCGGGAACGCCATGTCCGGCGCGCCGATCATCAGCGGCACAAACCAGTTGCCAAAACCGCCGATCATTGCCGGCATGACCATGAAGAACACCATGATCAGGCCGTGCGCTGAAATCAGCACGTTCCACATGTGAAGCGTCTGGTCGAAATTGGGATTATGCGCACCGAAAAGCTCGGCAAAAAATCCAAGGTACTGGATGCCGGGATGCGCCAGCTCGAGGCGCATCATGCCCGAAAAGGCCCCGCCAACGATGCCCGCGAAGACCGACAGCATCAAATAGAGCGTGCCGATGTCCTTGTGGTTGGTCGACATGAACCAGCGGGCGAAGAAGCCCGGCTTGTGGTCATGATCGTGATCGGCGTGGCCGTGAGCGGCGCCGTGGGCCTGGAAGCTGTCAGGGGCAGTGGTAGCCATGATCTTGCGAACCTCGTTCTGAATGCGGGCTTAGGCGGCAGGCGCCGGAGTGGCGGCAGCGGCGGGCGCTGTGGAAGAGGCCGCTGCGGGGGCAGCAGCAGCCGATGCGGCGGCGGCAGGAGCAGCGGCAGCGGCCGGAGTTTCGGCAGGCTTGGGCATGCCATCGATCTGGCCGCCGGACTGAGTCAACACCCAGGCATTGAACTGAGGACGCGGCAGGGCCTCCACCACGATCGGCATATAGCCATGGCGAACGCCGCACAGTTCCGAACACTGACCGAAATAGACACCCGGCTTCTCGATAAAGAGGACCTTCTCGTTGATCCGGCCCGGTACGCCATCAAGCTTGAACCACAGCGACGGCACAGCGAAAGCATGGATCACGTCAGATCCGGTGATCTGCATGCGGATCGGCTCGCCGGCGGGGACGACCATGCGATAGTCGGCGGCAAGCTGGTGCGGACCATCGGCTTCGGTGCGGAAGCGGTCGCCCGGCTTCAGCGACGGATCGCCCTGCTCCTTGAGCATGTTCGACACGACCTCGATGCCGCCGTTATCAGGATAGGAATAGGTCCAGAACCACTGGTTGCCAGTCGCCTTGATGGTCAAAGCCTTGGCTGGTGCCGGCTTGAACTGCTTGGCGAGCAAGTCGATCGAGGGAACGGCAATTCCGACCAGGATCAGCACGGGGATCAGCGTCCAGGCCACTTCGATCGCCGTATTGTGGCTGTTCTTCGACGCAACCGGGTTGGCGCGGCTGTTGTAACGCACGATCACCCAAAGCAGCAGTGCCAGCACCAGTACGGAAATGACTACACTGACCCACAGCAGCGGGCCGTCATGGATCCAGCGGGCGTAGTGCCCGAGCGGGGAATACTGTGTCTGCAGCCCAATCGCACCGGGGGTTGGCATGCCGACGCCTTCCGTCGGCTTCATTGGCACATAGCCGCCGGGGGCCACCGCAAAACGATCCGCTGAGGCGGCAGCGCCAGTGGCGGCAGCCTGGGCCAGGGCAATGCCCGGAGCCAGAATCAAGGCCAGTGCACTTGCCGGGGTCTTAACCATCCTGCCCGCTTCGCGGACAAATTCGCCTGGTGTCATCGTCTTGCGCTTTCGCTCTACCGTTACATGCAAGAGAGATTGCCCCCTCCCGCCACTCGGGAACCGCCGGAGTCTGGCCCCGGCATTTCCCCATCTGGCGCGGCCTATACGCGCGCTTGCGAGGCACCTCAAGCGCCTCTAGGGGATATTTTTTCCGGGGTGGAAAAGTGCCCTCCCCGGCCAATAACCGCCATTTGAAGGAATGTGTCTATCATGCAGGAAGATGATGTGCTTGCCGAATTCCGCAGCTGCGATGCACTGCTGGAGGGGCACTTCCTGCTTTCGTCGGGTCGCCACAGTGGCCACTATCTCCAGTGCGCGCGCGTTCTGATGGACCCGATGCGCGCTTCCCGCCTTGCCGAGGCGCTGGCTCAGACCCTGCCCCGGCCGCTGCGCAAGCAGATCTCCAAGGTGGTCTCGCCGGCTATGGGGGGCATCATCATAGGTCACGAAATGGGCCGGGCGCTGGGGACCGAGGCGATATTCGTCGAGCGCCCGGAAGGAACTTTCGGCCTGCGCCGCGGCTTTACGATCGAACCGGGCGAGGAAGTGCTGCTGATGGAAGATGTAGTCACGACCGGCCTCTCCTCGCGCGAAGCAATTGCGGCAGTGGAAGACGCGGGCGGCAAGGTCATCGCGGCAGCGGCGCTGGTTGATCGCTCGGGCGGCACAGTCAATCTCGGCGTGCCCTTCTATTCGCTGATCGCGCTCAACTTCCCGACTTACGCCGAAGATGAGCTCCCACCCGAGCTAGCCGCCATTCCCGCAATCAAGCCCGGAAGCAGGGCTAAGCCCTGATGGTATCGCCTCTTCGCCTTGGCGTGAACATCGATCACGTGGCGACGATCCGCAACGCGCGCGGCGGCGACCACCCCGATCCGGTGCGCGCGGCGGAAATCGTCGCGGCGGCGGGCGGTGATGGCATCACCTGCCATTTGCGCGAGGACCGGCGCCACATTCGCGACGAGGACATCGCCCGCATCCAGGCGGCCAGCAGTCTGCCGCTCAATTTTGAAATGGCCGCGACTGACGAGATGCTCGAAATCGCGCTGCGCCACAGGCCGCACGCCGCCTGCATCGTGCCAGAGCGGCGCGAGGAACGGACGACGGAAGGCGGGCTTGATGCCGCCGGCCAGCACAACCGGCTCGCGCCCATTGTCAGCCGATTGCTCGACGCGGGGATTCGCGTGAGCCTGTTCATCGGCGCCGACCCTCGCCAGATCGAAGCGGCAATGCAGCTCGGTGCGCCCGTGGTGGAGCTCCACACCGGCGACTATTCGCATGCGGAGGGTGACGCACGCGCGGTCGAGCTCAAGCGGCTGGCCGACATGGCCGCGCTGGCAGCCAAGAATGGCATTGAGCCGCACGCCGGCCACGGGCTGACATTCGATAATGTCCAGCCTGTCGCCGCAATCCCCCAGCTTATGGAGCTCAACATCGGGCATTATCTTATCGGCGAGGCGATCTTCTGCGGGCTGGAGTCCAGCATCCGCAGGATGCGCGAATTGATGGACCTGGCCCGGTGATCATCGCCATCGGCTCTGACCTCTGCAACATCGAGCGCATTCAGGCTTCGCTTGATCGCTTTGGCGAGCGTTTTGAGAACCGCGTGTTCACCGAAGTCGAGCGGGCCAAAGCGGCGCGGCGTCCGTACACCAAGCCAGGCACGCTCGCCAAGCGCTTCGCCGCCAAGGAAGCTTTTTCCAAAGCCGTGGGAACAGGTTTCAGGGCCGGTGTGTTCATGAAGGACATTGGCGTGGTCAATTCCAAGAGCGGGGCCCCGACTCTGAAGCTCACTGGCGGTGCCGCAGCGCGGCTTGCGGCTATTACGCCGGAAGGCCATGAGGCGGTGGTTCACCTGACGCTCACGGACGATCATCCATGGGCACAGGCGTTCGTCATTATCGAGGCATGCAAATTGTGAGTGACGAGGCGGCTCCAGCGTCGACGCAGGATAACAATGACGCCGGGCATGGCACGCCGTCACCGGGCACGAAGCAGGTCAACTGGCTGGAAGAATTGCGCGGACTGGCGCTGATGCTGCTGGCGGTGCTGGCCTTCCATTCATTCATCGCCAAGCCGTTTTACATCCCGTCGGAATCAATGATGCCCAACCTGCTGGTGGGTGACCGGCTCGTGGTGAGCAAATATCCCTTCGGCTGGAACTGGTCGTCGGTTTCGTTTCACCTCATGCCCCGCGGCACCTGGCGATTGTTTGGCCGGACGCCGGAATACGGCGATATCGTCATCGTCGTGCCGAAAAACCGGGATGAAGATCTGATCAAGCGCGTGGTCGCTCTGCCCGGCGACCGGATCAAGATCGTCAACGGCCAGATAGTGCTCAATGGGAAGCCGGTGCCGCAATCGGTCGAGCCACAGCTGGAATTGCCGATCGACGACAATACGAAATGCGATGCCGCCTATTATCCCGGCGCCTATGGTCGGCGGCCATCGGGCAAGGACGTCTGCGTCCTGCCGATCCTGCGCGAAACGATGCCCAACGGCGCGACGTACCGGATCATCGATACTGCCGACCGGGAGAGCGACCATACCGCCGAAGTTCTGGTGCCGCCCGGGCATGTTTTCCTGATGGGCGACAACCGCGATGATTCGGCCGACAGCCGCTTTCCCCTGTCGGAGAATGGATTGGGCGGCCCAGTCCCGCTCAGCAGTGTCGGTGGCCGGGCCGAATTCATCACATTCTCTTTCAATGGCAGCGAAAGCTGGAATCCCCTGACCTGGTGGGGTGCCCTGCGAAGCGGCCGCGCCTGGCAAAGCCTCCGTCCGGCCATTGCGCAGCAACCCACAATCCCTCAGAATAGGCCGAAATCATGACAGAGCCAACGGCCAAACCCAAAGCGCCACGCAAACCACGGGTGAAGGCCGGGCCAACAGACATTGCCGATCCGGTTCTGCGCCAGGAGGCCAAGCGCGCCTTTGTCTGGCTGGGGATGGCGGCCATGCTGGCGCTATGCGTCATGTTGGCTGAATCCTTGCTCGTCATTTTTGCCGGGATGGTGTTTGCCGCCCTGATTGACGGTGGCGCGCGCCTGCTCGGCCGGGTGCTGCACATCGGTCGCGGCTGGCGGATTGCCATTGTGCTCTTGCTGACAGTCGCCTTTGCCGTCTGGGTTGCCATGTTCGCCGGCAGCCAGATTTCCGAGCAGGCCTCACAGCTTCCGGCGATCCTCCAGGCTCAGGTCGAGCGCGGCATCGGCTGGCTTCAAACGCATGGCTATCACGTCGATTCCAATAATATGCAAAGCCTGGTGGAACGGGCCATGGGCGGCGTCGCGGGTGTCACCAAGGCGCTTGGCGGAGTGATTGGCGGCGTTGCCACGACATTTCTGGTCATCGTCCTGGGCATCTATTTCGCCGTCGAACCGCGGCTGTATCAGCGCGGCTTCGCCTGGATGCTACCGGCAGACAAGCGCGCCTATTTCGAAGGTACCGCGCAATTGATGGGTCGCGCGCTGCGCAGACTGCTGGCGGGACGATTGCTGGGCATGGTCATCGAAGGCTTTGCCACCTGGCTGATGCTGCAGATCTATGGCGTGCCGATGGCCGCCCTGCTTGGCTTGCTTACCGGACTTCTCGCATTCCTGCCCAATATCGGCGCACCGATTTCGGGGGCCTTGATGGTCATGGTCGGCTTTTCGGGTGGCACGGACATGGGGCTTTATTGCATCATGGTCTATGCCATAATCCATCTCGTCGACGGCAACATCATTGTCCCGCTGGTGGCCAAGAAAACGGTCGACCTGGCGCCTGCGCTGGTGATGGGCGCACAGTTGATAATGGGCGTATTGTTTGGCGTGATGGGCCTGATTCTCGCCGACCCGATGGTCGCCATGATCAAGATCTGGCTGGAGCGTGAAGCAGCGCGCCACCAGCCGACCGGGATTTCCTGACAGCCTTGGCCGAAGTGTGCGAAACCGCGTCGGCGATGCGCGCCTGCCTGCCCAGCGGCGGGGCGTTGATTGGCCTCGACCTGGGGACCAAAACCATCGGCACGGCATTTTGCGACGCCGGCTGGCGCTTCGCTTCCCCCGGCAAGACGCTGCCTCGCGGCAAATTCACCGCCGACAAAGCGATGATCGCCACACTCATCGCGGAGCGCGGCATCCGCGGAGTAGTCATCGGCCTGCCGCGAAACATGGACGGCAGCGAAGGCCCGCGCGCGCAATCGAGCCGCGCCTATGCCCGCAACCTGGCCGACCTGGGCCTGCCGATCCTGCTGTGGGACGAGCGCCTTTCAACCGCGAGCGCCGAAGCCGCTTTGATTGCGCAGGATTTCAGCCGCGCCAAGCGCGCCGAGCGGATAGACGCGGCGGCGGCGGCGGTCATCCTGCAAGCGGCGATAGATGCCCTGGCGGGTGGGAGTCTGCCGCCGCCTCTCCCCTTTGGGGAGAGGTAGCGCAGCTTGCTGCCTCGGCAGTTAGCGCAGCTGGGAGAGGAGTTTCTCCGCCTTCAATAGCGGATGCCCCCTCCAACTCAGGTCAGGCGCTGAAGCACGCCGAAGCACCGGGCCTGCGTATCCTCTCCCCGGCCGGGAGAGGAGCATTTCAAACCTTCTGGGTCGAACCCTTGTATATGTCGTCGATCGCGCCCGCCAGCGAAGCGTCGAAGTCCGCATCGCTCATCTGGTAGCGCAAGTCTTCCAGCAGCGCGCGGCTGAAGCTGGCGATTATGCCGCGGTTCTTTGACAGCTCGGCACAGGCCTCGGGACGCTTGTAGCCGCCCGAAAGCGCCACTACGCGAAGCACCTTGGGATGGTCGACCAGCGCATCGAACGCGCCGGGCGAGACCGGCAGGCTGAGCTTGAGCATCACCTGCTCGTTCATGCCCTCAAGGTTCTTGAGGATTTCGTCGAGCATGATTGCATCGCAGTCGCTGCGCGTCTCACTCTTGATGTTGATCTCGGGCTCCAGCATCGGCATCATTCCGTGGCTGAGCACCTGGCGGCCGACTTCGAATTGCTGCGCGACAATGTCGGCAATGCCTTTGGCATCGGCCGAATTGATCACCGAACGTTCCTTGGTGCCATAGACACCCAGCGCCTTGGCCTTGACCAGCAGCTTGTCCAGCTCGGGCATCGGTTTCATCATCTGAACACCGCTGGCTTCGTCTTCCAGGCCTTTGTCGATCTTGATGAACGGAATGACGCCCTTGGCAATCAGCGCGGCAGGCGTTGGCTGGCCGCCGACCTGCCCGTCCATGGTCCGTTCGAAAAGAATGGCGCCAATGACTTTTTCGCCCGTGAAAGCCGGCGAGGAAATGATGCGGCTGCGCATGTCGTGGATAAGGTCGAACATTTCTTCCTCGTTCGACCAGGCATCGTCTTCGACGCCATAGCCCTTCAGCGCCTTGGGGGTCGAACCGCCGGACTGGTCAAGCGCGGCAATGAAGCCTTTGCCGGCGGCCATTTTCGCGGTCATGTCGGACGTATTCATCGGGTTTCCTCCAGATTTGTATGCTTGTCAGATCGCCAGCGCGGCAACGCCGGGTAATTCGCGCCCTTCCATCCATTCAAGGAAAGCTCCGCCTGCCGTCGACACATAGCTGAAATCGCCGGCCGCACCGGCATGGTTGAGCGCGGCGACCGTGTCGCCGCCGCCGGCGACGGAAATGAGCGAACCTTCGCGCGTCAGTGCGGCGGCAGTGCGCGCCAGCGCGACAGTCGCCGCATCGAACGGCGGGATTTCGAACGCGCCCAGCGGTCCGTTCCAGACCAGCGTGCGGCAGGTCTTGAGCACGTCCGCCAGCGCCTCGACGGCGGCAGGGCCGACATCGAGGATCATCTCGTCGGCGGCGACTTCGTGAACATTGCAATGGCGCAGGGTGGCCGGATTGGCAGCGAACTCTTTCGCCACGGCGACATCATAGGGCAAATGGACAGTGCACCCGCCCTTCTCTGCCGCGGCAAGAATTTCGCTCACCGTGCCAGCCAGTTCATGCTCACACAGCGACTTGCCGACATCAACGCCTTTGGCGGCCAGAAAGGTATTGGCCATCCCGCCGCCAATGATCAGGTGATCAACCTGGCCAACCAGGTGCGTGAGCACGTCGAGCTTGGATGAGACCTTGGCGCCGCCAACTACCGCCGCGACGGGACGCGCCGGATTGCCCAGCGCTTTTTCCAGCGCCTCAAGCTCGGCCTGCATCGAGCGACCGGCATATGCGGGCAGCACATGCGCAAGTCCCTCGGTGGTGGCATGTGCGCGGTGGGCGGCGGAGAAGGCATCGTTGACGTAAAAATCGGCGTTGGCCGCGATGGCTTTTACCAGCTCGGGAGCGTTCTTTTCCTCGCCCGGCCAGAAGCGGGTGTTCTCGAGGATGGCAATATCACCATTGCCGAGTATGCCAACGGTCTGAGCGACGACTGGCCCGGCTATCTCCGGGCAGAACATCACTTCGCGCCCCAACACTTCGCTCACCGCGCCGACTACCATCGAAAGCGACTGGGTCGAGGAACGCTCGCCCTTGGGGCGGCCGAAATGCGCGAGGAGCAGCACTTTCGCGCCCTTGTCCGCCAGCTCGATGATCGTCGGCACGGCAGCGCGGATGCGGGTGTCGTCCGTCACCGCGCCGTCCTGCATCGGCAGATTGAGATCGACGCGCACCAAAGCGACCTTGCCGCCAAGATCGTCAAAAGTGTCGCCCAGATCGTCGAGCGTGCGGAATTTGGTCATCGGTTCCCCCTCCCGCTTGCGGGAGGGGCCAGGGAAGGGTCTGTTACGAGACCGCGTCCAATAAGCCCTCCCCCGACCCCTCCCGCAAGCGGAAGGGGGGAGTATGTTGCATCAAATCAGCTTGCCCATCGCACCGGCCGTATCGACCATGCGGTTGGAGAAGCCCCATTCGTTGTCATACCAGCTCAGCACGCGCACCAGCTTGCCTTCAAGCACTGCGGTTTCCAGGCTGTCGACAGTCGAGCTGTGGGCGTCGTGATTGAAGTCGATCGAGACCAGCGGTTCGTCGGTGTAGCCCAGAATGCCCTTGAGTTCGCCTTGCGAGGCGGCCTTGAGCAGCGCGTTGACTTCTTCCGCCGTGGTGTCGCGCTTGGGCTGGAAGGTCAGGTCGACTACCGAAACATTCGGCGTCGGCACACGGATCGACGAGCCATCGAGCTTGCCCTTGAGCTCGGGCAGCACCAGCCCGACGGCCACGGCGGCGCCCGTGCTGGTCGGTATCATGCTCATCGCTGCGGCGCGGGCGCGGCGGGGATCGTCGTGGATCTGGTCGAGGATCTTCTGATCGTTGGTATAGGCGTGGATCGTTGTCATCAGGCCGCGCTCGATGCCAATCGTTTCGTTCATCACCTTGGCGACGGGTGCGAGGCAGTTGGTAGTGCAGCTGGCGTTCGAGACGATCACATGATCGGCTGTCAGCTTCTCATGATTGACGCCGTAGACGACCGTCATGTCCACTTCCTTGCCGGGAGCCGAAATCAGAACCCGCTTTGCGCCTGCATCGATGTGCTTCTGACCGCCGGCGCGGTTGGTGAAGAAGCCAGTGCATTCGAGCGCGATGTCGACGCCATTGGCCTTGTGCGGCAGGTTTGCCGGGTCACGCTCGGCCGTGACATGAATGCGCTTGCCATTGATGATCAGGTCATTGCCATCGACTTCGACTGTGCCGGCGAAAGGACCATGGACCGAATCGCGCTGAAAAAGGCGGGCATTGGCCTGGGCATCGGCGAGGTCGTTGATCGAGACGAGCTCAAGATCGTGATCGGTGCGCTCGATAATGGCGCGCGCCACATTGCGCCCGATACGTCCGAAACCGTTGATTGCAACCTTGGTCGCCATGGTAACTTTACCTCCTAGATGCCGAGTTTTGCTTTGATTTGTGGAATGATCGCTTCAGCCGTCAGGCCGAAATGCTTGAACAGAACCGTGTCGGGAGCGGACGCGCCGAAAGTGTCGATGCCAATGGCGAGCCCGTCGCGGCCGACATATTTGTGCCAGCCCATAGTCGTGCCGGCTTCGATGGAAACGAGCAGCACATCGTCGGGAATCAGGCTGTCGCGGTAGTCGGCGTCCTGCGCCTCGAACAGTTCCCAGCACGGCATCGAAATGACATCGACGCCAATGTCTTCTGCCTCGAGCGCCTCGGCAACTGCAGTTGCGATCTGCACTTCAGAACCAGTCGCCAGCACCACGACCTTGAGTTCCGCTTCGGAGGAAATCAGGCGGTAGGCGCCGCGCAAGCAGAGGTTTTCATCGTCATCATCGCGCAGCGCAGGCAGGTTCTGACGCGAGAGCGCGAGCACAGACGGGCCATCCTTGCGGCGCAGCGCCAATTCCCAGCATTCCGCCGTTTCCATCGCGTCGGCCGGGCGGAAAACCCAGAGACCGGGAATTGCGCGCAGCGAGGCGACATGTTCGATCGGTTGATGCGTGGGGCCGTCTTCACCCAACCCAATCGAATCGTGAGTCAGGACATAGATCGTCTGCGCCTTCTGCAGCGCCGAGAGGCGGATAGCATTGCGGCAATAGTCGGAAAAAACCAAGAATGTGCCGCCATAGGGGATGACGCCGCCATGCAGCGCCATGCCGTTCATCGCCGCTGCCATGCCAAACTCGCGGATGCCATAATAGACATAGCGCCCGGCGTAGTCGTCAGGCCCAAACGGCGTGGTCGATGTGGTCTTGGTGTTGTTCGAGCCGGTAAGGTCCGCCGAACCGCCCACCATCGCGGGTACGGCCGCAGTCAGCACCTGCAGTGCGTTCTCGCTCGACTTGCGGGTGGCAAGCTTGGGCATTTCCTCCACCAGGCTGCTGCGGTAGGCCTCCCAGCCTGTCAGCGCAGGGGTTTCGCCAGCCATGCGGCCGGAAAATTCCTCGGCTCTTGAATCATTTGCCAAACGCTTCTGCCAATCAGCATGAGCTGCCGCACCCTTGTCACCAAGCCCGCGCCAGTCAGCCAGAATATCGGCAGGCACTTCAAACGGCGCTGCGCTCCAGCCAAGCCCAACCCGCGTCGCGGCAATTTCGTCCGCACCCAGTGGCGAGCCGTGCACGTTATGACTGCCCTGCTTGTTGGGCGCGCCTTTGCCGATGACCGTGCGGCAGGCGACCAGCGAGGGCCGCCCGTCAGCAATCGCGGCAGCAATCGCTCGGGCAATGTCGGCAGTGTCGTGGCCGTCACAGGCTTCGGTGTGCCAGCCAGTGGCAGCGTATCGTGCCGCAATGTCCTCACTGGTGGAAAGACTGGTATCGCCGTCGATCGTAATGTGGTTGTCGTCCCACAGCACGATCAGGCGGCCCAGCTTCTGTATCCCCGCAAGGCCTATCGCCTCGTGGTTGATCCCTTCCATCAGGCAGCCATCGCCCGCGATGACGAAAGTGCGGTGATCGACCAGCGCATCGCCGAAAGTGGCGTTCAGGTGCCGCTCGGCCATGGCCATGCCCACGGCCATCGCAAGGCCCTGTCCCAACGGCCCGGTGGTGCATTCTGCGCCTTCAATATGCGTATTTTCCGGATGCCCCGCACAAGGGCTGCCAAGCTGGCGGAAATTGCGGATGTCATCCATCGTCGGCGCGGCATAGCCTGTGAGATGGAGCAGCGAATAGAGCAGCATCGAGCCGTGCCCGGCGGACAGCACGAAGCGGTCCCGGTCGGGCCACTTCGGCGCGGCGGGGTCGAACTTCAGGAACTGCGTGAACAGCACTGTTGCGACATCGGCCATGCCCATCGGCATGCCGGGGTGACCGCTATTGGCTGCCTGGACAGCATCCATGGAAAGGGCGCGGATGGCATTTGCCATAGGGCCCAGACGGGCAGCATCGAGCGACATCGGGAAGGCTCCGGATGAATCGGCGGAAAATGGGGGCGATTCGATGCGGTTCCCTTTAGGCAGAGGTCGCGCCTCGTCAAGCGCAGCGCCGCAACAAGCCCGCCGTAAAGGCCGTCGCAAGTGCCAAACAGTGGAAGAATCTCGGCCCAAGGCTATGCAGCTGCGGGATTAACCACTAAAACCGCGCCTCATGGAGGGGATCGCTTCCGATACTGCCTTTTTACGCATCGATGCGGCACTTGCCCGTATCGAGGCGGCTTTGGCGCGGCCATCTCGCGCCGCCCCGGCGAGCGATAGTGAACTAGCCTCGCGGCATGAACAACTCCGCGCAGCCGTAGCCGAATCTCTCCGTTCGCTCGACAGCCTGATCATGGAGCAGCAGCCATGAGCAACATCACCCTGTCGATCGGCGGCCGCAGCTATACTGTTGCCTGCGCCGAAGGTGAGGAAAACCACGTTCGCAGCCTTGGCTCGATGATAAATACCAAAGTCAGTTCGATGGGCGACATGAGCGTGCAGGCGGAAACCCGCATGTTGCTGTTTGCCGCCTTGTTGCTGGCGGACGAGCTGCATGAAGCCAATAATCAGCCCCGGAGCAGCCAATCCCCGGCTCCCGCCGATGGCGAGCCGTCACCTGAAATGGCCGGAATGCTGGCCCAGCTTGCGAGCCGGCTGGAAAATCTTGCCGAGCGGCTTGAGAGCTGAGCCGGCTGGCCCTACATAGGGCCTAGACGGGTTCTGCCCGGCACGAGCCGTTCGAACATCCCTGAGGCTATAAGCAAATCCCATGGGGGCTGTCCCTGGTCGGATCACTAAGGTCTCTTAGGGGTACGGCACATATGGTTCCCACCTGACGTGAACGCGTCAGTGGATTTCTCGGCAACGACCCATGGTGGGCCCGTCACCCCCCAGGCGAATCGGCAAACAGCCTAAATCGGCCTGCAAAGCGCGAGTTTCTGCGCTTCGGTGCTCACGTACTTTATGTACACAGCGCGCCGATGCTCGAACTCCCGTTTTTCGGCTCGATCTGGACTATCTGCCGATCTGCCTGGTCGTCCAGAGAGGTTTGCGTGAACCAGAAACCAATGCTGCGCGCGCGATTTCGCAAGGCCCGGCGCGCGCATATCGCCGCGTTGCCTGCAAACACCCTGCGCCTGTTGTTCTTGCGGCCTCCCGCGCCGATTGCTGCCCTGGCGCCGGAAGGATCGGTCGTCGGCCTTTATCACGCCATGCCCGAAGAGGCGCCGACAAGAGGCTATGCTCAGTGGTTTTTCGAGAATGGCCGCAGAATCGCGCTGCCCTGGTTCGCAGAGCGCGGCAGCCCAATGCAGTTTCGCCTCTGGAGCGATCCATTTGCAGACAGCGATCTCGAAACGGGCCCCTATGGGGTGCTCCAACCGTCGGCTGAGGCGGCAGAAGTGATGCCTGATCTGGCATTTGTGCCCTTGGTTGCCTTCACGACATCTGGAGAGCGCCTGGGCCAGGGCGGCGGCCATTACGACCGCTGGCTGGCAGCCAATCCTGACGCCCTGCCCCTCGGGCTTGCCTGGGATTGCCAGCTGGCGGAAGACATTCCGCACGAGCCGCATGACCGCACGCTTCATTCCGTTGTTACGCCAACACGATTCTATGGGGGACCATTCTGATGCGGGAAGATCCCACCTGGAGGATACCAGCAGGCGTGCTGGCACTCGTCGCGGCGCTGACAGCCTATGCCATGGGCATCGCCATCTGGCTGGGGCCGTGGATCGCGCAGTTCCACGCGCTGGTCCAGGCGCCGATCTACGTTCTGCTGGGAGTCGTCTGGCTGTTGCCTCTGCGACGATTTCTGATCTGGATGGAAACCGGGCGCTGGGGCTGACGCCTGCGGCGGCGCCCTGCTCGGCGCCAACCGCCCGGGATCGTCCGAGAATCTGGCTGACAATCAAGAAAAATTCCCCAAGTGGCGCGAGTGACGGGGCTCGAACCCGCGACCTCCGGCGTGACAGGCCGGCACTCTAACCAACTGAGCTACACCCGCGCATTCAGGCGCGCGCCTCTTGGGGAGCCGCGCCACTAGGGCAGCGAAATGAGGCTGTCAACCGGTCACGATGCGTCAAAAAGCTGACGCCGCGTTAACCAAAATTTTTGCACTCTGCGCCTAGCACCCGATTGCCGCTCTCGTGCGGCCTGATGTTTGGGGGCAGACTAGTGATCCTTCGCATTTTAGGTGCTGCTGTGCTTCTTGCCGCCTGCACGGGCACGGCCGCTTCGGCTGCTTCGACCCCCACTGTCTCGCTGGACAGTGCCGTCTATGTCGAGAAGCTGGAAGGCGGCGTCCGCAGTCTTGAGCCCGCCTCGCGACTCAGCCGGGGTGACCGTGTCGTAACGGTGCTGAGCTGGCAGCGGCTGGGCAATCGCGCCGGCGCAGGGCACTTTACACTGATCAATCCCCTGCCCCGGGCAATCGCCTATCAGGCAAGCGGCCGCGACAGTGAGGAAGTGTCCGTCGATGGTGGCCGCACCTGGGGCCGCATTGGCATGCTGCGCATCGGCGAACGACTAGCCTCTCCGGAAGACGTGACTCACGTGCGCTGGCAAGTGCCCGTGGCTGAAGCCAATGGGCGGATTACCTACAGCGGCATCGTTCGTTAGGCCAGTATTGCCAGTGGCGCTTCCAGCCGTCGTTTGACAGCCTGGATGAAATTCGCAGCATCCCAGCCGTCAACCACCCGGTGATCGCAACTGATCGAGAGATTCATCAGCTTCCGCTTTTCGATGGTCATCCCGTCCTCAGCATAGGCCGGCCGATCGACAATGCGGTTTGGGCCAATGATGGCGACTTCCGGACGATTGATCACCGGTGTCGAGGCAATCCCGCCGAGCGGACCAAGCGAGGTGACTGTCAGTGTCGAGCCCGTCAGCTCCGTTGGGGCTATCGAGCCATCCCGCGCTGCCGCCGCCAGCCGCGCAATCTCTGCCGCCAGTTGCCACAGCGACAATGCCTGCGCATCGCGAACGACCGGGACTATCAGCCCGCCCTGCGTCTGGGTCGCAATGCCCATATGCACTGAATTGTAGCGCGTCACTTCGCCCGCGGCGTCGTCAAAACGGGCATTGATCATCGGATAGTGCGGCAGACTGGAGCAGATTGCCTGGATCAACAGAGGAAGGAGTGTGAGTTTCGGAGGATGATCGTGTGCCTGCCGGGAGCCGCGCTGTTCGTTGATTTGCGCACGCAGTCCCTCCAGTGCCGTAACGTCGCATTCCTCGACATAGGTAAAATGGGGAATGTGCCGCTTGGAAGCCGCCATGGCTTCGGAAATCTTGCGCCGCAGGCCAATCACCTTGATTGTCTCGCCAGCGCCGGAGACAACGTCCACAGGCTTTTCCGCCGGCTTGTCCTCAGCCTTATCCACAGCCGATCGGCGCAACAGGAATTGGTCAAGCTCCGCGTGGCCTATCCGGCCATTAGCCGCAGCGGGGACTTTGCCAAGGTCGATCCCCAGTGCCGCAGCGCGGGCACGGACGGCGGGGGATGCGAGAACGTTGGACGCCAGACCAAGCGCCGGTTGTCCTGAGCCTGTCGAATGTCCGACATGGTTCTTTGTTGCCCGGAGCGAAGGCGTTTGCGGTCGACCGACTGATTCAGGACGTGTGTGCTGGGCAAAGGTGGGCGGTTCGCTCTCTCCCGCCCCCTCGACCTCCAGCACTACCAGCGCAGATCCAATAGGCAGCTTGTCACCCGCCTCGCCCGCGATTTCCAGCACCGTGCCAGCAACCGGGCTTTCCAGTTCGACCGTCGCCTTGTCAGTCATGACGTCGGCAAGCCGCGAATCCTCGGCAATCACATCGCCGACTTTGACATGCCAGGCCACGACTTCGGCCTCGGCAATGCCCTCGCCGATATCCGGCAGGTGGAAAGTATAGCGGCCCACTGCGCTCAACCCTTGCCAAGCAGGCGGTCGACGGCCTCGCCAATCCGGATCGGTCCGGGGAAATAGGCCCATTCCAGGCTATGTGGATAAGGCGTGTCGAATCCGGTTACGCGCTCAATCGGCGCTTCAAGCGAATAGAAGCACCGCTCCTGCACCAAGGCGACGAGCTCTCCGCCAAAGCCCGATGTCCGCGTCGCTTCATGTATCACCAGGCAATGCCCAGTCTTTTGCACAGACTTTTCCACAGCCTCAATGTCGAGCGGCACCAGTGTCCGCAAGTCGATGATCTCGGCATCGACGCCTTTTTCGGCGAGCACGGCTTCGGCAACATGGACCATCGCGCCATAAGCCAAGACAGTCATCGCCTCGCCCTCCCGGACAATTCGCGCCTTGCCCAACGGTATCGAATAATAGCCCTCGGGCACTTCGCTGTCGGGATGGCTCGCCCAGGCTTGCGCAGGGCGATCGTAGTAGCCGTCGAAGGGACCATTGTAGATGCGCTTGGGCTCAAAGAAGATCACCGGATCATCATCCTCGATCGCGGCAATCAGCAGACCCTTGGCGTCGTGCGGCGTGGAGGGGATGACGGTTTTCAACCCCGCGACATGAGTGAAGATTGCCTCGGGCGACTGGCTGTGGGTCTGACCGCCGAATATGCCGCCGCCATAGGGCGCTCGCACGGTCATCGGTGCGATGAATTCCCCGGCAGAGCGATAGCGCAGCCGGGCCGCTTCCGACGCGAGTTGGTCGAAGCCGGGATAGATATAATCGGCGAACTGGATTTCCGGCACCGGCCGAAGCCCATAGGCCCCCATGCCAACAGCAATGCCGATGATGCCGCATTCGTTGATCGGCGTGTCGAACACCCGGTTCTTGCCAAAGCGCTCCTGCAGCCCGGCGGTGGCGCGGAAAACACCGCCAAAATAGCCGACATCCTCGCCGAAGATCACCACATCAGGATCGCGCTCCAGCATCAAGGCCAGCGCTTCGTTGATCGCCTCTATCATGCCCAGCCGGCGCGTCGGCGCGTCGCGCAGCGATACGGGGCCTTCCTCGGTGCTCATTCTTCCCAGTCCGGCCACTTGATGCGCCGCTCACGCATCGCCTGCTCGGCCTGTTCCTCGAGATGCCAGGGGATGTCCGCGTAGACATCCTCGAACATCGTATGAAACGGGTGATGGAGGCCATGGCCGAGCGTACCGTTCTTTTCCGCTTCCTTGTTGGCAGCGCGGACTTGATCGGCCACTTCGCGGTCCATCGCTTCATGGCGTTCAATCGACCATTCGCCCAGCGCAATAAGATGGCGCTTCAGCCGCATGATCGGATCGCCCAGCGGCCATTCCTCGCGCTCGCGTGCCGAGCGGTAGACGCCCGGATCGTCTGAGGTGGAATGTCCTTCGGCGCGATAGGTGAAATGCTCGATCAGTGTCGGGCCGTGATTGGCCCTTGCCCGGTTCGCCGCCCACTGGGCCGCGGCATACACCGCAAGAGCGTCATTGCCGTCGACCCGCAGACCGGCGATCCCATAACCTGCGGCCCGCGCCGCGAAAGTCGTGCGCTCGGAACCGGCAAAGCCGGAAAAGCTCGAAATGGCATACTGGTTATTGACCAGATTGATGATCACCGGCGCGTTATAAACTGCCGCAAACGTCATCGCCGCGTGAAAATCGCCCTCCGAGCTTGAGCCTTCGCCAATGTAGCAAGTGGCAATCCGGCTATCACCTTTGATGGCAGAAGCCATGGCCCAGCCCACTGCCTGCGGGCACTGGGTCGCGAGGTTCCCCGAGATTGTGAAGAAGCTGTAGTCGCGCGCCGAGTACATGATGGGCAACTGGCGGCCCTTCAGCCGGTCGGCGCGGTTCGAATAGATCTGGTTGATCATTTCGATCATCGAGCAACCCCGCGCCAGCAGGATGCCTTGCTGGCGGTAGGACGGAAACACCATGTCGTCGTCTGCCAGGGCGAACGCCAGCGAGATCGATGTCGCCTCCTCGCCCGTGCATTTCATATAGAAGCTGGTCTTGCCCTGCCGCTGGCCGCGAAACATCCGGTCATCGAATGCACGGGTCAAAGCCATCACGCGCAGCATGCGGCGCAAGGTCTCTGGGTCAAGTTTCGGGTCCCACGGCCCCACCGCGCGATGCTCATCATCGAGAACGCGGATCAGATCGAGGCAGAGCAGGTGCGTTTCGACCGGCTCGCACAATTCGTCCGGACGCGGCTGTTCGCCGGCGCGTGAAATGGCAAGATGCGAATAGTCCACTGCATCGCCCGGCCTGTATTGCGGCTCGGGAACATGCAGCGAAAGCGGCGGCAGGTTTCCGCCCCGGTGCGAATGACCGGCGGGCGGCTTTGCCATTACACGGCGACCGGGGCTGAAATATGCCCCTGCGGCGCATAGTTGCTGACGACGAAATCCTCGATCGCGTAGTCAAAAATCGAAGCCGGGCGCCGCGCGATATCGAGCCGCGCCAGCCCCGAGGGACTGCGCGACAGCTGTTCTTCGACCAGCGGCGCGTGATTGCGGTATAAATGGACATCGCCGCCCATCCACACCAGTTCGCCCGGCTCGAGATCGCATTGTTGCGCCACCATCCGCAGGAACAGGGCAGCGCCAAACAGGTTGAACGGCAGGCCGAGCGCGACATCGCAGCTGCGCTGGTAGAGCAGCACTGAAAGCCGCCCGGCAGCCACGTGAAACTGATAGGTCTTGTGGCAAGGCGGCAGCGCCATGGCGTCGAGTTCCGCCACGTTCCAGCCTTCGACGATGTGGCGGCGGCTGCCGGGGTTGGCGCGCAGGCTTTCCACCACTTGCGCGACCTGATTGATGCCCTTGCCTGCCTTGAACAACCCATCCCCGGCAGGCTCATAGCTCGGCCAGTCCGTCCACTGCTTGCCGTAAACCGGACCCAGCTCGCCCCATTGCCGGGCGAAAGCCTCATCAGCGACGATTCGCGCGGAAAAGTCAGCGCGTGAAATGTCGTCGCCCGTGGTGCGGCGATAGTGATCCAGCGGCCAGTCCGTCCAGATTTCCACGCCTTGCACGCAGAGCGGTCGAATATTGGTCTCGCCGGTCAAGAACCAGAGGAATTCGCGGGCCGCGGCTTTCCAGTAAACCCGTTTGGTGGACAGCAGCGGCACGGCCCCACCAGACAGGTCAAAGCGCAGCTCCGCCCCGAAGATCGAGCGGGTTCCGACGCCCGTGCGGTCGACGCGCTCGTCGCCCTGCTCCCAGATGCGGCGCATCAGATCGAGGTATTGCCATTCCCAGTGCGGCGCTTCGGGAGAATCGGGACGGATCACAGCGCTGGCCATGCCATGTTCCTAAACCGGGCCGAGCCTGCTTGCCAGTCACTCATGTCGAAAGCCGAGGCCAGTCGAGCAGCTTGCGTGCCGTACTGCCCAGCACCCATTGTTTCTCTGATGCGGTGAGCCCGTCGTCGCCCAGCATGGCCTGCAGCAATGCCGACCAGCTGCGCCCCGCCGTCGTATAGTCGCTGGCCCACATGACTCGCTCGGGCGAAAAAGCCGAAATCACCTTCCGGAGAATGGGCCGCAGCGCCGTGAATTCCGCATTTTCGGCACCAAACAGGCTGGTCGCGTGGCTCCACTTCAAGGCCGCTCCCGGATATTGCGCCAAGCTGAGAACTTCGGCGAAAGCTGCCTGCCACTGTGTTCCCGGTGCCGCCTCCAGTTGCCCGCGCGGCGGGAAAGGCATGCCGCAATGGTCGATGACCATGGTCAGGCGCGGGAAGCGCCGCAGGTAAGTCTCTAGCAGTGCCGCTTTACTCGGAACGAACACGATCACGGGAATCGCCAGGTCTTGCGCCATTGCGAAGAACTCGCCGTAACCGCCATCGGCAAAAGCTGCCGCGTCGGACTCGCTTCTGAGCGGTTGCACCCGGATGCCCTTGATGTGCGGAGTCGAGGCAATCACTTCGAGCACGGCGCGCAACTGGGGATCGTTGCGATCGACCTTGATCACACTGGCGAATCTGTTCGGATAAGCGAGCGACGCTTCCGCCGCGACGGCATCGACCGAACGCCACGCGCCATTGGGCAGCTTGAAACCCGGCAAGGTCTGCCGCGGATCACCTTCCGCGCTTCCCCAGGATTCGTAGATCATTGCGGATGCGATGCCGAGATCATCCATCAGCGCGAGAGCCGGCGCAATCCCGCCGCGCCCGACATGGATCTGGCCGTCAACGATATCGAGCTTCGCTGGTGCCGCCAGGGCTGAAAACCGCATGAGCGAGGATGCCGCTGCCGCACTGATGCCCATCCTAATCACCTCTCGCCTGCTGTTCCGCTTAAGCATCGTGCCGCCTCCGCCGCCCTCACCCGTCGGGCCAGCTTAGCCATGATCAAACCAACCACAAGGCAGCCATTGGCAGCCGTGCCAGACAAAGGCGATTGACCGCTTGCCACTCAGCCTTTGCCTGACTATAGGCCCGCTCCTGCCTTGTCCCCCGGAAGCAGTTCCGGACGGACAGACGAACGGTCGGGGAATAGCTCAGCCTGGTAGAGCACTGTCTTCGGGAGGCAGGGGCCGGAGGTTCGAATCCTCTTTCCCCGACCATTCATTTTCAAGCACTTAAGCGTTTCGCACCACAGTTAGTTCCAGTGCGAGTCCGGTGAAAGCGCCGGGTGTGATCGCCTGAATCTCGACAATGATCGCGCCAGTGACGGCCACCACAGGTCGGCCAACTTGCGGGCTGCGCTCACGTTCAAGGTATGGGCGGTCTCCCACCTGACGGCGCTCGCTAGCACCAAAGACAGAAACATTAGTCGATTCCCCGGACCGTTGTCGTCCTAGGCGGCGGATCCAACGTCCGGCTTGCCAAAGAGCTTGCCTGCCCCTGCCCAGTCGGAAGGCTTCACGTCCTCGAAGATGACGTAAATGAACGCCGGCTCGGTATCGGTGTTCCGAACGATAGATTCCGTGATTTCAGCGGCGACTTTTTCCTTTTGGGTATGGTCCTTGCCTTCAAACCAACTGACCCGAACGACTGGCATGGCTAAATCCTTCAGCTTGTTAACAGTATTGTGAGCGTTTGCGCTATTGGGCATCCGACGTTCTTCTCGTGTGGTCACAGCGAGCTACCGACATGGCTTCTTTCCTTGTTGTTGGGTCGGAATAGAGCGCACCCGGAAGGCTTAGGCATCCATGCGAAGGTCGCCGTAAGTGAGGCTGGTCAAATGGCGATTTCGGCGCCTTCGGGGTCGCTATGGATTGTCCACGCTCCGCCCGTCCGGAACGATTCCGTGGTCGCCAACGTGTCTTCCATGAACTGAAGATAAGTGCACTTGCCGTCGGTAACGCGGGCGAACACCGCGAAAGGCGAAGTGACCTGTTTGCCCAGAACGGTCGAGCGGTAAGTGAAGCTGCCGAACATCGCGGCATGTTCATCGTCGCCGAATGCGGCCTGCGGCTCGAAGGCTTCGATCGTCCAGAAGCGGCCGACATCGACGAAAGTCTTGACGATGACCTCGGGCCCGTGCGCCGTTCCGCACCAGGGCATGACGCGCTTGAGCTCGGGATTGCTGTAATTGAGCGAGACATAGGTCACGTCGGGCGTGGTCAGCGCACGGACGTTGGCGATGTCCTTCGGATTGGCGAGGATCGCCTGCATCACTTCTACGGGGGTCATGGTCATGGCTATTCTCCTTGGCTTGGGGCTTGCATCTTGAATTCGGGGCACGCGGTGCGCGCGATCAGCCGGCAACCGAGCCGGGGTTGAATGCGATGTGCTTGTGCTCGATGAAGTCGTCGAACGAGGCGAGGCCATTTAGCCGGCCCAGGCCGGATTGCTTAAAGCCGCCCTCTTCGGTGCTGTCGAACACTTGCGCCCAATCGTTGATCCAGACTGACCCGGCATCGATCGCCTGCGCCACGCGCAGTGAGCGATCGACGTCGCGGGTCCAGATGCTGGCCGCGAGCCCGTATTCGTTGTCGTTGGCGAGTGCGATGGCTTCGGCCTCGTCCGAGAATCGCTGGATGGTCAGGACCGGACCGAAAGTTTCCTGTTGGATGATGGGCAATTTGTTGTCGGCCACCTCGAGCAGGGCCGGTCGGAAGAACGCGCCGGCGGCGAGCGGGCCCTCGCGGACCGGGCCACCGCGGACAATCGCCACCGCACCAGCGGCGAGTGCTTCCTCGATGACCTTGTCGACCCGGGCGACATTGGCGCGATCGATCAGCGGCCCCATGTCGCTTGCCGGGTCCGAAGCCGGGCCGGGCTTCACCGCGCGCAGGCGGTCGGCAAGCGCTTCGCGAACAGTCTCGTAGACGCCGTCCTGGACCAGTAGCCGCGAACCGGTCATGCAGAACTGGCCGGCGAAGATTGTCAGCGCCTTTTCGAGCGCGGGCAATGCTGCCGCGATATCGGCGTCGTCGAAAACGATCATCGGCGTCTTCCCGCCCAGTTCCATGCCGAAGCGCTTCATCTGCGCCGCGCCGGTCGCGCCGATCGCGCGGCCGGTCCGGGTGCTGCCAGTGAAACTGACCACCGGCACCTCGGGTGTCTCGACCAGGTAGGCAGATCCTTCGGGGCCGCTTTCGAAGAACAGGTTGATCACGCCGGCTGGCAGATCGGCAGCCTCTGCCATCACTTCAGCCATCAACGAAGCCGTCTGAGCGACCTGCCCGGGGAGCTTGATCACCGCGGTGCACCCGGCAGCTAGCGCCGGGGCGAGCGAGCGGATTGTCAGCACAACCGGCGAATTCCACGGCGCGATCACCGCGGCGACCCCCATCGGCTGGCGCAGCACGATCGAGACGCGACCGGGCCTGGGCGTCACCGCACGGCCGCTCTGGGTCAGTGCGGCGGCGGCGGCGTAGCGTAGCTTGCTCGGCACCATGTCGATCTCGAATGCTGCTTCAGCTCCGACCTTGCCGTTCTCAAGCATCAGCACCTCGAGCAGCCGGCCCCGGTTGCGCTCGAACGCGGCGGCAAGCTGCCCGAGGACTTTGGCGCGCAGCTCATGGTCGCTTGCCCACGCGGTCTCGCGAAAAGCGCGGCTGGCGGCGGCAACGGCGACTCTCGCCGATGCGAGGCCGTTGTCGGGATAGCTGCCGATGACCGCATAAGTGGCGGGATCGATCGATTCCCTTTGCGGTCCGGTGGCAACGCGCTGGCCGTCGATCCAATTGGCGGCGCGCAAGGGTAGCGTATCGGTCATGACAATACTCCTGGCAGTGAGCTTGGGATCTGGCCGAATAGGCCTGCCTGGAAGTCGCGCATTGCCTGCTGGAGTTCCTGGTCGCTGTTCATCACGAAGGGCCCCCAGCGCCGGATCGGGGCATCGAGCGGATCGCCGCCGAGCAGGAAGGCCCGGGCCGTGCCTAACGCGCGCAGCCGCACCACTTCGCCTGACGTCAGGATTGCCAATTGGCCCTCGCCGACGACACGGTCCCCGTCGACCGAGACTTCGCCGGACAGGACATAGATCGCCAACTCGGCCGGATCGGCGGCGACAGTGGCAGTGTTGCCTTCGGGCAGGGCGAGGAACGCCAGCCACGGATTGGCGAAGGTTTCGACCGGACCGCGATGAGCCTCGAGTGTGCCGGCGATCAGCCTCAGCGAGCCGCCGCCCAGCGGCAGTTCGGGGATTCTGTCTCGTGTGACGGCGGCGTAGGCGGGCGGGCTCATCTTGCGGCCGCGCGGGAGGTTGATCCAGAACTGGACGCCGTGCGAACGTCCGCCATCGCGGCGCATCGCCTCGTCGGCGCCTTCATCGTGGAGAACGCCACTGCCGGCGCGCATCCACTGCGCTTCGCCGGCGCCGATGCGGCTGACGTTGCCGAGGCTGTCGCGGTGCAACCCGCCACCCTCGACCATGTAGGTGAGCGTCTCGAAGCCGCGATGCGGATGATTGGGCGCGCCCTTGGCTTCGCCGGGGGCGTAGTCCACCGGGCCGAAATGATCGACGAAGATGAACGGGCCGACCGCTTCGATCCCCGGTGCGGGGAGGGCGCGGCGGACTTCGAAGCCCTCGCCCTCGAGCGTGCGCCTGGCGGGGACGATGCGCTGCACCGTGCGCGTCTTCAGGATGTCGATGTCGGTCATGTCATTGTCCACTTGGCTGGAGGCGGACTGGCGCCCGGGCACCAGCCGTTCAAGGTTGGGTCAGGCAGTCTTGCGGCTGCGGCCGTCGAGGCTGAACGCGCCGGGCCCGAAAGCGACGATCTGGAGCAGGCCGCCAGTGATCGCCACGTTCTTGAAAAAGTGGATGAACTGGTTCTGGTCGCCCAGCGCGTTGTGGAAGAACAGCGCGGTCAGGATCGAGAAAACCGCCAGCGCGGCTGCGACGATCCTTGTCTTGTAGCCGAGCACCAGCGCCAGACTGCCGAGCAGTTCGACCACAGAACCAGTTCATCCACTTTTTCAAGAACGTGGCGATCACTGGCGGCCTGCTCCAGATC
>Ga0075362_10000034_pt1 | contig 49530 bp, 38 predicted proteins | sample EndMetdeltDD1762_FD_71397 | JGI IMG/M metagenome (GOLD analysis project Ga0075362, IMG submission 71397) | Populus endosphere microbial communities from Tennessee, USA - Endosphere MetaG P. deltoides DD176-2 | ecosystem: Host-associated > Plants > Roots > Endosphere | place: USA: Tennessee...
TTGCGGCTGGCCGGGCGTGTGGGGATCGACGGCGACTTTGGCCCGAACGTTTCCGCTTATTGGCAGAGGCTACAGCTGCGCGAAAGCTATACCCGTTCGCTTCGCATCGAGCGGGAGGCAGCGGCGCGTGCCGGCATTCCGGAATCTGGCAGTCCTGTACCCGTCCCGGCGCAACCCGGTTCAACGTCAGCCATATGAAAGCCCGCCAATCGTATGCCGGCCTTCCGCAATCGGTCCATCGGAGTCTGCCATGACCGCTTCCCCCGAATTCGTCACCATCACCGACGACACAATGCGTGAAGGCCTGCAAGTGGAAAGCCCTGCGATCACGGTCGATGCCAAGTTGAGGCTGCTCGACGCGCTGGGCGAGACCGGAGCGAAAGTGATTTCGATCGGTTCATTTGCGCACCCCAAGTGGACGCCTGCAATGGCTTGTATCGACGAGATCGCCGAGCGCTTCGTGCCCAAACCCGGCATCGTCTATACGGCGGCTGTTTTCAACGCTGCGGGTTTCGAACGGGCTGACCGCTATTACCCAAAGCTCGACGTGCGTCGCCGCAAAACCCGTTATTCGAGTCACGTCGAGCTGTGCGACACATTTTCGCGCCGCAATTACAACCGCAGCCAGGCACAGCAGATCGCCGCCATCGATGCCGCCGTCGAAGCAGCGCGCGAGGCCGGTGCGGAAAAGGCCTCGGTCTCGATCGGCAATCCGTTCGGTTCCAATTTCGAGGGGCCTTTCGACTTGAAGGCGCGGATGGACATTCTGGCGCTGATGATCGGGAAGTGGGAGGCCGGCGGCATTCCGGTGACCCGGGTCTCATTTCTCGAGGCCATGGGCTGGAACCTGCCGCACCAGGTTCGCGAGACAATGCTGGCGATCCGCGAGCGCTGGCCAGCGATCGCCGACTTCCATATGCACCTGCACAACCAGCGCGGTGCCACTATCGCAAGCTATTACGAAGCCCTGCAACTTGGCGCGCGTGAATTCGACACCTCGCTCGGCGGCCTGGGAGGTTGCCCCTACTCCGGCAATGGCCGCGCGGGCGGTCACGTTCCAACTGAGGATTTCGTCGATCTTTGCCACGAAATGGGATTTGAGACCGGTTACGATCTCGAAAAGCTGATTGCTGCGGCAATAGTTGCCGAAGAAGTCGTTGGCCACCCGCTTTGGGGACACGTCTCGAAGTCTGGTGCGAGGCCTCGCGGCGATGCGCTCTACTCCAAGGACATGCCATTCGTAGAGACCCTTGAGCAAGCCGCACACTTTCGCAACGGCCCCGATGCCTATGTGGGACAGATCGCGCCGTGGACCCTGAACGACGCGCTGCTGAAAAAATGACCGGACTGACCAAAGCCAGTATCCCGCATGCGAGCGGGCGCATTCAGAAAGGGATTCGCACGGCGATGCTCACCTATCCTCACTTCGAACCGCATTTCCCGCAGGACAAATGGACGCTGCATCAGGTTTTGGAGCACCAGGCGCGAAACATCGGCGAGCGACCCTGCCTGCAGTGGACCGAAAACGGTGCGCCGCTCTCGTTTGCCGAAGTGAATGTACAGGTGAACCGGCTCGCCCACGGATTTAAGCGCATTGGCGTGTCGCGCGGTGACCGCATCGTGCTTTTCATGCCGAACTGTCTGGAACTGGTCTTCGCCTGGTTTGCAGCCAACAAACTTGGCGCGGTCGAAGTGCCCATAAACACCGCCTATCGCGCCTCGTTCCTCGAGCACCAGGTCAACACGTGCGAAGCGCAGATCGTCATCACCTCGCCGGATCTGCTGCCCCACGTGATCGACAGCATGCCGCGCATGCCAAACATCACGCGCATAATAGTGCGTTCGGAGAAAGAGGAGAGCTTGCCGCAGACTGGTCACGACATCTGCACTCTTGCCTCGCTCTATAGCGACGATGGGAGCAATCCTGATATCCCGGTGAGTCCGCAGGAAACCGCAGCCATCCTCTTCACGTCAGGCACCACGGGCCTATCGAAAGGCGTGGAGATGCCGCATGCGCAGATCTACCTATTTTCCGAGGAGTCGGCGCAAGTCGGAAAGCTGGGAGAAGGCGACGCCTACATGACCGGTTTTCCGCTGTTCCATGCCAACGCGCAGTTCGTCACAGTCTATGCCTCGCTGATCGCGGGCATTCGCTGTGTCCTCCTGGAAAAGTTCAGCGCATCGCAATGGGTCGATCAGCTTAACGCCACAGGCGCGACCATCACCAATTCGCTAGGTGCGGTTCTGCCGTTTGTCTATGCGCAGCCGCCGAGCGACAGAGACCGCACGCACCAGCTGACGCGAATTTTCGCCGCGCCGGTCCCGCATGACATGATCGATGAGATCGATGCCCGCTTTGGCGTGAATCGCTACATCACGTCCTACGGCATGACTGAATGCTGCATGCCTTTCATGACACTCACAGACAGGGAGCTGCCAAAAGGTGCCTGCGGCGTGCTGGTCGATCAGTGGTTCGAGGCACGTCTGGTCGACCCCGAAACCGATCTGGAGGTCGCCGACGGCGAGCTGGGCGAGCTGATCCTGCGCCCGCGTGTTCCCTGGACTATGAATTCCGGCTATGTGAACATGCCGCAGAAAACCGTCGATGCCTGGCGCAACCTGTGGTTTCATACCGGCGATGCCTTGCGCCGCGATGCCGAGGGCTGGTTCTATTTCGTCGACCGCTTCAAGGACGCCCTGCGCCGCCGCGGCGAGAACATTTCATCATTCGAAGTCGAGGAGCAGATCCGCGCGCATCCAGCCGTTATGGACGTGGCCGTGATCGGCGTGCCCGCCGATGAAATAGCAGGGGAGGAAGAGGTCAAGGCTTGCGTTGTGCTGGATGCCAGCACGAGCCTTGGCGAAGCCGAACTTGCAAACTGGTGCATGGACCGGATGCCCCACTTCCTGGCGCCCCGCTACATCCAGTTCGTCGAGAGCTTGCCGAAAACACCGACCGAACGTGTGCAGAAAGCAGAGCTACGCAAGCAGCACGCGATCACTCCCGGCTGGGATCGGACTGCGGCAGGGAGCAAGTAAGGCCATGCGTAAGACCATCCTGACATGCGCGGTCACCGGCGCGGGCGCAATCAGAAGCCCGCACGTGCCCATCACGCCCGAGCAGATCGCCACGTCGGCAATCGAGGCTGCTGAGGCGGGCGCCGCCATCGTGCATCTTCACGCGCGATATCCCGAGACGGGCGAGCCGTCGATGGAGCTGGCGCACTATACCGAAATTGTTGAGCGCATCCGCGCATCGCGCACCGACGTGATCATCAACCTCACCGGCGGCCCGGGCGCCCGCTATTCGCCCAGCAAGGATGATCCGCTCAGAGGAACGGCGGCTTCCACGCTTTCGACCCCGCAGCGCCGCCTCGAACACATCGCCGCACTGAAGCCGGAACTGTCGAGTTTGGACGTGGCGACACTCTGCATGGGCGAGCACGCCCTGATCAATACGCCCGGCGACTTGCGGGTGATGGCCGCTGCCATGCGCGAGGCAGGGACCAAGCCGGAACTCGAGATATTCGATTCAGGCGGGATTTCGCTTGCCAAACAATTGATTGCCGAAGGGTTGATCGATGGCCCGCCGCTGTTTCAACTGGTGCTCGGGGTAGCTTGGGGAGCGATCGCCACGCCCGACACGCTTTCCTATCTCGCCCGGCAATTGCCCGAGGGCTGCGAATGGGCGGCCTTCGGCATCTCGCGGATGCAGTATCCCATGCTGGCGCAGGCGTTGGTGCTCGGCGGCCAAGTCCGCGTCGGGCTGGAAGATAATATCTATCTTGCGCCCGGTGTGCTGGCGAAGAGCAATGCCGAGCTGGTTACACGAGGAGTCCAGATCGTGCGGCTCATCGGCGGCGAGGTCGCTTCGCCAGACGAGGCCCGTGCTCTGCTTGGCCTAGGCGGCAATCGCAAGAGCGTCGCGAATGGCTGAGCAAGATTCCGCAAGCGCTGGCACGGACACACCGGCCGGACCGCTTGCGGGCATCCGCATTGTCGAATTCGGTGGACTCGGTCCAGTGCCATTCGCTGGAATGCTGCTGGCCGATATGGGTGCGGAAATCGTTCGCATCGATAGGATCGGTGGATCGCCATTTCCCTCACAGGCAGTGGATCGCGGCCGCCGCATTGTCGAGCTTGATCTCAAAGATGGGGCCGCCCTTGCCAGCGTCATAAAGCTTATCGACCACGCCGACGCCCTGATCGAAGGCTTCCGCCCGGGCGTGATGGAGCGGCTAGGCCTCGGACCCGATGTCGTTCATGCCCGCAACAAGCGGTTGGTTTACGGCCGCATGACCGGGTGGGGCCAGACCGGGCCACTGGCGCAATCACCCGGACGCGACATCAATTACATCGCGATAACCGGAGCACTCGCCGCCATAGGTTCGCGGAAGGGAACACCGTTGCCCCCACTCAACCTTGTGGGCGACCTTGGCGGCGGCGCGCTATATCTGGTCATGGGCGTTCTCGCCGCGCTGCTCTCCGCGCGCGCCACGGGCACCGGACAGGTGATCGATTGCGCAATGGTCGATGGCGCGGCCTCTTTGATGACGCAGTTTTACGAATGGCACGGTGAAGGTAGCTGGACAGATAGCCGAGGAGAGAATCTGCTCGACGGCGGAGCGCCTTTTTATGGCGCCTTCGAATGCGCCGATGGCGCGTTCATCTCGCTTGCCGCGATGGAGCCACGCGCGCTTGCCCAGTTCTGCGCCGAATTCGGGATCGATGACCCGGCCCTGCTTGAAGTTCCGACAAACTGGCCGGATCTGCGCGAGCAGGTCCGCCTCGCGGTCTTACTTAAGTCCTGCGCACAATGGTGCGAGATGCTGGAAGCGAGCGAAATTTGCGTCGCACCTGTCCTGGCGTTGGCAGACGCGCCGCAGCATCCTCACCTGGCGATGCGAGAGACATTCATCGCGGTCGATGGCGCACCCCGGCCCAATGTCGCGCCGCGATTTGCATCGACCCCATCGCGGCAACGCGCCTCGACACATGAGCACTCGCTGGAGGCCATAGTCCGCGATTGGCAGCAGCGGTGATAATCGGGCCATGGGAGTGAACGGATGAACACAAGCAACGATGATGGGGCCGAGGCTCATGCCGTTCTCCTGATGGAAAATGCCCACCGCTTCCTGAGCGATGTGATCGATCCCCATATCGCCGAAGCCGAACGTTCGGGCGTATTTCCCTGGGCGATCTGGCCCGAAGTGGCCGCATTCGGCTATATTGGCATCCGCCTTCCTGCAGCATCGGGAGGGCAAGAGCTCAGCTTCAGCGAACTTGCCGTGCTGATGGAAGCCGCCGGCTATCATTGGCTGGGCTTTCGCGCGCTGCTCAATGTTCACAACATGGTGGCGGCTGTGCTCGATCGGCATGGCACGGCGCAGCAGAAGGCATCGCACCTCCAGCCGCTGCTGCGGGGAGAAAAGCGCGTCTGGGTCGGCATCACCGAACCGAACGTCGGCTCAAACGTCAATGGCATCGAAACCCGCGCCAGGCGCTGCGACGGCGGCTTCGTCATTTCGGGCACCAAGCAATGGATCACCAATGGCGGCGGTGATTTTGGTGTGCTGCTTGCCCGCACCTATTCCGAATCCGGTGAGGATCTCGGCCTGTCGACCTTTCTCGTCGATCGTAGCGAGGTGGACTATGCCGTCCGTCCGCTGGAAACCATGATCCTGCGCGCCACAGGCACATCCGAACTGACATTCGACGAGATGTTCCTGCCCGAAAACCGCTTGCTCGGCACGTGCGGTCAGGGACTCAAGACAACACTCACCACCCTCAACGAGGGCCGGCTGAGCGTAGCGGCCGGTGCGGTGGGAGCGGCGCAGTGCGCCTTCGACAAGTCGCTCGACTATGCCACGACGCGCAGCCAGTTTGGCAAGCTCATCGGCCAATATCAACTGATCCAGCAGCACCTTGTCGAGCAGGCGACGCTGGTGCGGGCCTCACGGCAGCTGGTCCGCGAAGCTGGCCGCTGCCTTGATGGTGGAAGCGCTGCCCGGCTGGAATGCTCGATTGCCAAGAAGTTCGCCACCGAGAGCGCATTCCGCGTCGCCGACCTCGCGCTTCAAGTCCATGGCGGGGTGGGCTACAGCACCGATCTGCCGCTCGAACGCATATTTCGCGATACGCGCGGGGGAATAATTCCCGAAGGCACATCGGAAATCCAAACCCTGATCATCGGGCGCGAATTGACCGGCCTGTCAGCATTCTAAGTTCAAGGTATACCTAACAGGGTAGCGCCGCCTTGCGCGGCCAACACCAGCAGGAGCATTGCATGTCCATCGAAGCCCCCAGCACCCGGCCGTTCCGTCTGCAAAGGTCCGAACTTGCGGTTCCAGCGACATCCGAGCACTTCTTCGAGAAGGCTGCGAAGGGCGATGCCGATGTGATCTTCCTCGACATCGAAGATGCGGTTGCGCCCGGCATGAAAGTAAAAGGGCGGCAGAATGCCATCGCCGCGCTCAACGACATCGACTGGGGTTCGAAGACGATGGTCGTGCGGGTGAATGCGCTGGATACCCCCTGGGGCATCCGCGACATCATCGACATCGCCGATCGCTGCCCGAGGCTCGACATGATCCTGTTGCCCAAGGCGGGCACGCCCGCCGACGTGCAGTTCGTCGACACGCTGCTTGGCGGGATCGAACGCGATCGCGGTCGCGAAAGTCCCATCGGTCTGGAGATCCTGATCGAGAGCGCCCTCGGCATGGCCAATGTCGAGCAGATTGCCGCGTGCAGCCCCCGCCTCGAAGCGATGATCTTCGGCGTGGGCGACTATTCGGTCGACATGCGCACTTTTGACAAGGTGTTCGGTGTGCCCAATCCCGACTATGCCATTCTCACCGATGGCGGCGCAGATGGACGGCGTGAGCGTCATTGGAATGATCAATGGCATTTCGCCCTGGCGCGGATCGCCAACGCCTGCAGGGCCTATGGCCTGCGCGCAATTGACGGCCCATTCACAGATTACAAGGACGCTGAAGGTTACCTCGCCTGCGCCCGTCGCTCAGCTGCTTTGGGTTTCGAGGGCAAATGGGCGATTCACCCCTCCCAGGTCGAACTGGCGAACCAGGTCTATACCCCCAGCGACGATCAGATCGCCTGGGCCCAAAAGCTTGAGATGGCCATCGGCGAAGCGGAGGCCGATGGCATCGGCGCGATCGGCATCGACGGCGTACTGGTCGACATGGCGCACCAGAAGCTCGCGCGCTTCCTGCTGCAGCGCGCGCGGGGCGCCCAGCGGATTTCATAAAGACAGCACGCCATATCCAGACCCCTCCCAGTCTGGGAGGGGTACGGCAGAAGTTTGATCAAGCAGCAGAGGTTAAAGTCAGCGTTCAGCCCCGGCACCAAATCTAAAGGTGACGCCTGCGCCAAACATCCTCGGCGGAGCCCATGCGACCGATTTTGTGCCCACGGATGAGTTCTGCAGCAGGTTCTGCGTGCTCAAGGCATAGAGCTTGTTCGTGAGATTGGTGACGAACAGCGAGAGGTCGATCGGCTTGCCAAGAAAATCACTCCACTTCGCTGTGAGGTTCACCAGCCCACGGCCCGGCTCCAGCGAGTTGGGCGTCAATACGCTCGTATCAGTCGGCGCGAAGCTCGATTGATAGTAGTACTGCCCACTCAAGGTTAGCCGGCCCAGCCGTTCATCCATCGGCACAGTATAATCGACCGTCACATTCAATTGATGCTTGGGCGTGAATGACAACAGGTTATCCGTGCAGAAACCCAGCACGAGGGTTGCCGTTGGATCGCATGGGTTGTTGGGCCCGCTCGTAGCCTGATGAGCGAACTTTCCGTCGGTATAGGCATAGTTGACGCCAATATTGAGGTTGTTCGCCGGGCTGAAGCTGGATTCGAGTTCCAGACCCTTGATCGTGGCACGCTGGGCATTGGTCACGATCGCGAAGTTCACGCCGCTCTCGACGAAGCCGACTTTCTTCTGAATATCGTTGTAGCTATCGTGATAGACTGCGAGATTCACCCGGAGCGGACGACCGCCAAGTTCGAACCTTCCCTTGATACCAAGTTCGACCGACGTATCGCGCTCCGCCTTGTACTTTGACTGAGAAGCGGACCCGGCGACATTCACCCCGCCCGGACGATAACCGGTGCTGACCTTGCCATAGAGGAAGACGTTGGGATTGACCTGATAGGATGCGCCAGCCGTCCAGGTGAAAGCGTCGAACTCGGCCGAACCGCGAAGGCATGGTGCGGCGAACAGGCCGCCGTTATAGTCCCTGCACTGAAAATCGTAGGGAAGAGGGGTGTTGACGGTTGCCGCCGCAATTCCCGGCGCAAGTGCCGCCGCCACATCCGCCGGCAGGCCGCGCGCCTGCAATATAAAGGGCAGGAATGCGGCCAGTGTGGGCTGAGCCAATGGCGCGGCGATCGGGCTTGATGCGATAAGCGATTCGCCGTCCACGGTGTTGCGGCTGTAGCGGATGCCGCCATTGATCTTCAGACCCGGAACGGCGTCCGCGAAGTCATATTCAAAGAAGCCGAAGCCGGCATAGCTCTTGGTCGTCGAATTGATGATGAAGACCGATTCAAGTATGCCGAGCTGAATGACGTCGGCACCAGGTCGCCCCTTTGGCATCTGTTTGTCAGCGTAAGCGCCCAGCGACCACGTGAGCCGGTTGTTGAACGAACTGCCCGCAAGGCGAATTTCACCCGTATACTGCTGACGATGATAGTCTGGCGCGGTGGAGCCGCGGCCATAGACGCGTGCGCAGCCGCTGTTGCAGGTCAAGATCACTGGGCCGTTCGAACCTGAGAACGTATAGGAAGAATTCCACTTCTCATCTATGTAGCTAAAAATACCGGTCAAATCGATATCCGGCGTGATTTCGAGCTTGGTTCGGTTGATCACGTAGAGGTTCTTGATGTTGCTGAACAACGGGCTGGTCTGTGAGATCTTGCGCGGCCCCAGGGAAAGGTTCAGCGCCGCCTGCGCCTGGATATTGGCTACATAGCTGGGAACGGTCAGCGGGGTCAGGCCTGGCGCCATCGGACGTACATCGCCGTTGGAATTTATCCCGTAAACACCGGGAAACAGCGAGATGATGCCGCCTGCGGCAGTGCCTAGGCCAACCGGGTTAACTTCAATGAGGTGGCTCGCCGTGCCGCTGGAATGGCTGCTCTGATACTGCACAGTGGTGGTGTTCTCGAAGCCTTCGAACGGCTTTAGCGTCAAACCGACGCGGCCGGTCTCTGTCGCGACATTGTCGATATCGCGGCCATCGAAGACGTTCGTGGTATAGCCCTTGCGGCGTTCGACCGAGAACGCCGCGCGCAGCAGCACCTTGTCATCGACAATCGGAACGTTAATCGCACCGTCCATCGCGCGAAGATCGTAGTCCCCGAATTTGACGGTCAGGTAGCCATCGAAGTCGTTCGTTGGATGTTGCGGCGTGATCATGATGTTGCCGCCATTGGTGACCCGGCCGAACAACACGCCCTGCGGCCCGCGCAACACCTGCACGCTGGCAAGATCGAAAAACGAACCGCTGGTCAGGCGGTAGATCGGAACTTCGTCGAAATAGGGCTGGACAGCGCCAAAGTCGGTAAAGTCAGTCGCGTTTTGTCCGCGGATGCTAAACTGTAGGAAATCCGCGCTGCCCGCCTTGGCAGAAGATTGCAGGCCGATCGCATAGGTCTGCAAGTCATGAGGGCTGAAGGTTCCTCGGCTCTCGATTGTGGAGGCTGAAATCACCGAAGCGGCGGCTGGAACGCGTTCCAGATTTTCCGCGATGCGACGCGCGGTCACGATGATTTGCTGGCCATCGCCTGCAGCGCTCTCTTCGACCGTTGCTGCCTGGACGTTGGGATCGAGGGTCTCGGCGGCCGCTCCAGTCGTTACGAAAACTGCGAATGCACAGCCGCAGAGCCAAAATGCGAAATTGCCCTTCATTTGCCCCTCCTCTTGATGTTTTTTTTGTAAGCAGGCGTCCTCATCGGTCAGGCAGTCGATGCTCTCCCGCCAACCCGGTCAGCTTGCTTTGATTTCTTTGACATCCTCTAACCTCGATAAGGGTAGGGACCTTGACTTGAGTCCCCCCTCCCCTTTGCCGCATTGCGGCTATTCCGCGGCGATGCTTGAGGGCATCGGCTCGCGGCGCGGATCGCCCGCCCAGCGGAGCAGACGACCAGAGTGCACACCCAATTCCTGATCATCCTTGATCGTGACCTGACCGTTCACCAGGACATATTTGTAACCACTTGCACGCTGCACCCGCCGCCACTCGTTCGCTGGCAAGTCGTGAGCAACCTCGCAGGGCAGGATCTCGAGATTGGCATAGTCATAAATGACTATGTCCGCAGCCGCGCCGACTTCCAGCACGCCGCGTCCCTTGATGCCGAACAGCTGCGCGGGGAATGCCGACAAGCGCCAATGGGCTTCCTCAAGACTGACCCAATCCCGCTCGCGCACGAAGCGAATGAGGTATTCGGTCGTGTACCGCCCATTGGTGATGAACTTGGTGTGGGCACCCCCATCCGACGAACCGATCAGTAGGTAGGGCGATTCAGACATCTCACGCCAATATGAGTCGACATGGGCCCCGGCGTAATTCTGGTCGCGCAGGGTCGTCATGAGCCCGTCGGCCAGAACAATATCGATGAGCGCATCGATCTCGTTCACGCCAAGCTCACGGCCGATCTTGACGAAGCTCATGCCTTCGAACTGCTCATACTTTTTCGTCAGCGTCTTGTGCAGGTAGGTGTGCGACATACGGGGTCGCCCGAAGAACACTGGCGGATTGGCGCGCAGAAGGTCGCGGCGCTCGGCCAGCTTAGCCAGCCGTTCCTCGATGGTACCCTGCAACACATCGCGCCAGGCGGGAACGGTATCCCAGAAGTTGAAATCCTCGAGAGTGAAGTATGTCTCGGAATTGGTCGTGATCCCCTGGCCATAGACCGTAAGTCCGCGCTCCTGGCAGGACCTGAGCCAGGCAAGATCACCGCGATGCTTATTGGGATCGGCAACGTGGACCAGTACCGCATTCCAGATGACCGGGCGGCGGCTGATTTCAGCGACACGCTCGGCGCGCTTGCGATCGCCTTCAAAATCACCGGTGAGGAAAATGACCTGCATGATCCCCTCGTTGCGCTCCGCCAGCACTTCGGCGAGCTGTAACCAGGTTTCGTCATGCATTACGTCAGTCACCATGGGCGTACCGTCAGAGTCGCGCTGGACGTTGAACACCGTGTCGCCCATGTGCTGGATCGACCAGCCGTTCGCGCCAGCATCCATAGCCTCGTGGAGGAGACGGCGCATCTCGGCATGCTCCGCATCGGTCGGCATGACACCAGCCTTCGCACGCTTCAGGCCCATGACCTGGATGACAAGCGGCCCGATCCCGACCAGCGGCACGATATTCATCGCCTTGGGCGTGCGCTCCAGGCTGTCGAAATATTCGGGAATTGTTTCCCAATCCCACGGCAGGCCGGTTTTCATGCACTCCACCGGAATGGCTTCGGTGCGACTTAGGCTCTGCATTGCATATTCGCGCCCCTCGGGCGCGACCGGGGCGAGCGCGAAACCGCAGTTGCCGGTCGCAACGGTAGTGACCCCGTGCCAGCCCGACATCGAGCAATAGGGATCCCAGAAAACCTGGGCGTCGTAATGGGTGTGTATGTCAATGAAGCCAGGCGCAACGTGGAGGCCAGCAGCGTCGATCACCTCATCCGCATCGTTGCCGTCGAGCATTCCCATTTCACTTATGATACCGTCTCGGATACCAATGTCGGTGATCACGCGGGGCGCCCTTGTGCCATCAAACACCAGGCCGCCTTTGATGATTGTTGAGAACTTTTTCACGTCCTTCGCCTTTCGATCTGCCCCCGATTGCGAGGCTATCATCCACTTCCGCCTTCGAGTTTGATCACAAATTTATACATTGTCAAAATTTCTTTTTACGATGTTCAAAAAGGCCGTGATGCACCGATTTTCGGCCTGCAAGCGCAGAAATGTGGCTGAGGTCGGAGCGCCAAATGCGCTAATTGCGCTTCAACTGCTCATAATCTTGTGCGGAGTGAGTTGCGGCAGAAGGCAAAGCCGCGCTGCGGTCAAACGCGTTTAGGCGGCGGCTGTCTGGATCTGCTGGCCTGTACGGGAGCGCGCGCCTGCTAATGCGAAAGCCGCCACCCTGAGAAGGTTGGCGGTCAGGTCGGTTTCCAGTCCCATAGCCCAGCGAAGGCAGCAACTCGAACATAGCGCGACGAGGATCTCTGCGAATTCGAGCGGGCTGATTGCGGTCTGCAGGACACCTGTCTTCTTGGCATGGTCCAGAATAAGCGAGAAGGCAGCAGTCACTCCCGTGGTGCGATCGCGAATGATCGCCTCGTGGTCGCTCATTGTCAGCTGCACCATCAGCCGGATTGCGGCGGGATCAATGGAAGTCAGTTTGAGGGCAAGCTCGCGAACGACATCATCCAGCATTCCGTCGACGCCCTTCCCGCTTTCAATAACGCGGTGCGCAAATTCGTAAATGTCGTTTGAGGTGGTCGAGCCAAGTTCCCGAAGAATATCTTCCTTCTTCTTGAAATAGTAATAGACCGTCGCGCGCGAGGTTTTGGCGTGACTGGCTATTTCCTCGACTGTCGATGACTCGTAGCCTTCGAGAAATCCGCGCGCAGACCACACGGCAACCGCCGATTCCAGAATCTTCTTGCGTGTGGCAACCGATCGATCCTGCGCCAGCTTCGCCCTTTGTGGGGGGCGACCGTTTGGCGATGTGAGTCCCGCACGCTTCATATTTCCCGATCCGCGAATCGACCGGATGTCGGCATGAATCCGCCACACGATTGGCAGCGGCATTAGTTGAAGCTCGCGCTAGAGGCAATATCCGCTGGGCACGGCAAGAGATGCCCCGCCAAGGGGAATACCAAACGGCGTTAGAAACGAGGCCATTTTTGTAAGTTTCAGATTGTGGAACTTACTGGAATGGCACTGTTTGCTTGACTGTTCTCCTGGCCTATTCAGCCAGCTTCTTGGTCCACCCACCATCGAGCGGAATGATCACGCCGTTGAGATAGTTGGCTCGGTCAGACGCGAGAAATGCGGCAAGTTCACCGGCGTCGACTGCTTCTCCCGGTCGGCCCAGCGGGTTGATCGTGCCGAAACTTGGCTTCATCGCGAGTACCGGAGCCCCCATCTGCGTAGGGATCATTCCCGGGCATATAGCGTTGGCGCGGATATTGTGCGCGCCATATTCGATCGCAATGGACTTGGTGAGCTGGATCACTCCGGCCTTGGCTGCCGAATAGACGCTCGCCCCGAATGTCGGCATGATCCCCGCGACCGACGACCAGTTGATGATCGTGCCGCCGCCATTGTTTTTCATTCCCCGAATGGCGTGCTTGGCGCCCCAGAACACGCCTTTCAGCATGATGCTCATCGCGTGATCGAAGTGGGCCTCGTCGATGTCCTCGATCATTGCTCCGCAAGGGATAGCTGCAACATTCAGCATCGCGTCGATCCGACCAAACTTGTCCAGCGCGGCCTGGACAACTGCGGCAACCTGCGCTTCGTCCGCGACATCGCAATGGCGCACGACTACGTCACCCCCTATTTCCGCCGCCGTCTGCTCTTCTGCGCCGCTAATGTCCGAGACCACCAGTCTTGCGCCTTCTCGCGCAAACACCTCAGCAGATGCTTTGCCCATACCCGAACCAGCTGCCGTGATAACGGCCACCTTGCCTTCAAGTATTCCCACTTCGCCTCTCCCATGCAGCGGATTCAATCGTGTGTGCCCTATCGTCCCAACCCGAGGTCAGCCGCGCGGCGTCAGACTCGGGCACGATCAATCCAGTAACAAGTCAAAAGAACTGATCCATTATTGAGCCGAACTGAGGATTGTGTGCCTGCAGTGCCCGCGCTGCGCCGCCTCCTGTGCCAGCGTGGATGCAGGCACAGTCAGCATGGATTGCGCGCAGATCACGCCTCTCAGCGCATCGGAAAACCTCAGGCCGTTGCAGTCTCCAAGCCGGGCACATGCGTCTCGATAGGCAGCTTGTAGAAGTCTATCGTGTTGGTGCGCCCGATGCGGACCTGATCTTCCAGCGGCACGCCCTCGAGTTGGCGCTCCAGGGTTTCGGCGGTCAACGGCCACGTGCCATCGTGATGCGGATAGTCGTCCCCATACATCAGATTGGTCTTGCCGATGATGTCGCGGCAAAGGATCGCCGAACGGTCGAACATGAAACTGATGCCAACCTGATCATGAAAGATCTCGCTTGGCTTGCGGCCAGAGATCAAGCCATGGCTGCCGGCCCATTTCTGATCCATCCGCCAGCGGTTATCCATACGCTCGAGGCATCCCACTGCCCAAGCGGCATCATTTTCCACAGACAGAATCTTCATGCCGGGATGGCGATCGAGGACGCCCTCAAAGATCATTCCGACAACCGTGTACATGACAGGCGTGTAGCACAGCGAAAAATCGGTGAACTTGTTGCCGGTGTAGTAGAAGTGCTCCTCGCTCGCCCCGACGTGGAGGCTGAGCGGCATCTGCAAGTCAGCCGCCGCCGCCCAAAGACGCTCGAACTTGGGATCGTTGTAGCTCTCCCCCTTGTCCAGCGACACGGCGATCATCGCGCCGCGCAATCCCATCTTGGCGCAACGCTCAAGCTCCTTGACGTCGCGCTCGACGTCGTCAGTCGGCAGCATTGCAACACCAAACAGGCGATTGGGGGATGCCGCACAATATTCCTGCGCCAGCCAGTCGTTGAAAGCGCGAAAGGCTGCGTAGCGGTATTCGCGGTCCGGAAACTGGTACATCACCAGGCCGACACTGCAATAGGTCATCTGCGCCTCGATGCCCTCCCGGTCCATCGTCTTGATCCGCTCATCCGGATTATAACCGCCTTCGACAATCTGCTCCCAACGGCCATGATCGTTGCCGAAAGTCAGAAGTGGATCGTCGTACTTCGCTTTGGTTGCCATCATGCCAAGCGTGATAACGTCACCGGCCGCCGAGCCCGGGCAAATCAGCACGTCACCCTCTTCACGCACCTCCAAATAAGGGGCCTGATCGCGAAAGCGCTTGTCGATGCGCTTGGTCCATAGGTCATGCGGCTCGACCACATGCGAATCACCGGACACAAGTTTGAATGGCAATGTCATGGCCTGTCTTCATCCCTCAATCATTTCGGCTTGCCCCCCAAAAGCGAGCGGACTCCGTTCCATAATAGAGAACCAAGCTCCCCAATTGAGGCAAAGGGGATATTATTTTGCCTCATGACTGATCAGCATGAAATGCCTCCACCTGCCTGAGGCTAAATGTCAAATCCGCATGAACTGCTCAAGGATAGCCCTGAAATCAGCTGCATAATCGATTGCGGCCCGCCTCGTCGTTGTTACACCTGTGGCTCCGGCTAACGACTGGCAGGGCGTCAAGCCGAAGGGAGAGCAAGCGATGTACAAGTTGCTGATCGATGGGCGTCTCGTTGATGGCGCGGGTTCAATGGACGTAATCGATCCCGCCCTGGGAGAACCTTTCGCCACTTGCGCCCGGGCTGACGAAGCTCAGTTGCTCGAAGCCATCGCGGCTGCGAAACGCGCCTTCCCGTCCTGGTCCGCACGGCCGCATGGCGAGCGCGCGGCACTTGTCCGTGAACTTGCCGCTCGCTGTGAGGCAAAGCTCGATGAGCTTGCCCGGCTGATGACGCGCGAGCAGGGCAAGCCTTTGCCGCAATCGATCGGGGAAATCGCAGCCGGCATCCATTCGATGCGCTATCTTTCCGATCTTGATCTCGATCCCGTGATCATCCGCGACGACGCCAACGAGAAGATCATCGAACACCGCACGCCGCTGGGGGTCGTCGCCGCGATCACACCTTGGAATTTCCCGTTCGGAACCCTGGCGCTGAAAGTTGCATCGGGATTGGTCACAGGCAATACAGTGGTAGCCAAGCCGGCTCCCACGACGCCGCTGAGCGCCCTGGCCATGGCAGAGCTCGCGGCCGATGTTTTCCCACCGGGCGTTTTCAACGTCATAGCCGACAACAACGATCTGGGCGGCATCCTGTCCAGCCACCCCGACATCGCCAAGATCGCCTTCACCGGATCGACCGCGACCGGCAAGAAAGTCATGCTGAGCGGCGTCGACACACTCAAGCGTGTGACGCTGGAACTCGGCGGAAACGACGCCGCCATCATTCTTGACGACCTCGACCCGGCGGTCGCGGCGCGCAAGGTATTCGATGCGGCGATGTTCAATTGCGGACAGGTTTGTGTCGCGGCAAAGCGGATCTATGCGCCGCGCGAAATGTATGACCGGCTTTGTGAGGAGCTGGCCAAGCTCTGCTCGGTAGCCGTCGTCGATAGTGGCCTCAATCAAGGCACCGAGATAGGGCCTCTGCAAAACCGCCTGCAATACGAGAAAGTGTTGGGGATCATCGCCGACGCTCGCGAGCACGGCACGATTGTGGCCGGAGGCCATCCTCTCGACCGCAAAGGCTTCTTTATTGCCCCAACGATCGTGCGCGACATTCCGGACAATGCCCGACTTGTGCGCGAAGAACAGTTCGGACCCGTCGTGCCCGTTTTGGCCTACGACGATATTGACGAGGCGATCGCCCGCGCCAACGATACGGATTATGGCCTCGCAGGCTCGATCTGGACTTCCGATCCCCAACGCGGTGAAGACATCGCAATGCGCATCGATTCCGGAACGGTCTGGGTGAACAAGTATCTTGATTTGCCCGAGGACGTCCCTTTCGGAGGGGTGAAACAATCCGGCATTGGCCGCGAGAAAGGTCTGGAAGGTCTGCATGAATACATGCAGGTGAAAGTCGTCAATGTCGCCAAGTTACCGCCGGTATTGACCTAGATAATCGCTCAGGGTGCAGCCGCTGGTGGACGGATCGCATAGTCGGCTCCCCAAATTAGACCTTGATGCGTCATTAGGAGACTGCGGCAATCAATCCGTTGACGACGCGCGTTGCCGCTGCGCAATCGACGTCAATCCTTCGATCAGCGTTTCGATTGCCATGTCCATTTCCCGGCAATCGATCAACGGCCGCAAACCGGTGCGCCGCCGTATGTCGGCAATGCGTAGTGCGCCGGAAAGGAAAATGGTAGCGGTTCCGAATGCGCTCTCCAGCCCTTCCCCTTCGAATCCGGCTCGGCTGAGGATTCGGTGCAGATGGCTCGGCTGGCCTGCGGTCAGGCGCCAGGGCTCAACCGCATTTGCCAGGGCATCCGACCCGGGATAGCGGCCGAAAGTGTCGAGGGTGTCACGGACGTGAACCCGCATCTGATCCTGCCATGGCGCAAGCGGCGGGGCGGGAATGGAGCTGGCGATCATCGCCCCGATTTCCTCGAGCAGCTCTTTCTTGCCGGCGATATAATAGTAGATCGCCCCTGGTGCGACACCCAGCCGCGCGCCCAGCGCCCGAATTGTCAGGCGATCGATGCCGCCATCCCTCAGCAGCTCCATGGCCGTGCGGATGATTTCATCGCGCGCCAGTTGCGGCCGGTCCTCCTGTGTTACGGCAGACATCTTCGAACCAGCCCCTTGCAATCCCGTATCGAACGCCCGTCTAAGCAGGCTTTTCTATCCCAGCTCAAGACCTTTCAGTTCGCCACTGGCCCGCCATTCGCCGAGTATGTCAGCAAATTCCATAACCGACCCGCCATAAGTGCCATCCCGGATAATCCGTGGCTCGGGATTTCCTTCCTGATTGAAGTAACTTGGTGTGCATTCGCGCCAGAGGTGGTGCAAGGTTGTCGACTTCTTTTCGTGGAATGCCACCCATTCGGCTTCGGCCTGTGCAGTGACCTCGATCGTATTCACGTCATGCTTGTCTGCATAGCCAATGATGTAGGCAATGTGCGTCGCCAGGGCCTCCAGCGCATGGGGAAAGTTGTTGGCCCACGAGCTTTGGCGCGTCCCGAGGTTCATGAAATTGGGAAAGCCATGCACGTGAATGCCATGCATGGTGGTTGCGCCATCGCCCCATTTTTCCGCGAGCGACTTTCCGCCTCGGCCATACAGCGGGATGGCCGTGCCCTTCTCGTAGGGCGCGACTTCGAAGCCGGAAGCGTAGATCAGGCAGTCGACTTTGTATTCCGTGCCAAGCACGACAACGCCATCTTCGGTCAGGCGTTCGACGCCGCGGCCTTCGGTGTCGACCAGAGTGACATTCGGGCGATTGAATGTCTGAAGGTATTCGTCGTGAAAGCACGGACGCTTGCAGAGCCAATCGTACCAGGGCTTGAGCGATTCCGCTGTCTTGAGGTCATCTACCAACTCGTCGACACGGCGACGGACACCTTCCATAAGCTCCATGTCGGTGAGCTTGAAGTACTCGGCGAACTGCTCGGGAGTCATGTCGCGGCTTGCGCGTTTTGCATTGCGGTGGATCACGCGCGTCCAGCCGTCGTCGACCAGGTCCACCTCGGCCTGGCCGGCGTAGGCCTGCTGGAAGTTCTTCATCCTTTCCAGCTGCCAGCCAGGCTTCTGCGACTTGAACCAAGCTAGATCGGTCGGGTGGTTGCCCCGGAAATCGACTGAAGAAGGTGTGCGCTGGAAGACATATAAGTGCTTCGCCGCCTCCCCGAGATGCGGGACGCACTGCACCGCAGTCGCGCCAGTGCCTATTATGCCAACCACTTTCGACTTTAGCTTGTGCAGGTTTCCGTATGAATCGCCGCCCGTGTAATCATAATCCCAGCGGCTCGTGTGGAAGCTGTGCTGCCCGAATTTGTCCATGCCCGGAATACCCGGCAGTCGCGGTTCGCGGTAATGCCCCGAGGCCATCACCAGAAAGCGCGCGCGCAACTCGTCGCCGCGATCGGTGCGAATTTTCCACCGCGCTGACGCCTCGTCCCACACGGCTTCCTCGACAACAGTGTGCATCAGCGAGCGGGGATAGAGATCATAGCGCTTGGCGATATTGCGGATGTGCTCGGCAATCTCAGGGCCCTGAACGTATTTGGCGCTGGGGATAGTACCCGTCTCCTCGAGCAGAGGCAGATAGACATATGACTCTACGTCGCAGGCCGCACCTGGGTAGCGATTCCAATACCAGGTGCCGCCAAAATCACCGCCGCGCTCAAGCAAGAGAAAATCGTCAACACCCTGCTCACACAAACGAGCAGCGGCCAGGAGGCCGCCGAAACCGCCGCCGACGACAACGACGCCAACGTCCTGGTTACGCGGAGCGCGCTGAAGGCGCGGCGTATAGGGATCTTCGAGGTAGTGCTTGAAGACCCCCTTCATCTTGACGAACTGGGCTTCACCTTCGGGCCGCAGCTGCAAGCGCTTGTCCCGTTCGGCATTGTACTTTGCCCGGATCGCCGCCGCATCGAATTTGAAGTCGTCAGATACTGAAGACATGCCCTAGCTCCCAGGATTTTGATTTATCGGACCTGCATTTGTGCATTGTCATCAGCACAGCGTTGCGCGCATCAAGTGACCGGATTAGATCTCGACCATCACATCGTCATTCTCGACCCAAGCCCGATAGACAGGAATCGGAAGTTGGGCGGGCGGTCCATCCGGCTCGCCCGTTTCGAGTGAGAAGCAGCTCGCATGGCGCCAGCATTCGACAGTCTTCTTTTCCGCATCCAACCAACCATCCGAAAGCTTGACGCCTTCGTGGCTGCAGGCGTCAAGAACTGCGAAAACCTGATTGCCCATGCGCGCAACACAAAGCGCTGTCAGACCCACAGGAACACCGGTCACCTCATTGTCCTTAAGTGAGCTCAAAGCACAGGCCCGGATAATCTGGCGCTCTTTTTCGGCAGACATAAGCATCACTCCGCAGTATGTTTGAACATTGATCAAACAGCATTTGCATAATGGGTGTGGTGTGACAAGTGCACTGCCGCTGCCTGTGATTCTCGCTGCCGCACGCCGCGACCAAGATTCCGCAAGAGTGATGCATTTGAGCGCCCGTTGTACACTCCAAGGTTGACATTTTCGGGAAAAGAGTGAAGTTGTTGAACACTGTTCAAGACTCAAGGAGAATATGACATGGCACTTGATGATCCAGATAAATCATCCGAGCGCTTTCTCGTCATATCCTGCGACTGCCATACGCAAGGGCGGGCGGAGGACTATCGCCCATACATCGCGAAAAATTTCCTCGGTGTTTTCGAAGAATGGGCGGAATCCTCACTTCCTCCCGGCTTTGCGGGGCGGCAAAAGATGTTCGATGCGGGCATCGATCACACGATCTATCCCGAGCTATCCAAACGTTTTCACGAGCATGAACTTGTTCAGGCGGGCGGTGAAGATGGGCTATTCGACTTTCAGCGCCGCCTGATTGAAATGGAGCGCGACGGCACCGTCGGAGACGTGTGCATCCAGCAAGGCTATCCATTCTCCAACTTTGGCGGCGCTCCCTATGGAACGCCTTATGACTGGCCCACCATGAAAGAAGGCGTCCGCGCTGCCAACCAATGGCTTGCGGATCGCTGCTCGGAGAACCCGGGCCGCCATGCAGGGCTGGCGCTGGTGCCCGACATGGACGACATCGAATATTCAGCCAAAGAGATCGAAAGACTGTTCCATGCAGGCCTCAAGGGTGGAATTATGCTTCCATTCAGCCCCACCTATGAGTGGCCGGCCTATAATCACCCGCGCTATTATCCGCTCTGGGAGGTGCTAAACGAGCACAAACTTGCGGTCCACACCCATCTCGGGGCGCTGTTTGGTGGCGCTCACACGACCATCGACGGCCCTGGGGGCGACACAATCGATGGCTATGAGAACCACTTCCGCGCAGCGCGCCCATTCTGGTGCATGTATTTCGGCGGCGTATTTGAACGCTATCCGAACATCAAATTTAGCTTCACTGAGCACGGTATCGAATGGATTCCCGAAATGATCCGGAACATGACGACTGGGTATTTTCGGGAGCTCGAGGCATTCAAGGAACAAATGTCTGACGCCGCAATTCGTTGGGGCAATCTCCAGCTCAGTCCGATCGAAGTCTGGCGCAGGCAGGGGTTTGCCGGCGCTTCCTTTCTGCCGAAGGCTGAAGCAGAACGTCGGGGCGAGTTGGGTGTCGACAAGATCATGTGGGGATCGGACTATCCCCATGTCGAAGGAACTTGGCCAAACACACGCATGAAATTAGCCCGCGCGCTCGCCAACGTTCCCAAGGAAGAAAAGGCGATGATACTCGGAGAGAACGCACTTCGCTGCTATGAAGCGGCATTCGACGAGAAGCACCTTCGCGAGGTTGCAGCGAGGACGGGACTGCTCGCCGCGCAGGTCTGATTGCGCAATCCCGGATCGGCAAAAACGTCAGGCCATGCCATCAGTTGACGCGATCAGCGTCACTATGGCGGCTGGCAAGATAGTAATGCACCGTTCCCCAGATCTGCGCCAGACTCATCGAAAGTATGGCAATGCGAAGGCTCTCGACACCGAATTGCGGTGCAAAAAGGTCACTCAGCAGCCCGATCAGATAGGACCCTAGGCCGAGACCTGAGAAGGATACAAGAAACAGCAAAAGCGCCACTGCCGTGGCGCGGCGATGCGGTTCGGCAAACGCCTGCACTGCGGCCAGTCCAACCCCACCCGCAATCGCGGCCAGGAAGACTGCAAGACCGTGGAACGCAATCGCCAGACCCGCGGTCGGGCTTGTCATGACCAGGAAGAAGATCGGCAGATAAAACGCGTTCGCAATGGTCGGCACCCAAAGCTCCCATTTTGGATCGCGACGCACCAGCCAGTTTGCCAAAAAGCCCCCGGTCAGAAGCCCGCCGGTCGCGCCGAATAGCGAAGTAAGCCCGATCCAGCCGCCGACCTCCGCCATTCCCATGCCATAAGCACGGCGAAGGTAGCTGGGCAGCCACTGCGATTCGCCAGCCGTGCAGATCGAAGCGATAGCATAGCCCAGCACCAGGTGGACATAGGCCCGCCGCTTGAGCAGGGCAGCAAAGGCTTCGCGGGCTGTCTCGCCAACTTTCGCATTATCGGGAAGTTTCGGCCGTGTGGGCTCACGCAACGTCAACACTGCGATCGCCGCCAGCGGCAGACCTGCCAGACCGACAACCTGGAGCGTTGCGCGCCACCCGATCTCTTGGCCTACATAACCAACGAGACCCATGCCCAACGCTCCACCAAGAGCGGCGCCCGCTTGCAGCAACGAAATCGCGAGCGCGCGCTTTTCACGCGGGAAATAATCGCCAATCAGAGAATGTGCCGGCGGCATGCAGCCTGCCTCTCCGATTCCAACCCCAACCCTCGCCAGAACAAGCATTTGGAAATTATGGGCCCGACCGCAAAGTGCGGTCATGATACTCCATAAAGTCAAACATATGCTCAGTAGTCGCACGCGGGACGAGCGATCGGCGAGGCGGGCCAGCGGAATGCCAAGCACAGAATAGAACAGAATGAACGCGAAACCCATCAACAGCCCAAGCTGCTGGTCGCTCGCCCCGAACTCCGCCTTGATAGGTTCCAGCAGTATGGTCAGCGCCATACGGTCCATGTAACCAAACAGATTGATGGCCGCGAGGATCGTCAGCGCCCACCAGGTCGAAGGTGGCACATTCGTTACTGTGGCCGCAGTTGGGGTTGCCGCGGCTGGGGGCGTCGCCATGCCCTCAGCCACCGTCAACCGCTTCGAACCATACGCGAAATTCCGACGCCGGATTGAACCTCCATCAGAAATCAATTTCCACGCGCCCGCCATATGTCGTTGGTGGTCCAAGAAGTTGAGTGTCGCCAATCGCTGACCCGGCATAGGTGATGCGCCACTTCACGTTGGTGACGTTGTTGCCATAGGCAATGAAGCGGAAATGACTTCCGGCTGGCTTCCAAGAGGCCTGCAGGTTGACCAGTGCGGTCGCCGGCTGTTCGTAACGATAGCCCGTTCCGTTAAGGCCGATTGTCGACACCGTGGGCAGACGATAGCTCTCGAAGCTAACGTTTCCAGCAAGGCCGATCTCGCCGCCGTTAGCGAGCGGTATCGTATAGTCGGCACTGACATTTCCAGACCAGTCAGGTGAACGCACCATCCGCAGACCGCTCCAGTCCTGCGTGCAAGGCACGGTCGCTGGCGGACCGCTGGGACTAGCGCAAGTGCCAGTATTTAATTGGAAGGCCGGAATCAGCACGTTCACCGTTGCTGCCTTGTATTCTTTATAGCGGGCGTGCGTGTAGGCAAGGTTGGCGCGCAGATTCAGGCGGCTCGACAGTCGAGCCGATATTTGCGCCTCAGCGCCATAGATTTCCGAAGACGCCGCATTCGTCGTTATCGACGCCTGAACGTTATCCCGGATGATGACGGCGCTGACCTGAAGATCGCGGTAGTTGTAGTAGTAGGCCGCGGCATCGAACTGGATCGGTCCTTGTCGTGTCTTGAAGCCAACCTCGTATGCGTCGAGTTTCTCGGGTGCGACGGGGTCATAGGGTGCCGATGCATTAAACAGACCGGTTTTGAAACCTTGCGCGAACGACGCGTAAATGTTGGTGTCCTCGTCGATCGCATAGCGCGCGACGATCCGGGGCGTGAAGCGGCTTGCCTTCAGCTCAGGTGGTCTGGTCGTCACTCCGCCAGCCGTATAGGCAACCTTCTTGGTTTCTTCGACGTATCTTCCGCCCAGGGTCAGGTAAAAGTTGTTGCCGATTTGCAGGGTGCCATCAGCATAGAATGCGAACGAGTCCGTATCGATTTGACCAGTAGCGCCAACGATGGGGAACGTGCCGCTGAGGGTAATCGATTCCTTCGGACTCTTCTGGCGGGTGTTGAAGTAGTAAGCGCCGACTGTGTACTGGAATTTGCTGTCATTATCGGAAGTGATATTGACTTCCTGAGTGAAGGTCTTCCAGTTCTCCAAACCGCGGTTTGCGAGAATTGCGCTTGGCGACACGTCGATATCGAAGTTTAGAAGACTGTCCTCATTCTGATAGAACGTGTACGAATTCAGGTTCGCACCGCCCAGATCATAGCGTGCAGTCAGCGACACGGAATCGTCTGTGGTCATATTGGTCGGCACGAACGTGAAAGACGTCTTGTAATCACGCCTTTCGACCCTGGTGTCGCCATTAAAGGTGCCAAGGCAGTAGGCGATGCAGGTAATCGCTACGCCGCGCGCATCGGAAATTCTGGACCTTTCGTATGCCAGGATCAGGTCAAGCCGTTCGGCTGGTTGCAGCCGCAGCTTCGCCCTAATCGTGTAGAGCTCCTGCGGCGTCGACGGCGTATTAAGGAAAGTGTCGAACATATAGCCATCGGTGCTGTGATAGCTGCCGGCCACATTGAACGCCACTTTGTCGCTCAGCGGCACCGATATATACGCCTGAAGCTGACGATCGTCGAAATTGCCATAGCCCGCTGAAACCCGGCCGCTCGCCTCGGTAAACGAGGGATCCAGGGTCTGGATCAGGATGGCGCCGCCAGTGGCATTGCGCCCAAATAGCGTGCCCTGTGGGCCCTTGAGGACTTGAACCTGGCTGATATTGGCAAGTTCGGTATTCAGTCCTCGCGTAGAAGGTCGGTAAAAACCATCGACATAGACTGCAACATTATTCTCGGCGAAAGCAGCCTGCGCGGTTGATACGCCGCGAATGGATGGTTGCAAGAATATGCCCGTCCGCGAAATTACTGTGCCAGCAGAAATCTGGCTAATGTCTTCCAGCCTAAGGACGCCGCTTTTGCCCAGTTCCTCACCGGAGAGGGCCGTAACCGACACCGGCACATCCTCAAGCGCTTCAGCGCGCCGCTGTGCCGTGACAATGATCTCGGAACTGTCGTTTGCACCATCACTCGTGTCCTGAGCGCGGGCATTGTTGGTCATGGCCATTACACTGGCGATGGAAATGCCGATTCGACATGCCACTTTGAAGTTCACTCGCATCCTCCGCTCCCCGTTTTGGTGTCGTTGATTGATCACGCAAGTGACGGAAGTATGGGGTGCTTTTTGCTTTGCCCACTCCCCGTCACATCCGAAGCATCTCATGACGGCCAGTTTCAGTCTAATGTCGCAATGACTCAACTTTATAACCATTCGGCATTAAGTCTGACTGCCGGGTGCCGGAAAGTCCTATTGAGAGAAATTACGGCCCGGGAAATTTGAAGACGACCGGCGATTTATCGCCGAGGGTGCAACCACCAGCACTGGATTTAATGTTGTATTCCGCATGTCATTATGACATCATCTGGCCAATAAATCAGAAATCGACTGGCCAACGGCCATCGGAGCGCAAGCTCGAATATTGGGAGAGAGCATGGCATGCGCCTGCCCGAGATCGGGATTCCCTTCATGACGACGGCGCGCCTGCGCTGCGTAATTTTGCGCGAGGCCACAGAACATGATTGGTCTCTCAGTGGAGTAAGTCCATGACAACCATCCGCCCCAAGTTGGTCAATCACATTAACTTCGTGCCGTCAGACTACGACACTTCGCTGGCGCATTTAACCGACTTCTATGGCGCGCGGCACTTGATGGACGTGCCGGTAACTCCTCCCGATCGCGCATGTCTGCTCGATCTTGGCGGAGTGTATATCGAACTGTTTACACCTGGATTTGCTGGCAACCTCAAGACATTTGACGCCGGAATTGGCTGCAATCTTGGACTTGAGTTCCAGACCGACCTCGAAGACGTGCGCGCTGCCATCGCGGAACGAAAGTACAGTGGAATTATAGATTACGGCAGTGTGATTCATGTGCACGGTGACAATATCTATGGGATCGCCCTGGAATTCTTCGAAAAGCCGTTTTTCGGACCCGACAGGATCGAAGCAGTGCCTCCCGTGGCCAGTCCTGCCTATTGGCGCGAGGACCATCCGCTGGGCTTGCTGGGACTCATGGGTCTGACTGTGGCGGTGAGCGATGCCGACGCGGCAGCGGCGGACTTCTGCTCGTTGCTGGCAGGCAAATCCACTCCTGGCGAGACCAGGCCGACCGCCGGCGCAAAAGCGGTGAGCGTCGAGATTGCGGACACAATTGTCGAATTCCTTGAACCAGTCGCCGATGGACCGGTTAGTGATCATCTGAAACGGTTCGGGCCCGGGGTCATGTCGAACGTATTTCGCGTACGAAATCTTGAACAGGCGCGCAACTTCCACGCTGATCGCAATGTTGCGACAATCGTCGGACTGGCAGCCGATCGGATCGCTGCGCCGCCTGCGCTGAATCAGGGCATATTGTTCGAGTTTGTCCAATGAACTTTTCAATCCGCTTTCATCTTTTGACCCTGCAGCAGACGAGGCAGCAGCGATGAATATCAGCCTCGAGCGAGTGTTGCGGTTTGTGGCGGTTGCGGAACGGATGTCTTTTACGCGCGCTGCCCGGCACCTCAATATTGATCAGCCGTGGTTGTCACGCCAGATCATGCAGCTTGAGGATCAGCTGGGATTTGCCCTGTTCAATCGCAGTAGCCTGCGCATCACTCTGACGGCAGAAGGCGCGGAATTGCTGGAGCGCGCCCGCGAAGTCGTCGATTCTGCCGAACGCTTCCGGTTGAAGGCCGACGAAATCAACCGCAGAGTTCAAACCAAACTGCGACTTGGCATCGCCTATGCAGCGATCCCGCTGGGCGAACATGAACGGTTGCTCAACGCCTTCTCTGCGCGTTGCCCAAACGTCCAGTTGGACATGTCTGCCTACGAGCAACCGGCTAGCATATTCAGCCGCCTGGAAGCAGGCGACCTGGATTTCGGTTTCATTATTGGGCCTCCCGACCACAAGCTCGATCTGCCATTGTCGATAATCGGCGAAATTGACCTTCGGATCGCGATTCCGCAGGAACTGCCCTTGGCTCAGCTCGAAACGATTGCATTGAAGGATTTGCGCTATCACCGGATGGCAATCGGCGAGCGCGGCGAAGGTTACGACCGGATGTACGAATGGCTCGAACGAGCGGAAGTCATCAAAGTGCCGGTTCTCGGCGGCCGTCGCTTCATTTTCGATGTGGCAGAGCGCGATCGATTACTTGTTGTTTGCTACAACGATGTCGAAAAGCTTCCAGATAGTTTTGTCGTCCGCAAGTTCGTTCGTGGTGCGCCCGCGGTTAACCTCTGCTTTGTTCGCCGGGCAGGCACGCTCTCGCCGGTGGCTGAGCGATTGTGGAACCTAGTGAGCACTCAGAGCCTATCGTCAGAACCCGTTGCCCAGACTTGAGGTTGTAATTCCAACCGAGTTGGGGGTTCGTCTAAATGCGAAGAAAAGTGAAGCGCAATCTCCCCTGAAAAATTTGCCGAAGCCAGGGGCAGCTATTGGCCGCCCGACTATCGAGCATTTGTGCGGCCACTGTTTTCTCTCATATCTCAAAAGGGCGCGGAGACACTGCTTAGCGCAAGCGCCAGGTCTTCGCCTGCCTTTACCGCACAGGCGGCTAACGGAATTCTCCCAGAAACGGTTCAGAAGCTGCAAATGAGGAACGGGGCCACCGACATTGCCGATAGCCCCGCCCTGATTACTTATTTCAAATGGCTGCGATGACCGGACTCTCTGTGCAAGAGCCCCGCCAGAGCAATCCATCCGCTGTTCAGTTGCCGAAACGCACGCGCAAACGCAGACCATACATGCGCGGCTCGCCCAGCTGGCGGGCATCGAACCCGAGAATGTCCTTGAGACCGTTTACCGTCACAACCGTCAACTGATTGGTGACGTTATTGGCAAAGAACGAGAGGTCCACCGGTGCGCCGGCAAAATTGGTCCAGTCGAGGTTCAGATCGAGCTGACGGACCGGCGTTGCCTTGATATTGGTGATCGTCGGTGCGGCAACCTGATAGGCTGACTGGAAGCGATAGTTAGCACCCAGTTCAATCTTCCCGGCTGATGCTGGAACCGGCAATTTGACTGATCCGCCGACTGAGCCCGACCACTTCGGCGAGTACGCCAACTCACCACCCTGAACTGCCGTTGGAACGATACTAACACCCGGGGCGGTTGGCTCAGTGGCCGAAATTAACTTGGTATTCAGATAGTTGACGGCACCATTCAAAGTGAAATACTCGCCCAGGTTAACGACAGCATCGGCTTCGAAACCATAAATGCGCGACTTACCTGCATTGATGATGGACGTACGGCTCGACGAGTTCGAGTCCAACGGAACGAAGCCATACTGAAGCTGCTGGTCACGAAGCGTATTGTAGTATCCAGCCATATTGAACCGACCTGATACCGCACCGCTGAAGGAAGCCTTGAGGCCCGCTTCGAACGAATCCACTGTCTCGGGACGGAAGGTGTTGAACTGCGGGCTGGCCGCTGGGTTGGCAGCGCCCTGACGATAACCGCGCGACCAGGTTCCGTAGATCATAACGTTCTGCATCGGATTGTATGCCGCGTTCAGCGTCCAGGTCGCCCGACGGCTCGATGTCTTGCCAGACAGCGTGCAATCGCCGGTAAAGCCGGCTTCGCAAACCGCAGGGTTGGCGGTGAACAGGGTGGTATTAGGTGCGAACGGGAAGAAACGCACCTTACCGATGGCTGTGCCGCTGGAGCGATCATAGGTGTAGCGCAAGCCGGCCGTGATCTTCAGCTGCTCGGTCAAGGCATAGGTGCCCTGGGCATAGGCAGCCATGTTGATGAACTTGACCTGCGCGGAGGCCAGATTGATCGAAGCTGGCTTTGCTGGATTGGCGGAGCGGCAAAGCAGATCGTCAGCTGTCTCATACGGCGTAATCGAGCATTGAGTGCCGGTAGAGACACCCGTTGTCGACGAAAAACCGACCGGTGAGCTGATCTCGTAATAGAGGCCACCCTGCCAGTTCAGCCTACCATCCATACCAGTGCCGACGAATTGCAATTCGTTGGTGAAATTGCGCTGGTTATTTTGGTCATCTGGCCGGGCGGTGTAAGCACCTGACGTATAAACCATCGTGTTGGGGATGGCCGGGTAACCCGCGTTAAGGGGCGCCGGGAACGGAGGAAGGAAATTGCCACCGAACACCGATGCACGCAAATCCTGCTGGAAGCGGGAATAGGACGTGATGTTCTTGATCGTCAGCGAATCCGAGACCCGCCACGTCAGCTTGTTGATGATCTGCCACTGCTCGGTCTTCGCATAGGCGCTCGGCAGGGCGATTTCGGTTACATAGGGATCCGAACTTGCGGCTAGGCGCTCGACCTGTGCCTTGGCCAGCAAACCAATGCCGACCGCTGGGTTATAATCATAAACCTGGTATCCGGCCGGCGAGTGGTCGGAATACATGTAAGTGGCAATCGTATAGTTCTCGATATCGGGCGAGAGGTTCAGCACCAGCGACGCGCGGGCAGCTGTGTAATCGACATCGGCATATGTCCGCGGACCTGTTGCGGCCACGTTCTTCATGAAGCCCGTGCGAGTCATGCGATCGACGCCCACGCGCAAGGCTGCGACTTCGCCGAAAGGCACGTTGAGCACGCCCTGATAGCGCTGCATGTCATAGTTGCCGAAAGAGGCCTCCACGTAACCTTCGAGCTTGTCAGTGGGCTTCTTCGGTACGAGTAGCACCGCGCCGCCAGTCGTGTTGCGACCAAACAGCGTGCCTTGCGGACCCTTCAGCACCTGCACGTTCTGCAGGTCGAACATGTAAGCCGGGCCAGCGCCATCGCCGCCCGAAATGCCTGCACCGCCACCGCGCGGGGCCACAACGTCAGCAAAATAGGTTCCGACCGATGCCGAAGTGCGCAGTTCCTGCGTAAAGCCGCGAATGGTGAAGGTCGAGCTTTCAGGGGTATAGCGCTGGTTGGTGGTCAGGCCAGGTACGTGCTTGGCAAGATCGTCCGAGTTGACGATGTTCTTCCTCGACAGCTCGTCGCCCGTCAGCACGCTTACTGAAATCGGAACGTCCTGCAGGCGCTCGTCGATGCGGCGTGCGCTGACGATGATGTCGTTGGCGCCTGCATCTTCCGCTTCCTCGCTCTGCGTCTGGGCGGCGAATGACTGCGTCGAAACGCAGAGCGCGGAAATTCCCGCGGTCGCCAAAATCAGAGCTCTGGATGTGCGTTGCATGATCGAATTCTCCCTTGTGAATATGGATAGCCTTTTGCCGCACACCGGGACTAACCCGTATGCAGGCAAGGAGGGAGGCCACTGGCAGTCCAGTGACAGCAGTTCAATGGACCTATTTGTATCAGATGCTTAAAGTGTCAGAGCGTGACAATTTGGCAACAAACCGGCCGATCGGTCGCAGCTGGCGACCACAAATTGCGTTCGACCATTGCCGATCAGCTCGGCTGTTGAATGGCAGGCTCAGTTCATCCGAGCGAAGCTGAAATCAACCATGAGATCGCCGGAAAGCGCCTCCAGTGCCGTACGCAAATCGTCGATGCCCAAACCTGCCGGCAACGACAATCGCGCAGCCGCCCAGAAAAGCCGCTCCCCCGACCAGGCACCGTTCTGAGTGGAAGTGACGAAATCCTCGATATTGACTCGCAGCTCCGCCAATACGGTAGTGACTTCGCGCACAATGCCCGGCCGGTCCTGCGCAACCAGCTCCAACTTCAGCGTGTCGCCAGTCTGCGCTGCCGGTTCATCGCCCGCCGGCAGCAGTGAGACTGCGAGGCCATGGGCGTCAACCGCGCGGATCGCGGATTCGAACCGGCTGAGCATCGAGTCATCGAGCTCGACCAGCACTGAGCCGACATAGAGACCTCCCAAGCGGCTGAGGTGGCTTTCCAGCCAATTGCCCCCTGCCTCGGCAACGGCATCGGCCAGCGCGCGAGTCAGGCCCGGACGGTCACTGCCGACAGCTGAAAGGATCACCCGAGTCTTCATCACCGCTCCCAGCCAAGCCACTTTTCCGGGCTGATCCTGCCGGACGTTTCGCTGCGGGACAAGGTGCTCGGCGCGCCGGTCTCCCTCTTCCCTTTGCGCGCGCGCAGGTGCAAGAAGCGCCGACAATGCCCGGCCATGCCGACATTACCGGCCAAGATGCCGCACGTCAGCCCGTCATGCTGGTCACTGGCCTGCTGGGCGCGGGCAAGTCGACCGCGCTGAAATTGCTTGAGGATATTGGCTGGGAAACGATCGACAATTTTCCGATCCGCCTTTTGCCGCGCCTGCTCGAAACGCCCAGCGGGCCCGATGGCGGCGTTCGCGCGCCGCTGGCCATCGGCTTCGATTCGCGCACCCGGGGCTTCGATCCGCGGGTAACAATCGAGCTGGTGAAGAAACTGGCGATGCGGACCGATCTGGAACTTACCACTCTCTATCTCGATTGCAGCAGCGCCGAGCTTGAGCGGCGATATAATGAAACTCGCCGCCGCCATCCACTGGCGCAGGACATGCCGGTTGCGGTCGGCATCCGGGCTGAACGCGAACTGCTGGAGCCGCTTCGCCGCTGGGCCGACATGGTGATCGACACCAGCGCCTATTCGGCCAACGAGTTGTCCCAGGTCATGCGGGAACGCTTCGGCAAAGTCGCGGGCTCGGCGACTACAGTGACGATCACCAGCTTCGGTTTTGCCCGAGGAATGCCGCCAGTGGCCGATCTGGTGTTCGACATGCGGTTTCTCGACAACCCGCATTGGGTGCCGGATCTGAAGCCGCTGACCGGGCTGGACAAGCCAGTGGCCGACCATATCCGCCGCGACCCTGCCTATGATGAGGCTTTCGCCCGCATTCGCGACCTGCTGCTGCTGTTATTGCCGCGATACGAGGCGCAAGGGAAAGCCTATGTAAACATTGCCTTCGGCTGCACCGGCGGGCGTCACCGCTCGGTTTTCTTCGCTGAGGAGATCGCGGCGGTCTTGCGCAATGCAGGATATTCCCCCACATTGCTGCACCGCAACCTGGGCGCTCGCGCCGCTGACTTGCTTGAACAGGGACAGCAGCGATGAAGTGCAACCTCTTAATCCGGGTGCGGTCGCAAGGATATCGGAGCGCGCCAGCCCCATGATCGGTATGATATTGGTGACCCACGGCAATCTTGCCGAGGAATTTGTTCATGCAATGCAGCATGTGGTGGGCCGGCAGGAAGGCGTCGCCACGGTATGCATTGGCCCCAATGACGACATGGAACGGCGCCGCCGCGAGATCGCCGACGCGATCAAGAAAGTGGATGATGGCCAAGGCGCGATCATCCTGACCGATCTTTTCGGGGGAACGCCGTCCAATCTGGCAATTTCGCTGATGAAAGCGGGCAAAGTCGAAGTGATCGCGGGCATCAACCTGCCGATGCTGATCCGCCTTGCCAAAGCGCGCGGCTGCATGAATGTTCACGACGCCGCTGTGGCAGCCCGCGATGCCGGGCGCACCTACATCACGATGGCGTCCGAATACCTGGGGCAGACAGCGTGACACCGCTCTCCCAAACCGTCGAAATCGCCAACAACCGCGGGCTCCACGCAAGGGCGAGCGCAAAATTCGTCAACATGGTCTCGATCATGCCCGATCATTTGCGCGTTACTGTCAGCAAGGACGGGACCGAGGCAGGCGGCGCATCGATCCTGGGTCTGATGATGCTGGGCGCGGCCAAAGGCGACACTATCGAAATCAGCGTGGCAGGCGAAGGCGCCGAGGCGGCGTTGGCCAAGCTGGTGGGGCTGGTGCTGGATCGTTTCGGCGAGGACTAGAGACTGTCCGTGCGCCGCACCATCACGGGTTTTTCCAATCCCACAGTCAAGTTCCTGCGCTCACTGCGCGATAAGAAGCACAGGAAGCGTGAAGGCAAGTTCCTGGCAGAAGGCCTGCGACTGCTGACGGATGCGCGCGAGGCCGGGCGGCTGCCCGAAGTGCTTGCCATGTCCACCACGCGCGATCCGCATCCCCTGCTTGCCGTGCTGGAAGCGGACGTGCTGGCCGCAGGCGGCGATGTCATTGAAATGGATGAAGCGCTGCTTGCCAAGATCAGCGGCAAGGACAACCCGCAAGGCGTGTGCGGAGTGTTTTCCGAGTGGGATACCTCGCTGCAATCGCTTGACCGTCAGGCGTCGCCCATATGGCTGGTGGCGCAAGCGCTGCGCGATCCGGGCAATCTCGGCACCATGCTGCGCACTGGCGATGCCGTGGGTGCGGGTGGCCTGATCCTGCTTGATCAGTGCGCCGATCCCTTCTCGGTCGAAGCGGTTCGCGCCAGCATGGGGGCGATTTTTACGCAAAGGCTGGCACAGGCCAGCTGGGAGGATTTCATCGGCTGGCTGCGTGCAGGCCCAGGCCAGCTGGTCGCTGCCTCCTTGCGCGATGCCCTGCCCTATCGCGACGCGCCTTACGCGGCGCCTTGCTTCCTGATGGTGGGAAATGAGTCGAGAGGCTTGCCTGAAAACTACGAAGACGCCTGCGACCTTCGCGTGACAATCCCGATGCGCGGCGCGGCTGACAGTCTGAATGCCGCGATTGCCGGCGCTGTGCTCGCCTACGAGGCACTGGCCAAGCTCCAGCCTGCGGGCTAACTGGGCCCAATGTCCCTGCCCCCAGACCGTCTTTCGCGATTTGCCCGCCATATCGTCTTGCCTGAAGTCGGCGGCGCGGGGCAGGTAGCGCTGACCAAAGCCCATGTGGTGCTTATAGGTTGCGGCGGGATCGGTTCGCCGGCGCTGCAATATCTCGCCGCGGCGGGCGTCGGCCGGCTAACTCTGATCGACAATGATGTCGTCGAGGCGTCGAACCTCCAGCGCCAGACAATATTCGCGCCCGCAGATATCGGCCGCGCGAAAGCGCAAGCCGCCGCTGAATGGACCGCACGCTTCGATCCCGCGCTGGATGTGCAGCCGGTGACGAAGCGAATTGATCAAGCCAATGCCGCGCAATTGCTTGCCGGGGCCGACGTCGTGCTCGATGGCTGCGACAACTTCGCCACGCGCCTCGCTGTTTCAGACGCCTGCGTCGCCTCGGCCATTCCGCTTACCAGCGCAGCAATCGGGCGGTTCCAGGGACAAGTCGCCAACTTTGCGGGACATCTCCCCGGCGAGGCTTGCTATCGCTGTTTTGTTGGCGATGCCTTCGACGCTGATGACTGCGACAGCTGCGCAGCCGACGGCGTGCTGGGCGCAATGGTCGGCGTAGTGGGAAGCTTCGCGGCAATGACTGCCATTCGCGTCCTGCTCAACGGCCACGCGATGCTGGGCGACCCGCAATGGAGCCGCCTGCAACTGTTCGACGGCCTTGCACCCGGCCTTCGCACGTTGAAGATTGCGAAAGACCCGGAATGCAAGGGCTGCAGGCTCTAAACCGGCATTCCCGGCAGGTGGACGGCAATGCTCGACCACACTCCAGGAACACTGACGAAGAATATCTGCAAGGCAATCACCAGTGCAAACAGCCCCGCCCCGGTCTTCGTAGCCCAGTGCAACCGGCCGAGGGTGCGCATGTCCCACATGATGAGTGGCACGAAGACCAGCCAGCACAGCATCATCTGGATGGCATTGGTCACCAGCGACGGCGGCATCAGCGGAATGCGATGAAGTGCGGGCTCGCACAGCATCAGCATGATACCCAGCATCAGCCGCTTGTGCGCCGCCAGATCGCGGCGGCTCTCACGCCAGCCTAGATAGAGCATGACGCAGAACACCGGGATGGCGACCATCGGAACAGCCGACCAAGTGAGCGGATCGCTGAATGGCGGCGTGCTGCCGCGCTCCACCATGTTGAGAGTGGTGACATACATCACCGGCACCATCAGCACGCCGAGCAGCATGCCCAGCACCCCCAGCTTGCGGTGGACATCGCGCCGCCCGGCACCCACCAGACTGACTTGCGCGAGGAAAGTCGCCACCCAGACAGTGAACACCAGGCCGTGAAGCATCAGGTTCGGAACAAGTTCGGGATTGGGGCGCGGGTAACTTACCCCAAGCGGCTTGATATAAAAGCTCGGTCCGAAACCCACCAGCACAGCCGCGACCACGAACCACGCCATGCGCGCATAAAACCGCCGTTCTCGCGCGGCAGGTCCGCCTGAATTTATATCGATCGACGCCATGATAGCTCCCCCTCCTTTGCCCAATTCCCCAATGACCTATTCAATCAAATCGCCAGATTTTGTCTAGGAGATATTTCTCAGGGGCTGCCAGATTTGCGGTGCCCAGTCTCTATCCGAGACGAACTCCATCGGGCATTTTCCGCCCGCACCGCCAATTGCGATTTTCCTTCAATGTGGCGGCTATTGTCGAGAGGCGGTATTTAGGGGAAAGCTGCGCCATGACCAGCGACCATATCCTGACCGACCTCACCCGCGGCATCTTCACCGTCACGATCAACCGACCAGACAAGATGAATTCGATCACGCCGGACATGCACCGCGCGCTCGATGCTGCATTCGACTGTTTTGCAGCAGACGATGCCGCGCAGGTCTGCATCGTCACTGGTGCGGGCGAACGGGCGTTTTGCGCGGGCAGCGACCTCAGCCTGTTTGACCCCAATGCGCCTTACCCGAAATCGGGCTATGCCGGTCTCATCGAACGCTTTGATCTGGCCAAGCCTGTGATTGCGGCAGTGAACGGCGTGGCCTTGGGCGGTGGCTTCGAGATCGCCCTGGCCTGCGACCTCATAGTCGCCTCGCCCCGGGCCGTGTTTGGCCTGCCCGAGCCAAAAGTCGGCCTGATCGCGATCGGCGGCGGTGTTCATCGCATAGTGCGGCAAGCAGGCCTCAAGCGCGCCATGCTGCCCTTGCTCACCGGGCGCAACATCAGCGCGCAGGAATGCTTCGAAATGGGCCTCATCAGCGAGATCGCGGAAGGCGATGTGCTGGCGGCAGCAAAAGAACTGGCCATGCAGATCATCGCCAACGCTCCGCTGGCCGTGCGCCTGTCAAAGGCACTGGCGATGTGGGGGCTCGATCAACCCACCTTGCAGGATGCCATCGTCCAGCAGTCATCTCACCCTCTGTTCGGGCCGTGGCGCGAGGCGCGGGACACTGCGGAAGGCCCCAAGGCCTTTGCCGAAAAGCGCAAGCCGGACTGGCAAGGCCGCTGACCGCCCTGCCCACCCCGCCAGTTGAAACCTACCATGCGTTCCAATGCACGATCGTTTCGGGCGCGGGGCGTTCGGCCGGCTTGAAATTGGTGCCGATCGTATAGGCCACGGGCAGCATGGCGACTTGCTGCACAGTGTCCGGCAGGTCCAGCAAGGCCGCCACCTCCCCCGCTTTAAGCAAGTGCAGGGTCGTCAGCGTTGAACCGAGACCCCGCGCACGCAAGGCCAGCTGAAAGCTCCAGACCGCCGGGTAAATCGATGCATACTGGCTGGCCAGCATCGCGATGGGCGCACCCTGGCCGAATCCGCCTTCAATGCATGGGATCGCGATCACAGGCGCTTTGCCCATGTTTTCCGCGAGCCACAGCGCCGAATCCATGACCCGGCCCATCTGCCCTTCGCCCTTGGTGGTTGCGGCGCTGGCGGCGAGATAGTCCCGCCCCGCATCGCGATAGATTTCGCCCAGCGCGGCCCGCTTGGCCGGATCGTCAACCAGCAGCCAGCGCCAGATCTGGCTGTTGCTGGCCGTGGGCGCCTGCATCGACAGGCGAATGCAATCCATCACCACGTCGCGCGGAACGGCCCTGTTCAGATCCAGGCGCTTGCGCACCGCCCGCGTGGTCGAGAGCAATGCGTCGGTGATAGCCAGGTCGAATTCCATGATTTCGCCTTTCCGATGATCGGATGAACCTTACGCCCAGGCCCGATCATGTGGAAGGCGGCTCAGAAATCTACAGCCACTGACAGGTTGAACCGGCGGCGTTCGTCCACTTGCAGGGTGTTGGGGGCTATCACTTTCCAGTTGGCCGCATCAAACACGTTAAGGACCACCATCCGGTAGCTGAGTGGCACTGTGCCAATCTTGAATGACTGACGCAGGCCGAGGTCCACGGTTGCATAGCCCGGCAACATCGCTCCGCTGGTGCCGACAGACCGCGAGCCGAGGTAGGTCATCGAGGCGGTGGGAGTCAGTCCCCCGAAGATGTCGGTGCGGTAGTTGGCATCGATCTTGGCGAACATCGATGGCGTGGCCGCGGGCCGATCCTGCTCGGCACCTATAAGTCGCGGCTGCATGAGTACGGCGCCGGCCAGGAGGTGAAATCGCTTGCCGAAGTGTCCTGACAACGAGGCTTCCACGCCGCGATGACGCACAGTGCCGAATTCGCGAAAGACGCGGTTGGCGCCGAAGGTGAAATAGGGCTTGGTAATTTCGAACAGGTTGACGACCAGTTGCCCCTGGGCAAACCTCCAGCGCAATCCCGCCTCGTACTGGTGGGTGCGGGTGGTCGGCAGTTGCTCATTGCGGTTCACGGCGCTCTCCGGCGCAATGCCGCTGTCTTCCAGACCGCTCTGCGTGCCGGCGTAAATCGCAATCGACGGCGTTGCCTGCCAGGTCACGCTGGCATTGTAGAGCCAGGGATTGTCCCGGGTTACTGTCTCAAGACCGCTCACACCATCCGTGAACGTTGCACGGTAACGCGCTTTCTGCAGTCCCAGATTAACCGAGAGCCGATTGTCGTACCGGCCGATATAGCCAAGCATCAGCGACGACTGGTTCACCCGGTTGGAATTGGGCCGGGAAAAAACGAATTGCGGCTCCGGCTCAGGATCGGGTGTTCCGTACGCCACTGTGCCGAAATTGCGTATGTCGGAACCGCCGGTCTCTGTCAGCCGGTTGCGCGCGCGGTAGCCGGCAATCAGCCGGTGCTGCCACTTGCCGGTCTTGAAGCTGTAGAACAGCAAAGCCTCGCCGCTGGTCGAGCGCAGCAACTGGACAGGGTCGGCGATCAAGCGGTGGCTGGCCAAGGGCGCCGCAAGATCGCCGCCCGGCAGGATTGAATAGATTTCCGAATAGTTTTCCTGCCGGTCACCGATTGCGCGGAAGATCCCGGCCCGGATCGAAAGATTGCCGAGCAGTCGGCCACGCACGATCCCACCAAAATTGTGATTGAGATTGCGGCCCCTGGCCCAGTCCTGCCCCAGATAGAGCCTCGCCTCAGGCAGAGGCGGCACGGTTGATCCGGAAACGACGGTCAAGGGACGGACGTGATTGGCAGTAAACAGGGAATATCCGAAATGCGGCGTAAATTGGAGGCCACCCACTTTGACGTTGAAGCGCGCAGTCACGCCCCACGCTTCCATCCGGCTCCCGTCGGTGTAGCGGGTGTCTGACAAAGCCACGCCGCCAATGAAACCAAGCCGATCCTCGATAAGCGGCAGGCGCAAGTCCCACTCGCGCACATGACCCCCATATGCCAGCTGGTTGGTGGCGAAGCTGGTTCCCAATTTGTCGGGGAACGGCCGCACACGGTAATCGACAATGCCGGTTGGTGCCTGGAACGGGTAGCGCTCAGCCGTGAAGCCCACCCGAATCAGGTTGCCGATGCGCAGCCGGTTGGAGAGTGAGCCGACAGGATCATAATAGACTCCGTCGATGCGCGCATTTCCGGCCTTGGTCGGGCTGAAACCGCGCGTATCCTGGTCGGAATAGATGCCGGTCTGTTCCATACCGACAGTCGAGCCAAAGGCATCGTCGGCGCTGTCGACCGCGTTTTCGCTCGCGCGCTGGGCGAATGCCACAGAAGGCGCCAAGGCAAGGGCAAGCCCGGCAATTGCAGCCTGGCCTGCTCTTGATGTCACAGGTCGGCCACCAGAGTCAGACTGAACCGGCGCCGCTCATCGATATCGAGGACATTGGGAGCAAGAACCTTCCAGCTCGTGTGATCGAACACGTTCGCCAGCACCGCGCGCAGGTTCATCGGCACCCCTCCGAGAGTAAATTGCTGACGTACTCCGAGATCGATCGTAGTTACGCCGGGCAGCATCAGTTGCTTGCCGCCCAGCGAATCGAACGGCTTGGCACTGACTGCTCTGGTGCCGGTATATTGCAATCCGGCCGTCAGCGTCAGCCCGCCGAAAATGTCAGTCTTGTAGTTGGAATCGATGCGCACATATTTCGACGGCGTGCCAGTTGGCAGTTCCCCCTGCTGGCCTGCAGTCGGCGTGACATTCGAAACCCGCGGCTGCAACGCCAGTGCACCCGCCACGATCTGGAGCCGCTTGCCGAAATGGCCAGAAAGCGAGGCTTCGATGCCGCGATGGCGGACATCGCCGATGCGCGTGAATAGGTTGCTGGTATCGTAACTGAAATAGGGCTTGGTGATCTGGAATGCATTGACCACCAATTGTCCGCCACCGAACTTCCAGCGTATGCCGCCGTCATATTGCGTGGTGCGCGTCGGAGGCAGCTGCTCATTGCGATTGGTTGCGAGATCGGGCGCAGTGCCGCTGTCTTCGAGTCCGCGCTGCGTCCCGAAATAAAGCGAAATCGCTGGCGTGACATTGACACCGATTGTCGCGTTGTAGAGCCAGGGATCGTCACGCGATGTCGTGACCGCACCTGTTGTGCCGTTGCGATTGCTTGCCCGGAAACGCGCTTTCTGGACGCCGATATTGATGTGTCCGACCCCTGGAAGACGGCCCAGATAGCCCAGCATGAAAGCTGATTGCCTTACGCGCCCGGAATTGACCGGGCCGAACTGGAAGGTGGGCTTGTCCTCCAGATCTGGCTTGTCATACTCGACCGTGCCGAAGTCGAACGCCTGCGAGCCGCCAGTTTCGGTGAGCCTGCTGCGCATGCGAAAACCACCGATCAGCCGGTGCACCCATTTGCCGCTGTCAAACCGGTAAATAAGCTGCGCCTCGCCGCTGACCGCATCGATCTGCTGCGGGGGATCGGCAATGACACGGTGGCGCGCCACAAATCCGGTGGGCGGTAGGATGTAGAACTCGGAAAAATACCGCTCTCGGTCCCCATTGGAATAGTTCATCCCGCCGCGAAACAGCAGCCGGGCCGTGATTGGCACTTTGGCAGTCAGGCCATAATTATCATTGTTGAGCCGCGTCCGTGTCCAGTCCTGACCCAGATAAATGCGCTGCTCCGGCACGGCCGGGACAGTGTCACCCGATACGATGGTGAGGACATGGGGCTGCTGAAAAGAAACAATGGTCTTGGCGGCCCAAGGACCGATTTCAATACCGCCAATGCGGATAATAGGCCTTGCCGCCATGGTATAGCTGCTGACACGCGAGCCGCCGCCATAGCGAAAATCCGAATAGGCAAAGCCGGCAACCAGCCCCAGCGTTCCCGCCTCGTTGCGCAAGCGCAAATCGATTTCGCCTATCTTGCCGCCATAGCTTACCAGATTGGCGCCGAGGCTGATGCCGTTCTTCTCCGGGAACGGACGCAGGCGCTGTTCGACTACCCCGGTCGGAGCCTGAAAAGGGTAGCTTTCGGCGGCAAAGCCAATTCGTATTCCGGTCGATTGTTTAAGGCGGCTTGGCATTGTTCCGATGATGTCGAAATAGACACCATCCACGCGCAGATTGCCGGCTTTGAGCGGACTGAATCCGCGTGCGTCCTGTTCGGTATATATGCCGGTTGATTCCAGGCCGACTGTCGTCCCGAAGCCATCGTCTGAATTCGCCACAGCATTGTCAGCTGCTCGCTGGGCGTGTGCAGCGCTTGTAAGCGTTGCACCGATAACAATGCAGCATGCTGTTAGTGAGCGGCGTGAAATAGACATTTACAGGTAAAAGCAAGCACGCCGACAATAGGCAAGTCAAAAGTAAGCTACCTCAGCATATCGCCGGTGAAATGCCTTCCAGTGCACATAGACGCGTTAATCCGCGCATCTTTTTGGCTTCCTCCGATCGCAGGTAATCATGCCCTGATGGGCAGGGGGGGCCGATTGAAGATGTCAGCCCGGCGCCTGAAAGCGGGATCACGCCGCCTGCTTTTCCCGCTCGGTCGCCTCAAGATTGAGCATGTCCGCCAAAAGGAAGGCCAGCTCGATAGACTGCGCGGCATTGAGCCGGGGATCACAATGGGTGTGATACCGGTCCGCCAAAGCCTCATCCGTGATCGCCACGGCGCCGCCAGTGCATTCGGTGACATCCTGCCCGGTCATCTCGATGTGGATGCCGCCAGCATGCGTGCCCTCGGAGCGGTGAACCGCGAAGAAGCCCTTTACTTCCGCCAGGATCCGCTCGAACGGGCGCGTCTTGTAGCCCGAGGCAGACTTGACCACATTGCCGTGCATCGGATCGCAGGACCAAACGACTGGATGGCCTTCGCGCTGCACCGCGCGGACCAGTTTCGGCAGGCCGTCTTCGACCTTGTCGTGGCCGAAACGGCTGATCAGCGTCATCCGCCCCGCCTCGCGGCCAGGGTTGAGCGTGTCGAGCATACGCAGCAGCGCGTCCGGCTCAAGGCTGGGGCCGCACTTCATGCCAATGGGATTGCCCACGCCGCGCAAGAATTCGACATGCGCAGAACCGTCGAAACGCGTGCGATCGCCGATCCATAGCATGTGCGCCGAGCAGTCGTACCAGTCTCCGGTCAGCGAATCGCGCCGGGTCATTGCCTCTTCGTAAGGCAGCAGAAGCGCCTCGTGGCTGGTGTAGAAGCTTGTGCCCTGCAGCTGGGGAACGCTGGTGGGATCGACACCGCAAGCGGCCATGAAGTCCAGCGCCTCGCCAATGCGGTCGGCGGTTTCGCGGAACTTCTTCGCCCAGGGGCTGCGGCCGATATGATCCAGCGTCCACTGGTGCACCTGGCGCAGATTGGCATAACCGCCGCCCGCGAAAGCGCGCAGCAGATTGAGCGTCGCGGCCGACTGACCATAGGCCTGCAGCATGCGGCCCGGATCGTTGCGGCGCGTCGCATCCTCGAATTCGATGCCGTTGATGATGTCACCGAAATAGCTGGGCAGTTCCTTGCCATCGATCGTCTCGGTCGGTGCCGAACGCGGCTTGGCGAACTGGCCGGCCATTCGGCCGACTTTCACTACAGGCTGCTTGCTGGCGAATGTCAGGACGACCGCCATTTGCAGCAGCACGCGGAAAGTATCGCGAATGTTGTCGGCGCTATGCTCGGCAAAGCTCTCCGCGCAATCGCCGCCCTGGAGCAGGAAACCCTTGCCCTGTGCCACTTCAGCGAGATCGTGCTTCAACGCTCGCGCCTCACCGGCGAAGACCAGTGGCGGGAATTTCGCCAGCGTGCTTTCCACCCCGGCGAGTTCGCTCGCGCTTTCGTAAGCCGGCAGATGCCGCGCTTCGTGGGCCTTCCAGCCGTCGGGTGTCCAGTTACTCGCCACGGGTTTGCTCCTTCGTGAAGCGGCGGCCCTTAGCGCCTCTGTGCGCAATTGCCAACGGCGCAGGCGATCACCGCGCCGGTGCGGCCTTTGACGCCACAGCCGATTGCGGGACCACGGCCAGCCTCCACCCTTTATTGGGATCGAGGTACTTGCGCGCAAGTGCCTGCATCTTCTCCGGAGTTGTCTGGGTATAATCGATAAGCAAAGAGCGTACGGCGCCGATGCGCGAAGGATCCTGCGTCGCGCCTTCAAGCTGGCTCATAAAGAAGCCTGCACTGGTGGTCGCGCGCGTGATTTGCTGACGCAGCGGTTCCAGCACTCGCGTCAACTCATCGCTGCTCGGCGGCCGGGCAGAGAGATCGGCAGCGATTTCCTGCGCGGCGGCAAAGAAGGCGCCTGTGTCCGAAGGCTGTATCTGCGCCAGCGCCATGATTGAACCCCCGCTGGACAGGTCCAGCGGCCAGTCGCTGATCACTTGCGGCGCATAGCTCGCGCCCAGTTTCTCGCGCATGCGGTCCATCAGACGATTGGTGAACAGCTGCGAGAGGATTTCGAGCTGACGCGATTCCGCCACTCCGGCCATGCCGCCGCCCGTGCTCCAGGCCATCAGTGCGGCAGCCTGATTGGCGTCCCCGCGATGAGTGAGGATCAGTGGCTGGGTATTGGGCTGAGGAAAAGTTGCCGTCGCCGGTGCAGCATTGGCCGGCAGCGGCCTGCGCGCCGGCAAGGCGCCGAAAGTACGCTGCAATGCGGCCAGCGCGGCATTCCGGTCAAAATCGCCGTAAATCTGCACTTCGACCGGGCCAAATTCGAGCGCGCGGCTCCACACCTGCTTGAAGGACTGCGGTGTGGCCTTTTCGATCTCATCAGGCGTCGGCGTGCGATAGCGCGGGTCGGAACTGTGCTGGAGATAACGCAAGTCACGCTCAAGCACGCCTTGCGGCGAGGTGGAGTAGGCATCGTACTGCAGGCGGGAGGCCGCTTTCGCACGCAGGAAAGGATTGAGATCCCAGCGCGGCATGGCAAGCTTGGCGGCAAAGAGATAGAGCTGGTCGGCCATGTCATCGGGCCGTGTTTCCGCCGTGAATTCGAAATTGGTGTCTTCGATCTTGAAGTCGAAGCCCATCTTTCGGCCGGTGCTGATGCGGTCCAGGTCTTCCTGTCCGAGCGGCCCGAGGCCCGAGCTGACCAATGCCATATCACCCAGCGCAATGTTCGCCGCATCTTTCGGCCCGAACATGCGATAGCCGCCGCCGAAGCGGACTTTCACCGTCATCCGGCCCGGCTCTTCCGGGGTCGGCCAGAGCAGCGCCTTGACGCCGTTTGCCAAGGTAACCCGCTCGATGCCGAGCAAGCCGGTGGGCTCGATGGCAGTAATCTTGCCGACCGGGCCGATTGCCGGCAGCTCATCAAAGCGGATCGGCTTGGAAGCAAGCCGCACGGCGGAATCGGCCGCTACGGGTTCGGCAAGCGCGATGCGAAGCGCTGCCGCATCGCCTTCGCCTTCCTTCGGCGCGACCAGAACTGCGCGAGTGACAGTGCCGGAAAACAGGGTTTTCGTGTGCTCCATGACCGCCTGAGGCGTGAACAGCGGTTTGGAACTGCGGAAGATCCGCAATACGTCAGTCGGCGCGGCAACGGTCTCGCGAATGTCGAGGGCCGTCACCAGATCGTCCGCAACCTTGCCGCCCGCCAGCAGCGCCTGCTGCTCCACAGGCACCTTGTAGGCAATTTCCATTTCCGCGGACTCGCGATCGATCTCGTCCTGGCTGGGCGGACGGGCCAGCGCATCGGCAATCACCGCGCGGACGTCGCGAAGTGCGCTCTTCCAGTCCGCGCTCAGCGGGGTGATCGAGATGAATGTGCCATCGACCGACCGATTGACGTCCTGCTGCTGAACTTGTGCAAAGAGATAGCTTCCCCCGGCCCTCGCCTTGGCTTCGAGACGCCGGTTAATCAGGGCCTGGGAGAGCGAGTCGAGCATCAGCCCCTGATTGTAGGCGATTGAATCATTGACCTGCCGCCACGGGCGCAGGATTGCGACGCTGAGGCCGCGCGGCAGTTCTGGCTCGACCAGCACGCGGGTTTCGCCCACTGGCGCGAGCTCGCTGGCCTGCGCGGTGCTGGCCGCGGGGGCAACTGGGTCGCCGAAAGAAGGTGCGGGCACTTTCGGCCTGATGCCGCGCCAGCCGCTGAACCACTTGGTGATCAGCCGCGCCAGTTCCGCCGGATCGGCATCGCCCGCAGCAATGATCACGGCGTTTTCCGGGCGATACCAACGCGAGTGGAAAGCGCGCACCGCAGCCGCTGTTGCACCCGCCAGCGTTGCATCAGTGCCGATGGGCGAACGCACGGCCAGCAACTGGCCGGCATAGATCGTCTCGCGGGTCGCTTGTGCCACCCGCTCTCCCGCGCCGCCGCGCTCACGCTTTTCGGCCAGCACGATCGGCACTTCGGCGCGCAGGTTTTCGTCAGACAGCGCCGGAGCGATCATCATGCCCGAGAGCAGTTTGAAACTTTCATCCAGCGAAGCGGGCGAGGCATTGGGCAAGTCCAGCTTGTATGCCGTCTGCGTCGGGGTGGTTTCGGCATTGGTATCGTTGCCAAAGCTGGCGCCCAGCCGCTGCCAGGTGGGAATCGCTTGCGCTTCGCCCAGATATTTCGACTGACGGAAGACCAGATGCTCGATGAGGTGGGCAAATCCGCGCTCGTTGTCCGTCTCGTTGAGCGAGCCGGCGTCAATGCGGATGCGGATCGACACCTGGCCCGGCGGCACGCCATTGCGGCGCACGGCATAACGAAGGCCATTGGGCAGTTCGCCAAACACCCAGTCCGGATCAGGCGGAACGTCGCTGCCACGATAGAGCCATGGACCGGTTTTGTCCGCTGCTCGCGCAGGCTGCGCGCTTTGGCCAATTGCCGGCTGGGTGGCGAGCAGCATGAGAGGAAGGAGACAGGCGAACGTGCGGCGCAGCGATTTCATCCGCCAAGCCTATAGGGGGCGTGCCGATTAAGGGCCAGTGAATAGCTTACCTCACTGCAGCCAATTCACGCGCGGGCTGAAGACAGACCCTGACCTGCCTCGCGGAGCTCAGAGTCTGATTCGAAATTCGCGAAAGAGCGAATTTCGAGGCGGCACCGGCCCTCCGAAACGATAGTTTCGGACCAGGCTCTCAGACCATGCCGATGTCGACGAACTCTTCGCCTTCGTTCGAATGATGGCCTTTGCCCGGACGAAGCGACTTGACTGGCGGCGTGCGCGGCTTGCCCGCTTCGGGTTCTGCCATCGAGTGAAAGATGAAATCGCGGATCACCGGATAGATCTCAGCCTGAAACTTCGATCCCGAGAACACGCCGTAGTGGCCAACACCCGGCTGCAGATAATGCCCGCGCCGGTCTTCGGGCACATTGACGCAAATGTCGTGGGCCGCCTCGGTCTGCTGGGGCGGACAGAAATTGTCGTTCGCGCCTTCGACCGTGAGCAGCCCCGACTTGCGGATTGCGCCGAAATCGACTGGATCGCCGCGGTAGGTCATCTGTCCGGTCGGGATGTGATGTTCGAAAAATATCTTCTGCAGCGTTTCGATATAAAAACTTTCAGCCATATCGAGCACTGCGAAATACTCGTCATAGAAATCGCGGAAGCGGCCGAGAGCGGTCTCATCGCCCTTCATCGAGTTGATCACGAAATTCTTGTACTGCGTCAGGTGCGGCTTGGGGTTGAGCGAGATGAAGCCGCTGAGCTGCAGGAAGCCCGGATAGACCCGCCGCCCGACCCCCGGAAAACCGGGAGGGACAGTGTGAATGTTGAACTTCTTGAACATGTCGAGCGACATCGACGTGGTCAGCTTCTTGAGCAAGTTGTCCTCGCCAAGCCGCGGGTCGACCGGCCCTCCCATCAATGTGAGCGATGCGGGCGAGCAGGGCGAACCCTGCGCTTCCATGACAGCCGTGGCCACCATCGATGGCGGTGCGGCCTGACAGGTCGCGACGACATGCGTACCCGGCCCCAAAGTCTCCAGAAACTGGATCACATAAGAAACGTAGTCATCAATGCCGAAATCGCCGTCTGCCAGCGGGACCTGCCGGGCATCGGCCCAGTCAGTGATGTAAGTGTCAAAATCACGCGCGAAGCCGCGGATGGTATCCTGCAGAAGGGTGGCGTGGTGGCCTGAAAGCGCAGCAACAATCAGCACTTTGGGCCGATCTATCGCGCCTTCGGGCGTGAAACGCAGCAGGTTGCCGAACGGCAGCTTCTGGATCACTTCCTCACGAATCGGGATTTCCTGATCGTCCAGCATTTCGGTGACCACGAACCGCTGCTTGCCGTAGGTCTTGAGTTGCCGCGCAGGCAGCTCCCAGGCTGCGGCCAATGTCCGCATGGCCAGCGTATCGCGGAACGGATTCTTTTCGCTGCGAACCAGTTTCTGGCCGTTATCAAATAAGTGGAAGAGCGGGCGGGTCGAAAAACGCACTGCTTCGATAGCTCGGTAGATCAAAACTCAAACCCCTTATGGATTTGCACGTGTGTGTGCATTCGCACCTCTTCCCGACACCCGAACAACCCGAATTCTGACGAAACCGGCTTGCATAATAGCTGCAGTGTATCACTATTTCGCCAATGCAGAACAGGAAAACGCACGTGGTCGCGATTAACCGTTCGCATCATGACCGGACGTATGTTCCCGGCGCATCGCAGACTGGCGGGTGGATATCGGAGCCCAGTGCCAATGGCGCGGCTATTTCCTTGCCGCTGCGCGCGCGGCACCACTTGGCCCAGCTTTCCCACCAGCTCCCCTGAATTCGCTCCGCCTTTTCCAGCCAGGCATCGGGATCGGATGGCTCGCGAGGGGCAAGGTAATGATAGGCCTTGGTGTTGCCGGGCGGATTGACCAGCGCTGCCACGTGGCCGCCATTGCTCAGCGCGAATGTCACATCTTTCGCACCAAGGTATGTGCTGGCCCGGTAACATGCCTTCCACGGCGTAAGGTGGTCCGTCACCGCGCCGACCACGAAAGTGTCGCATGTCAGATTGCCGAGGTCGACCGGCTCTCCCAGCACCGTGGCCGCGCCGGGCTTGACGATGTTATTGTGCTCGAACAGGCCGAGGAAATCCTCAAGCAGGCCCGCCGACATGTTCGTTGAATCATTATTCCACGCCAGAATGTCGAATGCGGCAGGTTTCTCGCCCATCAGATAGTTGTTGACCCAATAGTTCCACACCAGATCGTTAGGGCGCATCCAGGTGAACACCTTGCTGAGTTCTTCCCCCGTCAGCACGCCTTTGGCCGCCGCCTGCCCTTTCACCATATCGAGCAGCGCCGGAAGGCGGAACGCACCCAATGCCGCGTCCACCTGGAAATCGAGCATGGTAACGCACAGCGCGAGGCTGTTGATTCGCTCGTCGCCCCGGGACTTGAGGTAGGAGAGAACCATGGCGCTGGTAATCCCGCCGGCGCAGAACCCGACGAGGTTGATTTTGTCCTGCCCCGTAATCTCGGACACCGCATCAAGTGCCGCAAGGGCTGCCTCGGCATAGTCGTCCAGCCGCCAGTCGCGCTCATCAGGCGTCGGATTGCGCCAACTGATGGCGAAATATTGCAGCCCCTGACTGACCACATATTCGGCGAAGCTGCGCCTGGGCGCGAGGTCGGTAAAGTAGAAGCGATTGATCTGCGGCGGGATCAGCAGCACGGGGATTTCAAGCACGGTTTTCGTCGCTGGCGCATACTGGATCAGTTCGAACATCTTGTGGCGAAGCACGACTTTGCCCGGCGTGAGTGCCATGTTTCGGCCAACTTCGAAGTCGTCGGCATCGACCTGCTTGGGCAGGCCGCCGTTGGATCTGATGTCCTCCAGAAAGGCAGCCAATCCTTTGACCAGATTTGCGCTGCCCGTCTCGAAAGTCCGTTCTATCGCAGCCGGATTGCCAAGCAAGGAGTTGGTCGGAGCCAAGGCACTGCTGACGATCGATGCAGCAAGTTCAACCCGGTGACGGTCTTCGAGCGAGATATCCTCAGGGATCATGGCCTCGATTGCGGATGTCGTAGCCAAGTAGGTCTGCGCCAGACGCCTGTAGACAGGATTTTGCGTCCAGGCCTCATGCTGGAAACGGGCATCCCTGCTGTCCGGCACCAGCTCTGACTGACCGGTCGCAATCTCAAACATGGCCTTGCTGAATTCCATGGCCCGGGCAAACAAGGCTGCCGGAGCGGCGGGAGTGAGCATGCCGGCGAACGGCCAAGCAGTTTCTTCGTCTCGTTTGCCGCTGTCTGCCACTTTAAACTCCCGCATCCGGCTCGGGGCATAGCCTGCCCCTGCTTGTACCAGCCAAAGCCGCTTAACACCAGCGAGAAGGCTGGAATTCCGCGCTCAATTCGGCCAGTGCCCTTGACCCCCTGCCATCTAGGCCTAAATGCCCCTAGCCATGTTCATAGAAACCGAAACCACGCCCAATCCGGCAACGCTAAAGTTCCTGCCCGGCCAGCCGGTCATGTCCGCCGGAACCCGCGAATTCACCAATGACGAGGAAGCCGAAGTATCCCCCCTCGCGGCTGCGCTGTTCAGCTTGGGCGATGTTACCGGCGTATTTTTTGGCCGTGACTTCATCTCGGTCACTGCCGCATCAGGTGTCGACTGGAGCGCGCTCAAGGGCCAGGTCGTTTCAGTCTTGCTCGACCATTTCGTCTCTGGCGCGCCGCTGTTCGCAGGGCCCGATGCCAGCGGCATTTCCGTTCCGGCCGACGATAGCGACAGCGAAGATGACCCTGCCGATGCCGACGTCATTGCCCAGATAAAGGACTTGATCGAGACGCGGGTGCGACCGGCAGTGGCGAATGACGGCGGTGACATTCTCTATCGCGGCTTTCGCGAAGGCGTGGTTTACTTGCAGATGCAGGGCTCCTGCTCAGGCTGCCCCTCGTCCAGCGCGACTCTGAAGCAAGGCATTGAAAGCCTGCTTAAACACTATGTGCCTGAAGTCACCGAAGTCCGCCCGGCCTGACCGGCCTTGCTGACTGGCGGCAGGCTTGGCCATGCGTACGCTCGCAATCGATTGTGCGACTGAAGCCTGCTCGGTAGGCTTGTTCGAGGCTGGAGGGCTGCTGGCAGGAGATTTCCGCGTGCTCGGGCGCGGTCATGCCGAGCAGCTCGTGCCCATGATCGCCGCATTGCCCGAGCGGGGAAGCGCCGAGCGCATCCTTGTAGCCCTTGGCCCGGGCAGTTTTACTGGGGTGCGCGTAGGCGTGGCGGCGGCGCGCGCTCTCAGTCTGGCCTGGAATGTTCCCGTGCTTGGCTATGCCACCATGTCGCTGATCGCCGCGATGGCCCGCGAGGCGCATGGCAACCGGCCACTGTCGGCAGTGATGACCGGAGGCCATGGCGAATGGTTCGTGCAGTCATTCGGCGCTGACGGTGAAGCGCGCGGTGCCGCCGCATCGATGCGGCCCGAAGATGCCGTGGTGCAAATACCTGACGAACTACTGGCCGGCACGCAAGCCGAGGCATTTGTCGCACTGCGTGGCCACGGCGAGGCGATCCAAGTTTTGCCT
>Ga0075362_10000036_pt1 | contig 49236 bp, 53 predicted proteins | sample EndMetdeltDD1762_FD_71397 | JGI IMG/M metagenome (GOLD analysis project Ga0075362, IMG submission 71397) | Populus endosphere microbial communities from Tennessee, USA - Endosphere MetaG P. deltoides DD176-2 | ecosystem: Host-associated > Plants > Roots > Endosphere | place: USA: Tennessee...
CGCACCGGATGGGTCTTTCGGCTCTTTTTGCGATCTTTTGCAGGTCTTCCTCTTGTCTATGGCTTCAGCGTATGCCAAGATGAAGACCCTCAAAATCTCATCAAAAATAGCTCAAAATCCTCATTTCCTCCCGGTTTTAAGACAGCTTCTTAGAGGGTGTTTGAACTCACTTGGGTATAGAAAGAGTTGGAATCAGACTTTTGTTTTGAAAGGTTTCAGTCTCCGCGGCAATTTCGGCGAGGGCATCGATCCAGTAAGGCTCTCGGTTCAGAGCGGGGCAGCGGCGGGGCGTGAGGCCCTGCGCCGCGATCACAGGCAGGTAAAGTTTTTCGATTTCAAAAAGCGTTTCGATATGGTCGGATGTGAAACTGAGAGGCACGAAAACGATTTCTTTCCTTCCCAGGTTCCATTCAAGGGTTGTTTTACATTGTTCGTCTGTGTAGGGACGGAGCCATTCTCCCTTGCCGAATTTGGATTGGTAGGATAGAAGGCCGAGAGCGTTGGGAAATCCGTTGAGGATTTCTCGATAGGAATTTTGACACTCTGTTTGGTAAATATCGCCCTGATCGATGAAAGACTGTGGGACGCCGTGGGCGGAAAAAAAGAGAACTGTTTTCTCTTCGGACAGCTTTTGTTGAACGAGAAAATCGGCGACCCGTCTCTGAAACGCGCCGATGTATGCTGGATGGGCGGCGTAGGACTTGATCCAACGGAGCTTGGCGACGGTTTCTTTTTTCAAATGGCGCTCGAAAAAGCGGGCGATGCTCCCTGTGGTCGCAGAACAATACTGGGGAAAGAGGGGGAGGACTCTGATCTCTCCCGCTGTAGATTCGATTTTCCTTAGCGATTCTGCATGGGTTTCGGGAAGGTAGCGGTGAAAAGTCAGGACAGGAGCCCCGAATCTTTTCGATAGGGCTTCGGCAATCCATTCAGTATCTTCAAAAATAGGCGATTTGCCTCCGATTTCTTCATAATCGCGGCTGACTTTAAGAGCCCGTTTTCGCGCAATCCGCCCAAAGAACCAGTTGTGGAAGAATTGAGGGAATTTCGTTCGGACGACATCTTTATCGCACAACAATGAGGTCAAGAAAGCGGGGATCTCTTCCAGATTGCGCGGACCTCCAAAATTGACCAAAAGATAAGTTTTCATACGCGATAACAGTTCAAATCACAGATTCTATTCAATGTCTAACTTTCGACACATGTCTTCCAAAGAGATTCGAGCTTTTCCCTCTGATGCTTTTTCCGAGTTTTCGACTAATCTGGTTAGCCACAGATCCTCTTCGTTTTCAAGAGCGGTTTCAAGGAGTTCATTGGCCATCGAAGAAACGGAAATTTTTCTTCTTTTTGCAAGATTTTTAATTCTTTGTCTTGTCTTGGCTGAAACTTTAGTGCGAATCCGGTCATCTTTCATCAGTGCACCTAACTTGATTAATTAATGCTTCCCTTTTGCTGCGATTAACTGACGTACTTGAGGGTAGGAGGCTGGTTTTGTCAAGTAATCGGCGATATCAACAGGTACTGTGATTCTACGTGTTTTCTCTTTTTTGGTACCTTTTGGCCTGCCAGAACCTTCACGTTTTCCACCATGACCTTTAGTAGCTTTTTCGATATGCGGAGCTAAATTGTTGTTTAATCGTTCTTCAATGAAATCGCTTAAATACAGGGAATAATTCTTGACTACTTCTTCAACTGAATCGCCAGCATATTCGACATCGGGATAGTTTTTGTGGCTAAATATCCAGGCATTAAAATCCTTATCAAACCAGGGCTTAATTTCCCCGATCTCGGCTAGAGCGATTTTTAAATGTTTGGTTATTTCTTTTTTGGAGGCCATTGCCATCCCGTTTTTTAAATTCATTTTCAGTCTTCTTGACGCTCGGCGCGATCACTTCTTTTTTCGAGCGCTTCCCGTGAGCTATCTTGATTTGGCACAAGAATTCATCTTTTTCATTGAAAAGCTTATCGTCGATACTACCCTTTTTGAGTTTCCAACCGACTGCCTTGAGGTAGGCTAAATAATCGCCCACATCCATCGGCTTAAATGCCATATCGCACCTTTTTTGCGCTTAATTTTAGATTATTTTGTCAATAAAATCAAGATTTCGTCAAACCAATAACGTTGAGTAATTTAAAAAATCGTCAAACTATCAAAAAGGTTTTATTTTAAATGATGGATTTTCAATAACCGTTTGGTTTTATGGCTTTTATGAAAAACCTCACCATCCCAGCCTCCCCTCCATCTTGGCTTCTATCTCGCCGATTCAGCGCACCTATTTAGTAGGATGGGTTCAGGGCCCAATTGAATTGTGAAGAAAAGGGGGATTGAATAAACTTCGCCTTATGAAGATGTTTCAAAAGACGGTTCTTTTTTTTCTTTCGTGGCTTCTCATTCAAGGGTGCGGTTGCGGCAACCACGGAAGCGGTGTTTATCGCGTAGGGATCGACTCAAATTGGTATCCGATCCATTTTGGCGCGCAGCAAGCGTATGTGAACGCCTTTACAGAAGAGCTGCTTCTCGATATTTCCCGCTACTCCGGGATTGAATTTGAACGGATTCCGGCCAATTGGGACAATCTGGTCGAGGGGCTAAAGAAGAAAAAATACGATGCGGTCCTCACCTCTCTGCCTCCCTACGAGTACAACAAAGCCTCGTTTGATTTTTCTCCGAACTTTCTCGATTTGGGGCCTGTTTTAGTCGTCCCCGTCGATTCGAAATACAGCGGTCTTGATCAAATAACGGAAGGGTTTATTGGGGTGATTTCAGGAGACCCGGCGGTTTTTGTGGCGAGCCGCAATCCATCCCTCATCGTGCACAGTTATAGCGCCATCCCGGATTTGCTCAATGCGATTGCATCGGGAGAGGTCGAAGCGGGTCTGCTTGACCGGATTCCGGCTGTCTCCTACGTCCAGGATCTCTATAGCGCCCAATTAAAAATCACAAGCGAACCTTTAACCGATGCCGGACTTCATCTTGTGACTTTGAAAGGAGGGAGCCGCCGTCTCCTCTCCCAATTCGACCAAGCGCTTTCCCAAATGCAGAAGAAAAAAAAGCTCGAAGCCCTCCTGAAAAAGTGGCATCTGGGCGAATGATCAAGCCCACACGGCTCTGATTTTGGAGGGGCCTCTGGTAGAGCGAGGGACAGGATGAACAGGATTGACGGATAGATAGGATGAAAAATTTCTAATATTTATACCGTTTGCGATTCAAGGATCGATTTTTGGTCGAGTTCAGCCTCTTATATTCTTCTATTTTTTTATCCTCTTCATCCGTCTATCCTGTTCATCCTGTCCCCGGCTCTATCAAAGGCCCTTCTAAGAGACTGTTAACGGATTCAGTTTCTGTCGATTTTTAGGTTCTTTTGAATCGAAAAGCGGCCAAAATAATCCAAAAACTCGACAGAAACTGAATCCGTTAACAGTCTCTAAAGGAAAATCCATTTTAAGACATAGAACGAGACGATGCTAAGTCCTGCGCAAAGCGGGATCGTGACGATCCATGAAAGGGCGATTTCGCGGATGATTCGCAAGTTGAGAGCCTTGATTCCTCTCGCCATTCCTACGCCGAGGATGGCTCCGATAAGAGCATGAGTTGTGGAGATCGGAAGGCCGAGTTTCGAAGCGAGGAGGATGGTTGCGGCTGCCCCGAATTCAGCGGAAAAGCCCCGTGTCGGGGTCAATTCAGTGATTTTTTTTCCAACGGTTTCAATGACGCGCCATCCCCAGGTGGCAAGGCCTACCACAATTCCTCCTCCGCCGAGAGCGAGAAGCCAGACGGGAACTTCAGTCTGGGCTGCGATGGTCTGCGTTTTAAGGGCCCCTAAAATAGCAGCTACCGGACCGATCGCATTGGCGACGTCGTTCGCGCCATGGGCGAATGCGACCAAGCAAGCGCTCAGGATTTGGAGATAGATGAACGTTTTCTCAACGTCTCGATAGGGGACCGAATTCGGTGAAAGCTCCTTGGAGGATTGGGGGGAGGCTTGAGGTGAAAGTTGAAGAGTCGCTGCAGTTCTTTGAAGCAGAAAATAGCTCACGGCTGCCGCGAAAGAACTCGCGCCCAGGGAAAGGGCGAAAATCAGCGGGTTCGAAAGATGGAACTGCGCGGCGATCCGGTCCGAAAGAAGGCTGAGCGACATCACAGAAAAGCACAGGAAGACGAAAAAGGGGGTGAATTTTTGTGCGGCTTGGGCGGGGTTGGAGGCGTAAAGAATGTTGTGCTGGATCGCCCGAAAAATCCCATGCGCGAGAAATCCGCTCAAAACAGGGGAAATGACCCAGCTCGCAGCGATCCAGCCTACGCCGCTCCAATGGATTGCATCGATGCCTCCGATCACCGCTCCAAAACCGATGACCGCCCCTACGATCGCATGGGTGGTTGAAACGGGCAGCCCGAAATAGGAAGCCAGTTGCAGCAAGATCCCCGTCGATAAAAGAGATCCGAGCATCCCAAGGACAAAAACGGTTGAATTGTGTTCAAAAATCAAGGGATCGATGATCCCGCTTTGGATCGTTTCGGAAACGCTGGAACCGACGAAAAAAGCTCCTGAGAACTCTAAAATCGCCGCCAAGAGCACGGCCCGTCGTAAAGTCAGGGCTTTCGATCCCACGGAGGTTCCCATGGCGTTGGCTACATCGTTAGCTCCGATATTCCAGGCCATGTAAAGCCCCAAAAGGAGAGCGAACGGCTTTAAAATCGCGATCGAATCCATCATAGGGCAATTACTTTTCTAAGAGACAGCTTCTAAGGATGATTGTGAGCGGCTGGCTGCGCGAGGGCGCGAACGGAGATTTGCCGAAGATTTTTGCAAGGGTCAGCATGGCGCCTCCATTCTAATCAACCTTTCTCTTAAAAGCAAAGGATGTAGAAATAAGCAAGAAATGACTGTCGTTAAAAGCGAGAAGGTCCGAGGGACCTTCTCATAAGGGAGGTTTAATCTTTATCGTAAAGAAGATCGTTGTTTTTTCCTTTTAACAGGCTTAAGAATGCGGTTGTCGATGCATCCGTTGAGCTAGAAGAAAAAGAAAAATTCGAAAGGGCCGAAGTGACTGAAGGTTGAGCAGGTTCTCCCAAGCTCAACTCTCCAAAGCCCAAGATTTCGGGCTCAGGTTCTGGCATCCGATTCGATTGAGATGAAAATGCTGGAGAGTTAGGCAACGGGACATTTGCTGGATTGGAAGTAGGACTCTCTGGCAGCGGAGGCAATATAAGATCTGCTTCATCATCGGAATCTGGTTCGGCTTGCTCGTCTCGCATAAGCTGGAAGGAATCTCCGGAAAAAGGGGTTAGAGGACGGGCGGAGGGAGCGTTGCTTAGGGAAGAAAAGCTTGGGCTAGAAAAATTAACCATACTTACTGACGAGTGCGGTGCGGCGATAGGCTCAAAAAAAGAGGGACGGAAATTGTGAGGGAGCGCCGATCCGTGTTTGTCTTCTTGCTCGACTCGTTGATTTTTCAGTGCTGAAGAGGCGAGAGAATCGTCAGAATTTTTTCTCTTAACGCTGGATGCTGAAAGAGAAGAAGAGGTTGTGTTCGAGGCGCTAGAAAATGCTGCTGAGAAAGGGGCTAGAGCTGTTTGGGCGATTAGAGAAGATGAGGAGGATTGGGTTGTTTGTTTTTTATTAGATTCTTGGAGTGTAATTTCTGGACTTGGAGTTTTTCTTTTTCCTGATATTTTAGAAAACATAATTATTTCCTTTTATGTGTTTCGTTAATTATACGTTAATTATTATTTTTTTTAAATATAAAAAAACTATTCTTTTTAAAAAATAGTTGTAGTAGTGGGTCTTTGCGAATTAAGTATTTGGTGTGCAGTTGCTTAGATCGATGGAGAGAAGCTCATCACAGGAGAATCGGGAGGGACAGGAGAATCGGGAGGGGTTGTGGGAACTGGAGGATATTCGCTTCTGGAGGGTGTCTGAATAGGAGTGGAGGGTTCTGAGCTAGAGCCTTCAGAGTCAGATTCAGGGTCTCGATAATCTCCAGAGGGGCTTTCCGAAATGGGCCGAAAAACGGAGCCGAAATTTTTTTGGATGGAGAGTTTTGGCGGGGGAGCTGTGGGACGGGAGCGGGAAAAGTCTTTTTCATTTTTTTCAGATTTCGACTCTTCTTCTTTGGGTTTTGAATTTAAAAAAGGGACGTTTTCGTTGCTTCGCTGATTTGAGGAGGCGACCATTCCAGCATTCGAAATCATCTGCAGGATGAAGGAAATATTAGAAGGGTGTCTTTGTTCAATCGAGTGTCGTTGCGATTTCTGCGGAAAATCTTGATGTTGCGGCTCTTCCGCGTAAACTCTTTTCGAAGGGATTAAAGGCGCCATTTACTTTGCGAAAATAAGCTGTTTGTCTTTTTCTGTGAGGATGCGGTATTCGCCGAGAGGAAGGGGGCCTAACAGGAGCGAGCCGATGCGGATGCGGGTCAGTTCGGTAATTTTAAGCCCTGCCCGTTCTGCAATGATCCGAACTTCGTGTTTTTTTCCCTCTTTGACGCAGATCTTGAATGTGCCTCGTCGAACTTTTGTGATCGAGGTTGGGCGAACCCATTTTTCATCAACGCGGGCGCCTTGAGAAAGGGCTTCCAAGTGCTCGGGGGTGATTTCTTGAGGGGTTTTGACGAGATATTCTTTGATGACGTTGGAAGAAGGATGGATCACTTGGTTGGCGAAATGGCCGTCATTCGTTACGAGAAGCAGCCCGGTCGTCTCTTTATCCAGGCGGCCGACTGTAAAAAGCCGTTCGCGGGATTGGGGGAAAAGATCGAGGACGATCCTCTGGTTTTTGAGCTGTTCGCTTGTGCAGATGTAGCCGGTCGGTTTGTTGAGTAGATAGTAAATTTTTTTCTGCTCGGATGTGACGGTTTCTCCATCGACGATGATCTTGTCTGATTCCCAATCCACATGGGTTTGGGGGAGTTTAACAGTTATCCCATTGACTTGGACGCGTCCTTGGAAAATGAGTTCTTCGCAGGCACGCCTTGAGGCGACACCGGCGGCGGCGAGAGCTTTGCTGAGTCTTTTCTTCAATCCCATAGGGCAGCCATGATAAACCAATCGTAGGTTTTTCCACCATCTGATAAACTCTTTTCAAAACACGGATTGGATATGTCATCGAAATTGATCCTCATGCGACACGGTAAGTCGGTATGGAATGAAAGAAATTTATTTACAGGCTGGGTCGATATTCCCTTGAGCAAAGAGGGGATTGAAGAGTCTCTCCGGGGGGGCGAAAAAATCAAAACGGTGCCTATTTCCGTGGTGTTTACTTCGACCTTGCAAAGGGCGCAAATGACGGTGACCCTCGCCCTGCTCGACCATGAAAGCGGAAAAGTCCCCGTATTCCTCCATCCGGGAGAAGGGAAGCTCGACTCGTGGGGAAAAATTTACGGCGAGCAGGCGAAACAGGATGTAGTGCCGGTTTATAGGGCGTGGGAGTTGAATGAAAGGATGTATGGGAAACTTCAAGGATTGAATAAAGCGGAAACTGCGGCTCAATTTGGCGATGCCCAGGTGAAACTTTGGCGGCGCAGTTTTGATGTCGCCCCTCCGGAAGGAGAGAGCTTGAAAATGACGGCTGCCCGCACTCTTCCTTTTTTTAATCAAAAAATCGTCCCCTATCTTGAAAAAGGGGAGAACGTCCTTGTGTCCGCCCATGGCAATTCGATCCGTTCGATTGCGATGCAGCTCGATCATTTAAATGAAGAGGAAGTGGTCCATCTTGAAATTCCCACGGGGGAACCTTTGATCTACGTTTACTCGCGAGGGAAATGGACGCGCGAATGATTTATTTAGACCATCACTCTGCATCCCGCCCCTGCGCTCCCGCTCTCGACCGGATGGCCCCTTACCTTCGCGAACAGTGGGGAGCTTCGTTCGCCCCTCATCGGTTCGGTCAACAGCTCCTCGCCGATTGCGCCCCCGCTTATGAGACGATTTACGAGGCTTTCCGTGCGAGCCGAAAAGAGACCTTCGTCTTCACCTCTTCCGGGGCCGAGGCGGTCGCACAGGTCCTTTGGTCCGTCTTTTTGGAAGTGGCCCGCAAGGAAGGCAAGTCCCATTTCATTGCATCCGGCCTTGAAGACGCTCCCACGATGCAGAATCTAAAAAGACTTGAAGAATTGGGATGCTACGTCAAAATCGCGCCAGTCAATGCGCAAGGCCAGATCGATGTTGAAGAACTTTCCAAATTGATCAGCCCTCGCACGGCTTTGATTTCTGTAACTCTTGCCCAAGGGCTTACTGGAGTTGTGCAGCCCATCGACGAGATCTCTAAATTGGCTCGGGAAAAAGGGGTTTTGCTTCATGCGGACGCCACTTATGCGGTTGGGAAAATGGACCTTTCCTTTTCTGATTTAGGAATCGATTATCTCACGTTTTCCGGAGACCGGATTCATTCTGTGAAAAGTTCAGGCGGTCTTTTTGCAAAAGAAGGGCGCCCTTTGGTCCCTTTGATTTTAGGCGGGACGGAGCAAGCGGGACTGAAGGGGGGGGCGCTCGATGTCCCTTCCTTGATGGCTCTCGCTGCCGCCTTGCAACAGGCTTCTCTTTCTCTCGATACGATGGGGCTTGAAGGGGTTCGTCTGAGAGATTTATTAGAAAGCGAGATTTTGCGAAGATTCCCCGATGCGAAGATTTGGTTTTCTGAAAGTTTACGTCTTCCGAACGTATCTTCTCTTTGTTTTCCGGGCGTTCATCAAGAGGCTCTTTTGTATTATTTAAGCCGCAAAGGCATTTACGCAAGCATGGGCGGATCTTATTGCCAGCATTTGAGCCGGCTTTTGATTGCTTCGAAAATTCCTGAGAAAGAGGCCCTCTCTTCCCTCAGTTTTTCTTTAAGCCGAATGACAACGGAAGAAGAAGTGCTTCAAGCGGCGAAAGGAATTTGCGACGCCGCCCTTCGCCTCCGCGCATTATCCGGTGTTTTCTGGGGTATTTCAGGAGTGTTTCATGAGTCTTGATCGGTTGGTTCAGCCGTTTTATTGGGAGCAATTCAGTAAAAAATTGCGCGAAAAAATCGACCGGCTTGCCTACGCAGGATCGTTTTCCCAAGAAGAAGCCGATGCAAAAACGATGCGGCTTGTGACGGGACGCGAAAAGGGGAGCGAGGGAGAGATTTGCCTCTCTTGGTTGGTGGATGAGTCGGATGGGATTATCGCCGATGCGAAATTCCAAGTTTTCGGCCCTATTGGACTCATTGCTGCAGCGGAAATTGCCAGCGAATGGGTGTTAAGAAAAAATTATGACCAAGCATCCCGGATCTCGGCCGAACTACTCGACCAGCATGTGCGGGACCGGAAAGATCATTCAGCCTTTCCTAGAGAGTGCCATTCCTTTCTCAACCAGGTCCTCTCGGCCATCGATCGGGCGGTCCAACAGTGCCAAGACATCCCCTTCGCTCTCTCTCACGATACCACTCCGATTTTGTCCGATTTAGGGGAAGTTCCGGGAGGGATTCCGGGCTGGCAAGAACTTGTCTATCAACAAAAAATTAAAATCCTCGAAGAGATCATCGATAAAGAAATCCGCCCCTATATTGAACTCGATGCGGGAGGAGTTAACGTCCTCGGGGTGAACGACGCCAATGAGGTGGAAATCTCTTATGAAGGGTCTTGCACGACGTGCCATTCATCGACAGGCTCCACCCTTTCGGCGATACAACAAATTTTAAAAGCTCGAATTCATCCAGATATTTCTGTAATTCCTAAATTATAATTTTATTTATTTATATATTAATTAATTTCGTTCATTGATTATTTCTTTTTTGTTATAATAATTAGATATTATATAAAAAAAGAGATAATAATTATGACTTCAGATGTTCCAAAGTCCAATGGTTCTAGTGCGGTCTATTCATTCGGCGCTTCTCAAGCGTTCATTGGAGGGATTAGGCAAGGCCCAGAAGAGACTCAAGATATAAGAGATCTCAAAGAAAGATTTAAATCTATCGATGTCGATGCAGTGGTTCCTCCCGACTTGCGAAATACAATTTGGTCTGTAGATCAAAAACAAACTTACCTTACAGTCCTCAACGAAAAAAGGATCCACCCTCAGGCAGTCCGTTACGTCCTTACCCAAGAAATGCAAAGAGAAGGGGTCGACCTCAAGGAACGAGTCGCTTTTTCCGCGAAAATCCTGAAGGTCGCACAATTAATGAAATATCGCGAAGAGTTGGTCCAGGCGCTTGGAGCTGACGACTTTCAATTTCTCACAGGTTTTCTTGAAAGGGCCGGTACATTAGGGCGGGATCTTCCCGTCGACTCCTTTGAAGGGATGGCGCTCTTAGAAGAAATTTCCAAAACAAACATTCAACGATTTACAAAGATCGCAGATGTTGTTTTTAGCCGTTTTGAACAAGAACAGGAAGAAATCGTCCGAAACCCTACAGAATGGAAGCGATTTGCCGCGAACCTTCCTTTTAAATTACGGATTGAACTTGCTAAACGAGAAGAAGCTCAACTTACACGGGCAAGTCAATTCTGGACCCAGTTAAAAAAGAGTCTCCCTCTCAACAATTCTGAAAAGGCCTTTGTCCAACACTATTTTTCCCGTTTCAGCTTAGGGGTTGTTTCCGCAAAGCCTGAAGATTTCGCTCAAATTGAAAATGTCCTTAAACGCGGCAAGGCAAGCCAACAGATTGCTGAACAGTGCATCCCTCTTTTGGAACTCGATTCGATTCAAAGCATAAATCAGCAGGTCCGCGACTTCGATCTTCTTGCAAAGGCGGAAAAGGCCCAGCTTTCGTTTGATACCTATCTTGAGAAAATGAAGAGGTTAGATGTTTATTATCTCTTAGCTCAAACCGCAGATCGGCAACAAACGCTTTTTGAAATTCTTTCTCAACTTCCTGAAAATAGCATTCCTGCTTTGAAAGAGACCCTTTCTCCAGAAGATCAAGAAATCGTTCAAGATCTTTTAGAAAAACAGGCAAAAACAAAACTGCCGCTGCCGCAGGTCGTGGAACAAACTCTCGCCTCTTCTCTCGCGAAGGTCCCAGGCTACAAAAAAGAGCTCAACCAAGAAATTCAACAATTGAATGAGGAATTGAAGAACGACGCTCATAACCGCAGCTGGAACTTGGCCAATGATTTGATCAATCCAGACGGAATTGCAATCCGCGGGCTTTTGGCAGCTACGCGAGATTTGAGAGTCGGGAATTCCGAAAGCATGATCGCTAAACTGAAAGCACGAGCTGAGGAAATCAGGGAAAAGAGAAAGCAGGACGGGTTTTTGTTATCGGATGAGGAGTTAAGTCGGTTAGAGGCTGAAGAATTAGCTCTTAACAATCAGATCGAAGCTCTAGAGCTGAGACCCCTGGAGAGAGAACTGGATAGAGAACTTGAAACCCATTCCTTCTTTGACGATTTTTATGTCTTTCCGGTCGACAACGTCGTCTATCATACAGAAGATAAAAAAATGGACGGGAAATGGATTGTCGTCGATTTGCGGGATGTCGAGGATATTCAGGATAAAGAAAAGATTGTTCGTCAATTGACCCCTGACTTTTTAAGAGCGCAAATTAAAGGGAAAGCGCCTTATGAAACCGTCTCTTTCGATCCCGAATTGACGCGGCTGGCTCATAAAAGAGGGCCTGTGAAAATCTTTTTCGAAGATGCCATTGCCGTGCGCAAATCGCAGCAGGATCTTGACATTGGGCAAAGGAGCCGGTTAGTTCGCCTCATTCCGGATCCAAAACATCCGATCAAGCAAGAAGATGCGCTCAATTACGCCCGTGTAAAGGAAGCGATTTCCGAAGCGAATGCCGGTGAGATAGATCCTTGGGATCTCAATGCGAAACGGACGGCAACGGTCGACCGGGCGCAAGCGATTTGGACATCGAAGCTTTTACTTGCCGATCTTCTTTTAGGAAAGGCCCGTTCAATCGAGCCGAATGCTTATCGTGGAATCGGCGTTTATTTAGACGCTGTTCAAGGCAGCGACCTTAGCAAATTCCCTGGCAGTTTCTTGGAGCATCCGAATTTCATCCAGGCGGTCAACAATTACGGCGCAACAACGGAAACAATGACCAAACTCTTAAACGAACGGCTCCATGTAGCGGGATTGAAACTTAGCGAAGACAAGAAGAATTACAAATTGGCGGAGGCCGGAGTCAGGTTAATGGAAATCTACTCCACATTCAAAAAATGGAATGCTTCTATCGATAAATTTTTCAATCTCATGCCGAGAAAATTGAGAGATGATTTCGTAAGTTACACAGAAGAGTTTAAAAGGATTCAAACGGCTTTAAAAATGTTTATTGAAAAGTTTCCTTCCGACATCGAAGAGCTCTACAATAAAAAACCCAAAGAGCAGAACTTTTTCCCGACGGGTCTGATTACAGAGTACATTCAGGAAAAAGGGGCCGCTTCCCTTGAAAAACTAATCCGGAAGAGTTTGGAAGGAAATGGGGCTGGCCAAGATTTAGGCCATCGTTTCCACAGTATTTTCCCAACGTTGATCAAATTAGCGCAAATCCAAACAAGTCCCGCTTTGAGCGCAAAGCACCGGGAAATCATGGACAAAGTAGATCGAGAGAGTCAAAAAGGCTTAGAATTTGCGCAGGCTGTCGATATCGCTCTTGGAAACTGTTTTCAAGGAGCGCCGCGAATCGAGATGCCGCTTGCCGAAATGGCGAACGTCCTTTCTGAATTTTCAGAAATGAATGTCGTTGTCAGAAAAGCTTGGACCGTGATGAAGCAAGCGACTTTGAGCCTCGAGGAAATGCGAAGCAAGCAAAGCAGGCAGCTTCTTCAGAATGCGGTTGGCCGCAATGCGAATAAGACAGTGCTTGAATTCTATTCGCCGAAGAAAAAATCAACTCCTCCCAGGACTCAGTTCCCCCGATAACATGGTACAGATCGTTTTGTCGGGAAGATAGAGGTTGAGCTGACCGTCGTTCGTCAAGGAGTGGCAAATCCCGACCCATTCCTTTTTCCCATCAAAGCAGCGGACGGTCTGTCCTTTATAAGCCAGCAAGTTTTCAAATGCAGAGTGAAAGGGAGTAAACCCTTCTTTTTCAAACTTCTCAAGGTTGGCGGCGAATTGTTTTTGCAGGGCTTTTAAAAGAGCCCATTTGTCCCAGATGCGGCCTGTTTCGATCAAAAGCGATGTCGCCGGTTGGTCGATTTGCTTCGCGATTTTCTCTTCTAAATTCACATTCACTCCGATCCCCAGAAAGAGCTCGACAAAATCGCGGGTGAAACTCGTTTCGCAAAGGATGCCGGAAATTTTTTTCCCCTCGAACTGTACATCGTTCGGCCATTTGATTTTCGGATGCAGCCCTGCTTGCAAAAGAAGCGAGGCAAAACTATACGTCATCACTTGGCCCATGCTGATCAGGTGAAGCGTATTGGCAGGCAGCCGAAAATAGAAAGTGGCATAGAGGTTGACGCCTCTAGGAGACACCCATTTTCTTTGAAATCGCCCGCGGCCTGCCGTTTGTTCTTCGGCCGTAATGCAAGTGATCCGGTCTGGTGCAAAAGATGAGCTGTGCTGTTTTGCGTAAGTATTTGTCGAATCAATGGAATCGAGATGAATTTCGTCGACCATTCTCATATTATTGCATTCTATCAAATCATGAGAATACAATCTAGAATTGGGCTAGAGAGGGCCCTGATAGTCAGGGAACAGGATAAACGGATAGATAGGATGAAAAAAACTTCCGATTTCTATTCATCCTATTTATCCGTCAATCCTGTTCATCCTGTCCCTGGCTAGACCGAAATAACCTGAGAATCTGTTTTTGACTGCGCGGCATCTATGTGGGACCACCGAGTACTTTCGCGGATCGATTTTCGGATTTTGCCCGTCGTTGCAGGGCTGATGATGATCAGTCTGCTTGTCATCTCTTCTATGACTGGAATGACAGGGGAAGGGGGGGATTTTGAAGGGCCCTCTTTTTGGACTGCGTTTGCCAAAAGCCAAATCCGTTGGTTTTGTTTAGGCTGGATCGTCTTCGTTTTGTGCGCGGCGTTCGATTACCGGAAACTGCGTGAATGGAGCCCGTTCCTCTATGTCGGGATTGTGATCCTCCTCATTGGGTTGTTTTTTACCAACCCCATTCAAAACGTCCATCGCTGGTATCGAATCCCTTCGGTTGCCAGCATCCAACCCTCTGAACAGGCTAAATTGATTGTAGTGATTGCTCTTGGATGGTTTCTGGAGAGGAAAGGCTCCCGGATAGGAACCTTTTCCACAGCGCTTCAAATGGGGGCGATCGTCGGGCTGCCGTTTCTTCTCATCCTGAAACAGCCCGATCTCGGCACGGCGTTGATGTTTTATCCGATCGCTTTAACGATGGGATACGTGGCAGGGATTCATAAGGGGGTTCAGAAATTGGCGGCTGGAGCGGGACTTGCATTGCTGCTCCTTGTGACGCTGATGTTTGTCGGGATCTTGGACCATGAAAAAATGCGTCCCACTTTTACAACGGTGATGAAAGAGTATCAGTACGAGCGGCTCAATCCCAATACCTACCATCAAAAAGCGGCGCAGACGGCGATCGCGATCGGGGGGCTGACAGGGACGGGATGGCATAAAGGAGATTTTTCAGGCAGGAAATGGCTTCCAGCCGCCCATACCGATTCGGTTTTTGCAGCCTATGGAGAAGAGTTTGGGTTTCTGGGGCTTGTATTCCTGCTGTTCCTTTTTTACATTTTGGTTTACTTTAGTTTCCAGGTGGCTGTAGCGGCAAAAGACCCTTTCGGCCGTTTTTTGGCGGCAGGCCTGGCGGTTTATTTGGGTGTGCACGCTTTGATCAACATTGGGATGATGTGCGCCCTTTTGCCCATCTCAGGCGTGCCGTTGATCCTGATCACCTACGGGGGCAGCTCTTTGCTGACCACGATGGCGGCTTTGGGCCTTCTGCAGAGCATTTATAGCAGAAGATTTATGTTTTGAAAATTTAAGAACGAGCGGGAAACAGATGTTCAACCACACATTCATTTTTTCACCAGGAACTTGGCATGGGGAAGGGAAGATCGTTTTGAACATGGTCGAGGAAGAGCTCCTATTCAATACCAATTGGGCGATCCAAAACCGCGATTTCGCAGGCAAGGTCGTCTGTTCTCAGGAAATTCAGATCCAGGGCCTTTCAGAGAACATGAGAAACGAGCTCTCTTTTTACGATTTTCAGGCGAAAACCTTTTCAATCGATATGGAGAACCAAAACGTGGGCCGCATTGTTGGCACGGGCGTTTTTGATGAAAAGATGCTCGCCTGGGAATTCCGCAATAACGACATGAATTTTGAGGGGTACGAAACGTACAATTTGCAGCCCGATGGAAGCTATCTCATGAAAGGGGAATATGTGACCAGCGACCAGTTCCGTACGTTGATCGAAGCCCATATTTGGCCCCAATCAAAAGAAGCCCCCAGCCCTGACGAGTCGCAGGGAAACGAGGAAGAACCATGAGAAAATCGCTCTCTCTTGGCGTGTTGCTTGCGATCGCCGTTTCCTGCTCAATGGGAGGGCCGATGGTCACTTGGGAGTCGTTTTCCGAGGTTCCCGTAGGGGCTAGCCAGAACGAGGTTGTTCAAACAGTTGGGAAGCCTTATGCGATTCATTCCAAAGAAGATGGGTCTTTAGAATACGAATACATCGAGCGATTCAAGGTCGGATACCGCAATATGCAGACCCGCCGTTATTACATTATCATCAAAGACGGCAAGGTCGTCTCTAAGCGATACGATCAGAACTCCCCTTTGCCTTACTATCTCGAAAGCTTTGACAGCTATGAGATGCAAACTACGCAAAACGGGCAAGCAGAATCAGAATAAGAATGCGGCGCTGCAAAGAGCGGCGCCGTATTCTTTGAATTAGGCTTTGATCTTGATGTCGACGCCGGCCGCTACAGGCAGGACTTTCAGTTTGTCGATAGTATCAAGAGTTGGGTCGAGGAGATCGAGAACGCGGATGTGTGTTCTCATTTCAAATTGCTCTCTCGATTTCCGGTCGACGTGAGGCGAGCGGAGGACAGTAAAAATTTCCCGTTTTGTCGGGAGAGGAATGGGTCCAACGACCCTTGCTCCAGTCCGCTTCGCTGTTTCGACGATATCTTGAACCGATCTGTCCAGCATTCTCTGATCGAATGCTTTGAGTCGGATTCTTATTTTTTTTCTGGGTTGTTTAGCCATAAACCTTTACTTCTTGCAGAGTTCTTCTTGGAGTTTTGTTGGAACGCGCTCAAAATGGCTCGGTTCCATAGTATATGTCGCACGTCCAGACGTCATTGAACGGAGTTGTGTCGAATAACCGAACATTTCGCTCAAAGGAACTTCTGCCGTAACATCGACAGTGCCCTTCAGCGATTCTTGCCCGAGGATCTTTCCGCGGCGTCGGTTCATATCGCCGATTACATCGCCAATCGAGGTCTCAGGGGTCGTTGAAACAACCTTCATGATCGGTTCTAAGAGGACTGGTTTTCCCTTACGGGCTGCGTCTTTCAGCGCCATCGATCCGCAAATTTTGAACGCCATTTCATTCGAATCGACCTCATGGTAAGAACCATAAGTGATTGCGATCTTCATGTCGATCAGCGGATAGCCAGCGAGAACGCCTGTTGTAAGGCCTTCCTCGATTCCTTTGATGATCGCAGGGATGTATTCTTTTGGAATCACGCCTCCCACGACTTTGCTGACGATCTCGTTGCCCTTGCCCGCCTCGTTCGGCTCGATTTCAAGGCAAACGTGCGCGTACTGACCGCGTCCGCCCGATTGCTTGATGTATTTTGTTTCGGAGGTTGAAGGGGCAGTAATTGTCTCTTTATAGGAGACTTCCGGTTTGCCCACATTCGCTTCGACGGCGAATTCGCGGAACATCCGGTCGCGGAGAATTTCCAAGTGAAGCTCTCCCATTCCCATGATGATCGTCTGACCGGTTTCTTCGTTGGTCATGACGCGGAATGTAGGGTCTTCTTCGGAAAGGGCTCCCAACGCTTTAGCGAGTTTTTCCCGGTCGGCTTTCGATTTTGGCTCGATCGCCATCGAAATTACCGGATCGGGGAAGTTCATCTTTTCTAAAAGAAGAGGATAAGAGTCTAAGCAAAGGGTGTCGCCTGTACTTGTATACTTAAGGCCAATGCAAGCCGCGATATCTCCGGTAAAGAATTCCTCTCGGTCTTTTCGCTGGTTGGCGTGCATTTCAAGGAGTCGGGAAACCCGTTCATCTTTGTCTTTGGTCGTATTGATCAAAGCAGTCCCTTTAGCCAACGTACCGCTGTAAATGCGGATAAAGGTCAGCTTTCCTACATACGGGTCGGTCATGATTTTGAAGGCAAGAGCGGAAAGGGGGCTGGAGTCAGCGGGTGCGATTTCCAGAAGCTCATCCGAGTCGACTTTGTGCCCTTTGATCATTCCCCGATCGAGCGGAGAGGGCATCCAACGGACAACGGCGTCCAGGATCTGTTGAACCCCTTTGTTTTTGAAGGCGGTTCCGCAGAGGACTGGATTGAATTTATTGCTAATCACCCCTTTGCGGATGATCGCGTGGATCTCATCTTCCGGAATTGAATCGGGAGTTTCGAGAACTTTCATCATGAATTCCTCGTTCGATTCATCGATCGTCGCGAGCTCTTCAAGAAGTTCCATTCTCATTTTTTTGCAAAGGTCGAGGAGGTCGGCCGGGATCGGCTCGATGTCGTACTTCGCGCCCATGGTTTCGTCGTGGAACAGGTAGGCTTTCATCGTCACGAGATCGACCATGCCTTTGAATTCGGACTCTGCGCCGATGGGGCAATGGACAGGGATTGCGTTGGCGTGGAGTTTCTCCCTCATCGTCTTAACGGCGTTGAAGAAGTCGGCCCCGATCCGGTCCATTTTGTTGATAAAGGCAATCCGGGGGACCCCGTAGCGCTCAGCTTGCCGCCAGACGGTTTCAGACTGAGGCTGGACTCCGGCAACGGCGTCGAACACTGCGACGGCTCCGTCGAGTACGCGCAGAGAGCGCTCTACTTCGATCGTAAAGTCAACGTGGCCAGGAGTGTCGATGATGTTGATTTTGCTTCCTTTCCAATAGACAGTAGTGGCTGCAGAGGTGATCGTGATGCCGCGTTCCCTCTCTTGCTCCATGAAGTCCATCGTCGCCGCGCCTTCATGAACCTCGCCAATTCGGTGTAATCGGCCAGAATAAAAGAGAATTCGCTCGGTCGTCGTCGTTTTCCCCGCATCAATGTGGGCCATAATCCCAATGTTGCGGACATTTTTTAATTCATCAGTGTCTGGTCGTTTACCCATTCTTATCTATCCTTACCATTTATAATGGGCAAAGGCCTTGTTCGCCTCGGCCATACGGTGCGTATCGTCTTTTTTCTTAATCGTCGTGCCTTGGTTGTTGAAGCAGTCGGTCAATTCACTGGCCAAAGCTTCTTCCATGGTGCGGCCGGGCTTGCTGCGGGAGTGGAGGATGATCCATTGCATGGCCATCGCGGTCCTTCGGTCTCCAGGAATTTCGACAGGCACTTGGTAGTTGGCTCCGCCAATCCTGCGGGTTTTGACTTCCAGGGCAGGCTTTGAGTTCTCAAGGGCTTGTTCGAAAGCTCCTAACGGATTGTCGGTTTTGACGCGTTCGGCGAATTTTTCCATGGCGCGGTAGACAATGCCTCGGGCAACGGCTTTTTTGCCGCCGTACATGAGTTTATTGATAAACTTCGCAACGGTAACGCTTTGGTAAATCGGATCGGGTTCAGCCCGTCTTTTAAAGGCGCGGCGTCTTCTTGACATAGGTCATTTCCTTCTTAAATTTTAATTCACCCGGCTCTCGTCTGCTTTTGAGGGGGTCTGAGAGCCTGCGCCTGGATTTCGCTGAGGGTTGGTCAGCGGAATCCGAGGGCAAGGAAGCTGATGCTCAGCGTCCTGGCATTACTTATTTAGGTTTCTTAGCGCCGTATTTAGAGCGCGATTTCTTCCTATCTTTGACCGCCGCGCAGTCGAGCGCGCCCCGGACAATGTGGTAACGAACGCCAGGGAGGTCTTTTACCCTTCCGCCCCTGACAAGCACGATACTGTGTTCCTGGAGGTTGTGTCCTTCTCCGGGAATGTAAGCGATGATTTCCTGCCCATTAGACAAACGGACCCAAGCTACCTTTCTCAAAGCTGAGTTCGGCTTTTTTGGGGTTTTTGTCTTCACTTGGAGGCAAACACCGCGGCGTTGCGGGCATTGCTGTAGAGCCGGGGATTTTTTACGCCGGACTTTGTCTACGCGCCCATTCTTTACGAGTTGGTTAACTGTCACCATAGGTGCCAATCTCCTGATAATTAAATAATAATAACGATAGAGGAGGAATATATAGCGAAAGGGGATTAAACGCAAAGAAAACGAAATGTCCCGCCTGAATTTTCTCCTCTGTTGAGTTTTGTATATTAATTTATATATTAATTTATTTAGTTACGTTTTAGTTACTTTAGTTATATTTAATTAATAAATTTGATTAATTAAATAGTTTTATAATAGAATCTGCTATGAGAGGACAGGGGAAATAAGGCGAAGCTTACGACGCTAAGTTTGGAAGATGATTCGGTCCTTAAAATCCCTCTGCCTCTCAACTTTTCACTTGACCATTCAGCGAGCGGTGCCCCGATGTTGCGAAGAACGATTTTGGTCTTTTTGTTTCTGTTTCTTGGGGTAGGCTCAGCTTTCTCTGCTGTCAACGCTCTTAAAATTGAAGACATCCATCGCGTCATGGAGCGTCTATTCAGCTTCCATATCGAGAATAAAGAACTCTCTCCTCTCCTCGTCCGGAGAGCGGTAAAAATTTACATTGAGCAATTCGATCCGGAAAAGGCCTATTTGCTCGAGTCTGAGGCCTCTCCCTATTTGAGCATGAACGACCGGCAGGTCGAGCAAGTTTTGGGGCGGTTGAACCGCCGCGATTACAGCGATTTCACAGCTCTTGACCAATTGTTCCAAAATGCGATCCTCCGCGCCCAAACAATCAGGGGACAGCTTTCTGAGCAAATGGTTTATGAACGAGTTGAAGCCGATGCGGGCCGCTATTCGTTCTCTTCTCAATATGCCCGTTCTGAAGCGGATTTGGTCCAGAGGCAAAAAGGCCGCATGGCCCGGTTCTACGCCTTCCACAGCGCGCGGGCCAATCTCGATGCGATCGAGAGAAAAAGTAAAGTTTACACCCTTTTTGAGAAAAAAGTGCGGCGGATCGAGGGCAATTATTTATTCTTGAACGCCGATTTCGGTCCGATGGCCCCTGCCCGGATCGAGCATCTTTTTTCTGTCCGCGTCGTGAAAGCGTTTGCAAGAAGCCTCGATACCCACACCTCTTTTTTCAGTCCAGAAGAGGCTTATGAGATGAGACTCAGCCTTGAAAAGCAATTCGAAGGGGTTGGCGTTGTCCTCTCGGAAGGGGTCGATGGAGTGATGATCGCAGAATTGATTAAGGGAAGCCCTGCCGACATGAGCGGTCAAATTAAGGTCAATGACCTCCTCGTAGAAGTTGACGGGAAGCCCACTTCGCAAGCGACCTTCGAAGATGTCCTCGAGATGCTGAAGAAAAGAGATAAAGGGGAAATCGTTCTGGGATTTAAGCGAGTCGATCTCATGGACAAGCAGGAAAGATTTTTCCGAGTCTCTTTGCAAAAGCGGCCGATCGTCATGAAAGAAGACCGAATTCAAACCAGCTATGAAAAAGTAGACGGGGGCATTGTCGGAAAAATCGCCCTTCATTCTTTTTATGAAAATGGCGACGGCGTGAGCAGTGAAAAAGACATTAAAGAGGCGATCCGCTCTTTTCAGCAAAAAGGCGAACTCAAAGGCCTTGTCCTTGATTTGCGTGAAAATTCAGGCGGGTTCTTAAGCCAAGCTGTCAAAGTATCGGGCCTGTTCGTGACCAATGGGATTGTCGTGATCTCGAAATATGGCAAAGGAGAGGTCCACTATTTGCGCAATATAGCAGGGCGCAGCTTTTATAATGGGCCCCTTGTCGTCCTTACTTCAAAGATGTCCGCCTCCGCCTCTGAGATTGTCGCCCAGGCCCTTCAGGATTACGGCGTAGCCCTCGTGGTAGGCGACGAGCGCACCTTTGGGAAGGGATCGATCCAGTACCAAACCGTCACCGATGAAAAAGCCGACCTCTTTTTTAAAGTCACAGTCGGGCGCTACTATACAGTCTCTGGCAAAAGTACCCAGATCGACGGAGTGATTGCCGACATCGTTGTCCCAACGCCTTACGCCCCCTACAATATCGGGGAGAAGTACCTTGAATATCCGCTTCCTCCAGACCATGTTGCAGCTGTCTACGCCGACCCTTTGAATGACTTGGACGAAAAGACCCGCCGCCTCTTTCAGCAAAGATACTTGCCCTATCTCCAAAGAGTCGTCCCCTTCTGGAAGCGGATGCTCCCCACGCTGCGCCAAAACAGCGCAGCCCGGATCGCTAAAGATCCAAAATTCCAAAGTTTTCTCAAAAAACAAGACAAAATCCGCGCCCGGCTGTCAGGAATCCCTGTCAACACGATCGATGAGCAAGTCGAGGTCGGCATGGAAGATCTCCAAATGAAAGAGGCCGTCCATATCGTCCAAGATATGATTGAGCTCGAAGCGAGCGAGGGCGCTGCCAGGGAAGCGGCCCTCCAGGAAGACCTCCTCCCCACAGGCTCCTAAAAAATTCTTCAACCTCTTAAGCTATTGCTAGAAAAGGCTCTATCCGGCTACACTATCACCTTTTTACGCCTTATTGTTAAGGCCAGATAGCTCAGTTGGTAGAGCAGAGGACTGAAAATCCTTGTGTCGCTGGTTCGATTCCAGTTCTGGCCACCAAAAATCAATCCCAAAGCCTTCCAGCTTTGGGATTTTTTTTGGCCAGAAAAAAACGCCAAAGCTTGGCGTTTTTAGGAATCGAAATGTAGGGCTCTGCCCGTAGCCGGCTTTGTTGCGCAAAGCCGAGAGGGGACTGAAAGATTTTGTTTGGGCGCTATGAGAATATTTGCGCTTCGAGTAGAAAAATTTGTCTGTTAGGCTCTTCGGTTTAAAAAGAGGAATTTATGTCTTCACAACTTTCGGTGAGCAGACAGTCCCCACAGGACGTAATCGTTCCTTATGGTTGGGTTGGGAAAATTCTTAAAATTCCCGTTTTCCGCCTTTCTCTCGGCTCGGATCTGATTTCTCGAATCGTTATTGCAGTTTACAATTTCTTTTCTAGGCTTTGCGGGAGCTCAAACCGCTCCTTCCGAAGCTTTGATCCGTTGATTGCTCAAAGATCGGTTGACCGTTTTGTGGCTTTGGGCGCCAAAACCCATTTCGTTGTTCCTCGCGATGGAAGGGGAGAAATTCAGATGATGACTTTTCAGGCGCAAGATTTAGAGCAAAAAATTCAAGCCCTCGGAGGTTCTTGGGAGCGAAGAAATGTGCAAGGAAGGGAAGTGTTTGCGATTGTTCCTCCGGAACGGGAGGGGGCGGAGTGGCTCGATTTCAAAGAAAAGTTAAGTCATTTTCATTGGAAAGAGGAAGAGGGGATGATTGTCACTTGCGACTGTGCTGATGCAATTCCTCTCGATGCTGAAAGGCGATGTTTTTTATATGCCCACTCGACCAGCGGTTCTTTTGCAAGCGATTGGAAACGGGCTGGGTTCTATCTTGGGGCAAAGCAAGATCTTTGTTTTTTCGACAATGGAAATACCTGGAAAAATAGCGGGAGACCTCCGTCTGAGGAATCGTTTTATCTAGAAATTGAAGCTGTTTACAATAAGGTCAAGGATGAATGCCCGATCGATCGTTTATGGGTAGGGGGCAGTTGCGGCGGTGCTCCCGTTGCGGCGTATCTTAAGCGGCTCCTCCATGATCAAGGCGTCAATTTTTTTGCCGAGCAAAGTTTCCCGGACCTCGATGATTTTGTTAAACCCATTTCTCCTTTTTTTGCTCCTCGTATTAAGGGATCTTTGAGCGATCAAACATTACCAGAAAGCATGGAGCGTCATCCTCCTGCATGCCAGTTTGGAGCAGCTAAACTCTGGGAGGACCTTCGTCGATATGAGGATTTTACGAAGGGGAAGGTGATCCTGGTTCAAGTAAAAGACGACGAGCACATCCAACCGGAAGCTTATGCTCGTTATCTCGGTCTTGTAAAGAGAGTCAATGCCAATGTGAAGCATCTCCTCTACTCTTCAACTGCTGGATGGCGCCATTCGGATGATTTTTTCCGCTATCAGGCCCCTCGTCGGGAATTTATAGAGGCTGTATTCAATTAAGTGATTTTTGGAATCTTTTTTGACAAATTTCAATTAATGTGGGATGGAGAGGAAGACAGCTTCAGAAGCTTTTGTTAAAAGGCTTCCATAAAAAGGAAATTGGCTTATGCTCGCTACCATTTTAATTGTGATTTTAGTTTTGTTGTTGATCGGCGCCCTGCCTCGATGGGGTTATAGCCGGGACTGGGGATATGCTCCCACGGGTTTATTGACAACCATCTTGATCGTTATTTTGATCTTGTGGTTGTTAGGGATCATCTAAAGTTTCTGTTCATTTTTAAACTGGCTCAGGTGTGTTTGCTGACACATCTGGGCAGTTCATTTCGAATGAGATTTCCGCTCTTCGATCCCTTTTGGTTTTTCGCTGCATCAAAAGTTCGTATAAATAATATTTTACACGTGGTAAAATCTCCGGACTGAAAAGATGTTTACGAATCTCAGACCTGGGTAGGTTTTATGGAAGTCCAAGCAACGCTCAGTAATAAAGTTTCTGAATTTCGGAACGTTCTGAACAACCTCCAAAAAGCAGCTCGGGACTTTCTTCTAAATCCTAAAATAAAAGAGGTATCTCAAGAGAAACTTCAGCAAATAGGGGAGCTTTATGCGTTAACATGCCATGCAGAAACAGACCTTCAACAGGTTATTGCTCAAAATGCTTTGACTTCTGACGAAAGCGCTCAAATAGACATCACACGCCTAGAAGGAATGAATGAAAAAATATCAAATCTTCGCCGTTCTCTGCTGGAATTGTACCCGAGCTTAGAGAGTTCGCTAGAAGCAGACGTGATCGATGAAGAGTCTCCGCCAAATTCTCCAGATGCAGACAGCTTCGATGAGATCCTCAATTTCGATGAAGATGAATTGAAGCAACAGGAAGGGGCTTCTTCGGAACGGGTCCGCAGTGGAGATCAGAGCAGATTGCCTAAGGCTAAATCTAAAACGAGGGCAACAGGGTTAAAGAAGACAAAAAAGGGAAAGGCAAAAGGGTCCCGGGAAAAACCGACACAATCCTCCAAAATGCATCCTCTTCCCCAAACCGGTTCTTTACTCACGCGCGATGTCAAAGATCTAACTCCCTCTCTTTCAGAGAATCCCGAAAGGCTGTGGGAAAAGGGATTGGAATTACAAGATCTCTTCATTAAGAGGGGACAGATTGGCGAAGCTCCTTTAGCCGGCGAAGCTCCGGTGGAGGCTTTAAAACCTAAGCGTCCGCAGGATCGTTCGACTCCGCTTCTCCCTCGCTTAGAAGAAATCCTCAAGTCTAGCTTGGAAACGATTGCAAACATGTCTAAATGGGCGTTGCAAACACTTCCTCAGAAGATGCCGACTCAACTTCCTGCGCTTCCCGGACTTCTTCCGGGGCCGCCTCCGGATTTAGGAGAGGTGGAGATGAAAACTCTCTTTATCCCTGAGTCGCCGAACCAGGCAGCGCCTAACAACGATTGGGTTTCTACGGCAAAGAAAACAGTGAGCTATCTTCTCGATGTGAGCCGCACTGTTTTTGAAAATGGGAGAAATCGACTCCTTGGACCGCCCGATCCTCCATCTCTTAATCCAGACGGCTTTTAAATCCATAACCTGGGAAGGTTTTATGTCAGTTGACTTTTCGAGCACAGTTGCTTGCTATAAGCGCAATATAAAGGATTTGGAAACCCGAGCTAAGAAGCTTGAATTAGATGAGGGCGACTCTAAAGTGCAAAATGCGGCTGCAAAGCAGCTTGAGCATTGGAGAAAACTGGGGGATGCAATCAACTCGAAAAAGCAGGAAATTGACCGGTTTATCGATAATACCGGGCTTGACAGAAGTAAATCTTTCGCTCTCTGGGGACTCGAAGACTGTGCGGGAGACATAAGCAATCTTCAGAAGAAGGTATTCAGCAAAATAACAAGTCTTTCAGAAGAGCATAAGGAGCCGGCGGACGAGATACTGGAAGATGTGAACCCTTTCCTCTCGGAGGGCGTTCCCTGCACAGAGGAGCAAAAAGAGGATCGCTTAACACCTGTCGAAAAGCGTCCAATCCCTGATTCGTCTCTCGCCCTTTCTATGAAAGAAGCGTACGAGGCAGGCGTGCAAGCGATCGCCGCTACGTCAAGCTGGATTCAAGCCTTTATAACAACGATCCCAAGTCGGATTCCCGTATTTCAATGGCCCTCAACGGTTCCTTACGCAATGGAAATGAATCGACTTGGGGTCTCAGTGGCAAACACTCTCTGGGCTGCCCGCGAACCGGCGCCGTTGCCGCCCGCTCCAGTGCCCGATGAACCGATCCGAGTTGAGGGGAGCGGCGATTGGGTTTCTTCTGCAACGCGGACGATGAACTATGTCCTCGATGTGGGCCGAGCTGTATTTGAAAACGGCAGAAATCGACTTTTCGGCCCAACCCCAGTCTCTTAGAACTTATCCATTCGATTTTATACAGCGCTGCTTCATGGGCTTGATGTAAAGTTTTTATTTTAATAAATATTAAGAAGGTGTTAAATACAGCTCCCCTAACAAATGGGGAAGGAGAAGAATTTTGTCAGTGAAAATTCAAAACGGGATGGGGACGCATGCGGTAATCGACTGCGAGAGTTTCGTAAATCAGGCAAAGCTCGTCAATGCATCGCTCGAATATTATGCACAATCTTGGGACGATCAGCTAAAAACTTGGAAGCAGGAAGAACCTGACGATGCAGAATTCAAAAGGGTTTCCGAGCATGCCTATGCGATGTTCAAATCTTTAGAAAATCGGAAGCATAGTACCGAGAGTCATCTTGAGAGGCTCACATCCGAGTCCCGAATTAAAAAGGATGAAGAACTGCGTAGATTGCAAACGATTTTGCAAGTAGCCTGTCAGTCTATGCAACAGACTCTCCCTTCGGCCCGCAGCTCTTTAAACGCGTTAATGGGATTTAAAAAAGATAACCGGATTACCTCTTTGATCCATTGGGTTTTTAATTGGACTCCCCATATTCCTGTCGATACTGCATTAAAATTGGACCAGAAAAAACCTCTATTGGACGATCAATCCAGTTCCCTTATTTTGAGCTCTTATACCGTGAAACCCGAATTTTACAAACCCCTACAAACTTCGGGCGTGGGTCTTGTTTGGTCGATTTCACAAGAAGAGATAGAAGAGTATCAACAGTCTGCAATCAGGGCGAGAAATACGAGCTGCTCATTCAGATCTGAGACTTCCATCTGGAACCAGACAGTTGATTTTTGGAAAAATGGCATTTCTGATCAGAAGGAAAGGGGAAATACCAAAAACAAGGCTCTAGCGTCTTTCCGTCATTTAGAAAATGAAAAGGCTTTTGCTGAGAAAGAGCTGGGGAGATTGAAAAAGAAGCTTTCCTCATCGCCTCAAAAAATGGAGGAGGAAAAGCGGAAGTTGAAAAAGAAGCTGGAATCGGCTTTTCATACATTGCAGACTGCTTGCGTTTCCTTGGACCGTCAAATTTTTCCGGCGCGCCAAGCTCTCAATGCGCTTTTAGGGTTTGGCAAGAAAAGCACTTCTTTTCAGGCCACCGTAAGTTGGCTTTTTGGGTGGACTCCTCATATTCCGCTCAAGGATTCTTGGACGGTGCAAAGGGAGATGCAACCGAAAGACAACTCTTCGACTTCTCAATTATGGATAAAGAGATCCTTCGTGGAAGAGAAAAAAGACGGTTTGGGAAGTTTCGTACAGGACGCTTACACTCCCCTATCGCCGAATTCATCCAATCTCTCTTCGTCGATGTCTACCCTTTTCTCTTCGAGCTCGTCTCCCTCATCTCCTTGTCTCGACTCTTCCCTAATTCCCGATGAGGAGGACATCTTGCTCATGTCATCCAGTGAATTGAGTTTGTTTGAGGTGGAATGATTTTTTTGTTTCCAAAAAAATAAGAAAAGAAACAGGGTTTAAGCAATGCATAAAGAACACCACGGTTTTCTTTTTGGGTTGCTCGCGGCTGTGTCCGGTGCAGTCCTTGCTGTGTTTATCAAATTAGCGAGCGAGATTCCGACGGAGACTTTGGTTTTCGCCCGTTTTATTTTGTGCCTTCCTTTCATTTTGGCGATTGCCCTTTATAAAAAAGTCGATTTGAGTTTTAAGAAAATGCCTGGACATTTGCTCCGTAGTTTGTCGGGGCTGGTCAGTATGTATTGCTATTTCTACGCGATCAAATCCCTGCCTCTTGTCAATGCTTTGACTTTAAGCAATACTTCGCCTCTTTTTATGCCGCTGATCGTCCTTATTTTTCTTCGGTTGGTCGTCTCTAAATTGCGCTATGCAACTGTATTTCTTGGATTTGTCGGAGTGGTGATTTTGCTGAGGCCAACAAACCTCTCCTTCGATCTGGGGAGCTGGGCTGGATTGGGCACTGGATTTTTCAGCGCGTTCTCTTATTTTAGCATCCGCCAGCTTTCAAAGACTGAATCGACAGAGACGATTCTCGCTTATTATTTTCTGATTTGTTCGGCTTTGACGTTTGCGCCGATGATCCTTGTGTGGGAGCCGATCACAGATCCGATGAGTTGGGTTTATTTAGCGGGACTCGGGATTTTTTCTTTCCTGTATCAATATGCGATGACGCGCTCCTATACGCTTGTTGCTGCAACCCGGATGAGCACGCTGAATTATCTGGCAGTGGTTTTCGGGGGCTTAAGCGGTTGGTGGATCTTCAATGAGGTTCCCGATCTTTGGGTCCTTGCGGGATCGGTCCTGATTATCGGCAGCGCTCTCATTGCCCTGTTCGATAACACGCCGCCCCATCGTCTAGGAGGCGGTCAAGGAGCTTCCTGAAAATATTTGAGCTGCTTTCTACCAAAAGGGATCTGGTAGATCAGGAATGTTTTCCCACCAGATATTTCTCGCAACGATCACAATGGTTGTGAATTCATTGGTTCCAGGTTTTGGCGGATGATTCTTCCATAATATGCCCAACTCTAAAGAATTCCCCTGAAATTCAAAGTCTAAAATAGTGCCTTCGTCGAATGTTTTCATTAAACTTTGGAAAGGGATATCGCCGGATGTTTGGATATCTTGAATGTCTTGTAAATGCAATACACCTGTCAATGTACGGGCTTGAGAAAGTTCAATATTTTCATCAATGTATTCGGGAGTTATTTCAGCACTGCACATTTTCATAAGAACAGCGCCTTTTTGCATTGTAATGCTAAATAGGAGCCATCGTGAAAAAATGGAGCATATTTTCTGATGCTGAATGGATCCTGTAAATTGGGAATGTTTTCCCATCTTATTGATTGTGCCGTGATCTCGTATGAAGAGTAATCTTGTTGGGAGAGAAATCCGCGCCATCCAATTTCGCATAGCACTTTATCTGGAAGGATTTCTAAATGAAGTATGTCATTTTCCGGCAACTTAAGATGCATAGTTTTTAGCAGAGGATTATTGTCCTCTATAATAGATGAGACTTTATCCAAATGTAAGATGCCGACTAGCCGGTGATCTTTTGAGAGGATAAAGTCTTGCTGCATATTTTCAGAAATTTCAGCGCTTTTTAAAATCAATAGAATGGAGTCTTCCTTGTGCAAAATTTTTAGGATCTCACCATCATGAAAGAAAGCAACGTAGCGAGATATTTTTTTGGTGTTCACTGATTACCTTAATTTGCCCCAAATAGACTGGAGGAAGCGACCCTGTGTTCTGGGCTATTTTTTTACCAAAAAGGGTCGTACAAATCGGGAATATTTTCCCACCAAATATGGTTGGCTTCAATTTTATAAAAAGAATAGGCGGTTACGTCGGGGTGAGGTGGATAATTGACCCACTCTATATTTAGAATCACAATCGGACAGAACAATTTTTTCTTGCATCTCATCAAGAGAAATCTGGGCGCTCTCTAAGGATAAAATAAGATCATTCTCGCTCCGTTCAACTGCAATGAGTGATCCATCGTGGAAATAGGCCCCATATTTTTTTATGTCGAATTTCATGCGTTCCTCCAAGCGTTATTAGGCGCATCTATGTGGAGATTGTTATGCCTTTTTCATCTGAGCTGCTTTTTACCAAAAGGGATCCAGTAAATCAGGAATATTTTCCCACCATATGTCGTCAGCTTCTATTCTAATTACCGAAAACTCATTAGTAGGTTGTTTGGGAGGGAAGTTGGTCCATGCTATCTGTAATTCTACGAATTTTTCATCCCAAATGAAATCAAAAATGCTTCCTTTGTCAAAAGGCATTTTTAAAATGCCTGCGAATTCTGTTTCATCAAATAGTATGGATCGTGGATTGCGAATATGCAATTTTCCTTTTATACGTTGATATTTCGATAGTTCTATTTTGTCTGTTAGGTCTTGTTCGTCGATTTGAGCGCTCTGCATAGAGATGATTATTTCGTTCTGTGTGTGCTCAATACCAATAATGGAGCCGTCATGGAAATAAGGAATGTATTTTTCAATAGCGATTTTAGTCATTGGTTCCACCAAACTTTGTCAGGAGAGTAGATGTGGGATTTTTCGTGGCCATCAGGAACGGGATTTCCTTGGGCATCTAAGAATTCATCTTTCCAATCGGTTCGATTAGGATTGGGTCTATGGTAGTGATCATGCGCTTTATGTCCCGATTCTCCAGATTTCGCTTGGTCATGCCGCAGCTCTTCACCGGTTTCTATGTTTTCAAAAGTCCTGTGGCCGGCTTTACCCGCGCCTGGGTGCGTCGTTTCTTTCCAGCCGGGGCGTTTGAGTAGGTCGTCGGGATTGGAGGGGAGGGAAGGGTCGATGCTGCCTTGTTTGGAGAGCCAGTCTAGGAAGTCGGGTTCGTCATAGGAGGGGAGGTTCGGCATGGAATCAGTTGGCGGTTGGGGACGATGATTGTGGCGGGTAGACCACTCGCTATCGCGCGATTCGCGATTGGTTCTGGCTAGGCCGTCCATGAGCAGGGCAAAACCTGAGACTTCCGCAAAGCCGACGCCGACGGTAAGCACGCCGAGAGAGCCTAATTCTATAATGCCGCCCGTGAGCATGATTGCGCCGCCGAGGGCGATTTCGCTAAGGCCGCTAAGGTAACCTATGAGAGAGCCGCCGGTAGGGTCGCAGTAGAGGAGAGGGTTGTTTAGGACGTACTGGTAGAGGTTGGGATGATCAATGGGGCCAAGCGGGTCGGGCGTGAGAAAACGATGGAAGGAAGGGTCGTAATAGCGGAGGCCAAAGTAGATGAGGTTGGTGGCGGGATCATAACGTTTGCCTCGGTAGGCGTAAGGGATGGCGCCGGTGAGATTGCCTCCGAAGATGTCGCAGTCGTTCTCTGCAACGAGGGTGTTGGTGGCGGGGTCAATGAGTTTGCGGATGATGCCGCAAGGGTCGGTGACAGGGGCAAAAGGTTTGCCTTCGATTTCGATGGCAAGCGGACCTCCGAGGGCGGGCACTTTCAGCGTTTTTAATCTTCCGTCTTCGAAGGATGCAATTTCGTCAAAGCCGAGATAGAGGTAGGTGGTGGAGTCTTTTTGGATGCGCCGTCCTTTTTCATCATAGAGATAGGTTTCTCCGTTGGCGGAGATGAGTTGATTGCGGTCATTGTAGAGAAAAGTGTCTTTTAGGCAATTGCCGTGATCGTCATAAGGGAGGCCGAGGATGCGGTTTTCATCGTCTACGCAAATAGATGTGTTGTTCAGCGAGGTGAGGTTGCAATTGTCGTCATAGGTGGCGGTAAAGCGTCCTTCTTCCGAGGTGATTTGACCTAGGGCATCGTGGGTGTAGGTGCGATTTCCGATGCGGATCGTGTTGTCATATTCGATAGGGGTGTAGTTCCAGGGATCGATGCGGGCGACGATGCGATTTAGGTCATCATAGAGGTATTGCGTAGTGAAAAAACCAGTGTGGCCGAGGAGTTTTCTGTCGTCCCAGTGGTAAGTTTGGCTGTAGAGTTCTGTGCCGTCCGAGCTGAGGCGAGTTATTTTTGATAGGCGTGCGTTGCTGTAATCGTAGCGGATGCTGCTGCCGTCGGAAAAGTTGAGAGAGAGAAGTCTGTGGTCCTCGGCGGCGTGCGCCTCTAACCAAAAGCCATTGGGCGACGTTTCTCGAAAAGTGTGGGCGGAAAGTTGCAGGGCAAAAAGTAAAAGGAATAAATAGCGCATGGAGCGTCTCCGATGCGAGGAGATTGTAGAAGAGAACAAAGATTATTTCAACTATACCCCTTCCACCTGAAAGGCCCTGAGATGAGAAATAATTCAAAACCTCAAATTTCGAAGAAAAAATCGAGGTCAATATTGACTTAATATTAACCTCAGGGCGATTGCATGAAAAGTATATTGACAACCTCAGTCTTATTTTTTTCATCAGCGCGGAGACGCCGCGAAACGCAGCGAGGGAGATAGGAGGGAGGACGCAGAGGCCGCGAGGCGCGGAGAAAGATAGAGGAAGAGGGTGGAGTGGAGGACGCGGCAAAAATGAAAGCGTTTTTCGCAAGAGGCGAAAAACGCTTTGATGCTCCCGCGAAGCGCGGAAAATCTTCCCATCCTTCTGTTTTTTCGCCGCGAAAAAACCTCCGCGCTCTCCGCGCCGATCTCCCTCGCTGCGTTTCGCGGCGTCTCCGCGCTGATGAAAAAAAATAAGTTTGGGGCATCCTGAGCGGTTCTCTGTTTTCTTAAACTTGAAGTAAAAGGCGCTGCTCGAAATTACAGGTTGTCAATATGCTTTTCATGCAATCGCCCTGGGCACGGTATACCGAAAAATAATTAGAATGAGGTGGCTGGAGCGAAACGGATTTCTTTTTGCTGCGCGAGGCGGCGGACGGCTCGAAGGAAAGGGGAGAGGCCGATCTTTTCAAGGGCCGAAATTTCAAAAAGTGTCGAGGGATCGTAAGGGTAGCGGCTCCGAAATGAATCGGTCAGTTCTTGGGCCCCTTCTTGGTCGATCTTGTTCAGAGCGACGAGGAATGGTTTTTCCAGCATGGAGGGATTGTAGGCTTCCAATTCGCGGCGGAGCATGAGAAATTCTTCAAACGGGTCCCTGTTTTGCCAGGGCGCCATCTCAATCAGGTAGACGAGCGTTGAGGTTCGTTCCACATGTTTTAAGAACGAAAATCCAAGGCCTTTATTTTCATGGGCATTTTCGATCAGGCCTGGAATATCGGCAATGAGGATGCGGGAATAATCGTCGAATTCAACGATGCCGAGATTGGGACGGAGCGTAGTGAATGGATAGGGGGCGATTTTTACTTCGATGTGGGCCAATTCAGAAATGAGGGTGGATTTGCCCGCGTTCGGCATTCCGACAAAACCGACGTCCGCGATGAGCTTCAATTCGAGTTCGATCTCTGTCTCTTCTCCGAGGGTGCCGGGAGTGCAGATAAAAGGAGCTTGCCGCGTCGAAGTTTTAAATTGGCTATTCCCTTTGCCGCCTCTGCCTCCAGAACAAATCTTCCATGTCTGGCCCGGTTCCGTAAAATCAAAAAGAATTTCCCCAGTGGCTTTGTTTTTTGCGAGCGTGCCGAGGGGGATTTTCAAGTGGAGGTCTTGCCCGGTTCTTCCCTTGCAGTTATTGGCTCCGCCCGGCCGCCCGTTTTCCGCTTTGAGAATGCGGCGGTTGCGGTAATATTCGAGGGAGTGGACTTGGGGATCTGTTTCGAGATAGACCGAGCCGCCATTGCCGCCGTCGCCGCCGGCAGGGCCGCCTTTTGGGATGTATTTTTCACGGCGCCAAGAAATGACGCCGTCGCCGCCTTTGCCTGCCGATAATTGAAGATCTACACTATCGACAAACATGGTTTAGCCTTTATTCCGGGAATACGGAGACAAACGTCTTCGTACTTTTGCGGAAAGAAACCACTCCATCGATCAAAGCGAAGAGTGTGTAATCTTTTCCAATCCCCACATTTTTACAGGGGTGCCACTTGGTTCCACATTGTCTTACGAGAATGCTGCCCGCCGTGACGAATTGTCCCATCGTCGCTTTAATTCCAAGGCGCTGTGAGCGCGAATCTCGTCCGTTCCGGGTCGAACCTTGTCCTTTCTTATGTGCCATGAGAATGATCCTTTATGCTGCGACGATTTTTGTGATTCTGATGCGGGAATATTTTTGGCGGTGGCCTCGGGTGCGGCGGTAGTTTTTGCACTTCTTGTATTTGAAGGCGATGACCTTTGGACCTTTCGTCTCACCAATAATTTCAGCATGGACAGCCCAGCTATCCAAGAGGGGAAGGCCCACTGCCGGATTTTGTCCGTCATGGACTAAAAGGACTTTTTCAATTTTCACTTCTTTTTCGGAATTCAGGCGCTCGACGTCCAGCTCATCGCCTTCCTCGACTCGGTACTGTTTTCCGCCTGTTTCAATAATCGCGTATTTAGTCGACATAGTTCCTCAAACAAATAGGGATAATAATTGCGCAAAATATTACTGGAAACGAGGGGGAATGTCAATTGCGAAGTGAAGCGCTGGGTTTCTTAAGGGAAAAATTGAATCTTTTGAGGGGGAGGGCGACCAAGTAAGCGGCTGCGGAAAGCAGAGCGATCGTGGCCCCTGGAGGCCAATTGAGGGCGTGGGAAGCGCTTAAGCCAAGCAGGCTTAAAAGGGCGCAAATGCCCGTGGCAAGGATCATCATGAGGTGAAGCCGGTGGGTAAAGAGCGCCGCGAGCGTCGCTGGGATCGTCAGCAGGGCGATAACGAGGATGGTGCCAATGACCTGGAGGAGCAGAACAATGGTGACGGCGACAAGGCAAAGGAGCAATAAATAGAGCCGTTTAACGGCAACGCCCTGAAGCAGGGCTTGTTCCTCATCAAAGCAGAGCGCAAGAAATCTACGGTAAAAAAGGGCCACTGTCCCCAAAATAAGGACGTCGAGGGCGGCAAGCATAAGGAGGTCGCGCGTATTGATCCAAAGGATGTTGCCAAATAAAAAGTTGAGAAGATCGACGTTCGTGCCCGGCGTTAGAGAGATGAAAATAACTCCGATGGCCATTCCTGTCGACCAAATGGCGGCGATTACGGCGTCTTCCCTCTGTCGGTAATTCAGATGCATCCAGCCAATGAGGATTGCGGAGGCGAGCGAGCCTGCGAACGCGCCCCAGATCGGGTCGAGCCAGGAAATCCCGTAACTGCGCTGAAGCCAGAGGGCAAGGCCCATCCCTCCTAAAATCGAGTGGGCGATGCTCCCTGCGATAAACGCGATCCGCTTCACAACGACGAAAGAGCCAACAACGCCGCTTGCAATGGAGGCGAGAAGGCTGGCCCAGAGCGCCATTTGGATGAACGCATTGTCAGTGAACGCAGCGAAGGACATCGGAACCTTTGTTAAAGTGGTTGGGAGGCAGGCCAATTAAAGGAGTGTGGTAAAGGCCCAAAGCGAAGTGTTCGCACACGTCTTTGGGTAAAAATGTGGTTACTTGTCCTTGGACGCAAAGAATCCGGTCGACCCTTTCTATGATTGTGCGAAGGTCGTGCGTCACCAAAAGAATGGTTTTCTCGCCTTTTAACGACGATAATAAATTGAAAATGGCGGCAGCGGAGGGAGGGTCGATATTTGCAGTCGGCTCGTCCAAAAGGATAAGGTCGGGATTGGAAAGGAGTGCGCGCGCTAGAAGCGCCCTTTGCGCAAGTCCTCCCGACAGGGAGCCGAAAACTTTATTTTTGTGCGGCGACAGTCCCATCTGCTCAATGAGCTCGAGCGCTTTTTCTTTTTCTTCTTTTGGGTAAGAGCCCCATGAAATTTTGGAAAGAGATCCTAAAAGGACCAATTCATAGAGCGTGATAGGGAAGTCGCGATCGGTCCGGTGGGCTTGGGGGACGTATCCCATTTTTAGGCGCGCGTCCGCCGGAGTTTTGCCAAATACGGCTATTTTTCCGCGAGACGGCGTCAAAAAACCCATCAACAATTTGAGGAGCGTGGTTTTTCCACCTCCATTGGGGCCCATGATTCCAATGAATTCTCCGGATTGGACCTGTAAGTTGACTTTCTCCAATACCGGCACATTTTGGTAGCCGAAGGAGGTTTCGGTCAATTCGATCGCGGGGAGGTTTGAATTACTCATTTGTTTGTCGGGGGGCTGCAATCAAGCGGGCGAGTTTTCTCATTGTTTGGAAGTAGTCGGGAGAGTAAGGATCGATTTCGTGTAGGTCCAAAGAAAGTTTTTCAGCGATGAGCTGCGTTCCTTTGTTGTTGTATTGAGGGAGGGCGAGGGCGATTTCGGTGTGTTCTGAGATGGCTTTTTTTAAAAGGTCTTCAAGGTGTTTGGGCCTCGGGTCTTTCCCTTCGAATTCAACGGAAAGCTGCTCAAAGCCATAGTCTTTGCAAAAGTAAGCGAACGCGGGGTGGGAGACGAGGAGGGTCCTGTCTTGGACCGGGGTTAGTAAAGTTTGGATTTCAATGTCGAGCATCGAGAGCTGCCCTTGCAAAACCGTCAGGTTTTTTTCGAACTGGGTTTTTTGGTCGGGAAATCGCTCGCTTAAAACAGTTGCAATCGCCGCCGCTTGCTGTCCAGTGAGTTTGGGACTCATCCAGATGTGCCGATCAAAATGGTCCTTGCTGCATTCGTGGCAAGAGGCGCTTCCGCCCAATAAAGAAATCCCTGTGCGGAGATCGTAAATGGTCCGGATTTGGTTGAGATAAGGGAGGATTTTTTCTTCAAAGGGCTCCCCGATCCGGAACCAAGCGGCCGCCCGGGTCATTTCCGCAACTTGGGAGGAGGTCGGCTCAAAAGCGTGCGGATTTGCATTCGAAGGGGCGATCGATTTTACCTCGAAGTCGGGGCCGGCAATCCGTTCCGCTAAAAATTGATAGGGAGCGATGCTTACTAAAAGCAACGGCTTTCTGCTCGGCTCCTGCTGGTCTTTCGAGCAGCTCAAGCAGAGGAGGAGAGAAAAGAAGACAAAAATCTTTTTAGGCAGTTTCATTCGATACAAACTATCCTTTTTCTTCTCATATATTGCAAGAGGAGGCGGGGTAAATGTTTTCTTAAGATTGTCTCTAGATACCCTCGGAAAAGCAGGGCTTCTTGTGTAATAAGGAGAAGTCGATTAAGATTGCTCCTCTTTTTGGAGGGGTGTCCGAGTGGCTTAAGGAGCACGCTTGGAAAGCGTGTATACGTGAAAACGTATCGTGGGTTCGAATCCCACCCCCTCCGAATTTCATCGCCTGCCCTCAACTCTTTTTTTGATTTTTATTTTTACAAAATAATCTAGGAAAGCGACGAACCTTTCTTGAAAATCTGGTTTGTCTTTGTTATATTGCCCGCCGCCGGAGGGCCTAAGAGACTGCTGTTGTCGAAAATCGAAAGAGATTCACAAAAAATCTCTTTAGGGTCTATACCGGGAAAGATTGAAAAAATGGGGACGGATTTTTGTGAGATGCCCTTTTTGCAACCATGAAGAATCGAAAGTGACGGATTCCCGGGACGCGGTCGAAATGAAGGCGATCCGGCGGCGGCGAGAATGCTGCCAATGCATGCGCCGGTTCACTACATTTGAGACGGTTGATCTTAGTTTGCAGGTGAAAAAAAGGGACGGGACGTACGAAGATTTTCAGCAGGAAAAGTTGATGCAGGGAATGGATGCCGCCTGCCGCCATACGCGAGTCAGCCACGATCAAGTGCGTGGCCTGACCTATAAAATCAAAGCCGATTTGATGGCGCGGGGAATCCGGGAAATAGCGAGCCGCGAGCTGGGCGATATCGTCATGCAGAATTTGCAAGAAACAGATGTTGTTGCTTATATCCGGTTTGCTTGCGTATATAAACGATTTAAAGACGTCCGCGAACTCTTGGAAGCGATCCAGTCAATCGCGCCGAAAGAGTCGTTGAAAGAACTTGATAACGAGGAAATGACCCATGTCCCTGAAGAAAAATGAAATCGCTCATTTTAAGAAACGGCTCGAAGATCTCAGGGCGCAGATTTTGCGCGCGCTCCAGGGAACGAAAAAGGAAGTGACGGAACCTGATGAAGCAAAGGGCTATTCCCAGCATTCGGCAGATGAGGGGACGGACGATTTTGTAAAAAATATCAATTTGGAAGTCACCAATAAAGAATTTGGCCTGCTCCGCCAAATCGACCGCGCACTGGAAAAAATTGAAGAAGAGACTTATGGCGTTTGCGATATCACGGGAGAAGAAATTCCTCTCAAACGGTTAGAGGCGATCCCTTACGCTACAATGACTGTAAAGGCTCAGGAAAAATTTGAAAAGGGCCTCATCTAAATGCGGAAAATTTGGTTTGTTTTTTTTGCCTCTCTCTTGGCCGCCGATGTTTTGACGAAGGCGCTGGTCAGCGCCTCCGTGCCGATGATGGGGCCGTTCGACCGAGTGTACCCCTTCGGAGGGATTGGGATTTTTTCCGATCTTTTTGGAGTCAGTTTTTCGATCAATTATGTCATCAATACCGGGGCTGCCTGGGGGATTTTTTCTGGAAATTCGGGGCTTTTATTTGCCCTGCGGTCCGCTATCATCCTCGGGATGTTCGCCTACCTTCTCTTTTCTAAGGCCAAAGGAACTCCGAAAATCCCCCTTTGGATTGTCGCTATCGGAGCTTTAGGAAATGCGATCGATTATTGTGTTTATGGCCACGTGGTCGACTTCCTTCATTTTACGTTTGGGGGCCATTCATTCCCTCTTTTCAACATCGCCGATTCTTGCATCACTCTCGGAGTCTTAGGGCTTCTTGTTTTCTCTCGGAGCGGTAAAAAGCAGATGCAGACATTATGAGCCTTCTCCGTCTGTCCGAGCCGTCTAAAGAGGGGATCTACCAAGGTTCTAAATTCCTCAAACACCAAATTCTCTGCTCTCCAGAAGAGCTGGCTTTGCTTTTTCAAGCATCGTCGTTTTATTTATTTCCTCTGACGGGCCTGGGCGATGGGAATCCGGTTTCATCCGCTTCTTTCCTTGCAGAATATTCCCTTTGGATCGAAAAATTGAAGCAGGGAGCCGTCCCTTCGGATGCTGAATTGAGAAAAGTCCTGGCCTGCGCGATGACAGCCGACCTCGACTCTCTTTGGCTGCAGCCTGTTCCCCAAAATCGGTTCATTACAAAAATCGCAAAGCCAGTCATCCAAATTCAGGCCCACTTCTTTACCTACTCCTCTCTGGATGGAGAGTTTCGCCCCATGACGATGGGGATGGAGAGCATTTTCTGGGGGCTTCAGTTTAGTTTTCCGCAGATCTATCAAAACCCGAGAACGATGGAATTGCTGGAAGTAGAAGAGTCGGCCAATTCCCAACTCTTCGAAAAGGTGAAAAAATGGGTCCGCGAAATCAGCCGGGCAACGCCGTTTTCGGTGGACGGGAAGCGCATCAATTCCTCCATCCGAATCGGGAAAAGCTGTCTTGAGTGGGTCAAATCGCATCCCCAATTGGCTGCAAAGCAGATCGGAATCTTTTTATGAGCCTATCCGCAATGTATGAAGAAAAATCTGAGGATCTTTTGAGCGCTTTTTACGCTTTTCTCCTCAGAAATATTCGCGAATATTCCCTCGTCGAAAATCGCAAAAATCATCTCAAAATCTCTTCTCACCTTTTTCATCCTACATTGCGGATAGGCTCATGAACATTGAACTTGTTTCGCTTGGGAATGAACTTCTTTGGGGCTACACAATCAATACGAACGCTGCTTTTTTAAGCCGCGAGCTCAGTGGCCGCGGTTATACGGTCTCGCGCCACACGGTATTGGCTGATGATCGGGCGGAGATCGAGGCTGGCTTAAAAGAGTGTTTGAAAAGGGCCGATCTGGTCATTGCAACAGGCGGGCTTGGCCCCACCCTCGATGATTTGACTCTCTCTTCTGTTAAAAATTTATTCCCTTTCGAAGGGGAGGATTTAAAAAATCGGCTCGGCCCAGCTCCGGGAAAATGCTTTTTGCAGGGAGGCAAAGCCCTTTTTCTTCTTCCAGGAGTTCCTCGCGAGATGGAAGAGATGTTTTGGGGCGAGGTTTTCCCTCGCATCGAAAAGCATTTCGCTCTGAGTCACAAAAAATTTCTCGCCCGGTGTTCCCTTTGTCTGCTGCGTGAAAAAGAGGTGGACCCTTTTTTGCGTGGGCTCAAAGAGAAACATCCCGAATTGGAAATCGGAATTTTTCCGGCTTTGGGCACTTTGCAAATTGTCTTTCAGAGCAAAACTCCCGTTGCCTCTTACATCGAAAAAGTCCGCTCCCAATTTCCCGCATTTTTTTATGGGGAAGGGACGATTCAAGAAGCGGTTCATCGGGAGCTGACCGAACGGGGAAAAAAACTGGGGCTGGCCGAATCTTGCACCGGAGGCGCTCTAGCCGCCGCGTTGACCGCGCTCCCGGGCGCCTCTCAATATTTGCTCGGTTCCATCGTCGCTTATTCAAATGAGTGGAAAGAGCGTTTTCTTCAGGTCTCCCGCACGACTTTGAAAAAAAAGGGGGCTGTAAGCAAAGAGGCGGTGATTGAAATGGTTGACGGCCTTTTTTCCGAAACTGAGGCCGATTACGCAATCGGCATTTCAGGAATTGCAGGACCCAGCGGCGGCACTGCTGAAAAACCGGTCGGAACAATCTACATTGCGATCGGCAAGCGGGGAGAAAAAACAGATGCGGGGCGGATCCAGGCGCCTAAAAACCGGGGAAGCACAATCGATTTAGGCGTCCATATGGCCCTCGGGGCTCTTTGGCGGCGCCTTGTCCACAACACGGTGACCTTTTCATGACTTTTGAATACGAATTACTCGACAGCGGCGACGGGCAAAAACTCGAACGTTTCGGCGATTTTATCTTGAATCGCCCTTGCCAGCAAGCGGTGTGGCGACAAACCCTCAAAGGCGAATGGGAAAAAGCGGCGGCTACTTTTACGCGAGAAAAAGAGAAAAACCATTGGACCTACAAACAAAAATTGCCGCGCTCCTGGAAAGTCCGGGTCGGCGGGGTGCAATTTAAAATCGAGCCTACGGATTTCGGCCATCTCGGGGTTTTCCCCGAACATGCCGACCTTTGGGAATGGATGCGTCCCCATCTCACAAAAGCATCGCGGATTCTCAATCTTTTTGCCTATTCAGGCGGCGTTACTTTAGCGGCGGCCCAAGAGGGGGCCCAAGTATGCCATCTCGACGCCTCGAAGGGAATGGTCGATTGGGCACGGGAAAACGCAGCGCTCAACGGGCTGGAAAAGGCGCAGGTCCGTTGGATCGTCGACGATGTTCTGAAATTTCTAAAGAGAGAAAAAAAACGGGGATCTCAATACGAGGGAATCATTTTAGATCCTCCTACTTTCGGAAGAGGAAGCGCGGGAGAAGTTTTTAAAATCGAACGGGACATCCTCCCTCTTTTGGAACTTTGCTCGGAACTTCTCTCTGAAAAACCGAAATTTGTCATCTTTTCTTGCCATACTCCCGGGTTCACTCCTCTTTGCATGCGCCATCTTCTGGGGCAGACGATGCCGAAGGGGCATATTGAAATTGGGGAAATGGCCCTCCACTCTCCGGGCGCAATTGCGATCCCGAGCGGATCTTTCGGAAGATGGACCGCTCTATGATGATCACCAGTTTGCAAAATCCGCGCATCAAGGAAACAGTGAAGCTTCGAGAAAGGCGCAGCCGGGATGAGTCGGGCCGTTTTTTAATCGAAGGGTACCGGGAATTGAAGCGGGCAATTGATGCGGGAAGAAACATTGAGACTCTCTTTTATTGCCCGGAACTTTTTCTCGGTTCGAATGAAACCCAGTTGATCGATCAATCTAAAGCAGAAGCGATCGAGTGCACTAAAGAGGTGTTTGCAAAAATCTCTTATCGGGACCGTCCGGATGGATTGCTTGGGATCGCGCCGCAAATTCATCTGCCCTTAACCGATTTGATGGCTCTTTTTAAACGTAAGAAAAACCCTTTCCTTGTTGTTGCGGAGAGCATCGAAAAACCGGGGAATCTGGGAACGATCCTCCGCTCTTGCGATGCGGCCGGAGTTGACGCGGTCATCGTATGCGATCCAACAACCGACATCCACAACCCAAACGTCATCCGCTCTAGCGTCGGGACTCTTTTTACTGTGCCGGTATTGGAAGCAAGTTCGGAAGAGACTCTTGCCTTTTTAAAGAAGCACGGGATCTCCGTCGCCGCGGCGACTCCGCATGCCAAACTCGAATTTACTGAGGCCGATTTAAAAGTTCCTCTTGCGATTGTCGTGGGCACCGAGCAATATGGTCTTTCGGAACAGTGGATGCAAAACGCCGACCTTGCAGTCCGCATCCCGATGTTCGGGGTGGCCGATTCCCTCAACGTCGCTTCCGCAACCACTTTGATGCTATATGAAGTTGTCCGACAAAGAAGAAGCTCTTGAAGTCATCTTTTGCGATAACCATCTTTTGGTTGCTGTAAAACCCGCAGGACTTTTGACCCAGCCCGACGAATCGGGGAAACCCTCTCTTGAAGAGAGGGCGAAAAGCTGGATCAAAAAAGAATTCAAAAAACCGGGAAACGTTTTTCTCCATTGCATCCACCGTCTCGATAAGCCCGTCAGCGGACTTGTTCTTTTTGCCCGCACCAGCAAAGCTTTGAGCCGTCTCAACGAGCAATCCCGCAATCTCGAAATCCAGCGGACGTATTTAGCGGAAGTAGAGGGGATCCTCTCTCAAAAAGAGGGACGCCTCGACCATTATTTGATCCACGGCGACCACTCGGCGATTGTAGCTAAAGAAGGGGACCGCGATGCAAAGCATGCACGGCTCACTTACACTACGCTCCGTTTTCTTCCCCACTCGACGTTAGTTTTTATCGAGCTTGAAACGGGGCGCTATCATCAAATCCGCGCCCAATTCAGTGCGATTGGGCATCCGGTCGTGGGAGATGGCCGTTACGGAGCGAAACCGCTGCCGATCATCCATCTGCACTCTGCGAAACTCTCTCTGCAACATCCCGTCACGCAAGAGATCCTCCGATTCGAATCTTCCGCTCCTTTTGTTTAGTTGGCAGCCCTGAGAGAGTGTCTTCAATTTCAGGCTTCATCGCTTTTCGGAATTATTTGGCCGATTTTTGATTCAAATTTGGGGGAGCTATATACCTTGTCGATATTGCCCTCCAAATTTGAATCAAAAATCGGCTCAAAAGAACCTGAAAATCGACAGAAGCTGAATTTGAAGACACTCTCTGAGTTGTTTTGATTGAAACGATTCGGTATGATCCTGCGGCATGAAACAAGACATTTTGCAAGCTGTTGAAGATGGGATTCGCGCGATCGAAGTGCTGAAGCTTGACGAGAGTGTGCAATTCATCGAAAGCGCAGCCAAACAAATCGCAGCGTGCTTTGCCGCGAAAAATAAAATCCTCATTGCTGGAAATGGGGGAAGCCTTTGCGACGCGATGCATTTTGCGGAAGAATTGACGGGTCAGTTTAGAAACTATCGCAAAGCTTTGCCTGCCATTGCCCTGTCCGATCCGGGCCATTTGACATGCGTTGGCAACGACATGGGTTACGAATCGGTGTTTTCCCGAGGCGTTGAAGCTTTGGGTCAGCCCGGCGATCTTTTTATCGCATTAACGACCAGCGGCAATTCACCTAATTTGATCGCCGCCGTAAAAAAAGCTAAGGAACGGGGATTGAAAACAATCGCGTTTCTCGGCAAAACCGGAGGCAAGCTGAAAGGGCTTTCCGATCTAGAATGGATTGTTTCCGGGTTCTCTTATTCGGACAGGATCCAAGAAGCGCACATGACCGCCATCCACATCCTGATTGAGATGGTCGAAAAAGAACTCTTTTCTCCCGTTTCTCCTTTATATGTTTCCTAAGAAGCTGATTTCAATGACAGTTTCTAAGCTGCTTCTCCTCGGACAAAAATGGATCGAGAGCGAAAAATTCACGTGGCCTCTCGCGCCGATCAGTTGGGTTTGGGCAGCGGTCTCGAAATGCAGGAATCGACTTTATGAGGGGAAGTGGCTGGCTATTCAGCGGGTGGAAAAACCCGTGATCAGCGTGGGAAATTTAGTCGCTGGCGGTACGGGAAAAACTCCTTTTGTCCTTTTTTTAGCGCAGCATTTCTCTCGAAAACGGGTCGCCATTTTGTCTCGGGGATATGGGGCTTTTCCCGATGAGCCGGCGCTTTTAAGCAGGCGTGTCCCTGGCCTATCCATTTACGTCGGAGCAGATCGGTTCAAGCTGGCTAAGCAGGCAGTGGCCAACGGGGCAGATTTACTGATTCTGGACGACGGGTTTCAGCATCGGAGGCTCCATCGCGATTTTGATCTAGTGCTGCTGGATGGAGAAGACCCTTTTGGGAAAGGCCATTATTTGCCTCGAGGTTTTTTGCGCGACAGTCCAAAAAGGCTTGCACAGGCAGACGCGGTGCTTGTGCAGGGCGTGCATTTCAAAATGATTCCTCAAAGAATTGTTGGGTTTCAAGGCGAAGAGATTCCGTCGGTTTTTGGATGGAAGGTCGGAGTTTTTTGCGGAATCGCAAAACCGGCCCGGTTTAAAAAAACAGTTTCCGAGCTGGGGTGCGAGATCGTCTCGGAGTGGATTTTGGCGGACCACCAGGCCCCTGAAATGAAAAAATTGAAGCGGTTTGCCTCAGAGTGTAAGGCTTTAGGAGCTAAAGCCCTTCTTTGCACCGAAAAAGATCAGGTCAAGTTATCTCCAGCGGATGGGTTCGAATTGCCAATCCTTTTTTTAGAAATGGGGCTGCAACCCCTACAAAATGACGGTTTCTGGGAAAAGTTCATTGTAAAAATCGATCAAAAAATCGATAATAGCAGCACATTATGAGCGATGAAATAAAAATAACTTTACCCAAGCTTGGCGAAAGCATTGTCAGCGCGACAGTGGTTCAATGGTTTAAAAAAGTAGGCGATCCTGTTGCCCTTGATGAACCGCTTCTCGAAGTTTCGACCGACAAAGTAAATAGCGAAATTCCGTCTCCTGCAGCGGGCGTCTTGAAGCAAATCCTCGCTCAACCAGACCAAGAACTTCAGGTAGGGGAAGTTTTAGCCATCCTCTCAACTCAAAAGATGTCAGCTCAAACTGCGGCTCCAACGCAAGCATCTCCGACCGCCTCAGTCGCTTCCCATTCAGAAAATTCCGATTTTTTATCCCCTTCCGTCATGCGCCTTTTAAAAGAAAAGGGGATCGATTTAAGCGAAATCGACCGCATCCCTCACACTGGAGAAGGGGGGCGCCTGACTAAAAAAGATGTCGAGAACTACGCTGCAACCTCATCCTCCCCGTGCCCAATGAAAGCGGCGAAGAAAGCAACTCCGGTTCACGAAGTTTCCCGAGCTGCCCAAGTTGCCCAAGTTGATGGAGGCGAGGTCGAGAAATTAAAAATGAGCCCGATGAGAAAAGCGATTGCCGATAACATGGTCCGCTCTTTCTACGAAGCTCCCCACGCAACGCTGATTACAGAAGTGGACGTTACAGCACTCTTGAAGACCATCCAAGAGCAAAAACAGACGTTTGCGCAAAGAACTGGCGCTAAACTAACCCTCACAGGTTTTGCCGCGCGGGCCATGGCGAAAGCCTTAAAATCCTTTCCCCTGATCAACTCTTCTCTGGAAGGGGACACGATCGTTATGAAGCGGTTTGTGAATTTAGGGATTGCGGTCAGCGTCGATCAAGGCGTCATGGTTCCTGTCATCCGGAATTGCCAGCAGTTGACACTCGCCCAAATTTCCAAGCAAATCTCAGAGCTTGCTGAAAAGACAAGGGCCCATCGCCTCGCTCCCGAAGATGTGAAAGAAGGTTCGATTACACTCACTAATTTTGGCATGACGGGTACAATGATTGGAGTTCCCATCATCCGTTATCCGGAAGTGGCCATCATTGGGCTGGGCGCTGTGACAAAAAAAGTCGCTGCGATGCCTGACGATTCGATCGCCATCCGGTCGGTCATGATGATTTCCCTCACGTTCGACCACCGCGTTCTCGATGGGATTTACGGGTGCGGCTTCATCAACGAGCTTAAAAAGCGCCTCGAAGAAGATCTTTTTATTGATTGATTCATCCTTCTGCTGATGAATAACCCGGTTTTCCATCGAACGTGTAAAGAAATTCCGATTTAATCACATCCATGCTCACATGATCGAACGCATGGAGGATTTGAATCAGATCGTTTTGGGAAACCGTTTTCCCATTGTCTGATAAGAAACGGCAGCGCCACTGTTCAATGCAATACGTTTCTGGATGCCCTTGGGGCCACACTTTCACGCCGCGGTTGCTGATCATTTTTAAGTGCAGCGCACCCACATTGATGTGGGAAATTTTCGAAAAGAATTCTTCCACCCTTCCGCGGAAATAGATAAATACATCGACGCCAGTTAAATGGCGGGATGGGTTTGTATGGACATGTTTATGGGCTAAAGAGGGCACAGTGCCCTGATAGACGGCCGATTTTAAAGTTTGCGGGATTTTGTTTAAGTTTTTGACTACCGCTTCCGCAAATTCCTGAGTGCCTACCTTCTTTTTGCTGACGCCCTCTTTGTAAATGTCGTAGGTATGAATCCCTTCCTCCAATGTGCAAAGCCAAGAGTTGTGGATTTTAGAGGCAAGTTCTGGCTGGCCGACATGGTCGAGCATTTGGACAGCGGCGAGGAGCAATCCCGAAGGGTTCGCGACATTTTGTCCCGCCCGGCGAGGCGCTGAGCCGTGGATCGCTTCAAACATCGATCCCGTTTCGCCGATATTTGCCGATCCAGCGAGACCGACCGATCCCGCAATTTGCGCTGCGACGTCAGAGAGTATATCTCCATAGAGATTGGGCATGACGATGACATCGAAGACCTCTGGCGTATCGGCTAATTTTGCGGCCCCGATATCTACAATCCAGTGTTCGTTGAGGATGTCTGGATAAGATTGGGCGATCTCATCGAATACTTTATGGAAAAGACCATCCGAAAACTTCATGATATTGTCTTTTGTGAAGCAGGTCACTTTTTTCCTGCCGCGGCGCCGTGCGTATTCGAAGGCGTACCGGATGATTTTTTCAGAGCCCGCCCGTGAAATGATTTTGAGGGAAGAACAGACGTCCGGGGTTTGCCGGTATTCGATCCCGGCGTACAGATCCTCCTCGTTTTCGCGGACAATCACGACATCCATTTCAGGATGTTTGGTATCGACGAAAGGAAAATAAGAAACGCAGGGACGAACATTGGCATAGAGCCCCAGGGTTGTCCGAATCGTCACGTTGAGGCTTTTAAACCCTCCTCCCTGCGGCGTAGTGATAGGCGCTTTTAGAAAAGCCTTGGTATGGCGGATGATGTCCCACATTTTGGGATCCATTCCTGTCGCAATCCCTTTCAGATAAACTTTTTCGCCGATTTCGACGTTGTGAATTTCTAAAGGCGCTCCCGCTTCGCGAAGGACGTGGAGCGTCGCCCGCATGATTTCCGGACCGATTCCATCTCCTTCGGCAACTGAAATTGGAATTTTCATGATTCCTCATTTTTATTTTAACATAATGCATTTTTTACAAGACTTCAAGAACTCCGATTTGTAAAATCAAACGGTATGCTGCGCAAATTATTCGACGAACAAAGACTCTCCCTCAATCGGTTTTTCGAGCAGGTCGATATAGATCAGGCCGAGAAAATTTTAAATCAGCTTCTCCTCTGCAAAGGCGCAATCATTCTCACAGGCATCGGGAAAAGCGGATTGATCGCTGAGAAAATTTCCGCCACTTTAGTTTCTACAGGGACTCGCTCTTTTTTTCTCTCCGCTTCCGATGCCCTGCATGGAGATATTGGGATCGTTGGGCCAAGCGACCTCGTTTTGTTTTTGAGCAAGAGCGGGGAGTCGCAGGAATTGCTCGATCTTCTGCCGTTTGTTCAAAAAAGGGGAGCCGCTACGATCGCAGTGGTCTCTCAGCTCAATTCCCGGCTTGCCAAAAACTGCGCCGACTCGATCCTTTTGCCTATCGAAAAGGAGCTTTGCCCGCACGATTTGGCGCCCACTACCTCGACCGCTGTCCAGCTTCTTTTTGGCGATTGCCTCGCCGTTGCGTTAATGCACGCAAAAAACATCTCAATTGCCGATTTTGCCTTCAACCATCCCGCAGGGTTTTTAGGAAAAAAAATCACTTTCAGGGCTGCCGATTTAATGCTCAAGGGAGACGCGCTGCCTCTTTGCCATTTGAGCGACCGTTTGATTGATGTGCTCCACATTCTTTCAATGAAACGGTGCGGATGCCTCCTTGTCGCCGATGAGGAGGAAAAATTAGCTGGGATTTTCACGGATGGGGATTTGCGGCGGGCGATCGAAGCGAAGGGCTCCGATGCTTTGCAGACGACTTTATCGAAACTGATGAATCCTTTTCCCAAATGGATCTCTCCTGAACAATTGGTCCGAGAGGCGATTGCGAAGATGGAAGAAGATCCTGCCAGGCTCATTACGGTGCTGCCTGTTCTTCGAGAAGGGCGCGTGCTGGGGCTTCTTCGGATGCATGATATTTTGCAAGCAGGGCTTAAATGAAAAGGCCCTGCGAAAGCAAGGCCTTTGAATCGAAATTGGAGATTTAGATTAGATATCCAAAGATACTCTGAATGAGAAGCCATTCAAGGTCAAATTGCCTCGGCTGACAACATCGTTCGCATATCCTGGCGTTCCGCTATAGAATCTTCTCATGTTCAATTGGTCGAACCAAACGTGGAATTCATAAGCGGCCTTCATTGACAGGTAGTATCTGTTTTGCGACAAATGAGTGCCCCATGCAAGTCCCATTGCAATTTCTGCGTTCGGAACGTTCATGTAGTGTCTGTCTTCGGTGCTAAAACCGTCGCCACCTACAGCTTGCATGCTTTGATCTACTCTAAACTTTCCGTACAAGAGCGATGCGGCTGCATTTCCAAAAATGCTAAAGCCTGACGAGATTCCCCAGCAGGTATCGATGCCTGTTCTCAAACCGACTCCCCAGAAATCGTTTTCTCCATGGTGAATGGTTCGGCTTGCAGGTGTCGCTCCTGAATAGTCGACAGAGAAATGTTGGTTGATCCAACCGCCGCGAAGGCCGAAATGAGGGTTGAACACAACATACCTGCTAACATAATAGGGCTTGCCAAGTCTTACGTCGATGACGTTGTAATTTGCATTCCAAGCTGAACTGCTTCTAGGGCCGATTCCAGCAACAGGCGTATCATCGCCGAGCTGCCAAAGAGGGATTTCGACAGAGCCTGAGCTGCCTGCATTGAATCTTTTATAATCGCGGATGTTCAACCAAGTCCAAACTGCATCGATGTTCCAAGCGTCGTGATCTGTGTAAAATCCAAGACCGAAACGGGCTCCAAAATTATATTCCCAATCTCTGTGGTCGCTGGAAAAACCGCCAACATCTCCGTTTTGCAGGAATGTAGTGCCGGCTCCATTGGAGTCGGTGATTGCGAATTCCATGCCGTCTTGTTTCGCTTGAAAAGCGAGGAAGTCGGCATAGAAATAGATATCGCTTGGGCAGTTCATGTTTTGGTCGAAGGGGAATGCGAAAGCAAAAGGACCAGGTGTTGGTTCTGGGCATCCGCAGTCTACTTCCGGTTTGATTTCACATGGCCCTCTAGGAATGGCGTACAAGCTCGTTGTTGCCATCATTGCAACAACAGATGCTGCGAGCACCTTGCTGCATGCATTGTTCCAATTCAAACGCATAATAATTCTCCAATTTGTTCGTTTTGAGGCAGCATTTTCACCCTAAAGGGACAGCCCCTATCTACAACTTGTTTCTACAACTTGTCCTTTAGTGAACTTCGAAATTTCTTCTTAAAAAAAATCGAAGCTATTTCAATGATGACAATAAATTTTTCTCTTCAATATTGGCAATAAAAATTTCATTTTGTCAGGAAATCAACCCCGTCTAAGAGACGGTCGCTGAAAACAGCTTCTGTCGATTTTCGGGTTCTTTTGAATCGAAAAGCGGCTCAAAAGAACCTGAAAACTCGACGAAATCTGAATCCGTTAACAGTCTCCTGGGTTTTTCAGGAAATCCCTTGCAAAACTGGTCGCTTGCTTGTAGGTTGGATTTTTTGTGCCTATGAATTTACTTATCTGTAAATGATTGTAATCAAACTACTTACGTTCAGTATTTCAAGAATGTTTCTGATAAAAGTTGCTGAAAATGTCGCGTTTTAGGTATGTTCTTAACTTCGTTTCAATCAAAAAGAAGATGAAAGAAGCGAACAGGACGCCGAGAGTGTCCAAACTGTTTTGACAGTAGAAGAAGAGAAGAGTGTAA
>Ga0075362_10000037_pt1 | contig 48807 bp, 64 predicted proteins | sample EndMetdeltDD1762_FD_71397 | JGI IMG/M metagenome (GOLD analysis project Ga0075362, IMG submission 71397) | Populus endosphere microbial communities from Tennessee, USA - Endosphere MetaG P. deltoides DD176-2 | ecosystem: Host-associated > Plants > Roots > Endosphere | place: USA: Tennessee...
AACCGGGAGGAAATGGGGATTTTGAGCTATTTTTGATGAGATTTTGAGGGTCTTCATCTTGGCATACGCTGAAGCCATAGACAAGAGGAAGACCTACAAAAGATCGCAAAAAGAGCCGAAAGACCCATCCGGTGCGGTTTTAAGACAGCTTCTAAGAGACTGTTAACGGATTCAGTTTCAGTCGATTTTTAGGTTCTTTTGAGCCGATTTTCAATTCAAAATTAGGGGGTAATATCGACAAGAGTATATTGCCCCCTAATTTTGAATTGAAAATCGGCCAAAATAATCCAAAAACTCGACGAAATCTGAATCCGTAAACAGTCTCTAAAGATTTGAGTTGTCTGTTGTAAAATCCTCCGTTTGTTGACAGAATCCAGGGTATGTCCTACCCTAGTTGTTTTTATTGAATGGTCCTATGAGAAGAACTGTCGTTGCCTTGCTGCTTTCCGTTTCCGCTCTCCCAGCCTTTTCGGGTTTATCCGCTTTGGAAGAGAACGAATTGACCTGGGAAAATTTCGGACCCTCTGTTCAGGAATACAATAGCGCTTTGCAAGATTCGATTATGGCCCAAGATTGGTGGGCGGTCGTTGATTATGCGACTCTTATTTCTTACAACTTCCCGACCACTCCCTTTGCTCAAGAAGCTTCTTTTATTTTGGGGGAGGCTTATTTTAAACTGGGGCAGTATGAATATGCCAATGATGCTTTTACTGCTTATTTGAACCGCGCTTCCTCTCCCAAGCATTTTGAAGAGGCGATCCACTATAAATTCACGATTGCCGAGCTGTTTGCCAATGGAACAAAAAAACGGCTTTTTGGGTCTCCGAAATTTCCCGCATGGGTTCCGGCAAAAGAAGATGCGATCCCGATTTTCGATGAAGTGATCGCAGCGCTGCCTCATACCGATATTGCTGGAAAATCGCTTCTGGAAAAGGCCCGCATCCAGGCTCATTTGGAAAATTACAAACCGGGGATTGAAAGCTTAGATTTATTGATCCGAAGATTCCCCAAGACCGAACTTGCGGCTGAAGCCTATCTTGAAAAAAATAAAACTTTGCTGCTGCAATGTAAGGCGCAAGATCTAGATCCCGATGTCCTTGATCTCGCCGAGATGAACGTTCGAAAATTCCGCCTTGCCTTTCCTCGAGAATCTCGATTGGCGGAGGCGGAGGATATCCTTGCTCAAATGCAAGAGATTTTTGCTCAGCATTTGCTGGACATCGGCCGGTTTTTTGAAAAGACAAAAAAATTCCCCGCATCAATCATCTATTATACAAAAGTTCTCGCGAAATACCCCGGTACTGAGGCCTCTGAAACGGCTCGCCAAAAGCTTGAAGTTCTTCAGGCCGCAGGTAAATTTTAATGGCATGATGTGCGGTGGCTTTCCTTATTCTGTTTGGTTCTAGCCGCTTGCGGGTATCGATGGCAGCCAGAATATCCCGACGGGCAAAGGCCCACCCTTGCAGTTCCTTTTGTGATCGGCGATGCGGAAGGAAACCTGACCGCTGAGTTGGTGAGAGCTCTCAGTCGATCTGGACTGGCCGATATTAAAAATGGGACAGCCCATTACCGCCTCGAAGTCAAAATCCAAAATGGCTCTATTGAAACTGTTGGCTACCGCAGAGACCGACAGATCATTAAAGGAGAGTCGAAAAAAAACCTATTGGCTTCCGAAGGAAGAAGATCCATGACGGTTGAAGCCGTCTTGTATCATGGAAAAACTGACGAGGTGGCCTATGGGCCTTATGTGATTTCGGCTGATGCCGATTACGATTACGTCGACGGCGATTCCCTTCAAGATCTTGCTTTTACCGGATCGGGAGGAGGTCAAATCATCGTACTGCCCTTTTCTCTCGGTCAGTTAGAATCGAATGAAGCGGCTCAAGAAGCTGCCGCCCGCCCCTTGTATATTCAGCTTGCGCAGAAAATTGTCGACGTCATTTTTTCAGAATGGTAGAAAAACGAAAAGCAAGCGGATCGAAATTCTATGCATTCAAAAAAAAGCCGCACTTTTCTCTCGCTGATCGACCAACTACATCCCATGTTAGAATGGATCCGGCAAGGTTTGGTCGCCGCTGGATTCGATTCTAAAGTGGGCGGCCGAGTAGAATTGGCCTCCGAAGAGATCCTTGTAAATATCATCCAACATGCCTACAAAGGAAAGCCAGGAGCTCTGGGAACCATCGAAATTGGGATTCGGGTCTTTCCAAAAGACCGGATCGAAATCGAGATTAAAGACCTGGGCCCTCCCTTTAACCCGTTGGAAGAAAAGGAGGCGCTCGATTTGAACGCCTCCTTAGACGAAAGAAGAGAAGGAGGATTAGGAATTTATTTTGTTCGCAACATGATGGACGAGGTTCGCTACCTTCGGCAAGGCGAGGCAAATTTTCTAACTCTGGTCAAATTTATCCATTCTTCTCAAAAGAGGTGAGCGTGGCCTCTGTTTCAACCATGTCGACGAGGAAATGTTGCAGAACTTTCAAAACGTGCCGAGGGGTGTTATAAACCCCTTTTGTCATGAAAACAATTTCGAGCTGCGCCTTTTCTGGATGGTTCAAGGCGATTAAGACGTAGGTTGTAGGTTGGTCCCCTTCCATTTTAGGGACAATCCAAACAATGAACTGTTCGTTGAATAGAGTTACTTTTTCGACATTTTCAATCACATGAAAATATTGGGTAAGATCGTCTGGCTCCCCGCTTTCCTCGCAAAGCGAGTTCAAAAGGGATTTTTCATGCAAGAACTTGAGATCGATGGGGATGATCCCATCATGGGCCCAATTCGTGAGATTTCCTGCAAACTCTTTAAAAGCTTCTTCGATCTGAACTGGATTAAGCATACACCCTCCGCCGAACTCGCACCGTATCCTCATCCTATCTCTTATTTTAAGTCTTGTCAAGAGCAGTTCCCATGCTCCTCTTAAACAGAAGCTTCCGGAAACCATTGACCGTGCTGACTGGTTTGCTTAAGATAATGAGGCATTTAAGAGTTTTTCCCATGTTTCTGAGATTGTGGTTCTTCTGTTGTATAGGCTCCTTTTTATCGCTTCAGGCAAAACAGTTGGAAGTCGCTGTGCATGCGCGCTCTGCCATATTAATGAATGCGGAAACAGGGGCTATTCTCTACGAGAAAGATTCTCGTATCTCCTCCTTCCCCGCGAGCACCACAAAAATCGCAACGGCCCTGTATGTTCTTGATCGGGAAAAACTAAATCTAGAGCAGACCGTGACTGTTTCTTCAGAGGCTTTGAAAATCAGACCTCCGAATGGGGGAAGCGATGTCCCTGCCTATTGGAATGGGAGTGATGGGACGAAAATGGGGTTGGTCAAAGGTGAAAAAGTTACACTCGACGCCCTTCTTCATGGGTTGATGCTTTCATCGGGCAATGATGCAGCCAACGTACTTGCTGAGTCTTTTGCCGAAACTGTTCCTGGCTTTATGGAGAAACTCAACGGTTATTTATGCGATCTCGGCTGTAAGGACACTCATTTTTGCAATCCTCATGGCTACCATTATCCAGACCATTTTACAACCGCCTACGATCTTTGCCTAATGACAAAAAAAGCTCTCCAGATCCCTAAATTTAGAGAAATCGTCTCAACTCTCTCGTACACGAAGCCTAAGACAAATAAACAGCCTGAATCTAAGCTTCGGTTATTCAATCATTTGCTGACCCCAGGCCGATTTTTTTATCCGAAGGCGATTGGAGTAAAAACGGGGTATCATTCTCAAGGGCTGAATAATTTAGTAGCTGCCGCGAAAGACCAGGGGCGCACTCTGATCGCTGTGCTTTTGGGTTGTGAAAACAAAGAAGAAAGGTACAGAGATGCGATCCGGCTTTTTGAAATGGCTTTTGCCGAAGAAAAAGAACGGGCCCGCCTTTTCAGTGCGGAGAATTTATTCGTTAAAGAATTGCCCGGAGCTAAGTCAATTTTAAAGTCGAATTTAGAAGGAGAAGTGGCGATTGAATTTTACCCCGCTGAAAAGCCTGAATGCAAAGCTTTTGTTTATTGGCAGCCGCTTGATTTGCCGATTCAAAAAGGGCAGAAAGTGGGAGAAGTGCGCGTTCTTGATCAGAATGGATTTCTTTTACAGAGACAAAACTTGGTGGCTCAAGAAAGAGTGGAAGGAACATTTCTTTTTAGAATAAAAAGATTTTTTAAGGGATTGTTTCGTGGATCGAGTGATAAAACTTAATCCACTGAGTTAAAGAGAGTGTTTCGGGTCGGGCCTCAGGCGATGAACCGATCGATCGCAACGCTGCTTTGATTCCTTCTGTAGAAAAAAGGGAGCTGAGAGAGGTGCTGACCATTTTTCTCCTCTGTTGAAAGGCTTGCCTTACGAGCTTGAAAAAGGGCTCTGTTGGAACAGCAGGAGTCGGGCGGAAAATCAATCGGATGACGGTGGAATCGACTTTTGGGGCTGGATAAAAACAGCTTGCGGGTACGACAAATGAACCTGCGACATCCGAATAAAATTGAACAAAGAGGGAAAGAGACCCGAAATTTTTGCTGCCCTCTTTTGAGGCCATACGGACAGCCACTTCCTTTTGGACCATGATCGTCAAGCAGGAGAAGCGGTCTGCCTGATCGAAAACTCTTTCGAGAATAGGCGCTGTGATGTGATAGGGAAGGTTGGCCACGATCTTGCAAGGTTGGAAGCGGGCGAGCCTTTCTAAATCGAACTCTAAAAAATCATCTTCAAAAACAGTCAGTCTTTGGTCCGGAGTTTGCAATCGAGAAAGTTCTTTTGCGAAAGTCCTATCCTTTTCAATTGCAATGACATGCGCTCCTGCATCCAAAAGGGATTTCGTAAGCGCCCCAGGACCTGGGCCGATTTCGAGAACTCGATCTCCCGGTTGAATCTCCGCTTTTTGGACAATTTTTCGGACGATGTTCGCATCGACGAGAAAATTTTGAGAAAGGCTTTTTTTCGGCCTTGCGTCGATGCTTTTCAGGAAGGCAATGAGTTCCGAAAGGATCATTGCAGCGAAAAGGGGTGCATGTCATCCGGCAGAGTTTGTTTGATGCGGGCCGAATCGAATCCGTAATATTTTCTCAGTTTTTCAAGATACGCATCTGATTCTTGCGCGACCGATTTTTGAATCAAATCATCGCGGAGGCGGTTGGACATCGCTTCGAAGGGCAGTGCTGGGTGGTCATTTTTTTCGATGAGATAAAAAATCCGGTAGACGTTCTTCTTATCGGCTCTGCTCAATTGGTAAGAGGGTTTGCTGAACGATTTGGGAGAAAGCGAAGCGAGCGATGCCTTGTGAGTTTCTGAGAGATCTTTATCCGCAGCTTCGAACTCATTGGAAACTTGGATCGAAATTCCCGGACCTTCGAACTCTTTCAATTTTTCGACAAGCATTTCTGGGTTTTTTCCCGTTTCACAAAGGAACTGATAGATTTTTTCCGAGCGGGCTTCTTCCGGTTGGTCGGTCCGAATGGAAATCACGCGGTATTTCCAATCGGAATAGGCGGGATTTTCTTGTAAATACAACCGATACGCCTGACGAATGTCTTGAGGGGTTACATTTTTGATCGCCCGAGAATGGACATACCACCAGGTCATCCGTTGGACGGCCATCTCATTTTTGACCATCTTCCAGGTTTCGTCGAAGGTGAGTCCGATTTTATCGAGAGTGAGGGACACATTCGGACCAAAACGGTTTTCCATTTCTTCGCGGATTTCGCCGTCTGTCAATTTCAGTTCTTTGTCCACGCTATCAGATAAAATCAGTTCATTGTCAATCAACTGCATGAGAACAGACCGCCAGCTTGCTTCATAAAATTGAAAGCGGGCTTGGTTTGACTGGCTTAAATGGGCGTAATACTGATGGAATAAAAGATCCATTTTCTTTTTTACATCCATCATCGACAGAGTTTGGCCGTTCACTTTTGCTAGAATGGTGTTTTGCATGGCGATTTTTTGATTTTGGGAAAAATCCATCGAGGGAGGTTCTGCAGATAAAAGGGGTGAGGCGGCTGCGGACAAAAGAAAAAGGAATTTAAACATAGTCGATCTGGGGTTTTGAAATTCCTCTAGGAGCATATCAAGACTCGTTTTTTCTGAATACACTGGCGAAAAAGCCGTCCATTCCTCCGGATTGAGGGAGAAAGTGAAAAGGTCCTTTTTCGAGAGTTAAGGGATGATTTGCCAGGAAAAAATCGACCTGTTCTTGATTTTCTTCCGGAAGCAGGCTGCAAGTTGCGTAGACAAGTCTGCCTCCTGGCTTTAAGAAGGAGATTGTTTCGGCGACAATTTTTCGCTGCTCTTCAATCAGGCGGGCGACCATTGGGGCTGTTACTTTCCATTTCGAATCGGGGTTGCGTCTGAATGTCCCCGTGCCCGAGCAAGGAACGTCGGCCAAGACCCAGTCCATTTTTCCAACGATCCTGAGCAATTGCGGATGGCCGGGTTCGAGAAATTGTCCATTTTGCACGCCGGCCCGTTTTAGCCGTTTTTTCGCCTCTTGAAGAATCCAAGGGCGGATATCGTGGAGATAAATTTGCCCTTTCCCTTTCATCAAAGGGGCGAAAGCCAAAGCTTTTCCTCCCGATCCCGAACAGTAATCCAAAACCTGTTCGCCGGGCCTCGCCTCGATCAGTTCTGCAACGAGCTGGCTTCCTTCGTCCTGTACTTCAAAGAAACCTTCTTTGAATTCGGGGAGAGAAAAGAGGGGAGCCCGTTTTTCGAATTGGAGGCCGGCTGAGGCGAGGCGGCAGTTTGACAGGGGGAATTGTTCTTGAAGGCGGGCGCGAAGATCTTCGCGGGAAATCTTGGCCAAATTAACCCGTATGGTTGTCGGGGCAGGCTCATTCAAGAGGAGGCACAGTTCAGCCGTCTTTGAGGGGCCGTAGGCTTTCGAAAACCGCTCGAGCAAATAATCGGTGACGCCATAACGGGCCGCTTCAGGGATAGAAAGATTTTTAAGGCATTGGTCGAGAGAGAGGTTGCGATAAGCTGTCAGACGATCCAGAGGAAGCGGAGAGGGACAGAAATGGTCGATTAAGGACTTCCAGCGAACCATTCCAAAGAGTGTTTCGGAGAGGGTCCTTCGGTCATTGGCCCCAATGCTTTTGTGGTTTTTTAAATAATCCCTAAGAGATTGGTCCAGCGGCTTGGAACTCGATGCGAACATTTGAAGAAATGCCGCGATATGGTGGTCGCAAAAGGGAAGTCTCATAAAATCAGCGGTATTTTAGCTTTTCCGAGGATCAAGATCTAGTAAAATATGGAATCTTTTGAGATTCTAAGTGTTTTGGTAAGGAGAATAGTTTATGAGGATCATCCGTTTGTTTGCGATATTCATGGCCCGTTTTTTTATGAGCGGCGTTTTCTTGGCCGGAGGGATCCATAAAATTATTCATTGGCATGAAACGGAAAGGCTTTTGAGCTCTGTGTTTTGCGATTGGCAGTCCTATGTTGGGTTTTCTGAAACCGCTCAAAATTGTTTTGCCGCGGCAATTCCCTGGACTCCCTTGATCCTCATAGCCGCGACCCTTTCCGAGCTCGTGGGCGGGCTCTTGCTTTTGTTGGGATTTAAAGAGAAGCTGGGAGCTTCTTTGTTAATCCTTTTTTTGATTCCGGCAACCATTCTGATGCACCAATTTTGGTTTTTTGAGACTCCGGACAAAGAGCTTCAATCGGCGATGTTTTTAAAGAATCTCGCCATTCTTGGGGGGCTTGTCCTCGTTCTTCTTCACGGAGCTCAAGCCAAAGCCTCTGCAAAAGCGGGAAATGACTCGATGCCCGCCTTTAAATTAGGTTAGGCAAATACGGTGTTTTGGGGGTATTTTCTCGTTAGTCTTTTTTTGACCGCTTTCGGGCAGTCGCAATGGGTCCCTGGCTGCGGCGCTTTGGCCGCATCCTTTGGAATCGCTCTTTTTTGGCGCTCGATGCTTTTGATTCAGGGCCGAAAAAAACAGTTTTTCCTTTCGTCTTTTTGGTTTGCTGCGGTCCAATCCGTCCAGCTTTCTTGGATGGCCTCCACGGATTACATGGGACCCTTGATCTTCGCGGTCTACTTTTTCTTGTGTATTGCGATCGGCTGTCAGTTTGGTCTCTTGTCTCTTTTTCTAGTCCGTTGTTTGCAAGATTCCGGAAAGCGGGTTTGGATCTCTTGGATGGCCATTGGTGGGGTTTGGGTCTGGATGGAATGGTCCCGCCAATTCTTCCTTTCCGGATTTACTTGGAATCCGATTGGATTTGCTCTGGCCGATCTCACCCCATCGCTCCAAATGGCTTCTTTATGCGGTATTTACGGACTCTCTTTTTGGGTGATTGTGACGAATTTAGCGGCGCTTCGATTGCTGGTCGCAAGAAAGGGGCGTCATGCGGCGATCTGGGCTGTTTTCGCGCTCTTTCCGTACCTCTTCGGCTGGGGCTATCAGGTTGCGGGCGAGAAAAAATCAGGACCGCTTTCTTTTTCTGCCGCATTGGTACAGACCGCCCTGCTTCCCGAGCAAAAAGAATTTTTCTCGGATCGGCCAGAGGTATGTATCGCACCTTTAGATCAGTGGGAAAGAGTTTTCCGTTTTTTCGATCGGGGAAAAAAAATAGATCTCATCGTTCTCCCCGAGGCCGCTTTTCCTTATGGAGCTTACCGGCTTCGCTATCCTTTGGAATATGTCAAAACCATTTGGGAAATCCATTTTGGCAGAGGGTCTGCTGCCGATTTTCCTCCTTTAGCGGCGCCTTATGCCCGGTTTTTTGAGGAAATGGATTTTTGGAAGGTCAATAACGCTTTTTTAGCCCAAGCCCTTTCGAATCATTTTCAGGCTCACGTGATTATCGGCCTTGACGATCAGGATGTTTCGGCAGGAGAAAAATACAATGCGGCTTTTCATTTTTATCCTGAGGGAAAGTCTCCCGAGCGCTATGAAAAACGAGTCTTAGTTCCTGTGTCGGAATACATTCCGTTTCAAGGATGGAAAGGACTTTCAAATTACATCGTCTCCGAATTTGGAATCGACGATTCTTTCAACCCAGGGAAAGAGGCGAAAATTTTTAACGCTTCTGTTCCCGTAGGGGTTTCGATTTGCGTTGAAGAGACCTATAGCGGACTCGTTCGCGATCTGCGGCTTAAAGGCGCTGAAATGTTTGTCAATGTATCGAATGACGTCTGGTTTCCTGGCTCGCGGCTCCCTCAACACCATTTTCAGCACGCTCGCGTTAGAAGCGTAGAAAATGGGGTTCCTGCTCTTCGGTGTTGCAATACGGGCGTTACAGGAGGGATCGACTGTTTTGGGCGGCCGACCGACCTGCTGCTGGCGTCGGAAAAACAGGCCGGCATTTTGTATCTTGATTTTCCCAAGCAGTCCATCCAAACGTTGTATACACTTTGGGGAGATGGGGCCATCTTAGGGATCGGACTTGCTTCTTTTGTTTTCTTTCTTTTTCCCAAGCGGAAGAAAAAGTTGCCCTAAATCGGCCTCTCCGCTAACTTTCTTTAGAACAACAATCTCTTTGTAGTTAGAGACTGTCGTTGAAATCAGGCTTCGTCGCTTTTCGGGATTATTTTGGCCGATTTTCGATTCAAACTTTTGGGGCAATATACGAAAATTGATATTGCCCCAAAAGTTTGAATCGAAAATCGGCTCAAAAGAACCTGAAAATCGACAGAAGTTGTTTTCAACGACAGTCTCTTAGAGCTTAGAGGTTTCTTTTCCTTGTCATAAAGAGGTGCGAAATTGACTGGTTCCGAACCTGCTGATATGCAGAAAACCATCCTGCGAGAGGCCTCCGTTTCTGGAATCGGGTTATTCACGGGAATAAAAACCCATTTGAAAATCTGCCCCGCTTCTCCAGATACAGGAATTGTATTCGAACGGATCGATCTTCCTGGACGGCCAAAAATTCCAGCAGTTCTCTCTTCTGTTCGCGAAGCTCCCCGTTGCACCCGCTTGGCTTCCGCTGAGGGCAGTGTTCAAATGGTCGAGCACCTTCTCTCTGCGCTCTATGCTTTAGGGGTGGACAATGCGAGAATCGAAGTGGACGGGGCCGAAGTGCCAGTCGGTGATGGAAGCGCCCTTTTGTATGTAGATTTGATTGAAAAAACAGGTCTAGAGGTTCAAAATAAGCGCCGCAAGACCCTTCAACTAAGCCAGCCTCTTTTCTGGTCGGAAGGGGACATCCACTTGGTGGCTCTGCCTGCAGATGAGTTTCGTTTAAGCTACACGATTTGTTATCCTCAATCTCCTCTTGTAAAATCTCAGCATTATTCTTTTTCGTTGAGTCCAGAAAATTTTAAATCGCAAATCGCCTCTTGCCGCACTTTTTCCCTTTATGAAGAGATCTTGCCTTTCATTGAAAAAGGGATCATCAAAGGGGGAGGGCTTGAAAACGCTCTTGTGATTAAAGGGAATCAGATTTTAAACCCCGAAGGGGCTCGTTTTGAGGATGAAATGGTGCGTCATAAAATCTTGGATTTGATTGGCGATCTGTCGTTGATCGGGGTTCCTCTTCTGGCCCATGTGATTGCCATCCGGTCAGGCCATGCGAGCCACATCGCGTTTGCGAAGGTCCTTTCAAAAAGAGTTACAGGATAAGTTCATGGGAGATGCTCGAAACGAACGCCCTTATATCTTCAACACGAAAGAGATTGAGGGGATTTTGCCTCATCGCTACCCGTTCCTTCTTGTGGATCGAATCATTCACATGAATTTAGAAGAAGATGAAATCACGGGTCTGAAAAATGTCACAGTGAACGAACCTTTTTTTCAGGGTCATTTCCCTGGCGTGCCTATTATGCCCGGAGTATTGATTTTGGAGGCTCTTGCCCAAACCGGAGGCATTTTGGTGCATCAAAAGGGGTATGTAAAAAAAATTGCAGTCCTTTTGAATGTTGCTAACGCCAAATTCCGTAAGCCGGTCTTCCCAGGAGACGTGTTGCATTTGCACGCTAAGGGAATCCACATCAGTGGAAACGGGGGAAAATTTAAAGTAAAAGCAATGAATGGGGAACAGCTTGCCGCAGAAGCGGAGCTTAGTTTTGCCCTTGTAGATAAAGACCTATTGTAAAGCCTATAAAGATCGGAATCTCATGTCTAATATACATCCGCAAGCGATCGTAGAACCAGGGGCCAAAATCGGGAAAAATGTCACGGTCGAACCCTTTGCTGTCGTCAAAAAAACGGTTGCGTTGGAAGATAATGTTGTCATTAAATCCCATGCATATATCGACGGATACACAACGATAGGGGACGGAACTGTCATTTGGCCCGGAGCCAGTATCGGGACGAAAACCCAAGATCTGAAGTATCGGGGAGAAAAAACGTTTGTCGAAATTGGAAAGAATTGCGAAATCCGCGAATTCGTAACGATTAATTCCTCTTGTATGGAAAATTCGACGGTTCGGATTGGCGATGATTGTTTAATCATGGCCTATTGCCATGTGGCTCATAATTGCCAAATTGGCAATCGCGTAGTCATGTCGAATAGCGCCATGTTGGCCGGGCATGTAATCATTGAAGATTGCGCCATCATCGGCGGAATGACTCCGGTCCATCAATTTTCCCGCATCGGATGTTATGCGATGGTCGGCGGGTTCAGCCGCGTCCCGCGCGATATCCCTCCCTATACGGTTGGAGGAGGATTTCCTTACAAGTTTGGAGGGGTGAATATCATCGGCCTCAAACGGCATAAATTTCCGTTGGAAGTTCGGATTGCCTTAAGTAAGGCGTTTAAAATTACCTATCGATCTGGAGTCCGTTTGGAAGAGGCGATCGCCCAAATCGAACATGAGGTGGAACGCCATCCGGAAGTTCAACATTGGATCGATTTCTGCAAAAGTTCCAAGAGAGGTTTAATCGGGCTTGAGGGGATTACTAAAACGGCCCTACTATCCAGCGATAGCGAAGAACAGTATTTCGAAGAGTGAAACGACCCATTCGCATTGTTTATTTCGGCACCCCTTTTTTTGCGGCCGAGCTCCTCCGTTATTTAAACGATCATCATGTATCAGTGGCTGCCATTGTGACGCAGCCTGATCGTCCTAAAGGAAGGTCTTTGCACCTGACCTCTTCTCCGGTGAAAGAGGCGGCTTTAGAAAAAATTCCAGGCGTTCCGATTTTTCAGCCTTTAAAAGCTTCAGAAGAAAGTTTCCTCGAACAGCTCCTCCGTCTTGAAGCAGATCTTTACGTCGTTGTGGCATACGGTCAAATCCTCTCCCAAAAATTGCTCGACATTCCCCCGTTGGGCTGTATCAATGTTCACGCAAGCCTCTTGCCGAAATATCGAGGGGCAGCCCCGATCCATCGCTGTTTAATGGCTGGCGAAACGGAGACGGGGATTGCCATTCAAAAAATGGTGCGGCAGCTTGATGCGGGAGATGTGATCGCCGTATCGAAAATCGAGATCCCTCAGGAAATGAATTTCGGTGAATTGGAATCGGCCCTTTGCTCTCTTGCCAAGCCTCTTTTACTCTCTGTGATTCAGTCCTATGAGGAAAAGGGGATCCCCGAAGCTGTCCCTCAAGATCATGCATTGGCCACTTATGCCTCAAAAATTGAATTGGAAGAAGGGCTGATCGATTGGACCTGGCCTGCCCGCCAAATTCATAATTTAATCAGGGCTTTTTCTCCCCGGCCTGGAGCCTGGTGTTGGGTCGAATCGGGAGGAGAGAAAAAAAGATTGAAAATCCTAAGAACCCAAGTCCTTGACCAGCAAGGACAAGCGGGAGTGTTTTTCCCCTCTTCCGAGATCGTTGCTTGCGGGAAGGACTCTCTTCGCCTGATCGATGTCCAGCCAGAGGGAAGAAAGACAATGGCCGCCGCCGATTGGCTGAGAGGTCAAAAAACGTTTCGCTTTCTCGATGAAAAAATTTAATTAATTTATATCATTCTATTTTATTCATGAAATCTTTATGATTCATGCCGAAAAATAGGAAAAATTGAGGCAATTATGGCAAGTATTACTAAAATTTCTATACCTACCCAAGCAACACCGAATTCATCTGCGGATAAGACTCCCTATGCCCAGCTCGAAGATTTCACGAGCAAGGCGAGCGGAGCGCTTCGCGTCGTTGATTTGAGCCAAAAAGCAATTAAATTGGTCAATGAAGTCAATAAAGCAACAGGCAAAGCGCCTGTTCTTACTGAACTTGAGTCGAAATTAGGCGCTGGAAAAAGCGTTCTCGTCCTCCCTTATTTGCCCGTTGTCACTAACAACGCGAGAAAAGCGATTGAAGAAGCGATCGCAAATCCAGCAGATACGCAAAAAATGCTCAAAGCGCATCGGAACACGTTTGAGGCAACCGCAATGGTGGCTGCTGCAGGAAATCTGGTGCTGCAAAACCCGGTGCTCGGCAAGGCTGTCGGAGTTTTCAGTTTCGCTGAAGACGCGACGGACGTCGTTATTCGGTCCAGGGATCTCGTCCATTGCAACGAAATGCTAGCTGAAATCGAAAGACGGGAAAATTCTAGTTCGACAGAAGAGACCCAAGTTACAAAAGAAGTAAAAGTCGCTGTGTCCGATACAAAGACTTTTACGATGATGCGTCTGATCAAAGCTGTATGCGGCGCCGTAGGCGGCTTTTTCGGACTTGGCCTGCTCGCTGGATTAACCGTTGCAGCGCCGGGCGTTGCAGTGCCCCTTGCAGCAGTGCTTCTTGTCCTTGGATTAGCGGCAACAGTCAGCGCAGTTGCTGGAGAATTCTTCAAAGAAAGCAGAATGTACAACTTAGTTAGCCTCTAGTCTTTTTTCCGCCCCCTGAAAAGGGGGCTTTCTCTCATCGCCAGTCCCCTCTAAAATAAAATAAAGCCTAAAAAAATTTTTGGGTTTATCTTTACATAAATTTCTTCAAAACCTTAGATTCTACGCCTCCTAAAATTTGAACCCAAGAGGTGTAGTATGGTGGAGAAATCTGTCGCAGCATTTGCAACGATCGACAATAAACAAATCAATGTATTTGTAAACCCAAGTTCAGAAAATACGGCATTTAAACACGCTGTTTCTTTTCTCGGCACGTCAAACGGCGTTTTCCGCTGCTTCCAAACAGTGGAGAGAGTCATGAAGCTCGTTATCGAAGCTTTGAAAGGGTCTGGCAGTGCGATGGTTGGTTATTTGGAAGGTCTTTCTTCTAAATTCCTTATAGCGTGGACGAGTACGTCGATTCTGCGACTTCCTGAGGTTACCTCGAAAGCTATTAAATCGATTAACGATTTCAATGAAGCAGCCCTTGATGCGAGCGCTGATTTCAGCCGCAAGAGTGTTAAGGCAGTGCACGACTTTTTCGAAATGACTACGATGTGGATCTATTCTGGCGCATTTGTGGCCCCTGCATTGAAACCTGCGGGCGACATCCCTGATTTAATTTCAAATGCAACAGAGCTTCAGATGAACGCGGAAGATTGGTATCTTGCCTCTAAGGCCGTAAAAAATGCTGCGGCCCAAAGCAGTCCTGTCGAAGTAGAGCTGGCGCTTGTCCATACCCAGCGCAATTCCTTGATCAAGATGTTGAAAGCTGCCTGTTCTGTTTCTGGGGCAGTTTTGGGATTTTCTGTAGCAATATTCGGGGGCCCCCTTATTTCTGCGGCAGCTGCGATTACAATTTCCTTGGCAGGGACAGTCTTGGCCATGATGAGCCATTTTTATCAAGAAACAAGCCCTTACAAAATGGTCGATTTCTTTGACAGCCGTTCAGTTCAAATTCTTTCTGCAGTCAAAATTTAAGTTTTTTAGTAGGCGCCAGTACTCTGGCGCCTCGATTCATATGGAACCATTAAAAAAATCCTTAAAACAGTCTGAATGGATACTTGTTGGCAGTTTGGTTATGATTATGGCTTCGCTCGTTTTTCTCGCGAAGTGGAATGCGAACCAAGCTAGGTTTTTAAGCGAAACCCAGCTGTTGAATCCTGTAGAAAAAATCACAATCGAGATTTCGGGGGCGGTATCGAAGCCGGGAGCTTACCAAGTTTTTCCTGGGACGCCTTTTTTTCAAGCCATCAAAAAAGCGAAGCCTAAATCCTTTGCGAACCTAAAGGAGTGGCCCCCTTCGATGCGTATCTCGGAGCCTGTCAAAATTTTCATTGAAGAATTGACTGAGGTCACCTTTTCTATAGAGGGGGCGGTAGAAGAAAATCTCGAATTGACAATGCCTTTCGAAACTAGGGTTTGCGACCTAAAAGCAAAAATTCCCTTCTTGTCAGACGCCGATCCGGAATTCATAAACTCATTTTTTAAGAAGCGCCGCAAGATCAAAGACGGAGAGAAAATTACCGTTCCTAAAAAAACAGGTTGAGCGGAATTCCCTGTTTCACTATGATCTTCCCGATATAAAACATCGTTCTAACGAACGGTTCCAGTTCACGCATGCCACCCCTGGCTTCGGGCTAGTGGGTTAAGCGCGTAGGTCAAAACGAAGAAGAGAAGAAAAAATTGAGCTTAAATCGCTCGTTTGGTAATCTCTTCCATCGCTCAAATTGGATAGATCTCCTAAAAAAGGGGATTGTTCAGACTCTATGCGCTTGCCGCCCGATAAAAAGTGGATGCAAGAGAACTTCGCCTGCTATGAGGCAGGTGGGAAGTGCTCACTGAAATTCTGAGACGAAAAAGGAAAACCTATGTCGCTGACATTGATTGGCCAAAAGAAAGGCATGGCGCAAGTCTTCGATGAAAATGGCAAGCTCATCGTTTGCACAGTCATATTGGCAAATGCCAATGCGATTCTTGAAATCAGGCGCAAAGAGACTCATGGCTACAACGCACTCCAGATCGCTGGCGTTCCTATGACGACCTCACAAGCTAAGCGGGCTAAAAAGCCCATCCAAGGGCACTTTGCAAAAGCAAAGGTAGATCCTTGCTCAGTGGTTCTTGAGTCTAGGATCGACGAAGTTGATCAGTACCAAGTAGGCCAGAAGATCGATGCGAGCATCTTTGCCGATGTGAAATATGTCGATGTCGAAGGTGTTACTAAGGGAAAGGGCTTTCAGGGAGTTATGAAGCTCTTTAATATGGCTGGAGGACCTGGGGCTCACGGTTCTGGATTCCACCGTCATATGGGTTCGACTGGAATGAGATCGACGCCAGGCCGCTGCTTCCCAGGTGGAAAGCGCGCATCGCGAATGGGCGGAGATCGTCAGACTGTACAAAACTTAAGAGTCGTGGCTGTGAAGGGCAATCTTCTTCTCGTGGAAGGGGCTGTGCCAGGCGCTAGGAACGGCGTTGTCTACATCAGAAAAGCGATTAAAAAGGGGTAGGCTGTGGCAACACTTAAAAAATTCGATTTGACTGGAAAAGAGATCGGTTCAGTTCAGGTAGATGATGCTCTCTTGGAGTTGTCAGCTCATCCTCAGTCGATTAAAGATTATATCGTTGCGATCCGCAACAATGCTCGGCAGTGGTCTGCCAGCACAAAGGTGCGAAAAGAAATCAACCGAACCGGTAGAAAGCCTCATCCTCAAAAAGGACAAGGACGTTCGCGGCAAGGGGACTTGGCTGCTCCTCAGTATAAAGGCGGGGGAATCGTTTTTGGTCCAAGGCCGAAATTCGATATCCATGTCCGAATCAATAAAAAAGAACGAAGAGCTGCGATCCGCACTTTAATCGCGGAAAAAATTAAGGCGAACCAAGTCTATATTCTGCAAAAAACAGAAATGGATGCTCCTAAGACAAAGCTTATGAATGCTTTCCTTCATAAAATTATGGATGGGAAGTCTCGTCGGATTTTGTTTCTTGGAGAGAGCAAAGGCGTAGATGGCGAGATGGAAAACCCAAATCAAAATCTGGTCAAGAGCTTGAGAAATATTCCGAAAAAAGAATATGCCCCAGTTCCTCAAATCAATGGCTACGAATTAGCTCGCTGCCAAGATTTGGTTGTTTTAGAAACCGCGCTTGATGAATTTCTCTCGATTTTAGGTGCATCATGAAAAATCCGTATGACATCATTAAAAGCAGGCGCGTAACTGAAAAGAGCCGCGTTTTAGAAAATTTACAGCATGCGAAGAGCAATCCTTCTCTCAGTCGGTGCAATTCGCCAAAAATCGTATTTAATGTCGACTCGAGCGCTAATAAAGCGCAAATCGCAGCGGCCGTTGAAGAGATCTATGCTGATAAGAAAGTGAAGGTTGTCTCTGTAAATACCGTCAATGTCGGCTCTAAAAAGCGCCGCGTGAGAGGTTTTGCAGGAGAAACATCAGGTTTCAAGAAAGCCATAGTGACTTTGCGCCCAGGCGACGCAATCGACGAGCAAGTGTGAGGAAATAAGTATGCCGAAATTATTTCGACCTGTAACGCCCGGACAACGAAAGCTCGTTCTCCCGCTATATTTAGAATTGGCTCCTGGAGAAAAACCAGCGCCTAAATCGCTGTTGATTCCGAAGCGACGCACAAATGGCCGCAATCACAGCGGGCATATCACTTGCCGTCATAAAGGGGGCGGCCACAAGAAAATGTATCGATTGATCGATTTCTTGAGAGATAAAGAAAATGTCCCTGGAAAAGTCGCAGCAGTTGAGTATGATCCAAACAGATCTGCGTTGATTGCGTTAATTTATTACGCGGATGGAGAAAAGCGGTACATCATCGCGCCTCAAGGGATCAAAATCGGCGATGTCGTATCGACGAGCGATGAACCTCCTTTTCAAATTGGATGCTGCATGAGGCTTAAATTTATGCCTCTCGGTTCCGTCATTCACAATGTCGAATTGAATCCCGGAAAAGGGGCGAAAATGGTTCGCTCTGCAGGGCTCTCTGCCCAGCTTCTTGCACGCGGCAACGGTTATGCGACCGTTCGGATGCCTTCTGGAGAAGTTCGATTGATTAATGAAAATTGCAGAGCTACTTTTGGCGCCGTATCGAATGCGGAACACAATTTGCGCGTCCTTGGAAAAGCTGGCCGCTCACGTTGGTTGGGAATCCGGCCGACGGTTCGCGGAGTTGCGATGAACCCAGTAGATCACCCTCACGGAGGGGGAGAAGGGCGCAGTAAAGGAAATCATCCACAAACTCCTTGGGCTCAATTTACGAAAGGGTTCCGCACCCGTTCGAGTAAGAAAACGAGAAAATGGATAGTTAAAGAGCGTAGGTAATTTCATGGGAAGATCGCTGAAGAAAGGCCCTTTTGTCGACCACCATTTGATGGCGAAAGTCGAAAAAAACAATAAAGAGGGTGGCAAAAAAGTCATTAAAACTTGGTCTCGTAGATCGATGATCATTCCCGATATGGTAGGTCAAACGTTTGAAGTCCATAACGGTAAAAAATTTATTGCGGTGTATGTCTCTGAGAACATGGTAGGGCATCGGTTAGGGGAGTTTTCTCCGACGAGAACCTTCAAAGGACATCCTAAAAAATCAGCAGCAGCCGCTCAGCCCGCTGCGGCAGGAGGAAGTTAATCGATGGCATACGCAGTAGCTAAAACCAGATATGTGCGAATTTCTCCTCGGAAGGCGAGATACGCTGCCGCCTTGATCCGCGGAATGAATGTAGAGAAGGCTGCCGTTCAATTGATGGTCTCCAACCTTAAGGGTGGAAGATTGATTAAAAAGACGTTAGACAGCGCGGTCGCAAATGCCGAAACGCAATTGGACGCACGGAGAGAGTCGTTGAAAGTCCACGAAGTGCGAGTGGATCCAGGTCCGATCTTGAGAAGAGCGAAATCAAGAAGCCGGGGCTCTACAACCCCAGTGAACAAGAGAACAAGCCATTTTACGATCGTACTGACCGTAGAGAATCGATAGAAAGGGAAAAAATATGGGACAAAAAGTAAATCCTACTGGATTTAGACTCGTACGACGGAAAAAATGGCTGTCGAACTGGTTCGCCAATAAACAAGAATTCGGATCATTGATTGGCGAAGATCGAAAAATTAGAAAGCATTTAATGACGAAGCCCGCTTGCCAAGGCGCGTCCCGCATCGGCATCAAGCGGATGAGCGGAAAGATTGAAGTTACAATCATGACGGCCCGTCCTGGTTTGGTGATCGGTAAGAAAGGCGCCGAAATCGACATCCTTAAAACTGAATTGAGAAGCCTCACTGGAAAAGAAGTGTGGATCGAAGTTGAGGAGATCAAAAGACCTGATCTCGATGCGAAATTGGTTGCAGAAGGGATAGCTAAACAGCTCGAAAGACGAATCCCGTTTAGAAGAATTTTGAAAAAAGCCATGCAAACGAGCATGGAAGCTGGCGCTGCAGGAATTAAAGTCCAGGTTTCCGGTCGAATCGGCGGAGCGGAAATCGCTCGAGTCGAATGGTATAAAGAAGGTCGGATTCCTCTCCATACTCTCCGGGCCGATATCGATTACTCTGAAGGCAGAGCTGAAACTACTTACGGGTCGATTGGCGTAAAAGTATGGATTAATCGCGGCGAAGAAGTCATTGTCCCAACCAAAAAAGCGATGGGAGCCTAATTATGTCTTTAATGCCAAAGCGAACGAAACATAGAAAGCAGCAAAAAGGAAAAATGACCGGCCTGACAAAGGGCGGAGCCTTTGTAGAATTTGGCGAGTTTGGAATGCAATCGCTGGATCGATGCTGGCTGACAGCGCAGCAAATTGAAGCTTGCCGCGTTACAATTTCAAGAACATTTAGCCGAAAAGGCCAAGTTTGGATCCGGGTATTTCCTGACAAGCCCGTTTCGAAAAAACCTGCTGAGACAAGAATGGGAACAGGAAAAGGGGCTCCAGACCACTACGTGGCTGTCGTCCGTCCTGGAAGAATCTTGTTTGAAGTAGGTGGAGTATCGAGGGAAGAGGCGCAAGAGGCGCTTCGCCTCGCTGCGGCAAAATTGCCAATCCGGACAAAATTTGTCGACCGTTTGGAGAGAGTTTAACGAATATGGCGAAGAAAAAAGAATTGAAAGAGCAATCGATCGATGAATTGAAAGCGATGGCGACTCAGCTCGATCGAGAAATTTTCCATCTAAGAAATGAGTTGTCTACTCAGCGCAAGCTGGAAAAACCGCATCAGATCAAGGAAAAGAGAAAAGAAAAAGCTCGAGTCCTGACGATTATGACGCAGAAACAAAGAGGGATCGGGTAAGCATGGAGATTCGGGGAAGAAGAAAAGAAAATATCGGGATTGTCATTTCGAATAAAATGGATAAGACAGTCACCGTAAAAGTCACTCGCAAGATGAGACACCCTAAATACGAAAAGGTGATCGAGCGCTCGAAAAAATACTATGCGCACGATGACACGGATGCCGTCGAAGTGGGGCAAAGAGTAAGAATTGTAGAGACAAGACCACTCTCAAAGTTAAAGAGATGGCGCGTAGTCGAAGTACTTTAAAAGCTGGAAAGTAGAATATGATTCAACAAGAAACCGATCTTGAAGTTGCAGATAATACAGGGGCGAAGAGAGTCCGTTGCTTTAAAGTATTAGGCGGAACCCGAAAACGATATGCCCGCGTTGGGGATATCATCGTATGTTCTGTCAAAGAAGCAGATTCGAAAGGAACTGTCAAAAAGGGCGAGGTCGTAAAGGCTGTCGTAGTTAGAACGAAAAGCTACATTCGACGTCCAGATGGTTCTTTGCTTCGCTTCTATGACAATAGCTGCGTCATTATTGACGATAAAAACAACCCCCGCGGAACGCGTATTTTTGGGCCTATTGCGCGAGAAGTTCGCGATGATGGGTTTGTAAAGATCAGTTCTTTGGCGCCGGAAGTGATTTAAAGAAAAATGAAAATGGTCGCAAAGGGCGAGCGCTAATTGAGCGAGCAGTAAGTAAGACCTTTAGGAAAATAGTATGAGCAAATGGATTAGAAGAGGCGACCGAGTGGTCGTAATCGCAGGAAACAGCAAAGGCAAGATAGGAGAGGTTCTCTCCCGTTCTGAAGAACGAGTTCTTGTCCAAGGCGTGAACGTGCGTAAGAAACATTTGAAAAGAACTCAAGAGACTCAACAGGCCCAACCTGGAGGCCGGATCGTCGAAATGGAAGTGCCTATTCACATTTCCAATGTTCGTCTTTGCGACAAAGAGGGAAATCCGTTGAAAGTGAAAGTAGTAGAAGAAAACGGAACCAAAAATTTGGTTTATAAGGCTGCCGGGAAAAAAGCCGTCTATCGTTCGGTCAAAAAACCTGCATAGAAGGAAGAGTGAGGAAAATGTCTAGACTGTATAAGAAATTCAAAGATGAGATTCAGCCTGAATTAAAGGCGAGACATCCTGAAAGAAGTGCTATGGCTTTGCCAGTGCTGAAAAAAATTGTGATCAGCATGGGGCTCGGAGATGCTCTTAAGGATAAAAACGCGTTGCAAGAGCACAGCGATGAGCTTGCCCTTTTGAGCGGTCAGCGTCCTATCGTCACCCGATCCAAGAAAGCCATTTCGAACTTTAAGCTGAGAGAAGACCAGCCTGTAGGGGCGGTTGTTACGCTGCGCGGAAAAAGGATGTATGACTTTTTAGATCGATTCTGTAATATCGTAGCGCCAAGGATTCGCGACTTTAGAGGCTTTGGAAAGAAATGCGATGGAAGAGGAAATTACAGCTTTGGGATTAACGATCAGCAAATCTTCCCTGAAATCAATTTAGACAAAGTCAAAAGAACTCAAGGAATGAACGTTACGTTTGTAACGACAGCTCAAAATGATGATGACTGTATAGAATTACTGAGCCTTTTGGGCTTTCCATTTAAGTAAAAGAGAGAAAGGTATGTCATTTAATGATCCCATCGCTGAATTGCTGACAAAGATTCGCAATGCGAAAGGCGCCCAGCATCGCTATGTAGATTTAAGCTTCAGTAAAATTAAAGTTAAAATTCTCGAAATCATGAAAACTCATGGCTTTGTAGAGAATTTTTTGGTGAATGAAGAGAACCATAAAATCCGCGTCTTCTTAAAATATAAGAGGACGAGAGAGTCTGTGATCAACGGACTGACTCGTATCTCCAAAAGCGGTTTAAGACGTTATATTGGTTATGCCCGAATTCCACGCGTCTTCAACGGAATGGGGATTGCTATCGTATCCACTCCGAAAGGCGTGCTTGACGGTGAAACTGCCCGCAACTTGAAAGTCGGCGGCGAAATACTATGCACAGTTTGGTAAAGAAGAGAGTATAACATGTCAAGACTTGGAAAAATGCCTGTATCCATACCAAAAGGCGTTGAAGTAAAAAATGGCAAAAATGGAGCTGTCCATTTTAAAGGCCCCAAAGGAACTCTAGACCTTCATTTGCCTGCTGGAATCCAATTAAAAATTGAAGGGCATGAAGCAACGTTAGAAAGGGATGAGAAGCTCTCTCCAGAAAAAGCGCTCCATGGTTTGTACCGCTCTTTAGTGAAAAATTGCATACAAGGCGTCTTCGAAGGGTTTGAGATCAAACTGGACCTGGTCGGTGTTGGATATCGAGCAAACGTTCAGGGAAGTAAATTAGACCTTCAGCTCGGTTTTTCACATCCAACAGCATTGGACATTCCAAAAACAGTTCAAGTTGTTGTGGATAAGGGAGTTGCAATCTCTATCAAGGGGATTGATAAAAAAGAAGTAGGTCAATTCGCAGCATCCGTTCGCGGTATGAAGCCCCCAGAACCGTACAAGGGAAAAGGGATTCGCTACAAGGATGAGTATGTCCGTAAGAAAGAAGGAAAAGCTGCAAAAGGGAAAGCGTAATAACGCGGGTTAGGACAGATGGATAAAACACAAAGAAAGCGAAAAATTGCTCGAGCATCGCGTGTAAAACGGGTGAGAAAAGAGCTGCATGGAAGCGCGGAGAGACCGAGATTTTCTGTGTCAAAGACCAATTGCCATATCTATGCGCAGTTAATTGATGACGATAAGGCAGTTACATTGATTGGATTGGGAACTCAGTCCAAATCGATGGCAGGCGCTGGACTGAAAAGAAAATCAAAAGAATCAGCGCGAGAGATCGGCAAGCAAATCGCTGAGCTTGCGAAGAGCAAAAACATTCTCTCGGTCATATTTGACAGAGGTCGCTATAAATTTCACGGGATTATCGCTGAGCTGGCCAACGCCGCACGCGAAGCCGGTTTGCAATTTTAAAGTTAGGAAAGAAGATGGCAAAACACGCTGAGAAGAAACGACAAGAAGACTTTGGGACTGAATTCGAAGAGAAAGTATTATACATCAACCGATGCTCGAAAGTTGTAAAGGGCGGAAGAAAATTTAGTTTTTCAGCTCTGATCCTTGTCGGCGATGGACAAGGCCATGTCGGATATGGTTTTGCAAAAGCCAACGAAGTTTCCGATGCCATTCGAAAAGGGTCTGAATCTGCGAGAAAGAATATTTTCACGATTGAAATGGAAGGGACGACGATTCCCCATGAAATTTTAATGGATTGGGATGGCGCAAGCATCCTTTTGAAACCAGCTCCTCCAGGAACTGGGGTCGTTGCAGGATCAAAAGTTAGATTGGTGCTTGTGTTGGCTGGAGTTAAAGATGTCATCGCTAAGAATCTCGGGTCAAAGAATCCGTTTAATCAGGTGAGAGCGACTTTCAAAGGCTTAATGAAGCTTCAAAATAGAGAGACAAACCGCGCTGAACGAAAAGGAGCGCATGCTCATGCATAGTTTATCAACGTTGAAAAATACATCCCGTCCAAAGAAAAAAGTACAGCGCATCGGTCGAGGTATTGGTTCTAAAAGAGGAGCCACTTCAGGACGAGGCGGCAAAGGCGATAGCGCAAGACAAGGTTATAAGAAGCGTTTCGGTTACGAAGGCGGACAAGTGCCTCTTTATAGAAAATTGCCGATCCGTGGATTTACGAGAGGCAAATTCATTAAAGCTTCTAAGCACATCGGTCTGGACTGCATCCAAGCTTATTTTAACGACGGCGATACAGTCAATGTTGCGAGTTTGCGGGAAAAAGGTTTGGTTCCTCGAAAAATTCCAGGCGGAATCAAAATCCTTGCAAATGGCGAACTGACAAAGAAAGTGAAAATTGAAGCGCATGCGTTCTCTGAAGGCGCGCTAGTGAAGTTACAAGCTCAAAAGATTGAATATACTGTAGTAGTATAAATTTATGGTCGATGCAATTCGTAGAATCTTTGGCATCCCGGAGTTGCGGGTCAAGATTTTATATACCTTGATTTTGTTGGGAGTATGTAGAATCGGAGCCTTTATTCCTGTGCCGGGTATCAATGCGGATGTAGCAATCAGTCTGTTCAAGTTTGCAACAGGCGGTGGTCAGAATCTTTTCCAATTAGTGGATATATTTTCTGGCGGCGCCTTTGCAAAAATGACTGTTCTTGCGTTAGGCGTTATGCCTTACATCTCTGCATCGATCATTATGCAGTTGCTGATTGCGCTCATTCCTTCCTTGCAGCGCGACATCAGAGAAAGCCCCGATCAAGGCAAGAGAAAGCTGTCCAAGTGGACCCGAATGGCCACTTTGGTGCTTGCGCTCTTCCAATCAGGACTTTTTGCGAAGTATGTGATGGGCATGAACCGGGCAAGTCCTGGAATCATCGTTCCCGAACTGATCGACGTTCAGATCTTCGGCGCTTCCTGGCTTTTCTATCTTACCGTAATGGTCACGATGACGGCGGGAACCTTGCTTTTGATGTGGATTGGAGAGCAAATCACTGAGAAAGGGGTTGGAAACGGAATCAGCTTAATTATTGCGATCGGGATTTTATCGTCGCTGCCTAGCACGATTGGGTCGATCATTAACCAGCTTAACTTGGAATCGCAAGAGGCGGGACAGCTTACATTCGCTACTCTGATTGTCCTTTGCGCTCTTTTCGTCCTTATTACAGTGGGTACTATTTTGGTCATCCAGGGACAGAGAAGGATTCCATTGCAGTATGCGAGGAGAATTGTAGGACGGCACGAAGTTCAGGGGGGGAATTCGCACATTCCTTTGAAGTTGAACTACGCTGGAGTGATTCCTGTAATTTTTGCCTCGTCCCTCTTGATGTTCCCTGCGACGATTGGGCAGTTTGTGGGAAGAAATACCTGGTTTGGACAGTTTTCTTCTTATTTGTCTCCAGGGACCTGGGTCTATATGGTGATTTATGTAATGCTCATCCTCTTTTTCACCTATTTTTGGACAGCTACCCAATTCAAGCCCGAGCAGATTGCATCAGATATGAAGAAGAATGGCGCCTTTATTCCAGGCATCCGGCAAGGGAAACCTACCCAGGACTTTCTTGAATCAACGATGAGCCGGATCACGCTGTCTGGAGCTGTATTTTTGGCAATCATTGCTATTTTGCCGACCCTAGTAGGGCGCTTAATGGGGGTCGACGCAAGCATCAGCCAATTTTTTGGCGGAACTTCGCTGTTGATTCTAGTAGGAGTTATTTTAGATACGACTAAACAAATTGAGTCCCATCTACTTATGAAGAGATATGAAGGCTTTATGACAAAAGGCCGGCTGAGAGGACGATAAGCCATTGTATTTTAACCAGTTTACATGTTATTTTAGACTGAAGGATTAAAGATTATGCCGAGAGTCATAGGAATTGATATTCCAGACAACAAAAGATTAGAAGTGAGCCTGACTTATATTTACGGTATAGGCAGAAAGCTCTCCAATCAGATCATCGATGAGTTGGGTCTGAATAAAGACGCACGCGCGAAAACTTTGAATGAAGACCAAATCGCTCAGCTAAACGCGATTCTTCAATCCAAGTATGTTGTTGAAGGGGATTTGCGCAGACAAGTTCAGAACAACATTAAGCGGATGATTGGAATCAACTGCTACCGCGGAATGCGCCATCGACTCGGGCTTCCTGTAAGAGGCCAAAGAACGCGAACGAACGCTCGCACGCGCAAGGGTAAGAGAAAAACAGTTGCGAACAAGAAAATCTAATAAGAGGAGATGACCTTGGCTAAGCAAGAACAAAAAGCGCCCCCAAAAAAACAGGGAGTCCGCGTAAAGAAGAAAGTTGTCCGTACAGTACCTGCAGGGATCGCACATGTAAAAGCGACCTTCAACAATACCACCGTATCGATTACCGATCTCGCAGGAAACGTGATTTCTTGGTCTTCAGCCGGCAAGGCGAATTTTTCAGGATCGAAGAAGTCTTCCGCTTTTGCAGCGACGGTAGCGGCTCAAAATGCCGCACGAGACGCTATGGCGCTCGGAATGAGAGAATGCGAAGTGAATTTGAATGGCCCAGGAGCTGGACGCGAGTCTGCTGTCAGAGGTCTTCAGAGCGCAGGTCTTTCAATCAGCATCATTCGTGACAAGACCCCTGTTCCGCACAACGGATGCAGACCGCGCAAGCGTAGACGTGTATAGATTATAACTTAAGGAGTCCTGACATGCCTGTAAAGTATGGCAAATTTGAGATGCCGGAAGAAATCGAAATTGATGAGGGAAGCGAATCGGCAAAGTTTACTCGCTTCATCGTAGAGCCTTTTGAGCGCGGATTCGGCCATACTATTGGGAATACGCTCCGAAGGATCATGTTAGCTTCTTTAGAAGCTCCGGCCATCGTGTCAATCCGCATTGAAGGCGTGCCTCATGAGTATATGGCGGTCGAAGGTGTAATCGAAGACATGACTCATATCGTCTTGAACCTCAAGGGTGCGTTGATTCGGCGCGTCGCTATGGGAGACGAAGTTCATCCTCGCGATATCCATCTTGTCACCAAGATGCTTGATATCACAGATGAAATGATTGAAAAGGGCAAGGGGTCTTATAAAGTCACTTTGAAAGACTTGGTTGGATCTACAGACTATGAAATCGTAAACCCAGACCATCCTATTTTCACTGCAACAAAGCCGATGTTGAAGAGAGTTGATTTGCGGATCGCGTCGGGAAGAGGATACGTCCCTTCAGAGCGTCATACGAACTTTGAAAGACAAGTCGACGAGATCATCATCGACTCAGCATTCTCTCCTGTGAGATTGGTGAATTACTATGTTGAAAATACCAGGGTCGGACAAGATACGGACTTCGATCGATTGATCATCGAAGTGACGACTGATGGAAGAGTCACTCCAGTAGAGGCGCTTACTTTTGCAGCGCAGATTGGAATTCTCCATCTCCAAGTGTTTGAGACGATTAAGCCTCATTCTATCCACTTTGACCGCGGAGAAATCTTGGTCAATCGCGATCGAGATGAAGTGTTGAAGAAGTTGGCTCTTCGAATTAACGAAATCGAGTTGTCTGTAAGATCGACAAATTGTTTGTTAAACGCACATATCGACACGATTGGCGAACTGGTTGTGATGCCCGAGTCGGAGATGCTCCGGTTTAGGAATTTCGGAAAGAAATCCCTGACTGAGATTAAACAAAAATTAGATGAACTTGGCCTTGCGCTTGGCATGGACCTAAGCAAATACGGAATCACAAGAGATAACATCAAAGAAGTGATTCAAAACTATCATCAAGAAAAAGCGGGAACACCTGAAGTATGAGACACGCAAAACACACTTTTAAAGTTGGCAGAACCGGATCCCACCGAAGCTGTATGTTGTCCAACATGATGAAGTCTTTGATTGAAAATGAGCGCATCACGACAACTGTTGTCAAAGCAAAAGAATTGCGAAGGCATGCGGAAAAAATGATCACTTTGGCCAAAAAAAATACTTTGGCTGCAAAGCGGGATGCCATTGCTAAATTGAAAGTTTCTTACAATGAACTTTCAGCAAAAGAAGCCCGGAAAGCGAAAACTGGGGATAAAGGCGCTTATTCGAAAGATCGAGTGGTCGTAGATAAACTGTTTGGAGAGTTGCGCGAGCGCTTCCAAGGCAGAAACGGCGGATACACAAGGATCATTCGAAAAGAGTTTCGTGTTGGAGACAATGCTGAGACTTGCTTTATCGAGTATTTAAAATAAGACTCCGCATCGAATTTTTTACTAAACCGCTTGAAAAAAATGTTTTTCAAGCGGTTTTTTTCTTTCTTTACTTTCCAGAAAAAATGGGGTACACTAATCTTTTTTCAGGGTCAAAAAACATCTCTATTTTGAGGATGTTCTAATATGCAGAAGCGAATAGCGATCAACGGTTTTGGGCGCATAGGAAGACTCGTCCTAAGAAATGCCCTGAAAAATCCCCATCTTCAAGTAGTCGCAGTCAACGATCTGGTTTCCCCGGACAATCTAGCCTACCTTTTTAAGTACGATACTGTCTACGGCACTTACCTTAAGGAAGCGCGCGCGGAGGGAAATCATTTGATTATCGACGGAAAAAAAATCGTTGTGACCGCCGAAAAAGATCCCGCAACCCTTCCTTGGAAAGAGCTTCAAATCGATTACGTCGTTGAATCAACTGGCCGGTTCACTCAGTATGAGGGGTCTCAAAAGCATCTTCAAGCGGGAGCTAAACGAGTCGTGATTTCCGCCCCTGGAAAAGAAGAGATTCCGACCTATGTGATGGGTGTCAACCACACGCAGTACAACCCAGATAAAGATACCATCTTGTGCAACGCTTCATGCACGACAAACTGTCTTGCCCCTCTCTGCAAAGTTCTCCTTGATCAGTACGGAATTGAAGAGGGTCTCATGACGACTGTCCATTCGCTCACAGCGAGCCAGCCCACAGTCGACGGACCTTCTCAAAAAGATTGGCGTGGAGGAAGAGCAGCGGGCCATAACATCGTTCCGGCGTCCACAGGCGCAGCTAAAGCTGTCGCCCTCTGTTTGCCAGAACTCAAAGGAAAATTAACAGGCATGTCTTTTCGCGTGCCGACGATCGATGTGTCTGTTGTCGATCTCACCGTACGTCTGTCCCGCGACACGACTTACGACGAAATTTGGAATTCCATGAATACAGCCGCAAAGACCACGCTTAAAGGCATCCTCGCGACGACGGATGAACAGTTGGTTTCTTCGGATTTTATAGGCAATACCCATTCCTGCATCTTTGATAAATTGGCAGGGATCGGATTGAATCGTCGCTTTTATAAATTAATCGCTTGGTACGACAACGAAATGGGCTATTCCTGCCGCGTCGTCGACCTGCTGGAGTATATGGCATCGAGAGAATGAACCCGCAGCCGCTCCCTTTAAAAACCCTTAAATTACGGAATATAGAGTGAATTTTACACGAGAACCCATCATAGAAACAGTGATTACACCGCGCGAAGGATGCAAATTGGTTGTCCGCAGCAGCAAAGGAAACGGTCAGGAGGATTATTTTGTCGACGCCGTAGAAGTCGTCTCTTTCGGACACTCCTTCTTTTTCCGCTCATCCGAGCGCCCTAAGCCCTTCCTGGTCCCTGTCGGCGACTATGAAATTTTAGAGCTGAAAGAAACCCGGATGGTTTTGAAAAACGTAACGACCGATCGATCGATTAAGATAGGAGGCGGCCGGGAACCACATCATCCCAGGCCTCATCGGGAAAGCGCCGCCCCCGAACCTCGCGAAGAGGCTTCCGTTGACGGTTCCGAACAAACTAGCGAGCGTTCTTCCGAACCTCGTCACGCCGATCAGCGCGCCCCTGAGCGCTCTCAAGATCGCTCCCAAGACCGCAAGCGAGATAAAAGACGCCGCGGCCGTCGCGGTGGCAGAGACCGGCACGAACCGCATTCTCAAGAGATGCGCGACCGTCCTTCAGAAGAGCATCTCCCATCTGTGGAATCCTCTGAAAACGCTTCTCAAGAAGTGACCCGCCCAGAAGTGCCGCGCGATGAGCCGCCAAAAGCGCCCTCGTACATTTCGAAGCTTTTCCCGCCGCCATCGACGCTCATCAAAGAGACCCTGAGCCGTTATAAGCCCGCGGAGCCTGTTGAAGAGCAAATCTCGATTAAGGAAGAAAAAATCTCGATCGAAGAGGAATCGTTATTCGACCATCCGATTTCTGGCGACAGCTCGAAAGAAGCTGACGAGGAGAACCGCTCCGAAGAGTAGCGCATTTTTCAAGCCCGTAGATCAACTACGGGCTTGCACCTTTTTTCCAACTCCGTTTAAAATCTCTTTTCTTTCTCTGCTTGGATGGTGGAATGGTAGACACTGGGGACTTAAAATCCCCTGGGAGAAATCCCGTGGGGGTTCGAGTCCCCCTCCGAGCAACAAAACCTGGCTTTTCGCCAGGTTTTTTTTTGCTCGGAAGCGATGCACCTGCGTGCATCGCGTGGGGGACTCGAGTCGGCTGCGATGTTTTGCGAAAGCAAAACCGAAGCCGACCGCCGCCCCGGCAGGACGGGCACCTTGCCCGCCGAGAGGGGGTCTAGGGCGTGGCGAAGCGCACGTCCGCAGGATAGGGGGCGCGGGGGAAAGGGCGAAGCTCTTTCCTCCACATAGGCGCTATAGAACGATGTTTCGTGTTTAGCGGAACCTCTAACTAGGACTGGATTAAAGAAGGGGGCAAGGTCACGAGAAACGCACATGTTCGAGACCGGGCACGGGAGAGGGAAAATCATCCTTACGGTTCCATAAGGAGAAAAGGACGTTAGCTAAAAAGCGGCTATTTTGAACCTTTTGGATCTTTGGCAGACTGAGTTTTTTGGAACTCAAGGGGTATATTTTTATTTGCCAAGGACTGCAATCCTAGCATTAGAAGGGGAATCGCCAATCATAGTGCTGCCGTGCCCCGAATGTGAAGAGGGTACGATTGAGATATAGACATCTTGGCCAAGATCGTTCAAGAAACGGAGCATCCGTTCTAGAGAAAAGTCTGTCAAATAACCGCGAAGAAGCAAAGAGATCTTGGGTTGGCTAATTTTGAGGATTTTCGCGGCCTTTGCCTGAGTGAGTTTCTTTTTCTTGATAACGTCATGGATTTTCATGGCAATTTCGGCTTTAGCTAATGCTTCTTCAGGGTTGGGAATTCCAAGGTCAGCAAAAACATTCCCGGAACTTTCAGTATATTCGATATTCCCTAAACGTTTTTTTCTTAATTTCTTTGTTTTCATTTGGTTCCCTCAATCAAGCTCTTATAGAGAGCTTTGGCTTCTTTCAGGCGGCTTTTCAATAGCTCCATCTCTTGCTTTGGTGTAGCAATACCGGATTTCGATTTCTTTTGAAAGGCATGCAAAACAAATACGAATTCGGCTGTTTCCACGGTATAAATCACCCTATAAGTTCCGCTTTTATCGTTTTCCCGGACCTCTTGGATTCCTGCGCTGCCCATGCCGCTGAGCACCTTCGCATGCTCATGGATTTTTCCGTTCTGAGCAAAGAAGAGGGCATATCCTACAGCCTGACGAACGGGCGGAGGGAATTCTTTTAGATCCTTGTAGCTCGACCCTACCCAAACCAACTTCTTCACAGACTAGGCCTAAACTCTTTGCCTTGATTATACCTGTTCGGTAATAAACAGGCTATCGATTTTTATGAATCTGGGGACACGGGTGGGACAGCAAGGTTCAAAAGCTGCCAATATAAAATAATATTCATCAACCAAAGGAGGTCATCAATCTCTTGATTATTAGTTTGATAGTGGTTAAGACGGGTTGAGAATAATTGGATTGGGTCTGACTTAAAATCCCCTGGGAGAAATCCCGTGGGGACTCGAGTCAGTTCCGATGTTTTGCAGAGCAAAACCGGAACCTCTAACTAGGACTGAATTAAAGAAGGGGACAAGGTCAATCTGAATAGACAGAGTTAGCTGAACTAGATGCGAACCTATCCAAATAAAAAGGTTCAGTCGATTTTTAGGTAAATTTCTGCATGCCTTGCCGTTAAAGATCTCGGTCGGTATGTTAGTTGCATTATACAACTATCTGGCTGGTAATGGAAAATCTTTCAGGTGAGGAGATCAACCTCCTAAGACATAACGCAAGGAGCGTGGTGAGAGAGCTTGGACTCCTTAACGATGCTTATTTCGAGATTGGAGTGACCTTGGCGGAACGCCATCTGCTTATTGAACTCACCTCCTGTGCCTGTCCCACAATGGGAGAAGTTGCAGAGCGGTTATTGCTTGATAAGTCTACCGCCAGCCGGTTAATCGCTAAGGCAATGAAAAAGGGATACATTCAGTACACCACCCATAAAAAAGATAAGAGAAAAAAGTTTATTCACCTCGCCGAGTTAGGGAAGAAGACTCTCGATGCTTTTGAGCCGATTGCCTTTAATCAAACTAAAGAGGCGTTGCTCACCTTGTCGCCAGCAGAGATTGAGTTGGTTTATAAGGGGATTGCCCTTTATGCAAAGGGGCTGAAAAGCTCTCGTTTACAGAATAAGAGATTGGTAAGCGAGAAAGAGGGGGATGACAAAAGAGCAGGGCTAGAAGAAGTCAATATTCACTTGGCTCCGCTGGGAGTTACTTTGAAGCTGTTTGCTCAAATAGATGAAGAGCGGCTGTATACAATTTTCAAAGAGGTAGTCGATTCAGGGAACCAATTCCCCTATGAAAGCAGTTCAATTCAGGAATTCTATCGACAGTTTTTTGGGCCAAAGTCCCAAGTCTATGTAGCTCATTCGTCCGAAGGGGAAGTGATTGGTGGTTTTTACATTAAACCGAATTTTTCTGGGAGATCAGACCATATCGCTAATGCAGCCTATATGATTAGAGGCGCTCATCGAGGACAAGGGATAGGCACTGTTTTAGTCAAAGCCTCGTTAGAAATTGCTAAAGCTCTTGGATTTCAGGCTATGCAATTCAACATGGTACTGAGTCAGAATCTCATCGCAATGAAGCTCTATCAAAAACTCGGATTTAACATCATTGGCAGTATTCCTCGGGCGATTCGGAATCCAGATGGAAGTTATCAACAAGGTTACGTTCTTCATCGTGAATTGGATAGATCGGGAGTCTATTTATGACAGAAGAGAAAGAGATTGTTTCGAAAGAAGAAACATTTGACAAACTAGAAATTCGTCTAGGGCGAGTGATCAGTGTGGAAGATGAACCCTCAGCGTCTAAAAAATCTTATAAGATGAAGATCGATTTCGGCAAGTTTGGGATTAAAACCAGTGTAGGGAGATTCACTCAACACACTTCTGCGGATCTAAAGGGCAAGCTTGTGTTTGGGATTTTAAATTTCCCTTCAAGACAGATTGGGGATGTTCTGTCAGAGGTCCTTATTTTAGGAGTTCAATATCCGAAAGCGGAAAGCGGGGAGGCTACGTTCATTACTCCTTTTGCTGAAGCAAAAATCGGTGGGAAACTGTTTTAATTTTCTTTAGAGATGGGATCATGCCCTCTTTTAACGGGAGGAACACGGTCTGAACTCGTTGCGTCGGATCCAATGCATAATGGGAGTCATCGATTCTTGTTTCTCACAACAGGTTTCCAATCAAAGCCTTTTCTATAGAGGAAAAGGAGGGGCTGGATTTGGGAGCATACAGACCCGTTTTGGGTATGCTTTTTCCGGTTCTAGTTCTTTACTAACTCCCTATTTAGGATTGGGCATTTACTCTCTATCGAAGCATGTTCACAATGGATTCGAAGAGTCGTTTGGTTATTTGGCCGGAGGATTGCGGACGCAGTTTGAATGCGCATCTGTTTGCTCAGTTGGATTGAATACGGAAATTTTTAGAACTTTAAGCGTTCGCCAATCGGTTCAATTGGGTTCGGGGAAAACGGTGAGGCATACAAACGGTTGGGGATGCAATCTCGGCTTGCCTGTGACGGTTCGTTTGAGTCGAGGATGGGATGTGCAAGTGGTTCCCTATTATTTACGGCTCCTTTTTTCAGAGTCGCAAAATATTTATGGGACGACTCTTCTATTCAGCTATCGTTTTTAGAAAGGGATCGCACTTCCTGATTTAACTGAGAGACTGTCGTTGACAGTCTCTCTAAAAAGTTTCAGTCGTTTTTTACAGATGCAGTCAAAAACCGATTCTGAAGATACCTATTACAACAACGCTGTTTGCCAGTATGAATTTACTGAGTTGTCTGGCGGTTTACGGGCAGTATTTGCCCATAAACTCCATGGACCTCGCAACCGATCATTCGATCGCTCCACATGACATTTTTGTTCTCATAGTTATTTACGCTATAGGCCATGAAACCACGAGAAGAAAGGTATATGTACTTCCCAGAGGCGCCTCCGTGTTCTGTAATTTTCCCTTCCGATTCATACTGTTCTTTTCTTTTGTCGCAAAAATAAGATAGACAGAGAACTTCTGTTCCCCCTCGGACAAATTCATCTAATAAATAGTTTGTTGCAAAAGAAAATCTTCCATGCCATTTATCGGAACAGCAATAAGTGAATAACGCGCCTAATCCGGCTATAATAGCGCCTGCTAAGCCGCATGCCATGCGAACGACTCCTACGGGGATTCCTCCAACAATTGGAACATATCCAGGCGAGTCCAGGGCCTGCATGATCAGAGGCCTTTCTATAGGCTTAAGGTGGGTGCTGCTTGTCAATTCAGAAGTTGTCATGTAATCTCCGTAATTTCTTTATTTTTGTATTTTAATTATATTTTATTTCTTGTTTTTTTGTTAGTTAATTTGTTTCAATTGATTTGTGTAATTAAACTATATATGATTTATGGCGATTTAATTCTTTCTTAATATTAGTTTTTTATCATTTTGTAAAATTAAATTTTTAATTAAATTAGTAAGATGTTGTTTAGTGTTTATACGTTATTCGCGCTTGGGCATATACTGCTTCCGGTTGAAAGCTCTTAGGTTTTACAAGGAGGCGCCCTCAATTTGAGCCAGGCCTTGCCAGCGCCGAAGCAGCTCAACCTAAAAGGTTGAGCGATGCAGGCGGGTCTCAAATTGAGTTCTTGAGTCAGGAGCGGTATAAGGGATATTCAATGACGGTTCTTAAAACAAAGCGATTAGTTCTTCGCCCTTGGAAAGAGTCGGATCTAGAGCCTTTTGCTCGTTTAAATGCGGATCCTCGCGTCATGGAATTTTTCCCAGCGGTTTTAAGTCGGGAAGAGAGCGACGCAATAGCTCAGAGAATGCAAGCGAAGATTGCAGAGCGGGGTTGGGGATGGTGGGCGGTTTCTGTCCCTGGCGTCGAAGATTTTATTGGGTTTATTGGCATAAATGATGTAGATCCTTCTACGTTTCCTGCTCCCTTTGCTCCAGCGGTGGAAATCGGTTGGAGAATTGCTTACGATCATTGGGGGAAAGGGTATGCTGGAGAAGGGGCTTTGGCGTGCCTTCACTATGCGTTTCACGTGCTGGGATTGGATGAGATCGTCGCTTTCACAGCGGTTCAAAATACTCGTTCGCAGGCAGTCATGAAAAAGATCGGGATGCATCGCGATCCAAAAGATGATTTCGATCATCCGAAGCTGCCAGAGGGTCATTGGCTGAGAAGGCATGTCCTTTATCGAATTCGATCCGAAAAATGATTTTACAAAAAAAATCTGCATAATTCATTTTGATGCAAGTTCGAATTGGGGATTGAAATGAACAAGACGATCGAAGTGACTACTTTAGCAGTTTTATTAAGCAGCTTGTAGCTCTTCGTTCAGGATTGCTGCGTCCCTCCGCGGAGCTTTTGCTGTCTGAAGCCATAAAAGCAAGAGGTTTCTACGACAGCTTCTTATGACTCCAGATTTTCAAGATACTTTAAAGTATCGACAGTCCGGTATACATTCCGGCCAATTTCGTCTAATATAATGCTTATCAGTGGGCTAGCGCTTGGATTTGGTGAAGCGAAATAAAAAATTGTGTTCTTAATCCGTTCTATTAATTCATCTGTATCGGCCTTTTTGCCTTTTGAAAGCACAGTCAATCTTAACTGATCAGCCAACCGAATATAGGGCTGTTCAGCGACAGCAAAAACAGCTTGGGGTTCATCGGCTTTATAAAAGTCTTCAATTGTAACTTCAGTAGTCACACGATGTCCCTGTTGCTCATTGTAGGAGTTTCCAATTCGAGTGGATTTAATACAGACGAGCTTGTCTTCTAACAAGGTTTGCATTTCCTGAGGAACAAGGCATTTCCATAAAAATACAAAAGCATTTGCTTCCGTAGATTGCTCAGGATCATTGAACACTTCATTCCAATAGATGATTTGGGATTTGTCTAATTTCTCTAGCTTTGATTTAAGATGCTCTATTTCCGATTGAATTAATTTTCGATTAGAACCTAATAGAAAAATATGTCCAGTTACTTTAAGATTTTTTTTCAAATAATCCAATGTTTCAATGATTCGTGTTTCCATACGTTCAGCCCGGGCTCCAAAAATAATACAGTGATCAACGATCATTTCACAATCAATTGATTTTGGGAGAACAAAACCTATTGGTTTTAGTAATGCATCGAAAGTTTGACGGTATTTTTGCTTGGTAGGATTATCATCTAAATGCCACCTTTCTGTTCCTTCTTTGCGCAATAAGCCTCCTCGAACACCTTGAGGTTGTTGAAGGATTGAATTAAGGTCATATAATGAATTTGCTGTTAATGCTTTACAATCTAATTCTCCAAGCTGAACAAGTAGTTTTAAGAGATCCTGAAACGGAAGTGATAACACAAGGGTGTGGGTTGTTGAGTCATAGTCGAATAGATTAGACTCACCGAAGAGCAACCTCGGATTAAGTTGTATAATTTCCTCCGTGGTTGAAGATATTTTATGCTTCAAAATTTGTTCTTGAACATGATAATGAATTTCTGACTGAACAGAGGCTATTGAACTCAGCATGATATTTTCCTGCAATTCGTGTGCTTCATGGTACCACCTGACTTGTTCTAGGCCAAACAGCAATGTATACCGAAAAAAACAGAATCGGAAATTGGAGCTTTCGCAGGGGTAAATTTGTCCCGCACTCGATTTCTCAAATTTTGTCCCAATGCAGATTCGGGAGACAATCTTGAAAGCCCATCGAAAAATCCAAATATCGCTGATCTAAAATCTTCGACTCTTGATTGATTTTTGAGATATAGTTGTTTCTTTCAGCAAGGTGTATCCAATGAAAATCGCATTATTGGGATATGGCAAAATGGGTCGGTTGGTCGAGCAGGCGGCTGTTCACAGAGGCCACGAGATCGTTTGCCGTATGAACCATGCAGAGGACGGTTGGCCGGATGTTTCAAAGGCAGATCTTTGCATCGATTTTTCCCAGGGAGATGCGGTTTTGGGGCATTTGGAAAAATGCGGAAAGTTAGGCAAGAATTTAGTGATTGGGACGACGGGTTGGGAGAGTCGGATTGAGGAGGCGGAGAAAAAAACGCAGCAGTTTGGAATTGGGGTTCTTTATGCGTCGAATTTTTCCATTGGCGGCCATCTTTTTTTAAAAATCCTCGATTACGGGGCTAAAATAATGAACTCTTTTGCCGAATATGATGTCGCAGGGATTGAATTTCACCATTCGAAAAAAAAAGACGCACCGTCGGGTACGGCGCTCGAAATTTGCCGCCGGATGAAAAAAGGGATGGATCGCCTTGACCGCTTTGAAATGACAGCAGTTCGCTTAGGTTCGATTCCAGGGACGCATCAAGTGATGTTCGATTCTCCCGTTGATACGATTTCGATCCGCCACGAGGCGAGAAATCGAGAGGGGTTTGCGAAGGGGGCTGTACAAGCGGCTGAATGGCTTGTTGGGAAAACTGGTTTTTACACATTGGATGATTTGATCGAAGGAGCGACGGGTGAATCTTAAAGGCGCTTTTACAGCGATGGTCACGCCGTTTATCGAAGAGCATCTCGATGAGAAAGGATTGGTTGCGAACATCCGTCGTCAAATCAATGCGAAAATCGCAGGAATCGTCTTGATGGGGTCGACCGGAGAAGATGCGACCTTGACGGAGGAAGAACAAAGGCGGGTGATCGAAATCGGCGTTCGCGAGGCGAAGGGAAAAGCTTTAGTGATCGTGGGAACGGGGAGCAATTCAACTCGAAAAACCATTGAAAAAACGAGGATTGCGAAAGAGCTGGGGGCCGATCTCGCGATGGTTGTGACGCCTTATTACAATAAACCGACGCAAGAGGGGATTTACCGCCATTTTGAGGCGATTGCTAGGGGAGTGGACATCCCCTTAATTGTCTATAACATCCAGGGAAGGACAGGGGTCAATATTGAAACCTCTACGCTGCTTCGGATTGCGGAATTGGAGAATGTTGCCGGGGTGAAAGAGGCCTCGGGGAGCGTTTCGCAGGCAGGAGAAGTAGTGATGTCCGTGAGAGGGCGGCATCCAGATTTTTCCGTTTTATGCGGCGATGATGCATTGACGCTGCCGATGATGGCAGTGGGGGCGCAAGGGATCATCTCTGTCGTAAGCAATCTTGTCCCGGAACGGGTTGTCGCTTTGGCGAATGCGGCGTTGGAAGCTCGGTTTCTTGACGCTTTAGCGATCCATCAAGAACTGATGCCGCTCTTCAAGGGAGTTTTTATCGAGGTCAATCCAATGCCGATCAAACAGGCGATGGAGTTTTGCGGCCTGGCTGCTGGAAAGTGCCGCCTGCCTCTCTGCGATATGCAAGAAGAGATGCGAGAAAAACTGAAAAAAATCCTCGCAGATATGGGATTGACGCTATGAAGAAATTACGCGTTGGGGTGTTAGGAGCTACTGGATTGGTTGGGCAGCACTATGTCCGTCTTTTACAAGAGCATCCTTTGTTCGAAATCGCATTTCTCGCGGCCTCTCCAGAATCGGCGGGGAGAAACTATTCCGATGTCCTTTTACAAAAAGGACCTTTATTCGACGGCATTCGAGTCGATAGGGAAGTTTATCGGATCGATGAGATCGATCGGGCCCAAGAGTTGTGCGATTTTGTTTTTTCAGCGGTCGGAGGAGATGTTGCGAAACGGTTTGAGCCCTTGTATGCCGCCGCAGGGCTGCCGGTCCTATCCAATGCGAGCTCTCACAGAGGCGAGCCCGATGTTCCGCTGCTCATTCCCGAGGTCAATCCGGAGCATCTTCGAATCATCCCCGTTCAACAGAAAAACCGGGGCTGGGACAAAGGGTTTATTGTTGCGAAACCCAATTGCTCTTTGCAGTCGTATATGATTCCTCTTTATCCCCTTCACCAGAAATTTGGCGTGAAGAAATTGGTGATTACAACTTTGCAAGCGGTCAGCGGCGCTGGCCATCCGGGGATTTCTTCCCTCAATATGATCGACAACATCGTCCCGTATATCGCTGGGGAAGAGGAGAAATCGGAAATCGAACCGTTGAAAATTTTTGGGAAAATCGAAGGGACTGGAATTCAACCTGCGCAAGGGATTTCAATCTCCGCCCATTGCAACCGGGTTCCTGTTCTCGACGGCCACACCGCCTGCGTTTCAGTCCTTTTTGAAAAAAAACCCGATTTTGAAGAAGTTTTACAAATCTGGAAAGAATTCCGCGGACTGCCTCAACAATTGAAGCTGCCTTCCGCTCCCTTACAGCCCCTTCTCTATCGGCAAGAAAAGGACCGTCCCCAACCTCGCCTCGATAGGCAGGCGGAAGGGGGAATGGCGGTCACTTTAGGACGCCTTAGGGATTGCCCTGTATTCCATTACCGTTTTGTCGCCCTTTCCCACAATGCGCTTCGAGGGGCTGCGATGGGCGGTGTCTTAAATGCCGAACTTTTACAGTCGCAAGGCTATTTATGAGACGAAATAAGAATTTTGAAAATCTGAAAAGCGGCTATCTTTTCCCGGAAATCCATCGAAGAAGAAAAGAATATCAGGAGAAAAATCCAGAGGCGGACCTCATTTCCCTTGGAATCGGCGATACGACAGAGCCCCTTAGCTTATCTGTTAAAGAAGCTCTTGCTGAAATTTCTGAGGAGCTAGGAACTGCGGCAGGTTATATTGGATACGGTCCAGAACAGGGGATTGAACCGCTGCGGCGCAAGGTCGCAGAAGAGATTTATCAAGGATTAGTAGCTCCGGATGAGGTTTTTATTTCGGATGGAGCGAAGTGTGATTTGGGGCGGCTTCAAGTGCTTTTTGGAGGCGGCGTGAGCGTTGCTATCCAAGATCCCGCCTATCCCGTCTACATTGATGGAAGTTTGATCCAGGGAGTCGATCGGATCCACTTGATGCCATGCAAGCCGGAAAATGGGTTCTTCCCCGATTTAAAAACCCTCCCGCCGGTCGATCTCATCTACTTTTGCTCCCCAAACAATCCAACCGGCGCAGTGGCTACCTTTAAGCAGTTGGAAGAGCTCGTTGCAACGGCCCGAAAAAATAGATCGATCCTCATTTTCGATGCTGCCTATGCTGCCTATATCCGAAATCCAAAACTGCCAAAAAGCATTTATGAAATCAATGGAGCGAAAGAGTGCGCGGTCGAAATCAACTCTTTTTCCAAATTGGCGGGATTCACGGGCATTCGTCTCGGTTGGACCGTTGTTCCTGAAGCGTTGAAATATGAAAATGGGGAATCTGTCAGAAAGGATTGGAACCGGATCTCGACGACCCTTTTTAACGGCGCATCGATTGTTTCCCAGAGAGGAGGTCTTGCCGCTCTCCAGGAGAAGGGGTTGAAAGAGGGGAGAAAGCCCATCGATTATTACCTCGAAAACGCCCGTCTTCTAAAAGCCGCCTGGGAAGAGCTCGGCTACGAAGTATTCGGCGGCACCAACGCACCCTATCTTTGGGTCCGCTTTCCTGGACAGTCTTCATGGGACGTTTTTCAGCAGCTTCTGGAAAAGGCCTATGTCGTTTCCACTCCCGGCTCAGGATTCGGCCTCGAAGGAGAGGGATTTATGCGGTTTACCGCTTATGGAAAGAGGGAAAACGTCCTCAAAGCCATCCAACGGATTAAAAAACAGTTCGCTCCCGATTCCCCTTTTTTTCATTGAATTTTGAGGGGATCTAGTCTAGGATTTCGAACATTTTTTTGAGGTGGTTACATGTTTAAATGGTTGACGGTACTTATGGCGCTTTTAGCGGTTGGAAAAGGATCTTTAGAGGGATTTTCGAAAGAAGAATTATGTGCGACTCCGGCCTTGATTTCGGCGAAGGTAAGCCCAGACGGAAATTGGATTGCTTCCGTGGGCGCAGATGAAAATGGAATTCCCAATGTTTTTTTGATGTCGAGAGAGGGAGATTTTTCTAGCGCGGAACAAATCAGTTTTTTTGAAACCCCCGAGATCATCCAATTTTTTTGGTCAGGGAAAAGCGATCAAGTTTTGGTTCTAAAAGATGAAGAGGGGACCGCGCTCCACCGTTTGTATGGAATCGATATTCATTCGAAGCAGCAGAGGTTTTTTACGAAAGATTTTGATCGAGCCAATGCCAAAATCATTCAAATCTCTTCCAATCAAAATCGAGCGGTTGTCGGTTTGAACCAGCGAAAGGCCTCCTTTCACGATTTATATCTCTTGGATTTTGATACCGGCAATTTCACTCTCTTATTTCAGAATGACGTCTATGCAAAATTTTTGGTCGGGCCTGATTTGGATGTGATTTTGAAGATGAGGATTAATGAGGAAGGGTCTTGGACTGTCTTTAAATCAGACGATACGATCTTTCTAGAATTGAGCGCGGAAGAAGCTTTTCAAACCGAATTCCTCTCTTATAAAGAAGGATTTGTCTATTTCCTGGACAATCGGTTTTCCGATACGAACCAGCTTGTCCGAAAAAAACTCGAGGATGGAAAAGAAGAGATTTTAGGCAGCGATGTCAGAAGCGATATTGATGAAGTGCTGTTTTTGCAAGGGGAGCCGAAAGCCTATGCGATTTATTATACCGAGAAAGAATGGCGCTGCATTGATCCTTCGATGGAGAAGGAAATTGCTTTTTTAACAAAATCTGCAGGACGGAATTTTGAAGTGGTAAGCCGAAGCCAAAACGGAGAAATTTGGGTGATTTCGAACAGTTTCCCCGAACGTGGCGGCCGTTTCTGGATTTATGAACGAAGCCATCAAAAGTTGCTTCCCCTTTTTCCTTTTGAAGATCGGGCTTTTGCGAAAATGTATCCGATGGTAGCCGTTGCGCGGGATGGACGAAAGCTGGTTTGCTATTACACTTTACCTCCCGAGTTGGATAAAGGCGGCTTTGTCGACGCTCCCATTCCCCTCGTCGTTGTTCCTCATGGAGGACCGTTTAAAGTCCGTGATAAATTTGAGTTCAAACCCTTCCATCAGTGGCTTGCAAGCTGCGGGTATGCGGTTTTAAGCGTCAACTTTAGACTCTCTTCTGGATTTGGCAAAGAGCATGTGAACGCTGGAAATGGAGAATGGGGCGGTAAGGCTCACCTCGACGTGATCGACGCGGTGGAAGCTTGTATCGATAGGGGCATTACAGAAAAGGGGAAGTTGGCGATTTTAGGCGGCAGCTACGGAGGTTACGAGACGCTCGCTTCGTTGACGTTCACTCCCACTTATTTCACGTGTTGCGTCTCTGTTTGCGGACCCTCCAGTCTTAAGACGTTTTTAGATTTTGCCCCTCAATTTTGGGAATTCACATCGAAGCCCCTTTCCGATTCCAATATGTTTTTCACGAGAAAAGCGTTTATTACAAGTTTTGGAGGCGATCCCGAAACGGAAGAAGGACTCGCGTGTTTAAAAAAATCCTCGCCTCTCTATCACTTAGAAAAAATTCAAGCCCCTTTATTGCTTGTACAAGGGAAGAATGATCACATCATTACAGAAATTGAAGCAGAACAGATCTATCGCAACATGAAGGAAAATGGGAAAAAAGTCACTTACTTATTGTTCCCTGGAGAGGGCCATCGGTTTGCAAATTTTGCTAACAAAATGATGTATTTAAGTCATGCGGAAGCGTTTTTGGCAGAATATCTCGGCGGTCATTGTTCTAAAACTGATTCAAAACTGCTCGCTGAATCGACGGCGATTGTTTTGGAATGATTTTTAGGTTTATTGAGATAGGTTCGTGGGTTTTATAGAGTAGCGGGCCCCAATCCTGACAAAGATCATCAAGAGGATGATGATTGCGAATGCGATGGGGATCAGGAAGACTTCTGTGGGAGAGAAATTCAGGACAATGAAGGTTGCGAGCGTCGCGATTCCGATGTTCATGAATTGCATGACGGCGGAGGCGTTCGATTTATCGGATGCTTGGGAAAGCCCGCTCGATGAGGCGTTGATCCAAAAGAAATTGTCTCCGGCGTAGATGAAAAGCATGGGAATGAAAAAGACCGATGCGTAGATCCAATTTTCGGCGAACCCAAAGCCCATCGCTACAGTTCCCGCTAGCATCAAAATAATTGCATAAAGGAGAGCTTGCGAGGTCGTCAGCCTTCCTGAAAATTTTCGCGCTAAAAGGGTACCGCTTACAAGGCCGAGAGAGGGAAGGATGTTCCAAAGGCCGAATATGTCAGGGGAGATTCCAATCAGGCGCATGCTGATCAAAGGGGCTGCTGTTCCAAATACATAAATCAGGGCTGAGGCCAGTCCCATCATGATCCCGTTGAACAGAGTGGAGGGGCTTTTGAACTGCCTCCCATAATTTTCGAAGATTTTTCTGGGGTTTAGAGCATTTCCATCCAGAGTTTTCGAAGTTTCTTTGAGAGAGAAAGTAAGGACGATCAAAAACAGGGTGTAGAAAAATAAAAATGCAAAACACCCCTGCCATCCCCACCGCACGGTTAAAAATCCTCCCAATGCAACGCCAATCCCAGGCATGATCCCAAAAGCGGCCGTCAAAGTAGCGAGCGATTTGGTGGCGTTGACTTCTTCGTATTGATCGCCGATCATCGTGAAGGTGATTTTAAGTCCCGCTGCTGCGCCTAACGCTTGTAAAAAACGGCCCAGACAAAAGACAGAGAAAGAAGGGGCCGTCCAGGCAATGAGAGTCCCTAGCAAGGCAAGAACTAATCCTCCGAAGAGAGCCTTTTTTCGGCCAAACCGATTCGCGATCGGTCCGTAGGGCAGCATCCCTAAAGCATATCCAACTAAAAAGAGGGACATTGTCGCTTGGGCTTGGCTGTCGGAGATTTGAAAGTAGCTCGAAAGATTCGGAAGAGCAGGGGTGTAGAGGAGCGCGGAAATAGAAGGATAGGAGATCAAAAGCAACAAGATGAAAAGTTCGAGGTATCGCCTAAACATAACCCCTCTTTATCTCTAAATTTTAAATTTAATGGAAGCGGAAAAGACACTTCGATATACCCAGAAGAAGGGGTGTAAATGCACTATTGGACGCCGATTGTTCTTTTAATCGGATCGAACCTAGCGATGACGTTTGCTTGGTATGCCCACTTAAAAAACTTGGGCGATAAGCCTCTTTGGCTGGCAATTCTTGCAAGCTGGGCCATTGCCTTTCTCGAATACTGTTTTCAGGTGCCAGCAAACCGCATCGGTTTTTTAAGCGGGACCTATTCTCTCGCTCAACTCAAGATCATTCAAGAGGTCATTACCCTTTCGATCTTTATCCCCTTTGCGATCCTCTACATGCGTCAACCAGTAACGTTAAATTTTCTCTGGGCGGGGATTTGCCTTGCGGGGGCTGTCTATTTTATTTTCCGTTGAATTTTCGCTCGAATCTATTCTTGGCTATCTTTTGAATCGATTCGACAGGGCTACACTCGGACAAGAAATTCTCAGATTCGACGCGTTCTGCACCAATAGGCACAGGATCTTTGTTCAGAGGAACTTGGAGAGTTGGAAAATGGGGACCTTTTTTTATATTTTCTAAAAAATGAGGCGGTTCAGGTCGTTGGAGTCGAGGGTAGCGATTTAAATGAAGTTTCATTATTTCCCTTGGAAATGCCAGAGATTTTGGGCTTTTTCTTGTTTAATTTAAATAAAAATTACTTAGATAGAGAGTTGTTTTTCTTATTTGATTAAATAAATCGGTTTTTGTTATAATTTTATTATTAATTATATGGGGGTTTGTGTGGCAATTGCTCTGGATGTATTTAATCGATATCGAAGAGAATTCGATTTAGGAGTGCCTGGATTTCCGACCGTTTTAAGAGATCTTGTTTTCAGTTATTTTTCTTTAGAAAGTGAAGAATGGCTGGTTAATCTTACTCTCGTCAAAAAATGTTACGGAGATTTTTCTTGGGGAGAAGGGATTAAGCCTATTTCTGGACCCGCAAAGACGCTTGCAGATCGCCTTTTTGTTCAACTCGGCAAACATCCTGATTTGATCCGAATCTCAAGCATCGCCGAATTTCCCATTAACTACCATCCCATCTATAAGGCGGTTTGTCGTTATCTCTTCCGAGAGAACAGTCCTGAGGCGGAGAAAGATTTAGTCGATGTTTATGGAAAGATTTTAATGGCGTGCAGCAAGTCAAAAGAACGACTCGGTTGGGAACTTCGCAAGCTCTCACAGCATGAAGAGCGGGTAGGGTTTTGGGTGGAAGAAAGTTTTATCAATTTTTATGAGAAGACTTTAAGAGAATGCAAAAAATCAGAACAATTTTTTTCGCAGCTCCTCGAATTTAATTCTTATCAAAACTTTGAGCAGTTGATTGTCGAACAGCTTCCGGAAGCGCTCCAAAAACTCGCCCTTTATGAGGAGGCTGACAAAGCTTCTGCATCCTCTTACGGACCTTGGAAAAAAATCAAAAAATGGATTGGATTTAGTCCGTTTTGATCCAGACGAGCTCGTGCTTGTTGTGGTAGAGATGGAAGACTTGCGATCCGGGGATTTTTTTGAATTCTTCGACAATGCCGTAACCGTCGGTTCCTTGGAATTTGAGGGTGCAGACGAACCGGATCTTTGAGGGAAGCCATTGCTCGAGCCAACGGAGCAATTTTTCCGGGTAGCAGATCACATCGCTAAAAATCCAATCGAGTTTCGGAAAATCAGAGGGTTTTAAAGAAAAAGCGTCTTTTTGAAGGAAGTGCACATTGGGGAGAGTTGCGATTTTCGGATCGAGGGGCGCTCTATCTGACGCGTAGACGTTGGCATTCAGTTGCTGCAGCGCCCAGGTCCAGCTTCCCGGGCTTGCCCCTATTTCGAGGCAGGTTTCATTGGACTGGGGTATTTTTTCTGCTTTCGTCAGCGCTTCCCACAATTTTAAATAAGCTCGGCTCGGCGGCGATTTATTTTCCTGAAAGTGAACCTCTCCATGAGCAAACGGGCTGGAACAAAGGGGAGATGCGAGAAGCGTCTCTTCGTCGAGAAGCATCCAAGAGCCGAGAGGGGTTTTGGGGAGAGGCGATGGGAAAGGGAGCGGCTTGGGAGAAAAATAGGCAAGCTGGGAGGCGATCAATTTTCCTTTCCCTGTTTGAGAATAAGGATAGAAAGCCCAAAGCTTTTGGAGTGCGCGGAGGTATTTTGCGGCGTCGGAGAGGGATTTGAATTTGTAGGTTTGAGGGTTGTGCCAGATGTTTTGCACCCAATGGACGTTTTGCGGCGGCCCTTCAGCGAGAAACAGCCTCCCATATTGGGCAGTGATGTTCTTGAGTTCGCTTTTCAGGGAATCTTCCAGCCCTTCGGGAGCTAAATAGCCGGTGAGATTCATTCGAAGCTCAGGTGTTGGCGCGCGTATTCGCCAAGGCAAAGGCTCGTCGCTACAGAGACATTTAAACTCTCTACGTAGCCTGTTCCCGGGATCTGGAGATTCGCGGCCGCGAGGTTTAATAGAGCCGGACTCATCCCTCTCGATTCAGAACCGAGGATCAGGATAGAGCGGGAAGAGAATTGAAACTGGTAGAGCGACTGTCCTCGGTGGGAAGAGGTTCCGATTAAAGAAAATCCCTTGTTCTTGAGGAGTTTTAGAGTGTGAAGCGGGTTCGGCAAGGCGATCAGTTGAACCTCCTCGGCCCCGCCTTTTGCGATCCGGCAGGCGGAAGGGGACAGGGAGGGGAGTTTCCCCTCTTCGCCTAGCACGTATTGAACCCCGAAATGGGCGCAGGTACGGAGGATGGAACCGAGATTGTGGGGGTTTTCAACTCCGTCTAGATAGAGGAGGCACTGTTTCGAATTTTTCAGGGAAGAGATCAGTCGTTCGAGGGGGTATTTGGAAGGCTCCCTTGCAAGAATACAGACCCCTTCATGGTGGATCGAGTCGGAGACTTTGGCCAGGTCTTGGGGGGGGACGATGTGATAAGCTTTTTTTTGCTCTGCGCACCACTTTAAAACCGCTCTAAACGGCTTAACACTTGACTCTTCCAAATAAACCCGGATGATGTCTTGGGGTCGTTTCTTCCAAATCGCTAAACAAGAATGTAATCCGTAATATTTAATTTCTTTCATGGCAGTCATTATCTATTAAATCCTTATTAAATTTAAATGGTTTGAATATTTTTTAATTTAAATAATTAATTCTCCATCCGGGAGGAGAATGTTTGGCTGCCAAAGAAAAAATCCGGGCAGCTTCTGGGAGCCGGCCTTGGTTTTTTAGCATTAAACCATACCAAAGGCTTGAAAAACTGCGCCATCCGTGATCCCACTCGAATTGGCAATAGGCTTGGTAGTAGAGCTCTAATTCTCCTTTTTCCTTTCCTCTTGCCTCCGCAATCGCTTGTTCTGCGTCGATAATGAGCTTTTCAGGGAAGAAATCGGCGATCGAGGCGAGGCGGCTTACCGAGCAGGCGCAGGCGACAGGGGTCACAGTCACATCGGGCGAGGGAGGAAAAGCGAGAAGGGCATTGCCGAAAAAGACAATTTGATAGGAGGGATTGATTTCAAAAAGCGCCTCGAGAAGACAGGTCAGGGAAGGGTATCCCTCAAAGCAGGTGCCTGCAATTTTTTCAGGGTAGAGCGAATCTTCAAAATCGCAGAGATCATCGACTAAAATCAAGTTGTCTGAGCCGTGGAAGCGGCGGATCGAGGCGAGTTCTTTGAGAATCGGCGTATTCAAGACTCCCTGTCCGCTTTTTCCGCCGTCATAATGGCCATCGAGATAGAAGAGGATTTTTTTTTGATAGGTATTGGGCAATACGAGATCCAATACCTCACCTGAATCGCCGAGATAGAGATGTACATGAGGCGTGTGCCGAAACCGGCGGAATGCGTTTTGATAAAACTCGGGAAGGAGTTCGATGGTATGAACTTCGTCAAAAATTTGAGAGGCGATGGCTGCCGTATTCCCTGTGTAGGTTCCGCTTTCAATGAATGCATTGAGATGAAAAAATTCTTGCATTTCTTGCAAAAAAGAGCGTTTGAGAGACCCATCGGAAAAATCTTTCGCGATTGAGAATCCGATTTGATGGGGAGCTTCTGGATTGGGAAAAGGGATGTTTTCGAAAGTGAGCGAGAAAAGGTTTGTCGACAAGAGAAGAAGGAACCATTTCATAAGAGGGGGAACTCCTTGATTTTGCGTGCAGGGCAACCGACGTAGATGCCTGGTTCATGGATCGGTTTTACAACGACGGCGCCGGCTCCGATGACAACGCGGTCGCAGATCGCGACCTGGTCTTTTACGACAGCGCCGACTCCGATGAAGACGCAATGACCGATTTTGCATCTGCCTGAGATTGCAGCCCGAGGGCCGATATGGGAATGGTTGCCGATTTTCACTTCATGTTCGACAATCGCGCCGTTATTGACGATCGTGTTGAATCCTAGAGAGGCTTGAGGGCCGATATGGGCAAAATTCCCGATGAAAGTGCCGGCTTTGAGGGTGCATTCTTTTCCGTAGTGGGCTTTCGAGGAGTGGATTGAGGCCAGATGTTCTGTTCCGATTGTTTCGAAGAGGAGTTGTCTCTTGAGATTGTCTCCGAGCGCAAAAAAATAAGGGAGAGGTTCTCTTGGCTGTTGCTTGAGTACGGGAAATCCGAACAGGGTTTCTCCTGGCGCTGCCTGAGGATCGATGAAAAGCAGATCTGCTCCTGGGAATTCGGTTAGGTAGAGGTCTGCGGCGCTGCGGCTATGGCCTCCGCAGCCGAAGAAAAGGAGTCGTTTTCTTGACATGAATAAAAATCCTGAATGCAGTTGCAGATTTGAGAAAGGTTTGTTTCGGTAAGGTCGGGGAAACTCGGAAGATTGAGCCCTCGTAAAGAGAGCGATTCAGCGACGGGATAGGATTCTTGGGACAAGTACATCGGGAGGAAGTGAACGGGGTAAAAGAAGGGGCGCGTTTCGATCCCCCGCTGTTCCGTTAGGGCCGAGCACATCCAATAGGAGTGGCCTATGTCGCCGATTTCCCGGTGAAATTCAAGCGGAACGGCGCAAAGACGGTTTTCGTACTCTTTCGCAATCCATCGTTTCTGATCTAAAATCCGGTCGGCCACTTCAAGTTGAGCCAAGCCGATCGCCGCGCAAATATTCGTCATTCTGTAATTGTATCCGATCGCCTCGTGCCAAT